>Ga0181588_10003037_pt1 | contig 14252 bp, 15 predicted proteins | sample 071ome_26_FD_148607 | JGI IMG/M metagenome (GOLD analysis project Ga0181588, IMG submission 148607) | Coastal salt marsh microbial communities from the Groves Creek Marsh, Skidaway Island, Georgia - 071409BT metaG (spades assembly) | ecosystem: Environmental > Aquatic > Marine > Intertidal zone...
ACCCAATCGCGAGAGCCCTTCAACCAGGCGCAGATGATTAGCTTCGTGACGAGCAAAACTGGCCTCAAGCCCTTCCTCTTCGAGCATGAGAAGCGATTCATGCAATGCGTAGATCGCATTCACCGGCGCAGTGTGATGATAGGCACGAGTGGATCCTTCCCCCCAATAGCCCATGATGAGGTTCATGTCGAGGAACCAACTTTGCACCTTATGCGTGCGCGCACTAATAGCTGCGACGGCGTCAGGGCTGAAAGTGATAGGAGCGATACCCGGAAGGCTGGACAAGCATTTCTGAGTGCCTGAATAAACCACGTCAGCCGACCAGCCATCGACTTGCAAATCGATCCCGGCCAGCGAAGTCACCGCATCAACAATCGTCAGCATTCCGGCTGACTTGGCCAATGCACAGAGCTGCTGGGCGTCACTGCGAACCCCTGTCGAAGTCTCGGCGTGCACAAAGGCCAGCACTTTGGCATCAGGATGAGCATTGATCGCCTCAGCCACCTTATCAAGGTCTACCGGATCCCCCCAGCGGTCCTCCACCATGACAGCGGTGCCACCGCAACGCTCGACGTTCTCCTTCATACGTCCGCCAAAAACACCGTTTTGGCACACGATTGCCTTGTCCCCGGGCTCGAGAAGATTTACGAAGGCCGCCTCCATGCCGGCTGACCCCGGCGCAGACAGCGGGATCGTCAGCTCATTCTGGGTCTGAAACGTAAACTGCAGGAGGCGCTTAACATGGTCCATGAGTCCCACAAAAAGCGGGTCGAGGTGCCCAATAGTAGGCCGTGCCGAGGCTGCCAAAACGCGCGGCGACACGTCGGACGGCCCGGGGCCCATCAACGTGCGGAGAGGGGGGTGAAAGGTTGATGTCACTACTCACTCCATTAATTGATTTAACGATCAGCAGACGCTCTGCGCGAGCCACGCTCTGTTGGCCGCTGTCCATTCACAGTGGCTCAAAAAAAACCACCCGAAGGTGGTTTTGCTGTAATGGTGGGCCGTGCTGGGTTCGAACCAGCGACCAATTGGTTAAAAGCCAACTGCTCTACCGACTGAGCTAACGGCCCAAAACAGGGAGGCGCGTATGCTAACGCTACGGGGTGAAAATACAAGCCCTTTTCAGATTCGCATCAACTGCCGAAATCTGACGCACTGAAGGGAAAGCAGGCGCTACAGGCTACGCCGATTCCGCTCTCGGCTCAGAAGTTCTCCAACAGGAACTGTCGCGCCAGCTGAGCCGCTGCGTGGGAGGGATACTCCCTGATGACCTCGTCAAGATATTCCCGCGATCGCTGCCGATTTCCTTTTATAAACTGCACGCGCCCCAGCTTATACAGTGCGTCTGGCACCTTTTGATCGGCCGGGTATTGGTCAAGCAACAACTTAAAGTTTTGGCGAGCTAGTTCAGGGTCTGGCGGGTCGATAACCAGATAAAGCTCCCCCAGCCAATAGTGGGCATTGGGTGCGTAACGCCCAAATGGATAATCTGACAGGAACTCCATAAAAGCGCTGACAGCCGTATCGAATTCTCGCTCACGTACCAACTCATAGGCCGCACGATAAGCGGCCTCCTCGCCTTCCTCCGCTTCACCCGCCCGCTCACTTTGAGTGTTACCCGTGCTCTCGCCTGACGCTGGGATGCTGGAGCCAGGTCCGGCGGTGGCAACATTCTCCTCCTGTGGGCGCGTTCCGACGCTGAGCCTACGATCAAGATCAACGTAGCGCTCGAGACTTTGTGCCTCAAGCGCACGAAGCGCCTGGGTCGCTTCCTCAAGCAAGCCGGTGAGCATGCGAACATCAGCTTCAAGCTGTTGCACACGCAAAATCAGACTTCCTGAATCCGTTCCCGTGATCGGGTTATTATCGACCTCGAGCAATGGTTGCGCGACCGTGGTGGAACCAGAATAAGGCTGAATGCCCCCGTAAGTAGGTGAGACGGGCTCAACTGCCGCACCTTCAGCGACGTCCGCGGTCACCGCTTGCGCCGCAGCGCGACGCTCTGCCTCTACGTCTACGTAGTCCTGAGCTGATACATCCAGCGAGTGCATCAACAAAAAGCCGGCGCATAACGCCGGCTTGATGGGTAAACCTGTCAATGTCGAATCCTCAGTTATTTCAACTCGACGCGGCGATTTTGCTGCCAGTTGGACTCACCAGAGCCATATGCCACTGGATTCTCTTCTCCGTAGCTTATCGTCTCAATACGGTAGCTGGGCACGCCATTGGCTACCATGTAGTCGCGAACCGCGTTGGCGCGGCGCTCGCCCAGGGCGAGGTTGTACTCGCGGGTACCCCGCTCATCGGTATGCCCTTCAAGACGAACGCTGTCATTGTTGCCTAGTAGCGCGGCGATATGCGCATCAACCTGAGCACGCGCCTCATCAGTCAGCGAAGAGCTGTCAAAAGCAAAGTAGAACACAGTGCCAACATTGGCAGCCGCCGTCTCGAGCTCGCGTTGTGCCTCTGCTTGAGCCTGTTGAGCAGCCTCGCGCTCCGCAGCCTCTTGTGCAGCCTGCTCCGCCGCCGCTGCAGCAGCCGCCGCGGCCGCATCGGCTTCCTTAGTTTCATTGCTCGAACAGGCGGCAAGTACCAGCGCTGCAAACACCAGACCAATCCACTTCGCGCAAAGCGTTACGTTTTTCATAGTTACCCTTCCCCAGTCACAGGACCCGTATTCAACTAATGTAGCGCATCATACCGATTTTTTCGCCCATCGAGCCCAGAAATATTGCACTAAGGCCCGTGTGGTCCGCCGCTACTGCGGCGTGACGAAAGGTGACCAAGCGGGTTCCTGCACGCTCCCTTGCCGGGCGGGCAGGCTGAACCTTACGCCGCCATCAACCGCCACTGCGCCGAGGATACTATCGTCGCCCCGCTTGGTGGCGTACAGCACAATTGAGCCATTAGGCGCAATACTGGGGCTCTCGTCGAGGCTGGTCTCGGTGAGTACAGTCAGTCGATCCGTGACCAGATCAAAGACCGCAATGTGGTAACGGCCCTCTCGGCGATGAACCAAAGCGACATTGCGGCCATCTTGGGCGACACGCGCCCTCGCGTTATACGAGCCCTCAAAAGTCACCCGCTCAATCTTTTTGGTGCGGAGATCATAGCGATAGATTTGTGGTTTTCCCCCGCGGTCAGATGTGAATAGGAGCGACTTGCCGTCCGGCATCCACGTGGGTTCAGTATCGATTGCAAAATGCCGGGTCAACCGAGTCAAGGCTCGACTACTCAGATTCAACAGGTAAATATCGGGATTACCATCTTTGGATAACACCAAGGCCATGCTGTTGCCATCGGGCGACCATGCAGGGGAGTTATTCAAGCCTTGAAAATTGGTCAACTGCTCGCGCGCGCCCGTGAGCAGGTTTTGGCGGTAAATTGCAGGCCGAGACGTTTCAAAAGAAACATAGGCGACCTCTGTGCCATCGGGCGACCACGCCGGAGACATTATCGGATCTCGACCTTCCAAGAGTACGATCGGACGCCGTCCGTCCGCATCAGCAAGCGTCAAACGATAGAAGTCCTTGCCTTCTGGATTACGCGTCACCGAGACATAAAGTAGCCGCGTCGCAAAAGCCCCCGGTATCCCGGTCAGGCTCTCATAAACGGAGTCTGATACCCGATGAGCCAGCATCCTCAGCTCAGATACCGGCCCGGTAACAGTGCCCTCCTGGACCGCTTGCTGACGCGTCGTGTCGAACAGTTGAAAATCAATACGTGCTTGGGAGCCAACACTCACGCGGCCAATCAAGACGTATTCAGCCGAGATTGCCCGCCAGTCGCGGAAAAAAAGTTCGGACTCTCTGGATGGATAACTCAACATATCCCTGCGGCTGACGGGGGAAAACTGGCCACTGCGCGCCAGATCTGAATCCACGATTTGTGCGGCATCCTCAGGGGGCGCGCCAACGCCCTGCCAGGCAAACGGCACGACGGCTATCGGCGTGGGGTTTTCCACGCCCTGATTGATCTCGATCTGTAGCTCGGCGTGCGCTACTGAAACCGATAGCAGGAGTGCCGCGCACAACCAGATCCTTCGCAACATCAGTACCTCAAATCTTCAGGTTTAAAAATTAATTGGAAACGGCGAAAGTTCGCCTCAAATATCCTATCTTCAAGCTTGGCAACCTCAGGGAATCGCCCTGCGCGCTCAACTGCATTCATCGCGCTGCGATCGAAGGCGGAATTGCCGCTGGACTGCAACACGCTGACGCCAACCACCTCCCCAGTCGGGACTAATTGTATCGACAATACCGACACCATGCCGTTGCGAGCGCTCGGCGGGCGGGTCCATCGGTTGATAACGGCCGCCCGTATTGTTGCCGCCACCATATCGCGCAAACTGGGCTCTTCAGCACCCGCCGCGCCTACCTCGGTATCGGTCAGCGTTTTCAGTTCCTCACGCGTCAGCATTGCCAGCTGCTCTGCATCGAGGGTGGGTACTGGGCTGGGCGAGGTTTCCTCGGCGGGCGCGGGCTCTGGTTTTGCTTCACTGACCGAAGGGGGTTCAGGCGGCGACTCGGGTTCCGCCTCCGACTTGGGCTTGGTTTTGGGCTTGGGTGTCGGCTTCGGCTTCGGCTTGGGCTTGGGCTTGGATTTCGGCTTTAGGGTTTCAGCTTGGACGAGGCTGGCCTGTATCGGCTGTACGGTGGGCGCAGCGGCAACCACCTGAGCGGGACCGTTCCAACGGAAGAGGAGCATCAACACCAACAGGCCATGGAGCGCCACCGTCGCAATCGCTGGCAACCCGGCAAATAGGAGCCGATCAGAGAGCATCAGTTGACCGCCGGACTTTCCGTCACGAGTCCGACGGAGGGAGCGCCCGCTTCCTGAAGTGCCGTCATCACCACCACCACGTTGCCGTAGGCCACTTTTTCATCCCCCCAGACCAGCACCGGCTTCTCGGGAGTCCTCCTCAGCACCGCAGCAACGCGCTGCCGAATCGTGGCAAGCTCCAGTGGTTGCTGCTCGTCAGCACCGAGGTTCAGAAACAATTGTCCCCGATCGTTGATGGAGACAATGAGCGGCTCGGCATCCTGATCTTCAACCGGCGCTGCATCTGCATCCGGCAAATCAACCTCCACACCCTGCATGAGCATCGGCGCCGTCACCATAAAAATCACCAGCAGCACGAGCATTACATCGATGTAGGGCACCACATTGATTTCAGCAAGCATCCTGCGCCGGCGCATAGTCAAGCTCTTGGCGTCTGATGCGCCTTCAGCGCATAAGTTTGGCGTTGCAAAATCCCCGAGAATTCGTCCAGAAACGTCTCGTAACGATTCAGCAACGCGTCACTCCTCGCGGCCAGACGGTTGTAGGCCAACACGGCCGGGATGGCTGCAAACAGCCCCATGGCGGTTGCGATGAGGGCTTCCGAGATGCCGGGCGCGACGGTCGCCAACGTCGCCTGAGTCGCATTAGCCAATCCTCTGAAAGAGTGCATGATGCCCCACACTGTTCCCAGCAATCCGATGTAGGGACTGGTCGAACCCACCGAGGCAAGGAAAGGCAGGTGCTGCTCAACGCGGTCGGTCTCGCGCATCAACGCCACGCGCATCGCCCGGCGGGAGCCTTCCAAGATCGCATCCGCATCCATGTCTGACTGTTGAGACAGCCGAGAGAACTCTTTAAAGCCGGCGCGAAACAGGCTCTCCGCGCCGGTGGGCAACTCGCCATCGGCCACCGCCTGATTACCCTCTCGGTATAACTGAGCGAGATCTATGCCAGACCAAAAGCGCTCCTCAAAAGACAGCAGAGCCTCGTCGGCCCTGCGCATCAACATCACCCGCTGGATAATCAGGAACCAGGAAGACAGCGAGGCCAAAACCAATATCAGCATCACCGCCTGCACTACTGCACTGGCGCCAAAAATGAGCTCGATTAAACCTAATTCCTCACTCATGCTGTGTCCCCCTGTGCTGACAAGCTGGCATCCGCCTGGCGCCTCAGCAAATGCGGTAAACGCCGGGGCCTTCCCGTTTCGCAGTCGACACAGGCTATTTGCACATCGCCCTCAACCAATACTGTTTCCCCTCGCCTTACAGATTGAAAAAAACCGATGGTCGCACCCCCCACAGCGGTAATCGAAGCCGTGGCCTGTAACTCATCATCCAAATGCGCGGGCTGTCGATAAGACACCTCGAGCTTCGAGACCACGAACATCCACCCTGACTCCGATATGGCGGCACGCTCGGTTCCCAACGCGCGCATCAGTTCTGTCCGACACCGCTCAAAGTACTTGAGGTAGTTCACGTAATACACAATGCCACCGGCGTCGGTGTCCTCAATATAGACACGGACCGGCAGCAAAAATTCCGTGCTCACGGCGCGGGATCCAAATCTAGACTGAGGGTTTCCGCCGCGGATCCCTGAAAGGTCATACCGAAATGGGCATAGGCGTGTCGCGTTGCGATCCTGCCCCTCGGCGTCCGCAGGATAAAACCCTGCTGAATCAGGAAGGGTTCCAAAACGTCCTCGATGGTACCGCGCTCCTCAGAGATCGCCGCGGCCAGACTATCGACACCCACTGGTCCGCCATCAAACTTTTCAATCATGGTGAGAAGCAAGCGCCGATCAAGATGGTCGAAACCCTGCGCATCAACGCTCAACAGATCGAGGGCCGCCTCCGCGGTTGCGCCATCAACGCTTCCATTAGCCTTGACCTCGGCGTAGTCACGAACTCTTCGTAACAGCCGGTTTGCTATACGAGGTGTGCCCCGGGACCGTCGCGCAATCGCCGCCGCGCCATCCTCGTCAGTAGAGATCTCCAAAATTCGCGCCGAGCGCCGCACAATTTCGGCGAGCTCTACCGCATCGTAGAACTCAAGGCGCTGCACAATGCCAAAGCGATCGCGCAGAGGAGAAGTCAGCAATCCGGCCCGGGTGGTCGCGCCTACCAGCGTAAACGGTGGCAAATCCAGTTTTATCGAGCGCGCGGCAGGGCCCTCACCGATCATGATGTCGAGCTGATAGTCTTCCATGGCGGGGTACAACACCTCCTCGACAAAAGGGCTGAGGCGATGGATCTCATCGATAAACAAGACATCCCCGGGCTCGAGATTGGTCATCAGTGCAGCAATATCGCCGGCCTTCTCAAGGACCGGCCCGCTGGTCGTTTTTAACTGCACGTCCATTTCCTCAGCAATGATGCTGGCGAGCGTGGTCTTGCCCAGACCCGGCGGGCCAAAAATCAGCGTGTGATCCAGTGGCTCGGCTCTACCTCGGGCCGCTGTAAGAAAAATTTCCATTTGCTCGCGGACGGCGCGCTGCCCGATGTACTCATCCAGCCGCCGCGGCCGGATCGCCCGATCAACGGCATCCTCTCGCCGGTCTCCGGCATCGGCCGCAACCAGTCGGTCGGTTTCGATCACCCGCTCAATCCTCGAACAATTGGGCTCATTATCGTCCCCCGCCGGCTGCGCGCAGTGCCAACCGGATCAACTCCTCACTACTGGCTTCGTCCGGCGCATCCGCGCTCGCAATTAATTTAGCAGCCTCGGTCAGTTTGTAGCCCAGCGAGACGAGCGCTTGCTCAGCTTCCGCTCGGTGATCCACGCCTTTGGAAACCGGGTTTTCCCGCTGAGCTGCAACCTCAGAGGTGGGCGACAGTTCTTCCAGCCAGTCACCCGCTTTATCCCGCATTTCAACCAGCAAACGCTCGGCGGTTTTGCGGCCTACCCCCGGTAGCGCCACGAGTGCCGCCACATCATCGCGCTGTAAACATCGCGCAAAATCCGCGGCGTCCATCCCTGACAGCAAAGTCAGTGCGAGTCGGGGACCGACTCCGCTGACCTTGATCAATTCTCTGAACAACCGGCGGTCGGCCGCCTCAGAAAAGCCATACAATTGCTGCGCATCCTCGCGCACGATGAAGTGGGTAAGAAGGCTGACGGGTTGGCCGAGTTCGGGTAGCTGGTACAGCGTGGTCATGGGCACCTGCACTTCGTAACCAATACCACCTACATCAACCAAAATTTCTGGTGCTTGCCGCCCGATCAAGGTTCCGCGGATTTGTCCGATCATGGCGCCACTTTACCTCAAACGCCCTGCTTTGAAGCCACTGGCCGCCAACGCCCCGGAGAGCTCCTCCGCATGGCAGTGGCAGAGCGCAGCAGCGAGCCCGTCCGCGGCGTCCTCAGCCGGCTCAGCGGACAAGCCAAGCAGTACCGTTACCATGTGCTGCACCTGCTGCTTACTCGCAGCGCCCGTTCCCACGACTGATTGTTTAATCTGGCGCGCCGCATATTCGAAGACCGCGAGCTCGTTGACGACACAGGCGACCATCGCAGCGCCACGAGCATGGCCCAACTTGAGCGCAGAGTCTGCGCTTTTGGCCATAAACACGCTCTCGATAGCAGCCACCGTAGGTCGATGGGTGTCGATGATTTCCGAAAGCGATTCAAACAACACCCTCAGACGAACACTGAGCGGCTCTTTGACAGGTAACCGAATGGTGCCGCTGGACACGTAGACCGGTTGTTTTCGATCGATGCGGATAATGCCGAAACCCGTCTTTCGCGATCCCGGGTCAATACCGAGTATGACTGTCATAGCGGCAACCAGCACAAACCAAGTTCAAGTTTGACCGATTGCGGCGCAAAGGTCATGGCTAAGCCGTAAAAAGCCGCGGCAGAAAATTTACAGAGAAGCGAGAACGTCCTCAGGGATATCAGCGTTGGTATAGACGTTCTGCACGTCGTCAAGGTCCTCGAGCATGTCGATCAGGCCCATGACACTGGGTGCCGTGGCGGCATCTAATAGCACCTCTGTGCTGGGCAGCATCGTAACCTCTGCATGCACGGGTTCAAGGCCCGCGCCCACCAACGCGTCGCGAATCTCAGTCATAGCCTCCCAGGGAGTCATGACGTCAAGGCTGCCATCATCTGCGGCGACAATGTCATCAGCGCCTGCCTCGAGCGCCACATCCATGACTGCCTCCTCGTCGGCACCCGGCGCAAACTGGATCAAACCAGTTCGTGAAAATAAATAGGCAACGGATCCATCGGTACCCAGATTGCCGCCTCGCTTGGTGAACGCATGTCTCACCTCGGCGACGGTCCGGTTCCGGTTGTCCGTCATGACCTCAACCAACACAGCGACGCCGCCAGAGGCATAGCCCTCGTAGGTCAGCTCCTCCATATTGTCCGCTTCACCAGTGCCGGCGCCTCGGGCAATGGCGTTGTCGATGGTGTCGCGTTTCATGTTGGCACCGAGGGCTTTATCGACCGCCGCGCGAAGACGCGGGTTGTCCTCTACGAGGGGCCCACCCGCTCTCGCAGACACAACAAGTTCACGAATCAGTTTTGTAAACAGCTTGCCGCGCTTCGCATCCTGAGCCGCCTTGCGGTGCTTGATATTTGCCCATTTACTGTGGCCAGCCATGGCAAATTACTCGCTGGCGGGGGGCTCGGTGCGTCTGGAGCGCAATGAGAGCTCCCGCATCTGTTGCTCGGAAACCGTGCCGGGCGCCTCGGTCATGACACACTGCGCGCTCTGCGTCTTGGGGAATGCAATCACATCGCGAATTGACTGCCCGCCAACCATGAGCATAACAAGACGATCCAACCCGAAGGCCAGACCAGCGTGGGGCGGAGCACCGTGACGTAAAGCACTGAGCAAAAATCCAAATTTCGACTCCGCCTCCGCTGCATCGATGCCCAAGAGCTCAAAAACGGTCTGCTGCATGGTCTGATCGTGTATACGCACAGACCCACCGCCGATTTCGCTGCCATTGAGCACCATGTCATACGCCTGAGATAGCGCGGCCTCTGGGTCTTCTTTCAGTGCCTCTGCAGTGCAAACCGGAGCAGTGAAGGGATGGTGCAACGCGGTCATACCACCACGTTCATCGCGCTCAAACATGGGAAAATCCACCACCCACAGCGGCGCCCAGCTATCGGCGATCTGGTTCATATCGGCGGCGACTTTCAGTCGCAGTGCGCCCAGTGATTCGTTAACAACCGAGCGCTTGTCGGCGCCAAAGAAGAGAATGTCGCCGTCGGCGGCACCGAGTCGCTCCAGCATGGCGAGCACCGTGTCATCGGGCATGAACTTGAGAATCGGCGACTGCAAACCCTCGATCCCTGCCCCGAGGTCGTTCACCTTGACCCAGGCCAGCCCTTTCGCGCCATAGACCCCAACAAAATCGGTGTAGTCATCGATTTCCTTTCGAGACAGCGAGGCGCCGCCGGGAATCTTCAACGCCGCGACCCGACTATGGGGATCCTGCGCGGGCCCGCTAAAGACCTTGAAATCAACGCCAGTCATCAAATCATCTATCGAAACCAGCTCCCACTTGATCCTGAGGTCGGGCTTATCGGAGCCAAAACGTTCCATGGCCTCCGCCCAGGCCATCCGGGGAAATTCCCCCAATGCCACGCCCAGTTGTTCCTGAAAGAGGTGGCGCACCATACCCTCAGTGATGGACATCACCTCCTCTGCGCTGAGAAAGGCGGTTTCGATATCGATCTGCGTAAATTCTGGCTGTCTGTCCGCACGTAAATCTTCGTCGCGAAAACAGCGCGCAATTTGATAATAACGATCAAATCCCGACACCATCAGCAATTGCTTGAATAACTGTGGAGACTGCGGCAGGGCAAAGAATGATCCAGGCTGGGTTCGGCTGGGGACCAAGTAGTCCCGGGCACCCTCAGGGGTAGCTCGGGTCAGTATTGGGGTTTCGATGTCGAGAAAACCCTGCTCATCAAGGTAGCGTCGAATGCTTGAGGTAATGCGGGCACGGGCGATCAAGTTTTGTTGCATCTCAGGGCGGCGCAAATCCATATACCGGTAGCGCAAGCGCACGTCCTCACCTACAGAGTGGTGGGCGTCCAGAGGAAAGGGTGGCGTCTGAGCCACATTCAAAACCTCTAGCGTCTTGCCCAATACCTCGATCCGGCCAGAGGCCATATTCGGATTCACCGTCTCCGCCGAGCGCGCCCTGACTCGCCCCGAGATTTGAAGCACGTACTCGCTTCGCACACTGTCAGCACGCTGAAAATGCTCTTCGGTATCGGGGTCGAAGACAACTTGAACAACACCCTCGCGATCTCGCATGTCGAGAAAGATGACCCCGCCATGATCTCGGCGCCGGTCCACCCAGCCACACAGCGTGACGGTTTGATCAATCAAAGTGTCATCAATCAGGCCGCAGTAGTGGGTTCGCATCGTTGTCTCCATGATCTGATGTCCGGTTCTCATCCCGCCTTGGAGGATTCACTGGCGGGCGACGACGCGGGTTTGGTCTCGGTTTTCGTCTCACTTGTGCCTGAGCCACCGCCCTGCTCCGATTGAGCGGCGCCCTTGCCAGGACCGTCGGCTTTCTCGCCGGCAATATTTTTCTTATCGCCGGTTTTGAAATCAGTCTCGTACCAGCCTCCGCCGGATAACCGGAACGAGGGTGCACTGACTTGCTTTTTCAGGGTAGGGCGGGAACAAGCAGGACAGTCTGTGAGCGGCGCATCAGCCAGCTTCTGGATCGCTTCAAGACTGTGGCCACATTCGCTGCAGCAATATTCATAAATCGGCATGGCGTTCTCCTCATTCAAGTCCGCGTAGCGCCCGGACACCTGTATGAGGCCATAGGAAAAGCTTTCAAGGGCGCGGAGCGTACAGTAAACGCAGATCTAGTGAAAGGTACGCAGAGCGTGAGGATTTAGCTCGGCACCGAGCGGCAACCTGCGGTGACTTTTTGGTGATGCCAATCTTCATTAGCACCGGACCGGTCGGGCTGCACGTGGGCCCTACTCAATTGGCAAACCCCTTCAGTTTTTTGAGCGGACGAATTTTGACCTGTGTGCGCGCCGGTTTGGCTTTGAACCACGTTTCTTCCCCGGTGAAAGGGTTAATGCCCTTGCGCGCCTTGACCGCCGGTCGCCGTAACGTCGTGATCTTCATCAGACCGGGTAAAGTGAAGCTTCCCATGCCGCGCTTGGCAATACTCGCCTCCATAAGCCGCTCGAGAGAGCCCAGCACACGCTTGACGTCTCCCGTGGAGACATCGCTGTCGGCCGACAATAAAGCGACGAGCTCTGCCTTGGATAATTTCGCCTTCACTGCCTTCATTTTCTTTGGCGGTTGTTTGGCAGCTTTTTTATCGGGCATAGCGGGGTCTCGCTGTAGTGGTGTGTTCCGGTCAGCCCCATCATCGCAGAATCAGGCGTGCTCAACATGAAAAACCCGGAATCTTGCAGACCGAACGCCGCGTGACATTCCCATTGACGCCCCACCTTTATAGCGGCACCTGTATAGCGGCACCTGTACGCCAAGCACCCCCAACATTAGAATGGGCGCGCCTGAATTGGAGTCCGTTATGCGTGCCAGTGAATTCCTGCTCTCTACCTTGAAAGAGACACCAGCAGACGCGGAAGTCGTCAGTCACCAGCTAATGCTTAGGGCTGGACTGATTCGCCGAGTCGCTGCAGGGATCTATAACTGGATGCCAATGGGGCTCCGGGTATTACGAAAGGTAGAGCAGGTGGTCCGTGAAGAGATGGAGCAAGCTGGCGCACTGGAACTCACGATGCCGGTTGTGCAACCCGGTGAGCTGTGGGAAGAATCCGGGAGGTGGGAACAGTATGGCCCGGAACTGTGCCGATTGGAGGACCGCCATCAGCGCCCGTTCTGCCTCGGACCGACGCATGAAGAAATCATCACCCAAATCGCGCGTAGCGAGATCAAAAGCTACAAACAGCTACCAATCAACTTGTTCCAGATACAAACCAAGTTTCGCGACGAAATCCGGCCGCGGTTTGGTGTCATGCGATCCCGCGAGTTCATCATGAAAGATGCCTACTCATTTCATATTGATCAGGCTTCTCAGGAGGCTACCTACTGGCGCATGCACGAGGCGTACACGACGATTTTCAGACGTCTGGGCCTGGACTTCCGGGCCGTCGAGGCTGATACGGGCTCAATCGGCGGCAACCACTCTCACGAATTTCATGTCCTCGCCGAATCCGGTGAGGACGCCATCGCCTTCTCCACGGGGAGCGACTACGCGGCCAATGTTGAAATGGCCCCCGCGGTCACACTGCCAGCTAACCCCGAGGCGGCACAACCCGAACCGCCCGAACTGGAAAAATTCGCTACGCCGGGCCTCACCACCATCGAAGCGCTGGCCGAACACATGAACATCCCTGCCGAGCAGTCGATTAAGACCCTGCTGGCAAACGACGAAGCGGGTCACTTGGTCGCGTTGGTAGTACGCGGTGATCATCGGCTCAATGCCGTGAAAGCGGCGAAGCTACCGGGCATGGCCTCACCATTGCAGTTGGCGGAACCAGATCAAGTCAGACAACAGCTGGGGGCAGGGTTCGGCTCACTGGGACCGGTTGGCGCGCCCATAAGGGTGGTTGTGGATCACACCGCAGCACAAATGCCCAGTTTCGTCTGCGGCGCCAACGAGGACGGTTTCCATGTCAAGGGCGCTACTTGGTCGCGCGATGTCCCCAATGCTGAGTTCGCCGACATCCGAGAAATTGTCAGCGGAGACGCCAGCCCGTGTGGACAGGGAACCTTGGAAATTCGGCGCGGCATCGAGGTCGGCCATATTTTTCAGCTGGGTACCAAGTACTCTGAAACCATGAACGCCACCGTGCAGGACGAGCAGGGCCGCAGCCAAGCGATGGTAATGGGCTGCTACGGCATCGGCATTACCCGTATTGTTGCGGCTGCGATAGAGCAAAATCATGACGACAAAGGCATTATTTGGCCAGGCGCGATGACGCCTTTCGATGTTGCAATCGTCCCGTTGGGGATGGACAAATCCGAGCGCGTCCAGGTCGCAACAGAAGAGCTCTACCATGCGTGCGAGCGTGCGGGGCTCTCCGCCTTTTTGGATGATCGGGCGGAACGCCCCGGCGTAAAATTCGCGGAGATGGAGTTACTGGGGATGCCAGTCCGCGTCACCATTGGCGAGCGGTCGTTGGCTGAGGGCAAGCTTGAAATTACCCAGCGCCGGACTGGCGAGACCGAGATGATTTCACCCGAACAGGCCATCGATCGCATCCACCGCCTGCTGAGCGCCTGACTGAATGCGCCGACAACCTTGCCATGGGGTGCTGCTGATCTGCGGCATCATGTGGGCAGCAGTGGGGCTGACCGCGAGCGACCGCGCTGCGCTCTCCATTTATCTGGATCGCGCACTGTCTGAAGACGATGGGTTTGAGGATCGGTTTGACGCTGAGGTTTGGCTGGTCGATATGCAGCAACGGCTCACTCCATTGCTGCCCGACGCGCAG
>Ga0181588_10003041_pt1 | contig 14245 bp, 11 predicted proteins | sample 071ome_26_FD_148607 | JGI IMG/M metagenome (GOLD analysis project Ga0181588, IMG submission 148607) | Coastal salt marsh microbial communities from the Groves Creek Marsh, Skidaway Island, Georgia - 071409BT metaG (spades assembly) | ecosystem: Environmental > Aquatic > Marine > Intertidal zone...
GATCGCGTCGAGGAAGGCGAGCGTCAACTGCGCGACCTGCTCGACGACATGAACTCCCACGGCGTTCCCGGGGACGGACGTTGGGAACTTGCTCCGCTGGTTCATCTGCTCTGGCTTCTTTTTGAACAGAACCGGTCCGCCGAGGCCGCCGCCCTGTGCGCGTCGTGCGATTCCTTGTTCGCCGAGCATCCGGTCTTTCCGCTCTATCGCGGCATGGCCAACCTGCGTTGCGGGGACTTCGATTCGGCGCTGCGGGACTTCGCGAACTTCGACAGAACGGTCGCTTCCGGACCGCTTCCCATTTCCATCCCGACCGAATACGCGGGACCGGAATTGTGGCACATGGCCGGCCAATGCTGCCTGAGCCTCGGCCGAAACCACGACGCCGTCGATTGGTTCTCCCGGGCGCTCGCCGCCGCCCCCGGGAATCCGGGCTACGCCGTAAAACTCCAATTGGCCCAGATCCGGCGCGCGTCGTAAGGCCTGTTTCCTCTTCCCCTTCCGTCACGATGACGGTATTCGTACCCGCCGCATGTCAACGGAACTGGAAATGTCGATGAAGCCCCGGCTCAACGAATCATTCGATTGGGAGCCCATGCCGGACGGCTGCCTGCTCTTCAGTCAGGAAACCGGCCAGGTGCTCACGGTCAATCCCACCGCAGAATTGATCCTCTCCTTTTGCGACGGCGAAAGTTCGCTGGAAGACATCTACCTCGGCGTCCGTCGCGCCGTCGATGTTCCGGAGGAGTCCTTTCAGGAAACCATCGATCGATTCATCGCAGAGAAAGTCATTCTTTCCTAAAGCCCGGCAAGTTGAAACGCGTTCATCCCGTTCCGGTCCATCGCCGTGAGTCGCATCCAACACTACGCCAATCTCGACGCCGCCGTCCGCTTCCGCATCGACGATCCGAAATTGGAGCCCTTGGCCTCGGACCTTCATACCGCGGCTTTGGAACGGACGGAGGACGCAACGCCAGAGACGCCGGCCGACCTCGCCTGGACTGCCGCCGGTAACGGCCTGGTCCAGATATCCCTCGCGGGAACGCCATGGGAATCTCCCCTGGCCGAGACCGAGGCGTTCTTTCAGAGCGAGAACCTGATCACCCGGCTTTTCTGCTCCAAGCTCGAAGCGCGGCTTCAACTGCACGCCGCCGCCGTGGCAACCCCCGCCGGAAACGCCTGGTTGATCTGCGGCCCCTCACGAGCCGGGAAAACCTCCCTCACCATCGCCTACATGCTGGAGGGCTGGAATTGGTTGAGCGACGAGTTGATTCTCGTAGAGGCCGACGCACCTCGCCTGCTCAAGGGCTTCCGTCGCAATTTCAACCTCAAGGAACCCTCCTGGAAAAACTTCCCGGAGACCGCCGACCTGCCTCACCGCCAGGAAAGTTGGTCGGGCCATCATCAGGCAAACATTCGTTTCATCGACCCCGCGTCGCTTCGTCCCGATGCCTTCCGGGCGGAGGCTTCACTGGCCGGCATTCTATTGCCGCGCTACTCCCCGACAGCGACGCCCCCTTCCCTTCACCGGGTCGAGGGACTCGCGGCCACGCAAGCCATTCTGCCTGAAGTCTCCGATCCTTCCGCATTCTTGCTCGCAACCATCGCAAATTGGATACGGGACCTGCCCGTATTCCAGGTGATCTATCAGGACCCCCGGACCGTCCCCGCGGCGGTGCGGGAACAACACTCCCTGGATGCCTCATTCACCTGAATCTCCGAAGCCCTTGATCAACCGCGGGATTCACCGTGGTTGCAGCATTGCCGTATCGCCGAGCCTTGGGGCACAATGCGCCGCCCCCATCGAATGAACCAACCCGCCACCAAGCCCTCCTCCACGCCAGCCCTTGGCTTCAAGGGGACCTTGGCCGTGCTCTGGCCCTACGCCCGCGAGAAGTTCGTCGAACAGCTGAAAAGCATTTGGTTCATCATCTTCTACCTCTGCGTCTTTCAGATTGTCGTGCTCAAACTGCCGGTCGTCTACGCCTTCATGATAGGCGCCGGCATCCTCATCGTCGCGCTCGGACTCATGTTCTTCATGGAGGGACTCCGGCTCGGCTTGATGCCTTTCGGCGAAATCATCGGCGCCATACTGCCACGCAATTCACGCCTGCCGACCATCCTCGGGTTCGCCTTCATCCTCGGACTCGGCGCCACGTTCGCCGAACCCGCCATTTCCGTGCTCAAGGCCGCCGGAGCGGGCGTGCTGCCAACCCAGGCGCCCCTGCTCTACAGCCTGCTCAACGACTATTCGGGCCAACTCGTGACCTGCGTGGGAACCGGGGTCGGCGTCGCCGTTTCACTCGGTGTGCTGCGCTTCTTCCGGGGCTGGTCGCTGAAGTCCCTGATCATCCCAAGCATCCTGATCCTGTCCTGTCTGACGCTCTGGGCGCAAATGACAGCCCCCATGAGCGCCATCGTCGGACTAGCCTGGGACTGCGGCGCCGTCACAACCGGGCCGGTCACCGTCCCGCTCGTGCTCGCGCTGGGAATCGGCGTCTGCCGGATCGTCGGCGGAGAAGACACCCGCGACGCCGGTTTCGGCATCGTCACCCTTGCTTCACTCTTCCCCATCCTGGCCGTCCTGCTGCTCGGTTTCTACCACCATTTCGCCGACGACTATTACGGCCGCCCCAATCATCCGGAAGCCTTTCGCGCCCACGCCCGGTCCATCCTGAACGATGCCGGCGCCAGCGCGGCGCCGCTTCAGGAGGACGCGCCTCACCGAGGCTACTCCAAGGCGGACTTCGCCCGCTACAAGCAGGACGGCAAACCGCCGCCCGATCACGAGATCACCTTCACCGGCGGAACGACCTTCCTGGACGATCAGGGCCGCATACTTCACACGAATGCCGTCATCATCCTGAAACGCGCCCATGCCGCCTCGGACCTCGTGCCCAACAAGGACCAATGGGACCCGGAAACCCGGTTTGTCGACAGCCTGATCGAAGGCTTCGTCGGAGCCCTGCGCGCCATCGTTCCGCTCTGCATCTTCCTCTTCCTGACCCTCCGCGTCATCCTCCGGGAGCGCGTGCGGCAAGCCGATGAGATCTCCGTCGGGATCGCCTTCTCCATCGTCGGCATGACGCTGTTCGGTCTCGGCATCACCCTCGGGCTGACGCCTCTGGGCGGCCAACTGGGATTCAACATTCCCGCCGCGTTCGCCGAGATCACCCCCTGGCGGATGGAAGCCGGCTCTGTCGGGCCGCTGTTCGGCGTCGGACTCGGCGGCAAACTGGTCGCCATCGCATTTGGATTCTTCCTCGGATATGGCGCGACACTCGCCGAACCAGCCCTGAACGCGCTGGGCTCAACCGTCGAGAAGATCACCGTCGGCGCGTTCAAGAAATCCCTGTTGATGCAGTCCGTGGCTCTCGGCGTGGCGCTGGGCATCGCCGCCGGCGTGTTCAAGATCGCCTACAACATTCCCCTGACCTACATCCTGCTGCCCCCCTATCTCGCATTGCTGGCGTTGACCATCGCCTCCACCGAGGAATTCGTGAATTTCGGCTGGGACAGCGCCGGCGTGACAACCGGGCCCATCACCGTGCCGCTCGTGCTCGCCATGGGCCTGGGGATCGGCGGCAGCGTGCCCGGCGTCATCGACGGGTTCGGCATTCTGGCGCTGGCGTCGGTCGGCCCCATCATCACCGTGCTCACCGTCGGCCTGATCGTCCAGGCCGCCAGCGGCGAAGCAGAGTCCGACCTCGAACCCGCGGAGGACGCCGATGAATGAACGCCTCGAATCCGCCGGCTACTCGATGGTCACCGCCATACTCCCGCGGCGCAACAGCGCCCGCGTCATCGACGCGACCCTCGACAAAGGCGGACGCAGCCTTATCGCGCACAACGCGCGCGGCACGCTGATCAAGGAACGCTGGTACCAATCCCTTGTCCCCGTCATGAATCCGGAACAGGAGGTGATCGAGATTCTGGCGCCGGATGAGGAAGTCGATCACGTGATGCAGGACATCATTTCCGCCGGGCGCCTGCGCCTCGCAGGAGCGGGCGCCATCTACAGCGTCAAGTGCGACAAGCTCATCGCCAGTCCCCATTACCCCCTTTGGGAACCCCGCGATCACGCCACCAAGATTCTGGAAAAGAACCTGGTGTCGTTCAAACGCGATCTGACGGCGATTTTCTGCATTGCCGAGGGAGCCATGACCGAGACCGTCTCCCGCGCCGCGGTCCAGGCCGGCAGTCCCGGCCCCACCATCAGTCATTGTATGGGCCGCGGCATTCGCGACCGCCACCTGCTGCTCCGGATCGCCAAGTCCGCCGACAAGGAATTCATCCAAACCGTGGTTGAAAACTGCGACGCGGACCCCGTTTTCAACGCCATGGCCAACGCCGGTCGGATCGACGAACCCGGCCGGGGATTCATCTACCGCGTCCCGGTCGACAAGGGCCTTAACAACATCGCCAGCGTCTTCGGCGTGACCCGCCACTCCGCCTCGTTTCAGCAGATTGTCGCCGCCATTGACGAACTCAAGGGCAATCGTGAGTGGCGGGATCAAAGCGTCATCGACCTCGCCGAGGCCAGCGGCGGATTCGGCCGGACCTTCGGCTCCGGCCGGACCAAGCCCCGGCAATATCTGGACGACTTCACCATGCTGACCTGCATCGCCAAACGCACGGCCGCCGAACCTCTGACCGACGCCGCGCTTTCCGCCGGCGCTCCGGGAATCAGCGTCAGCTTCGGCCGCTTCATCGCCTCCGACGCCGAACGCACCCGTAACGGCGTGCGCCTGAATCGCGAACGCACCCTTATCAAGACGGCGCTTCCTCCTCGCAAGATTCCGACCATCATGGAAGCCATGCAGTCCGCGGCGACCGACAACCAACTCGACGAGATCTGCTTCTACACCCATCCTGTCTCCCGAGGGCTCACTTACCTCGGCTGACCCATCGCAACCCCATGTCAAACGCTGAACAACTCAGGTCTGACAGCCTGAAGGCGCGTCTCGAAGCCATCCGCTCGATCGCCGCAGAGTCCGTTCCAGATGCCTCCAGCCTGCTCGCCGCCGCATTGGCCGACCGCGACCGCCGAGTCTGCGAGGCCTCGCTGAAGGCCCTTTCCGACCGTGGGGACGAGGATGCCATCAAGGCCTTGATCCTCGCTTTGAGTGACGGCCGCGACTGGCTTCGTGACGCCATCGACGCCGCGCTCGAGACCATCGACGCCGACTGGGCGGGGTCGCCGGCGGCCCAGGCCGTCATCGACGATTTCTTTTCCGATCTCGATTCCGAGGCATCCGAGCTGCGACCTCCCGCGGAGGCCTGCCTGCAGCGCGCCGGGGATCCACGAACCGCCCGGCAGTTGCGCGACGCCATCATTCAACGAGGCGCCGAGGGGGTTGCCCTCGCGCTGGAACGTCGCGCTGAATCGAACGCGCTGAATTCCCTTTTGGACCGACTCGTGGACGCCGATCCCGTCCGTCGAAAACTGGCGTTTGAAACGCTGGCCCTGATTCATCCCTACTGGCACGAGGAGGAAGCGGTTCAGGCCAAGGCGGGCGAGATCGCCGAGGGTTTGCGCAGTCCACACCCGGGCATGCGCGCGTGTTCCGCCGAGATCCTCGCCTCGCTTGGCTCCCCGGAAACCATCCCGGCGTTGATGGACGCCCTTGCGCAGGACGACTTTGTCCGCAACACCGCGGAATTCGCATTGGATGCGATCTCATCGGATTGGCCCCGGCGTCCCGAGGCGACCAGGGTCGCCAAGATTTGCGTGGAACACTTGAAAGCCGACAACCCCTCAACCCGATACAGCGCTTTGTTGACACTCAATCGGATTGGGTCGGAGGCGACGGCTCCCCATTTCGCGCAGGCCTTGATCGACGAGAATCCGCGCATCCGGCGGATGGCCTCCGACTGTCTTGAGAAACTGGCTCCAGACTGGAAGCGCAACAAACTGGCCAGGCTCGCCGTCCCCATCGCCATCGGAGCTCTCGATCACCCCAATGACGAAATCCGGCGCGAAGCCCAGGGGTTGCTGGGCGAGATAGGGGGACGCCCGGCGGTCAAGGCTCTGACCGATCAATTGGCCCGGTCGCCCGAAGCCGGGATCATGAAGGCGCTGGGAGCCATCCGCGACGTCCGGGCAATTCGCCCCTTGGTTTCGGCTCTCCTCCAAGGGGGGGCCTTTCTGCATCACCACGCCATCGCCGCCTTGGAGGCGATCGATCCGAATTGGCCCCAATCCGACGACGTCGTCGAGCGGAAATCCTCCTTTGTTCGCGAACTTCGCGAGGCCGAGTCGCCGGAGATCCGGGGCGCGGCCGCTCGCGCCCTAGGCGAACTCGGCGGCGACGAGGCTCTGGACCCGCTTCGCTCCGCCGCCGCCGCCGACCCTTCAGCGGATGTCCGGCGCGACGCCGCCAAGGCGTCCGAAAAACTGCGCCAAAGACTCAAGGCGGCCCGGGCCAGCGCTTAGGTCCGACGCGCAACCCAGGCGCGCAGGAATCAGTCGTCGCGCGCGCCGGCGCGTCTTGCCAGCTTTCCGACCGGCACACCCCGCCGACGAACAACACCGCCATGTAGGCGCCCCAGCGACGCCGCGTAAGATTGATGAACCTCCGACTCTGATTCATCTCACACTTGCCAACGCTCGGCATCCTCCTCCAGCATCCGCCCATGTCCACAGGTTCCCGAATCCTCGCCCAGATCCTCGGCCTGACCGGCGTCATCGGCGCGCTTCAGGCTGGGCCGCCCCGCCCCAACATTCTGCTCATTCTGGCCGACGATCTCGGCTGGAGCGACACCACGCTCCACGGGACCACCTCGCTCTACGAAACGCCCCACATCGAGCGCCTGGCAAAACGCGGAATGACGTTTCCCCGAGCCTACGCCGCCAGCCCGCTATGCTCCCCCACCCGCGCCAGCATTCTCACCGGCCTGAATCCGGCCCGCATCGGCATCACCGCCCCTGTGTGTCATACCAAGACCGTTCGACTCAAGGCGCGCCTCCGCCCCAAGGGGCCGGCGCAGGCCAAAGCCTTGATCTGCGATAGCGTCACTCGATTCAGCCCCGACTACACAACCCTACCCAAGGAATTGAAAAAGGCCGGCTACGTCACCGGTCATTTCGGCAAGTGGCACCTCGGCCCGGAACCCTGGTCGCCCTTGGAACACGGTTTCGACGTCGATGTCCCCCATTGGCCGGGCCCCGGCCCCGCAGGCAGTTTTGTCGCGCCCTGGAAATTCCCCGCGTTCAAGGAGCGCAAACCAGGCGAGCACATTGAGGACCGCATGGGCGATGAAGCGGTCGCGTTCATGGAGCAGAACCGGGACGTTCCGTTCTTCCTCAACTATTGGCAGTTTTCCGTCCATGCCCCATTCGACTCCAAGGAGGAATACATCGCCCGGCACCGCGGCCGCGTGGACCCTGCCTCCCCGCAACGCAGCCCAACCTACGCGGCCATGGTGCAGTCGCTCGACGACAATGTCGGCAAGATGCTCGATGCGCTCGACCGCCTCGGCCTCGCGGACAACACCCTCGTCATCTTCACCTCGGACAATGGCGGCAACATGTACAACGAGGTGGATGGCACAACGCCAACCAGCAACGCGCCCCTGCGCGGCGGCAAAGGCAACCTTTGGGAAGGCGGTGTCCGCGTTCCCGCCATCTTCGCCTGGCCCGCTCACATCGCCGCCAATGTTCGCTCCGAAGCCCTGATTCAGACCACCGACATCTTTCCCACGCTCATCGAGCTGTTGCAGCTCAAATCCCCCGAGGGCGCTCGCTTCGACGGTCGCTCCATTGTTCCGGCCCTGCAGGGAGCCGACTTCGACCGTGGACCGATCTTCACCTTCTTCCCCCATCAAGTTCGAGTCCCGGATTTTCTCCCGCCGGCTGTCTCGGTGCACTCCGGCGATTGGAAGCTCATCCGCCAGTTCCATCAGGGCGACCATGCCGGGCATGCGTTCAATCTGTTCAACCTCAGGGATGACATCGGTGAAACCCGCGACCTGGCCGCGGCTCAACCGGAAAGAGTGAAACGCCTCGATGCCCTGATCACCCGGTTCCTTCAGGAAACCGAAGCCGTTGTCCCGCTGCCGAACCCCGACTACGATCCTTCCTCCCGGGCAAACCTCATCCCCGGAACCGCAGCGCTCAAGAACTGTTCACTTCACGCCGGGAACGGGGAACTGCGTATCGTCGCCACGGGTCCGGATCCTCATTTCTCCCTGACGCCCGCCCGCGCCATTCCCGCCGGAAAGTGGATCTTCGTTCTGGAAATGCAGACCTCCGTCAATGGCGCCGCGCAGTTTTTCTGGCAGGAAAAAGACGCGCGTCCCTCGTTCCATCGCTCACGTCGACTCGATTTCGATCCGGGGACCGCGGGCGTGTTCAACCGGCATCAGCTGGAGTTCGAAAGCCGGCGTCCTGCGGTCAACTTCCGACTCGATCCTCTCCCCGGCAAGGGGACAGCTGTGATCCGGACCGCCCGGGTCGAGGACGACAAGGGAAACGTTCTTTACACGTGGTCCTTCCCGTAGCCCCCCGGGGCGCATCACAACAGGCATTGCCGCCCCGTCCGTTTCCCGGTATCCATCCCCCCACATGAGAGCCGTGATTCAAAGAGTTTCCGAGGCATCGGTCGAAATCGACGAGCACCTCAAGGGCAAGATCGGATGCGGCCTCTTGATCCTCCTTGGTGTAGAGGATGCCGACACGCCCGACGACGGGGCCTGGCTCGCCGGCAAAATCGCGCGCATGCGCATCTTCACCGACAAGGAAGGACTGATGAATCAGTCGCTCCAGGGTGTGAACGGCGGCGCGCTGGTCGTGAGTCAGTTCACCCTTCACGCGAGCACCCGCAAAGGAAACCGCCCCTCATACATTCGCGCAGCAAGACCGGAAACCGCCATCCCGCTCTACCAACGCTTCATTGAACAGCTTGAGAGCGAACTGGGGAAACCGGTGGCCACCGGCGAGTTCGGCGCGATGATGAAGGTCAACCTCGTGAATGACGGGCCCGTCACCATCTGCATGGACACCCGGAACAAGGAATAGATCCCATGAGCCGCAAGACTGTCACCGAATTGCTCGAACATTATCGCTCGACTCTGGAGGACGGCCGCTTCTCGCGGGGTGAGAAACGCGCGATACAAAGCCTCCTGCAGAATGCCCGATTCGACGAGCGCCAGTTGGAGCTGCTGCGCCACAAGCTCTTCAACCTTGCCAAGAGCCACACCACGGGGGGCCGCGCGCACGACGCCTTCGATTGGCTGGAGAAAGCCGTCAAGACGCTCCCCGCGCCTGCGGCTTCGAACGCGACGTCCCGGGTCTTCTTCAGCCCCGGAGAAACCTGCCTCGGCGCCATCACCTCCCTGATCAAAGCCGCCCGAAACCAATTGGACATCTGCGTCTTCACCATCACCGACGACCGCATCACCCGGAGAATCATGGAAGTCCATCGCCGCGGCGTCGACGTGCGCGTCATCACCGACAATGACAAGGCCTTCGATCCCGGATCCGACATTCAGCGCCTGGCCAATGCGGGCGTCCCCGTTCGCACCGACAACACCCCTGACCACATGCATCACAAATTCGCCATCATTGATGGCAACACCGTTCTAACCGGGAGCTACAACTGGACGCGCAGCGCCGCCGGCGAGAATCATGAGAACCTGCTGGTGACGGACGACCGCGCCGTGGTCAATCCCTACATGCTCGAGTTTGGGCGGTTGTGGCCGCGGATGCGACGCAAAGTGTGACGCCGGCGCTGCCGGCCGCCTCCCTCGCCGGGCGGCAACGGCCCTTCAGCCCAACTCATGGACACGCCACCGAAGAGAGGAGCTTCTCCGGCCGATTGGCTGACCGCCCGCCGTTTCGCCGCGATCCTGGCGGGCGTCATCGCGATCGTCTTCTGGGATGTCCTGTTGTGCAGCCACACCCTTTTTTATCGCGACTACGCGTTCTTCAGCCTGCCCAACGCAGTTTTTTTCCAGCGATCCATGTTCGCCGGCGAATGGCCGCTCTGGAATGACCTCAGCCACTGCGGCATACCGTTCCTCGCCCAGTGGAACACCCTGACCTGCTATCCTCCCTATATCGTCGCCTGCCTCTTTCCCCTGCCCTGGGCCTTGGGATTCTTTTGCCTCGCCCATCTCCTAATGGGAGGCATCGCGATGCGTTCCCTCGCCTTGAGGTGGACGGACGACGGTCTCGCCGCCGCGATCGCCGGAATCGCCTTCGCCTTCAATGGCATGATGATGAACAGCCTCATGTGGCCGAGCTTCATGACGGTCTGGGCTTGGACGCCATTGGTCTTGCTCCACACGCCCGAGGCCTGGCGCAAGGGCGGGCGCGCCATCCCCTGCGCAGCCTTGATCGGAGCCTTGCACATGTTGGGCGGGAATCCCGAGATCATTCTGCTCACCTGGGGAGTCCTGCTCATCCTGTTCATCACGGACGCCCCGAAAGACAGGCGCGATTTCTTCATCCGGGCGCGACGCTTGGGATCGGTCGTCCTGCTGGTCGCCGCGATCGCCGCCGTCCAATTGCTGCCGTTCCTCCAGTTGGCCCAGCATTCCCACCGCGAAACCGGCTATGCGGAAGGCCATTGGGCCATGCCTGTCCTGGGCATCGCCAATTTTCTCACGCCCCTCTTCCGAACCACGCCGGGCATCCTCGGCGGCGTCCATTCCCAATACGACCAACAGTTCACGTCGTCCTACTATTTCGGAATCGGGGTTGCGTTGCTGGCGCTGGCTGCGCCATTCCTGCTCAGGGACCGCAGGATCAAGGCTCTGGGCGCGCTTGCGTTCTTGTTCATCTGGTTGTCCATGGGGGACGCCGGCGGCCTCTACCCTGCGCTTAGAAAGCTCTTCCCCCCCCTCGGCATGGCCCGCTATCCGGTCAAATTTCTGCAAGGCTGCGTCATCCTGACGCCGCTACTCGCCGCATCGGCTTTCCATTTCCTGAGGACGCGATCCGCCCAACGGTCGCCAAGTTGGCGCAAGCGACTAGCCCCAGCCGCCCTGGCCGCTCTTCCCATCGGTCTGACGATCTGGATGGCTCGCGTTGCCCCGGACCGGGCCGAGGATTGGAGCGTCACCGCCGTCAGCGGTCTCTCCCGCCTCGCCATCCTCGCCGCCTCATGCGCCTTGCTGCCTCTGGCCGCACGGCACGGAAACCGACGCTGCCTCATGGCCGCCCAGGGAGGCTGCCTCGCCCTTCTCCTTCTCGACCTCCTGACGCATACGCCGCCACAGAATCCCACGGTTGTATCCTGGGCCTACTCGCCCGAAGCCGCGCAACACGATCTCAAACCGCCCCCCGGATACCGCGCCATGGTCGCCCCCCTGCACCGGGCTGTCTTGAACGAAGTCGCAACGCCTGACGCGCTGGGATACTGCCTCGGACAACGGCAAGCCCTCTCCCACAACTGGAATATCCTGGATCGCATTCCCAAGATCGACGGCTTCTACAGCCTCCAGCTCGCTCCCCAGCGCGACATCTGGAGCCGACTCTACGACAGCCCCTCGCCTCCGCCGGATGGGCTGCTGGACTTCCTGGGCGCCTCACAGATTTCCCACCCGGAATCTCTCTTCAAATGGACCCGCCGGGAGCAGGCCATGCCGCTCGCAACCGTCGGTCAGCAACCTGAATTCGCGACTTCCGCCGCCGACGCGGCGCGGCGCGTCGTTTCTCCCGACTTCGATTTTCGACGACACGTTGTGCTGGAAGCCGCGGCGGCAAACGCCGTGCCGGAGATCGCGCCCGACTCCGCAACCATTGAATGGTGGCGCCGGACATCGTCGCGGGAGCTGGAGGTTCAGGTTGTCGCCACCGCTCCAAGTCTGCTCGTCATCGCCCAAGCCCACCACACTCCATGGAAGGCGAGCATCGATGGAACAGAGACCGACATACTGCAGGCCAATCGGGCTTTCCAGGCAATCGTCGTGCCCCCGGGGCGGCGCCACATCCGGTTTGTCTACCGGGACAACCTGTTCCTGGCAGGACTTTGTCTCAGTGTCGCAGCATCGGGATGCTGCGCGTTCTGGCTGATCGCTGGCAGGCGATTTGCACTTTCTCCGCCAGGTCCGGGCAGAGAAAGCCTGCCCGGATAATGTTTGCGTATGCGTTGACTGTTCCTTGGCGGCCGGCGCAGGCAACCTCACTCAAGCATAAACAGCGCCGACCAGTTTTTCTTGAGTCTGACGCCATCGTCGGGCCCGCCGCGCGGCATTGCCACGCACTTTGCGTCAAAATTCGCGCCGCTGCGTTCGCCCCTCACCCATTCTGCCGTCTGCCCGGATACTCCCCACCAGGCCAAACGGCCTACCCGCTCGCGCTGCATCTCCAGGCTCCCGGTTTCAGCGACTTGTATCATGCGGTGAAAAACGGTTTGCTCGATCGCCGATGAAGCAAACAGCAAATTTCGACCGTTTTCTCAACCGCGTCTTCAACGCCCGTTTACAAGCCCGCCCGGCGGAGGCTGCAATGGTCGGATTGAAATCCGGCGAAGGCCGACTCGACCCCGCCTCAATCCAGGCATTGCGGGACGAGCAGCGCGCGCGGGCGACGAACCTCGAGGAGCTGGACGCCTTCTCGCCTGCCGCCCTGACCTCCGAGCAACGTCTCGACAGCCTCGCCCTACGCAGTCTCCTGCGGCGCGAATCAGAGGACCACGAATGGGGACGACATCGTCGAGACCCCGGCGCCCTCGATGCGATCCTGAATCTCCTACTCCACGAACTGCAGCGCGGCGAGGACGAGCCCCGGAGGGCCGCAGCCAATGTTCGCTCGCTGCTGGAGCAGATCCCGGACAATCTCCGCGACGCCGCCGCGCTGGTGAACCGGCCCGAACGGGTCTGGGTCCGGATCATGCAACAGACCGCGGCCGGTTCCGGTTCCCTGTTCCAAGCCGTGACCGACTTCCTTGGTCGCAACGCCCCCAAGGCGTCGGATAACCAAGCCGTCCACTCGGCAAAAGCCGCCTTCGACCGTTACGTCAATTCTGTCCGAAAACGCAGACCGGCGCCCCCCAACTCCTTCGCCATCGGCGCGCCGCGTCTGCAACGGCGCGTTCGCGATGAACTGGGACTCGACTACTCACTCGGCGAGATTGAAGCACTGGCAAAGGAGGAGATCAAACGGGTTAATGGCCTCATGAAGGACGCCTGCCGCCGGCTCAAGGCGGGAGCCAAACCGGAGGCCTATATCGCCCGCGCCCGTCAGGACTGGCTCCCGCCCTCCAACCTGTTGGGACACTATCAGGAGGAAACGGCGCGCATTGCCCGCGCGTTCAAACAGGCAGGGGCCATGACCTTTCCCCACGGCGAGTCGCTCAAGGTCCGACCGGTCCCGGAGTTCATGCGTCACTTGTTTCCACTTGCCGCCTATTCCGCCCCCGGACCTTTCGCCCCCAGGCAGGAAGGCAGTTTCTGGGTCAACGACCTTTCCCTGATCAAGCGGACGGAAGCGGAGAAGCGGGCCGAACGACAGCAGCATTTCGGCGTCAGTCTCACCGCCGCGCATGAAGCGTATCCCGGCCATCACCTGCAGTTCTCCATTGCCAACAAGCACCCTCGCAAGTGGCGTCCCATGTTCGCCCACGCCATCTTCTACGAGGGCTGGACGCTTTGGTGCGAGAGCCTGTTGATAGAACTCGGCGTGGAGACGGTTCCCGCCATGCAGCTCCAGCAACTGCACGACGCTCTTTGGCGCTGCCATCGCATCCTCGTCGACCTCGGACTCCACACCGGTCGCTTCAGCTACCGCCAAGCGGTTCGGCACATGATGGAGAACCTCGGCATGACTCGCGCGCGGGCGGAAGCCGACGTCAACTGGTACACCCAATACCCCGCCGTCCCCATGAGCTACTGGCTGGGCCGCCTCGAAAATGAACGCCTCAAACAGCGTCTGGTGGACGGCCAGGGGTGGTCCTTGAAACGCTTCAACGATTGGCTCCTGAGCTTCGGAACCATCCCTCAAAGCTGGATCGAAAAATACGGCCTGTAACAGCTTTCTGAATCCACTACGCCCCCCCTACAAGCGGCTCGAAGCCTGACCTCGCCTCAAGTCGGACGCAGAACCTCAGTCCCGCATTCCCCCGACAAACCAAACTCACTCCCGATTGGAAAGCGCAGCGTCGATCTTGACCTTCAGCTCTTCCGCCTTGAACGGCTTCTGGATGAACCCGGCGAGCCCCAGTCCCGCGAAACGATTGATCGCCTCCTGCTCATTGAAGCCGCTCATCAAAAGCACGGGAACATCGCCCCGGATCTTTCG
>Ga0181588_10003043_pt1 | contig 14238 bp, 10 predicted proteins | sample 071ome_26_FD_148607 | JGI IMG/M metagenome (GOLD analysis project Ga0181588, IMG submission 148607) | Coastal salt marsh microbial communities from the Groves Creek Marsh, Skidaway Island, Georgia - 071409BT metaG (spades assembly) | ecosystem: Environmental > Aquatic > Marine > Intertidal zone...
TCGCCTCGCTCCAGTCAGCGCCGCTTAATCAAATCAGGCGAAAACTATTTTGACACCTACCGCAAGCTCTATCATGCTAAGTATTCCACTCACCCGCTCGGCAACCCTCAGAAGAGGGCTCTCACTCAGCTCGCGAAGAGGTATAAATTCAAGCTCATCACCGCTCGGCGCTCACCACCTAAGACCTCACCCCCACGGCCACCTGCTCATGACAAGCGAGCCTCCACTGTCCAACGTCGTGAAGTGGAGGATATAGTCACAGCCAACCACGAGGCAGGCCAAGGCCTCAAGCAGGCTGAGAGTCGAGCGACAAAACTAAGCTGCCCAGAGGGGAGCGTGCTGGTCGCTCTCTCAGGCGCTCTAAGGCGCGCCAAGAGGACGACAGTCCTCGACAGTAAACACCTTCGGTCAGCCCAGCGGCTCGCGCTCAAGGGGGACCTCTTTTGTATGGACCGCTTCGAATATCAAGAGGGTGAGCTCCCGCTCAGCTCCCGCTCACAAGGATCAAGCACTCGGCGGCTCGAGAGGTCTGCACGCGCAGGGGGGTATGCGGCTCTGCACAGAAAGAGAGTGGATCGCAGCCTGTAGCCAAGGCGGCGCATACTTTTACGGCCGGTCAAGGAGGCGAGGGCGGTGTAACCTAGATGGGGATGTGAGCCGTGAGCGCCCCCTCTCTTATCAGCTCCGCACAAAGTGCACTCACAACCAGCTCTTCAACATGCTGGGCAACGTCAGCGAGTGGACGAAAGAGGGGAGCGTCATGGGAGGAGACTTCAGCACGAGCGAATCAGACGTGACCTGCAAGTATAAGGAGCGCCGGATCCTCACCTCATCAAGCGAGTATGTTGGCTTTAGGTGCTGTGGTAACTTGAGCGTTGACTGATCTTTGACATCTGAGAAGACCCGCGCGGCGCTCACGCGGGCCCGATCAGCCCCTCGAGCTCAGCGCGCTCACAGCGCTCATGCTTGATGAGGTGCTCAACGAGCGCCTCAAGCGAGGCGCGGCGCTCCTCGAGCAGCCTCATCGCGCGCTCACGCTGCCCGTCGATCAGCGCTGAGATCTCGGCCTCAACGCGCCCCCTCGCCCCGTCGGGGAGCGCGGGCCCGCTGAAGGTCCTGAGCCCGAGGGCCTCACTCATCCCGAGCTCCTCAACCATGAGCCGGGCGAGCTCCGTTGCGCGCCTAAGGTCGTCTTGCGCGCCCGTAGAGCCCTCACCGATCAGCAGCTGCTCCGCCAGCCGGCCGCTTAACAGAACACATAGCTGACCGAGGAGGTCCGCGCGGGTGGTCACGAAGCTGCGCTCACGCCCAGCGCGCACAAACCCGAGCGCCGCTGAGCTGTCCCGCGCGACGCTGATCTCCTCGACCTCGGGGCACTCGGGCAGAAAATAGGTGCAGATCGCGTGCCCCGCCTCGTGCGTGGCGATCACCCGCCGCTCATGGTCAGTGAGCCGCTTGTGGGCCTCAGCTTGCCCGCTGAGGGTCGAGCTGATGAGCCGCTCATTTATGGTGAGCTCACCCCCAGAGCGCAGCTGCTCACGCTTTAAGCCGCGCATCAAGGCGTAGAGGTGATCGCCCGAGTAGGAGGTGTCGCCGCCCGGCACCGCGCCGCTCGTTCGGCGGGCGAGCTCCTTAAGCTGCGCTCCGCTTAAGGGCAGCTTAAACTTTTGATTGTAGAGCGAGAGGATGGACTCACGGTCGGCCTCATTAGGGTACGGCACGTGGATGTTCATCTCGAAGCGCCCTGGGCGGAGCAGGGCAGGGTCGAGCGACTCGAGGAAGTTGGTGGTGCCGACCACGAAGACCTGCTCCTCGCTCCTGAAGCCGTCCATCTCGGTCAGGAGCTGGTTCACCATCGAGTGCTCTACCCCGCTGCCCGTGTAGGTCCCGCGCGCAGAGGCGAAGGAGTCGAGCTCGTCAAAGACGATGATCGAGGGCGCGGCGCGGCGCGCCTGCGCGAAGACCTTGCGCAGGTTCTCCTCAGACTCACCGACCCACTTAGACTTCAGCTCAGGCCCAGAGACGATGATGATCGTGGCGTCTAGCGAGGTCGCGAGGGCCTTACAGAAGAAGGTCTTACCGGTCCCAGGGGGCCCGTGGAAGATGATCCCCTTCGGGACCAGCTCCTCGAGCTGCTTGATCTCCGTGACGTCGTCGAGCTGCTCTCTCCGCTGAAGGAAGCTGAGCAGCTCGCGCTTGAGGCGCCCCTTGACCTGCTCATACCCCCCAATGTCGGCGTCGAGATCGACGTTAGGCAGCTCAAAGTCAGCCACCAAGGTCATCTGCCGGATGTCACGGTACAGGTCATCGACGAGCTGAGGGCTGCGAGGGTCAAAGTCCACGCGGCCCTGCATCTGGCCCAGGATCTCCCTACAGCGGGCCGCGTTTAGCCCCGAGAGATACTTATAGAGCCGGTAGGGGTTGAAGGACTCTACCCCAAACTTCCGAGCCTCACGCTGGAGGATCAGCCTCAGGAGGGCCTCACGGGAGATCCCCATCACCGAGCGGCGGACGGTGAAGGCGCTCTCGATCACCTTAGGCAGCTCAAAGCTCGGGTCCTTAAAGCCAAGGAAGGCGGCCTCAGGGTTCTCATAGAGCAGCGCGGCCGCCTCTCGCGTCTCAGCGTTGAGCCCGCTGCGCGTGGTGGTTGTGAGCACGTCAAGGTGTGGGAGGACTAAGAGCTGGTCCTCGTTCGCCTCAAGGATCGCGGCCTGAAGCTCCTGGATGATGCGCTGCATTCGGCTCTGCCCTGCCCCGAGCCCCTCCTCTGGCTGGCTGTGCCCTGAGATGTGACGGCAGACGCGCTGCGCGCCTGCCCTGCGCAGCCGCCCGCGGAGCGCCCGGTAGAGGTAACCCGTCAGCTGCTTGTCACACTCGATGAGCACCGACAGGCCTCGGCTGAGCTTCTCCTCGATCCAGTCGAGGTCCTCACGGTAGGCGAGATCGACCGCCTCCTCACGGCTCAGCTCAACAGGTAGGCTTGAGATTAAGGTCTCCATGGTCGCTCCTCTCGCGCTCAGCGCTCAATCTTAATGACGAGCTCGTACTGGCCGTCTACGGTGGACTCTGTGACCTCAAGGACGTCTCCAAGCTGGCTCGCCTTGCGCTTGAGGCTCTCGGTGTAAACCCGCTGCAGGACCTGGTTGAGCTCGGCCTGCTGGGCTTCTCGGTGCTCGCTCAGGGCGTTGATCACGTCTTGGGTGAGCGCCTGCGTCACTCGCTCGCCCTTCACCTTGTGGTCGCTGAGTTTCTTAGCGAGCTCATCAGCGGCCCTTTGCTCGGCCGCCTCACGACCTGGTCCGCGGTCGTTCTCATAGCTCGCTGTGGCGGTGAGCTCCTCCTTGACCTCTCGGCTCCGGCTGAGGGTCACGGTGGCCTCAAGGGCCTCTAGGTCCACGCTCACGTGCTCGCCACGCTCGTTCTCTAGAGTTAGCGCGCCTGCCTCCTCGGTGTAGCCCGCGTCGAGGAGCTGCTGCTTGAGGAGCTCAAGCATCTCCCCTTCGGGCAAGATAGGGGTCAGGCAGAGCTTGTGCTTGACGTGGTCGCTGACGCTGAAGGTCTCGCTGACCGACTCCTTTAACTTCACATGGTAGACTTGGCTCATGGGGCTCCTTAGTGTGTGCCTCTGCTCAGGTCGCGGGGCTCAATATGCTCAGCCAACGGTCGGCTCAAGAGCGTTGGTGATCTCGGTATAAAAGGACAACGCTCTCTCGAGCTCGCTCGCCTGATATTCGCTCAAGAGCAGGTTGTCAGGAGGCTCTCGGTCAAAGCGGTGCGTGCGCGTGACGCGCGCCGCATAAGTTGCGAGCCTCGCGGGGCCCTTCATCACCTCGATGAACCCCCGCGTGACCGGCTCACGCTCAGAGTGTAAGACGTCGCTCAGCAGCGCCTCGACGCGCTTGATCGGCCCTACACCGAGCAGGGAGAGCAGGCGCTGAAGTGACGTAAAATACTGGATGAGCGGAGCGCAGAGGTCGAGCCGCGCCTCACGCCGCGCCACCTCCTCAATCGCAGAGAAGAGGGCCGCCTGACCGTTAAAGTGCTCTGTGAAGCGTGACCTGCCCTCAGTGCTTGGGCTCAGGTGAGACAGCCAGAGCCCTCGCGACTGCCTAATCCAGCCCTGTACAAGCGAGCGGGTCAGCCAAGGCCAGAGCGTGGTCAGCGTGGGCTCACAGAGCATGGAGAGCCGCGCTACGAGCTCATCACGACCGATCGACCCTTGTGAGAGCTGCTCAAAGGGCGCCCGGATGATCGTGAGGGGGCTTCGCGTGAAGGCTCGTCGCTCCTCCACCCCGAGGCTGAGCGAGCGCCCAGTCCCCTCAGCGACGCTGAGGTGACAGAGCGCGTGGAACAAGAGGTCCCCGTCAAGCTCAAGGCGCCAGCCCTCGAGGAGGGCCCGCGTCTCCTCGGCGCGAGGCTGATCAGGCGCCGCGCAGAGCGCGATGAGCAGGTCTATGCTCTGGGCGCTGAAGCGGAGCGAGAGGCTCGACCACGCGGGGTGCTCCCACAGCCGCCCGAGCCTGACGTCGCCCTGCTGTGGGTGCGCGAAGCGCGCCTTATGCGCCCCCAACTCGCTCAGCCAGGTGAAGGTGAGGCGCTTAATCAGCTCGCTGAGCTCCTCGGCGCGCTCGCGGGTGAGCCCGCCTGGGTCTCCGAGCGGGGCACGCGCCAGCTCAAGCTTAAGGGGGGCGAGCGCGGGGTGAGAGAGGGGGGGCGCCCCCCTCCTCTTGCTCAGGCCTCCAGAGCTGAGGCTCCCTCGGAAGAGGTCTACAGCCCGCCCGCTCAAAGAGAGGTGCGCGCGCAGGGCGGCCCGCTCAGTCGAGCGGCCCTCGAGGGTGTCTGTGGTCCTTGTGGCCTCTCGCTTAGTCATCTGGGCCCCCTTGGCGCGCTGAGGTGGGCGTGAGCTGGCTCAGCAGGGCGGTGAGCTCGGGGTGAGGGAAGCCGTTGATGATCAGCTCCCCTCCTCGCCACCTGAGCTCTGTGGTGTTAGGGGACACGTCCCAGCCCTCTCGCCCCTCACCCATGTGAGCGTAGCGCTCCGTGAGGAAGTGGGCACGCTGGTTGGAGGAGCCGACCCAGCGGCGGTCCTCGACGTGCTTAGCGGCCACGTAAGGGCCATCGATCAGGAGGTCAATCTCCGAGAGCAGCCGCGCGTAGCTTGGGTCGAGTGAGCTGGAGAGCTGCGCGAAGGTGTACCCTGAGAACACCATCACAGACAGGCCATTGAGGCGCACGCGGCGGGCGAGCTCGGCGAGGGCCTCCGCCTGCGCGAAGGGCTCCCCACCGATCACAGTCAGCCCCTCGATGTCTGGGCTTGAGCAGATCTCTTGAGCGAGCGCGTCGACTGAGAGCCACTCGACCACGACGTCAGCGATCATGTGGGGGTTACAGCAGCCGGGGCAGCGGAGCGGGCAGCCCTGGAGCCACAGCGCGTAGCGGCGGCCAGGGCCCTCAGCCTCTGTGCGGGCGAGGCGATCAGCGACGTTCAACTTGAGCGGCAGGCCGAGGCTCATACGCTGCCCTCCTCGCTTGAGTCGATGAGCTCGAAGCTCACCGCCTCACGGCGCTGTCCGCCGCTCAGCTGAGTGACGAGCCAGCGCTTCACCTCGCTGAGCTGTTCAAAGTCGAGCCCCTTGAGCGGGAGGCTCAGCTCCGCGTAGCTGCCGCGCCTCCCGACCCGCTCTCTGGACTTGAGCAGCGGGGCGTCCACCGAGCTGACAGAGAGGGTGAGGGCGCTCAGCGGGGCCTGCCCGCCCGCGCGAGGGTCTGTGAGGAGCGCCCGCCAGCCCTCGACGCGACCCTCATCACAGATCACGAGCGCGTAGCCCTTACGCTTAGGGTCATGGAGGAGCCCCTCATCAAAGCGCTGGAGGCATTGGAAGCTGATCAGCCCCTGCTGGACCTCATCAGCGAGCAGGAGCTCAAGGAGCCTGAGCTCGCTCAGGTCTCGCGCCTCGCGGCTGAGTGAGGTGAGCAGGGTGACCTGGAAGCGGAGGGCGTCGTTGGGGTAGAGGGCGCATAGGTCACGGGTGACGCTCAACAGCAAGCCCATCACCCAGATCGAGAACTGGTGCTCATAGCCCGGGGTAGAGAGGGTGAAGAGGTCGCCGAGGTCGATGACCATGGTGACGAGCCGGCGCTTGCTGCTCAGCTGGCCCTCATCGCGGAGGTAGAACAGCAGCTCGTTCTCAACGAAGCGCAGGTCAAAGAGGTCAACCTCATCAGGCCGCTCGTCATCAATGTAGATGAGCTCCGAGAGGACAAGGTTCTCCCACGCCCCGCTCGTGGTGAGCTCGGTGATCCCGCCTGTGGGGTAGAGCGTGTCGTCCGTGAAGGCGCTGTCCGCCTCGTCATCCTCTCGAGGCAGGGTGACGCCCCGAGGGTCAATCGGCCCAAAGCGGCGCTCGACCTCCATGAGCTGACGGCAGCCCAAGCGGAGGTCCTCGCTGTTGAGCCGGCTCCAGTGGCGCAGCTCAAAGAGGTCCACCTCACTGATCAGCTCACCCCAGCTAAGGGAGTGAGAGAGGGCGTCGAGGAAGCGCTCGGTCAGCCTGAGCTCGCTGAGCTCAGCTCCGAGCTCCGCGCTCAGGCTCCGCTCGAGCGACTCAAGGGCCTCGTCGTTTGGGAGCCCAGCGCTGACAAGCCCAGGGCTGGCGAGCCTCAGGTGGCTTGGGTGTAGGGAGAGCTCGCGAGGGTAGTGTGGGCTGAGCTTGATCAACAGGAGCTCAATGGCCCTCGTCAACGGCGGCCCGACGAGGGCCCCTGTGCGCCCAAGCTCAATTAGCTCACGGAGCTGAGGGAGCTGGAGCAGGCGGCCGAGCAGCGCGCTCTCATAGCGGAGGCGCGCGGCGCGCTCAGTGTCAGCCCAACCCTCAAGCTCAAGCTGTGAGCGGAACCGCGCGCTGTCCCCATGCATAAGGAGCGCCTCAAGGTCGGCCACGAGCGAGAGCGGCACGTGCGTGTGACCTCTCCCTACGAGCGCCCCGTACGCGCTCATGAGCTGGGCGCGCGCCTCTCGGTCACGGTCGAGCGCGACCCCGCTGTGGCGGAGGCTGAGCTTGAGGCGCGCTGTGAGCTGGGGCTCGGTGAGCGTCGTCTTCATCAGGGCCCTACAGGTCGACCTTGAGGAGAGCGTTGACCTTCTCGCGCACAGGGCCAAAGTCTTGGACTCGGTCCGCGACATAGCGTAAGAGCACGAGGTCCTCCTTCGTGACCACCCCGCCATGGAACAGGAAGGCGCGGGCGCGGATCAGCTTGTAGAGCTTGATGACCTTGCGGTCGCTGATCTCGAGCTGCTCCTCTCGCTGGAGGGTCTTGATGATCCGCTTAAACAGCATATACACGGGCTCTGGGAAGTAGCTGTCACGGTCGGCGACCCCGCCCCCCTCACCGCCACCAGTGATGAGGTGGTCGAGGTAGACCTTGAGCTTTAGGAAGTCCTCGAGGCTGGCGAGGTTCGCCCAGGGGCGCTGGTTGAAGGCCTTGTAGCCCTCGTTGGCGAGCCCAAAGGTCAGGAGCTCGTCAAAGTGGCTCTCCATCACGGCGCCGCTCTCGATCTTCACGCTGAAGCGGTCCTTGAGCGCGCCGAGCTCCGCGAGCTCAGGGATCTCGTTGGTGGCGGCGAAGAGCATCTTGAGCTCCACAGGCACCGGCTGGCCGTCCTGGTAGTATTTACGCTCATTGATGATCGTCAGCAGGGTGTTCAGGATCGCGGAGTTAGACTTAAAGATCTCGTCGAGGAAGGCGACCTTGCACTCGGGGAGCTTGTTGGTGACGCGGCGCAGGTAGCGGCCCTCCTTGAGGCGGTTGATGTCTACAGGGCCAATGATCTCGCTCGGCTCGGTGAACTTGGTGAGCATGTACTCGAAGTACTCGCCCTCCTCGAGGCCGATCGCCTGGATAAACTTGAGGATCAGGTCAGACTTCGCCGTGCCTGGGGGGCCCACCAAGAGCAGGGGCTCCTGAGCGAGCATACACACGACCATCAGGTCGATCACCTCGTCCTTGGCGACAAAGTAGCGAGAGAGCGACTGTCTTAGGCTGTTGACCCGCTTACGGAGGTCTTCAACCTCGGGCTGGATAGACTCAAAGGTGTAGGACACGGCGTGCTCCAAGGCGTTGATGCGTTTCGATGTGCGGTGGTGGGGCGCTAGAGTTGAGCGCTGAAGATGGCGTCCCTGAGGGCGAGCTCCTCGCGCTCGCAGTACTCTTGGTACGCGCTCGTGGCGAGCTCCTCCTTGCTGACGCAGGCCTCGACGAGCTGGTCGATGATGGTCAGGCTAGAGGCCCTGAAGGAGCGCTCGTCAGGGTGGTGTGTGAGCAGGGCGCCCGTGAGCCGCTCGATGGCCTGCGCGCGATCACTCAGCTCTAGCGAGTGGATCACCCTGAGGGCGAGCTCGAAGGTGGGGATCAGGACCTCCCAAGGCTGGCGTGCGCCCTCAAGCTCACCCCAGAGCTCAGCGAGCTGCTCCTTGGCGCGGCGCTCCCCGATGAGCTTGATTTGACCAGAGGCGACCGAGGCGTCGGCGCGCCTCAAGAGCGCCGCCTGTTGCACCGTAAGCTCACCCTCAAGCAGTGCCCTGAGCGCGTCACTGAGCCCTTGGAGCGGGCTGATGAAGGCGGCTGCGTTTGGGAACCACTTGAGCTTGACGCACAGGGCGTCGAGCTGATCGGTCACATAGCAGAGCGGTTGCGCGAGGGTCGCCTGCTCAAAGAGGCCAGCGAGCTGCTCAAGGAGCGCCTCAAAGCGACGCTCGACCTCAACGTAGTCCGCCGCGCGCGTCAGGTCTTGGAGGGCCTTGAGCTCCGCTGAGAGCTCAGGGAGCTTCACGAGGTCGGAGCCGAGCGCGGAGCGGACGCGCTGCTTAGTGAGATCTGAGCGGGACCTCGCGCGGTCGCGCTGGTCGCGCTGGAGCTTCACGAGCTGGAGCGCGCGGAGCTCACCCCGATCGGCGGCGCTCATCGCCATCGTGCTCGAGCTGAGCAGCTTGCCACACTGGGTGTTCGCGCGCTGCTTGAGCAGCCCATGGGCGCCGATCAGCACGCTGACCCCCCAAGCGCAGGGGAGGTGAGGCTGCTCAGCGAGCTGATCTACGAGCCCATCAAAGAGCGCGTCGCGCTCCTGCTTGAGCTCGAGCTCATGGTAGACGCGGGTGAGCAAGACGCGGCTCAAGAGCGAGCGGTTTGGGGAGCCCTCATCTGCGAAGACCGCCCCTTGCAGCGCAGAGAGGTGCTCAAGCGCGAGGGCGAGCTCAGCTCGCGCCTCCTCGCTCTTGTCCTTGGTCTGGACCATGCGCTTAGCGTTGAGGTGCTTGACGATCTGACCAGGGATGTCATTGACGGTGACCCCCTCCTCATTCAGCGCCCCCAAGACCTGCTCGCGGGCGCGGACCAGCTGACGCTCAGAGGTGCTGAGGGCAGAGAGGTGCCGCCACAAGAGCCACCGTGCGCGCTTCCCCCAGCCCTCTTCAAGCTCCTCCACTGCGCCGACGAGCGTCACGAGCGGCTCATGTCGCTCACCAACGCTGAGCTGTGAGACCTTGACCGTAGCGACCAGCGCGGCGATCAGCTTGGGCAGCTGAGCACCCTCTGCTTTAAGGAGACTCAAGGCGCCCTCGAGCGGGGTCGGGGCCTTGAGCTCGTCGGTGTCGAGGGTGGAGTACAGCGCCTCACTCAAGGGCGCCCCGAGGCGCTTGGTGAGGCCTTTGACCTCATCTGCCACCCCAAGCTCCTCGCGATGCAGCCAGGCGAGCTCAAACAGGGCCTCCTGCGCCTCAAAGCTTGAGCTGTGACTTAAGCTCATCATCTCGACCCAGGCCTCAACCCGCTCCTCATCGGAGCGAGCCTTAAGCAGGCCGTTTAAGAGCTCACTCCTTAATGTGGCCTCCTCTGTAGCGGAGCGCTTGCCTCCCTTGCGCTTACGGCGCTTAGTGCGCGCGAGCCCCTTCACGCGCTTGCTCTGCTGTGCTGACCCCTCTTCAGGCTCCTCGTCAGCCTCCCCCTCATCGAGCTCCTCCTCACCATGGGGCCACAGCTCACCCTCTGGCGCGCGCTCGCCAGTGAGCGGCCCAAGAGAGGTGGGTGACGCAGAGGTGACCGACCCGCTGAGCGGGGCGCCAGCCTGAGCCACGGCTCGCTGAGGGAGGAGCGGCGCGAGGCGTTCGAGGACATCGGCGAGCGCAGGGGAGGCGTCATAAGGCGACAGATCAAAGACCGCGCGGCGCGAGGCGGAGGTCAGCTGCTCCTCAGCGGCGAGGACCTGATAGGCGGTGAGCGCGCTGAGCGGCTCAAAGCTCTGCTCAGCGAAGCGGTAGAGCCTCGTCTCCTCGCCTGACGCCCCTGAGGTGTCGAGGACGGTGAGCTCGCCGCTCTTGAGCTTGAACAGCTCTGGGTAGCGATCACGGCGGAGCTTGGGCTGGAGCTCCACCTCACACGGGACGTAGAGGTTGTGGTGACCGAGGTAGCTCGAGAACGCGCGCCCGCCTAGGTCGAGATAGCGGCCCCCTTGAGCGCCGGGCCGCTCCTTTAAGAAATATCTACCTGCCCCCCCCTCGCGCTCCTGTACGCTGATCAAGAGCTCGTTGAGCTCCTCCTCATCGAGCGCCGACAGCAGGCGCTCGAGGGCGTCGAGGTCATCTGCCTCGAGCAGCCATAACTCTGCGGGGCGAGGGCGCGCGACGCGGTTCACCACGAGCGGGACCTCAAAGCTAAGCTCATGGCACTCAGCGGGTCGCCACTCACCTTCAGCGTGGGCGCCGAGCTTGAACTGGGCGCGCTCATAGACGCTCTCCCAGTGGAGCTCACCAAAAGTGAGTGCAGGCGCCGTGAGCTGTGGGGTCAAGGCGCTCAGCCCACCTTGTGGGGGCTCGGCGCTCACCCAACGCTGAGGCGCGCTCGGCTCAAAGCCCCACGCCACAAAGAGGCGTGGCTTGAGCTCGTAAAAGACCTGCACCGAGGGCTCCTCAGCGGGCGGCGTGACGCGGAGCTTAGGGCGCTCGTCTAAGAAGCGCTGCACTAAAAAGTAAGAGGGGTTGAGCGCGCGGAGCAGGTAACGCTGAGCGCCCCCCTCAGCCTTGACGGTGGCGAGCTCTAGCTGGTCATTGTTGAGCTTGAAGCTGTCAAGCGCGAGCTGGGTGACGTCCTCCGGGCGCCGCGCGAGGAACAGCACGGGGCGGTCACTCAGGCCCTCAGGTGGCTCGCCCCAGGGGCGCAGCGGCGCGAGCCCCTCAAAGCCTAGGCCCTCGGCGAGGTGGAGGACCTTGAGTGTCTGTGAGGCGCCGTCAGGGCTAGAGAGGGTCACGCGCCCACCCTTGAGAGGCGACAAAAAACCCTCGAGGTCGGGGGTGATCAAGCCCTTGAGGGGCCCCGACTTCTTATAGCCCGTGAGCGCTAGGGCGTGAGGGCTGTCAGCGTTAAGCTCACTGAGCACATAGAGCGAGACTTTGGCCTTAGAGATCGCGCCCTCAAGGGCCCCCACAAAGCTCGTGAGCTCCTCTACGCTCCTAAAGATCAAGGCCTGCATCGCCGCTCCTCTCCAAAATAAGTAGCCCACCCACCTGCTTAGACACGCTCAGCCCTGCTCAGCTTGGGTCTTTGGGGCCTCGATGGGCGCCTCTTGGCGCTGGGCGCTCAGTGTGGTGGTGACCCGCCGGACCGCGACCTCCCCGAGCTCATCTGGGGTGAGCACGCCCCTCCCGAGCAGGTCCTGAACAAGGCGCTTATGGTCACGCTCATGCTCAATGGGGAGCGCGTCTATATCTGAGACAAAGTCGATAAACACGTCTTTCTTACCCGACTTAAGATTGTAGACAAGCTTAATCATAATCTCCGACATCTAAGGCTCCTTACACACAACCTGTCTACGCTCGTATCTTTTTGGCACACCATTGACCGCCCTCTCATGTCGTTTGTCAAGCGGGCTAGCCACTTATGACCTCAACACGCCACGGGCTGCTTTTCTTTTCAAGGGTCACGAGCTTGTAGTGAGGGTGGCCTGGTGAGCGCCAGTGCCTCCGCGGGGCTGTCTGTGCGGGGGGCGTCCCCAAAGGGGGCCCCGCGCCCCCCGCCCTGTCACCCCCGCTCCAGCTCTGGGGCTCTACGCGCTTAGTCGTGGCTTGCCACGCCTTGATTGATTGAACAGCTGAACCGATCCTTGATGCCAAGGTTCAAGGGATCAAGTGTCCAAGCTCCACCTCAGCAAACGCCCGCCGAGGAAGTCCAGGCGGTAGCCGGCGTCGCCCGCGGAGCGGTGCGCCATGTCAACCTCAACCATGTGCCCAAGATCTTCCGACAGCCCCGCCAAGATCAGCGCCAGCCTGCTCCGCTCCTCTGACCCTAGCTTCTTGAGCAGCGCCCGACACACGTCGATCCACAGCCTCCAGCTCAGCCCCTGTATCGTCGATGGGTCAGGGATAATGTAGAGCTCTAGGTCAGTTAGGAGCGCCCTCAGCTGATCGAGCAGGTGTGGGTACTCAAGCGGCGTGAAGCGCTCCTCTACCTCGACCAGCGGCCGATCTGAGCGCCCGCAGACCCTGTTGATCGCGAGCTGTGTGTACGGATCTGTCTGACGGTAGCTCTTGAGCTTGCTGTACTTTATGCACGCCTTCACCAAGGGGGGATAGCCCACCGGGCTCAAGTCATGCAACAGCTAAGTCACCGCCTCTCTTGTGTCTTTGTTCTCTGATTTAATTAAGTTTGAGAGCGCCTTGTAGAGCTCTGCTTGGGTTAAGGCCTTCATCTTGATCCCCTTGTCGATCTTAGCTGAGCTTAAGCTAACAGAGGCGTCGCCATTTCAGCAAAACCTTAAGGCCAGGAGCCGGACTCCTCTGCTCGACGCCCTTGCCGAGCGGGACGCTGGAGGTAAGAGGGGGCGCCAACCTCAGCGCCTGTCTCACTCATGTAGGCCTCAAGGCTTGACTTCATCCCGCGGCGGGCGCGAGCAGGCGCTGAGCGCCTCCTTAAAGACGATGACCCGCCCTCGCCCCGCGGTAAGCCGCTCGAGCACCCTCAGCTCAGCGCGTTGCTGAGGGTTGAGCTGAGCAAGGAGCAAAAGCGCAGCCGTTTATTAAATGTGTTAAGATTTGATACAGGCTGTGTACTGGGTGTTCATTTTATAAACGGCTGCGCCTTTACTTGCGCCTTTACTTGGGGCAAAATTCGAAAAAAATTCGCTCCGCCTTTGGCGGAGTCCTGCTACCGCCGCTCACACCCGCTCGTCGCCTCCCTCTCCGCCGAGGACACAGGCGCAGCCCTACGGGCCGCCTCGCCTGTGTCCGCGGCTCCGCCTCCGGCTCCTACCTGTCGTTAAGCCCTGATTGATGGTGATCTTTGGTCAAGGGTCAAGGGTCCAAGGGGTCAAGTGACCTGGAGAGACGCAGGCCGATGTAGAAGCTGCGAGAACCGGGCGAGTCGCTGTTGCGGTCCGCCACCGTGCAGCCGCCGGCGAAGTTGAGCCAGCCCTCGCCGGCGAAGTTGTCCCAGCACCCGCCATAGATAACGCGCTCGCCAGCCCCGGGGCGGTACTGTCCTGGGTTGTTGTAGTCGTCTACACACCACTCCCACACGTTCCCAGACATGTCATACAAGCCGTACCCATTTGGCTTAAGCTGCGCTACATCGTGTGTAGAGTCTCCTGAGTTGTCCCAATACCACCCAACCTCACTCAAGTTATCCGACCCTGCATACTTAAAGCCCTGCCCACCCCGAGCCGCAAACTCCCACTCGGCATCAAACGGGAGCCTAAACCCGTTCACCCCCTCATTAAAGCGCGCCTCGTTATCCGAGCCCTCGTACGCGGGCGTCAGTCCAAGCTTTTGAGACAGCCCGTTGGCGAACTTAACCCCATCCTCCCAGCTCACCTTCTCCACAGGCCTTTGAGTACCCTTAAAATGACTTGGGTTCTTTCCTATTACCGCCTCATAAAGCGCCTGAGTAACCTGAGTCTCCATCATGAAGTGAGCACCTACCTTCACCCACTCTGCTTCTCTATCACCATCATAAGTCATCCAAAACGAGCCACTAGGGATCACCCGCTCACGGAACACCACCTCACCCACTCGACGCTCAATCGCGGAGCAGCAGCGCTCCGCCACGCCTATCACCTCACCGCTAGCCCCCTCAAGCCTCTCCTTTAACGCCTCACACAGAGGCCCACGCGCGGGCCGCGTGGACACCCCCGCCCGCACTTGCTCAAGCAGCGGGCTCTCCCCCAAGCGCGCCAGCTCATCGTCTGTCAGGATC
>Ga0181588_10003049_pt1 | contig 14217 bp, 14 predicted proteins | sample 071ome_26_FD_148607 | JGI IMG/M metagenome (GOLD analysis project Ga0181588, IMG submission 148607) | Coastal salt marsh microbial communities from the Groves Creek Marsh, Skidaway Island, Georgia - 071409BT metaG (spades assembly) | ecosystem: Environmental > Aquatic > Marine > Intertidal zone...
TGGCAAACGCTGCTGGATGTAGAGGCGATCGCCCCCTGTATGCCCGGAGCCACCCTCGACTCGGTCGACGGCGACGACTTCAGCGGCAAGGTCAAGGTGAAGTTGGGGCCGGTATCGATGGTCTACAGCGGTAACGCGTCGTTCCTGAGCAAGGATGCTGCCAGCCACACCGCCGTAATTGAGGGAACGGGCAAAGAGAGCCGAGGCCCCGGCACCGCTCAGGCGAAAGTGTCGATCTCCCTGACCGAAGAGAGCCCGTCGAGTACTCGGGTCGATGTTACAACGGATCTGACGATCACCGGTAAGGCCGCGCAGTTCGGCCGAGGTGTGATGCAAGACGTCGCGGGTCGCCTCGTCGGCCAGTTCGCCAGCAATCTCGAAGGAGTTATCGCTTCGCGATCGGCAGGAGGTGCTGAACCAGCGGCGGCTGAAGTGTCGGGAGATGGATCGGGCGCGTCAAGCGCCACAGCGCCTCCAGCGCCCGCGCCGGTGCAGCAAGCCGAGGCCTTGGATCTCGGATCCGTTGCCGCTGGTCCTGTTCTCAAGCGGGTTATTCCAGTAGCCATCGGTGTGGTGGTCGTTGCGGCGGTTATCTGGTGGATCGTCCGGTAGGTCGTGATTGATGTCCGTCGATCAACTCGTCACGTCTCCCGAGGACCTCATCGCACGACTTGCCGATGAGGGTTACCTCGCTGACGAAGGATTGGCGACGGCGCTTTTTTGCGCGATTCGGCTCCCACAGCCACTCCTTTTGGAGGGTGAAGCTGGGGTGGGCAAAACCCAAGCGGCCAAATCACTCGCGCAGATGCTCGGCACACCTCTGATCCGCCTTCAGTGCTTTGAGGGCATCGATGCATCCGAGGCTCTCTACGAGTGGAACTATCCGCGACAACTGCTGAGTATCCGCACCGCGGAGGCTCAGGGCACATCTCTTGACGAAGCATCCTTGTTCGACCGTGACTACTTGATCGAGCGTCCGCTACTGCAAGCCATCGAGCACGACGGGCCGGAGCCCGCCGTGCTTCTCATTGATGAAGTCGATCGTGCGGATGAGGAATTCGAGGCATTCTTGTTCGAGATGCTCGCGGAGAACACCGTGACCGTGCCCGAAATCGGCACCATCGAAGCCAAGCAGCCGCCGATCGTGATCCTGACCTCGAACCGCACCCGGGATCTGCACGACGCACTCAAGCGTCGCTGCCTCTACCACTGGATCGACTACCCCGACCTCGAGCACGCAACTGCGATCGTTCGGGCCCGAGTGCCGGAGGCGTCCGCAGACTTGGCGACGGGTGTCGCCGAAGCGGTAGAGCGCTTGCGTTCTCTCGATATTCAAAAGCCTCCGGGAATCGCCGAGGCCATCGATTGGGTTCAGGCATCGGCGCTCCTCGGGCTCGGGTCTCTCGACGAGGCAGGCGTTGAGCGCACATTGAGTTCGGTTCTGAAGTACCGCGAGGATCAAGACCTCGCACGTGCGGAAGGCCTGGCCTGGGTTGCCGGTCAGTAGCCAGCCCGACCCGAGGGTCGTTTGTGCAGCGTTCGGAGATCTCCTTCATCGGGCGGGGATACCGGTTACCCCTGAGCGCAGCGCCCGCTTTGCCGCTGCGGTAACCCTGGCCGATCCCGTGGGACTGGAACAGCTCTACTGGCTCGGTCGCGTCACTTTGACCACGGACCGTGGGCAGTTCGCCACCTATGACCGGGTGTTTCGTCAAGTCTTCCGCGGTCTGGTGGATCTCGGAGAGTTGCACTCCCCGGCAAGCGACGATCAGGAGACCCCGGCTCCAGAGGCACCGGGAGGGGACACCGCGATATCTGTGCGAGAACGCGGTGAAGAAAGCAGCGACGGCCGCCATGGAACCAGCGCCACCCCGGGTGCGGTGAGTGATGATTCGGATTCTGACGGAGCAGCGGCGTTGGCTGCGGTGAGTGAGGTCGAGCGACTCAACGATCGCGAATTCTCAACGTTGACGGCGGAGGAACTCTCGCTTCTGCAAAGGCTCGTCGAGCAGTTGCCCTTGGTGCCACCGTTGCGCCGAGGGCGGCGCGCGAAGAGGCATAGGTCGGCAGGCGCGATCGATATCCGTGCAACCCTGCGGCGGTCCCACCGAACGGCGGGCGATCCGGTTCGCTTGATGCACCGCAAGCGTGCGACCAAGCCGCGTCGGATCATCTTGATCGCAGATGTCTCGGGATCAATGGAGCCCTACGCGCGTATTTATCTTCATCTCCTGCGAGGGGCGGTCCGGGCGATCAAGGCCGAAGCATTTGTTTTTGCTACCCACCTAACCCGACTCACTGCGCAGTTGTCGTCGATGAACACCGAGCACGCGTACGCCAAAGCTGCTGAGGCCGCGAACGATTGGTCGGGGGGAACTCGGATCGGCTACTCCATCAAGGACTTCATCGATCAGTTCGGACGTCGGGGCATGGCGCGGGGAGCGGTGGTCGTCATCGTCAGCGATGGATGGGAGAGCGACCGCCCGGAGATTCTCGGAGAAGCGATGATGCAGTTGAGCAGGCTTGCGCACCACGTCATTTGGGTGAACCCACGAAAAGCGGCTGAGTCCTTCGAGCCCTTGACCGGAGGGATGGCGGTGGCTCTTCCGTTCGTCGACACCTTTCTCTCCGGCCACAGTCTGCGCGCTTTGCAGGAGGTAATGGAGGCGATCGCCGCTGCCGGGGACCGTGTGGATCGGAGCACCCGCGATCGATCACGCGTCCTGGGCGCTGCCTGAATAGAGTGGGCAGGTGCTCGTATCCGTTGATGACTATCGCGACGGGATCCTCGCAGGCCTGGAGCCCCTTGATCCCATCACGCTTCCGCTGGGCGACAGTCACGGGTGCGTTCTTGCCGAAGACGTCCTAGCCCAGTGGCCGTTGCCATCGTTCGACAATTCCTCAATGGATGGCTACGCCGTCATAGCGAGCGATATCGCCTCGGCAACCCACGAGGCGCCGATCACCCTGACGGTCATTGACGATGTTCCTGCAGGGTCTCGAGCGGACACGCCACTCTCACCGGGCAACGCGGTGCGCATCATGACCGGTGCCCCGATTCCTTCCGGAACCGAATGCATCGTTCCCGTGGAACTGACCGATGCGGGAACGGAGACCGTGGAGATCCGCGAATCGGTGGACGCCGGCACGTACATCCGTCGCGCCGGTGAAGATGTGATCGTCGGCGACACCGTCGTACGAGCCGGCACACTGCTTTCGTCGCGTCACCTTGCCGTGATCGCAGCAGTCGGGAAGGGGCATCTGCTTGTGTACCCCCGACCCCGAGTGGCCGTGTTGTCGACCGGGAGCGAGCTCGTCGAACCCGGCACCCCGCTGTCCAAGGGAATGATCAGCGATTCGAACAGTTTCCTGCTCGTCGCGGCGGCCAACGAGGCCGGCGCCCAGGCCTACCGGGTGCCGCCGGTTCGTGATGATGCCGAGGCGTTCTCCTCCGCAATTACCGACCAACTGCATCGCGCCGATCTCATCCTTACGAGTGGCGGCGTCAGTATGGGTGCCTACGACACCGTCAAGGAAGTCTTCACCGAGTACGGCACTGTGGAATTCACCAAGGTCGCGATGCATCCCGGTATGCCACAAGGGCATGGTTTTGTCGGCGAGACAGACGACGAACGAGTGCCGGTGATCACTTTGCCCGGCAACCCGGTGAGTTCGTATATCTCGTTCCAGAACTTTGTTCGGCCCGCCATCAACAAACTTCGAGGCTTGGATCCGGATGATCGACCTCGGGTCTCGGCTGAGGTAACCAAGGCGATGGATTCGCCCCAGGCGAAACGTCAATTCGCGCGGGGCAGGTTCCTCGCCGACGGCCGGGTAGAACCCGTGGGTGGCGGCCAGGGGTCGCACGTCATCGGAGGGCTTGCGCAATCCGATTGCCTGATCGTCATTCCCGAGGGTGTTGCGCGTATCAACGCCGGCGACACCGTTGATGTCGTGGACCTGCGGGGAGACGTGCGATGAGTGGTTTCACCCACCTTGACGAGTCCGGCAATGCCCACATGGTCGACGTAGCAGAAAAACAGGTCACGGATCGGCGTGCGACGGCGCGGGCGTTCGTGCGCGTGGGCCCGGACGTCATCGAGATGCTGCGTGGCTCGGGCGTGCCCAAGGGAGATGCACTGGCCGTCGCTCGCATCGCAGCCATCGCCGGAACCAAGCGAACATCAGATCTGATCCCGCTGTGCCACCCCATAGCTATCCACGGCGTTGATGTCGATGTTGAAGTTGAAGACCAGGGTGTACGGATCACAGTCACCGTTCGCACGGCAGACCGTACGGGCGTCGAGATGGAGGCGCTCACGGGCGCGAGCGTCGGAGCTTTGGCGATGATCGACATGGTCAAGGGAGTGGATCGTTCGGCGATGGTCGACGAAGTCGTCCTATTGGAAAAGTCGGGCGGTCGATCAGGGCACTACGTTCGCGAAGACTCGTGATGACGTACCACGCGTTGGTGATCACCTCGTCGAATCGTGCCGCCCGCGGCGAGTGGGAGGACACCTCCGGCCCGATCTTGGTCGCCGGTTTGACCCAGTTGGGATTCGACGTCGTCGGACCGCGGGTGGTTGCGGACGGTGAGCCTTTCGCAGACGCATTGGAGCGCGGGGTCGTCGAGGGATTCGATCTGATACTGACCACGGGGGGAACTGGGCACACGCCTCAAGATCTGACTCCGGAGATGACGAGACGGGTCATCGAACGCGAATCCCCTGGACTTGCTGAAGCGGTGCGCAATTTCGGCGTCGCAGCTGGTGTGCCGACAGCGATCCTGTCTCGCGGTATCGCCGGGATTGCTGGCTCCTCTCTCATCGTGAATCTCCCCGGATCGCCCGGTGGGTGCCGAGACGGGGTGGCCGCGTTGGGGCCCGTCCTTCCCCATGCGCTGGATCAGATCCACGGCGGCGATCACCCCCGAACGTCCTGACCTGTTGAGCAACGCACGAAGAAGGGACCGAAGGCTGGAGCCTTCGGTCCCTTCGTGTGAGGGGCGCCCATCCGAGCGACCGCTCAGATGAAGAGGAGTTGCGCTCCCTCGGTCATCTCGATGAAGTCGCTCGCATTGATGATGCCCTCTACGCCATCGAACAGATCCGACTCATCCACGTGGTTCATGTCTGCACTGAGCCGGCAGGCCCATAGCCTGGCTCCGGACGCCTGGAGCAGTTCCAGGAACTCCGGGACCGGAGGGATGTCGAGCTCCTCCAGCGACTTATTCATCATGTGTGTCGCCATCGACGTCATACCGGGCAGCGGCGCGAGTGCGGCGGGCATGTGCGCTGCGGTGTTACCTACGGGTGAGAACTTCAAGTGCTCCATTCGCCCCTTGGTGATCATGTCGAATCCCCAGAAGGTGAAGAACAGGTGCACGTTCACACCCTCACCCAGTGCTGCGTTTCCGAGAATCAGTCCGGGATATGCCATGTCCAAGCTGCCCTTCGAGCAGATGATGGCAAGCGTGCGATCGGTCTCGACTTCTTCGTCGAACGCCGGGACGATCATTTCTGCGGTTGCGGTCATGATTCCTTCTCCTAGTTCTTATACGCAGCCGTGCGGCTTGGGAAGTCCCGCGATGTAAGACATCTTCTTGGCCGGCTTCTTGGGAAAGAGTTGGAAGAGCCTTTTGATGTCTACGCCTCCTTCGCTTGAGACCCGACGAATGGTCGGTGTCTCACCTTTGACTTTGAAGTCATCGCGCAGGAAGTCAATGATCTTCCAGTGCTCGTCTGTCATATCGACCCCGATGGCCGTCGCGAGCCCTTCGGCGATTTGGCGATCCCATTGGTCGTAATCGGTCATGAAGCCTTCGTCGTCGACGACGACCTCTTTGCCGTTGATGGTTGTGGTTGCCATGGCAATCAACTCCTCACTGCGTGCCGTGGCGGGCGCCTCTATGCGGAGAACGCCGGCTCTTTGCTTTGGTTCTGGTCCAGTAGTTCGGTCTTCTTGCCCTTGAGTGACATCAGGGGCGGCAGCGGCATGGAGCGCCCGGGCATCAGGACGTTCCAGTAGATCCAGCGGAAAGCCAACTTGCCGAGGTGGTTGACCCGACTCTCCTTCAGCAGGTTCATGGGCCCCACTCCGGCATATGGGTACTTGCCGGGAAGCGGCTCGTAGTCGTAGTTGAAGTCGATCAACATCGCCTTGCCGTCACCGGTCTCGATGAAGCAGTTCGCATGTCCGTCGAAACGGTGCGTCATTTCCATGCCGGCGATGTGCTGAAGGAAGTTCTCTACGAAGATGTCGATCTCGAAGTGCGCAACGGAGCCAGCTTTGGATGCCGGGATGTCGTTAGCGTCACCGAGAGCGAAGATGCTGTCGTATTGGGTCGATAGTTGGGTGAACTTGTCCACGGGAACCAGATTCAGCTCATCACCCAATTCCGAACGCGCCACGAACTCTGCACCCATGTTCAAAGGGACGGTCACCAGCAGGTCGAAGGGAACCTCGCGCTCGTCGTATGAGACGAGCGCCTTTTTCTCGTTATCGATTTCCATCAGCATGAAGTCAGATTCGACAACTATGTCCTTTGCCTGGAGTGTGTTGCCGAATGCTTCGGCCGCAATTGGCTTGGTGAATGCCCCGGGAAGGGGAGTGACGTAGGTGATGTCGACCTGGTCACGCAGTCCCTTGTCCTTGAAGAAGGAATCGGCCAGGAAAGTGAATTCCAGTGGGGCCACCGGGCACTTGATCGGCATCTCGACGATGTTCACCACCAGGCGTCCGCCGGTCCAATTCTTGAGCTTGTCGGCCAGCGCCTTGGATCCGTCGTAGGAGTAGAAATCGAAAATCGACTCCTGCCACTGCGGTCCGAGCATTCCGTCGGTCTGGTCGGGACGTGGGCTAACCCCCGTTGCGATGATCAACATGTCGTAGGCAAACTCGCGACCATCGGTTAGTGCGACGACCTTCTCCTCGGGACGAACCACATCAATCTCGCCGTATTGAAGATCTACCGACGAGTTAAGTACCGCCCGCCGAGACTTGGTGACCTGATCGGGGGTGTAGGTACCGAAGGGCATGAACAGATAGCCCGGCTGGTACCTGTGGTTGTCGTCGGCGTCGATGACGGTGATCTGCCACTCGCCCGACGGCAGCTCCTTGTGGAGCTTGTTGGCTGCCATTGTTCCGGCGGTGCCACCGCCGAGTATCACTAATCTCCTCATACCCCCGACGGTATGCCCGATGGAGGTCGCGGAGGCAGGGCCGAAGCGACGGACCTGATGGGACTTTCGTCCATCCCGCAGGTGGCCTGAACGGGGGAGCTAGTGCGGGTTCTCCTGATACCGCTTCCAGGATTCGTGGATCTCCTTCTCGGCCTCGGACCGGCCGACCCAGGTGGCGCCCTCGACCGACTTGCCAGGCTCGAGGTCCTTGTAAACCTCGAAGAAGTGCTGGATCTCCAGGCGATCGAACTCGGCGACGTGGTGGATGTCGCGAAGGTGCTCCATTCGCGGATCGCCCGCGGGGACGCACAGGACTTTGTCGTCGCCTCCTGCTTCGTCGGTCATCCGGAACATGCCGACCGCCCGGCATCGGATCAGCACACCCGGAAATGTGGGTTCCTGGATGAGGACGAGTGCATCCAGCGGATCTCCGTCGAGCCCCAGGGTGTCGTCGATATAGCCGTAGTCATGGGGGTAGCGGGTAGAGGTGAACAACATGCGGTCGAGTCGGATTCGTCCGCTCTCATGGTCCATCTCGTACTTGTTGCGGCTTCCGGCTGGGATCTCGATAGTCACGTCGAACTCGAGGGGCTCCACGGTCAAACCTTCCGCTGGGCGAACACTGGTCGTCGGCCGAGGCCTTCTGCGTAGGGTAGCCGTGGACGAGGAGGGTTCGGGCGGTGCAGAGGACGAAATTCGGCTCACGGTTAGCGAGCGTGGCGATCGCCGCAGGGCTTTCGGTCGCCCTCATCGCGCCCACGTACGCCGCAGACTCGTTGCCGCCGGCATCCCAGCCTGCGTCAACAGCGTGGACCGCCCTGACAGCCGGAAGCGGGACTGCTCCCACGAAGGCGGGTGTTCGGGCCCGGATTGACAAGCTGGCGCGCGCCAAGGCGCTCCGGCGGTCAGGGGTCGTCGTAGTGGACCCCGGTTCGGGTCAAGTCCTCTACGACAAGCAGGCGTCGCGACCGCTGATTCCCGCCTCGACCACCAAAATTTTGACTGCTGCGGCCGCCCTGCAAGCCCTCGGCCCCAGCTCTCGGCTCGCAACCAGGGTGGTCGAACAGGCCGACGTGGTTTACCTGATCGGTGGTGGCGATGCGACGTTGCCGCGCTCGTTGAAAAGCGACGGCCAGCCGGTTGGTCCGGCGTCGTTGCGTCGACTTGCCCGCAACACGGCGACGGCACTGGGCGGCACCACCAAAGTCGACCTGGTGTTCGACGACTCACTCTTCTCCGGACGAGCCCTCGGTCCCGGTTGGCCCAAAGGTTTCCCCAAAGCTGGCGTGGCTGCTCCGGTCACGGCATTGATGATGGATCAAGGCCGCAAGAACCGGACTTCGCGGGTGCGGGTGTCCGATCCAGCCAAGCGGGCGGCCCAGGCCTTCGCGAACTTTCTGGAAAAGCGGGGCGTCCGGGTCGGAAAGGTTTCACGGGGCAAGGCACCGGAGTCGGCCGATGAACTCGCCCGAGTCGAGTCCGCCACGATCACCGAGATCACGCAGACCATGCTCACCGAATCTGACAACGACGTCGCAGAGTCCCTCGGCCACCTCGTCGGCAAGGAGGTTCTCGACGACGGCTCCTTCTCGGGAGGCGCACGGGCAACGGTTCAAATCCTGACCGAGGCGGGAATCGATGTGGCCGGTCTCCAACTGTCCGACGCCAGTGGTTTGTCGTCTCGCAACAAGATCGCCCCGGTCACGATCACAGACGTGCTCTCCGATGTCACGACCGAGGAGCGCTGGAGCCCCATCGCCCAGGGCCTGGCAGTGGCGGGAGTCAGTGGCACCCTGGCCGATCGGTTCGCCACCAAGGCGACGTCGTCCGGGCGCGGCGTGGTTCGGGCCAAGACGGGAACTCTCACCGGTGTCGGAGCGCTCGCGGGCATAGTTCTCGATGCGGATGATCGGCCGTTGGTGTTCGCCGTAATCGGTAACAAGATCACCTCTCAAGCCCGCGCCCGCGACACAATGGACCGAATCGCCAGCCAACTCGCAGAATGTGGGTGCACATCGTGAATCTCGACAACCCCATCGTCCTTCCGGTCAATCAGTTCGATCACTTCTACCGTGGGGGTGATCGGATTGGTGCGCTCCGCCACGGGCCGGGAGGACCTCGCCGCCCCGAAGAATGGATCGGTTCGGCTACCGCGCGATTCGGACAAGCTCCCGCCGGTCTAACGGTTTTGCCCGATGGTCGGACGCTCGCCGAGGAGATCAGCGAGGACCCGGAGGCCTGGCTCGGCGCCGACCATGTGAGCCGATTCGGCACAAGCACCGAGCTACTGGTCAAGTTGCTCGACCTCGGCCAGCGGCTCCCGGTTCACCTGCACCCCAATCGTTCCTTCTCGCGTACGCACCTCGGGCTGGCTCACGGCAAGACCGAGGCGTGGTACGTCCTCGACGCCCCGCCCGGTGCGCAGGTCGGCGTGGGTTTCGCAAACGACATGTCCCTCGACCAAGTTCGTGACTGGGTGATGGACCGCGATAGCGCCTCGTTGCTGTCGGCGCTGCGCACCCGTGAGGTCCGCCCGGGCGATGCGATGTTGGTCCCCTCGGGTCTGCCGCACACGGTGCAGGACGGCGTCTTCGTCCTCGAGCTCCAGGAGCCGACCGACCTTTCCATCCTGTTGGAGTGGGAGGGCTTCGCCGTGGACGGTTTCAAGGACGGTCACCTCGATCTCGGATTCGAAACCGCTCTTCAGGCCGTGGACACCACCGGCGTCGCCGATTCGGACCTTGATCGCCTGGTTATCCCACGTGAGGAGATCGAAGGGCAGGGACTCATTTCTGCTCTGCCGACCGCAGCCGATCCGTATTTCCGCCTGCATCGGGTAACACCGGGTGACGATGGCGTGGGAGTCGACGCCGGCTTCTCGATCGTCATCGTGACCGATGGTCGCGGCATCTTGTCGGCTAGCGGCACCGGACACGAGATCGCTCGCGGCGACGCTCTGCTCGTCCCGCACTCGGTCGGCGATTGGTCCCTGACGGGCGATCTCGTTGCGATGGTGTGCCGCCCGCCGGACCCGCGTGCTCCCGAGGCGCCGCGTTGACCTCCAGTCCGATGGTCGATTGGGCACTGGCGCGTTCGGTCGCTCGCCGGTTCGCTCCCGACGGACCGGATGTGTCTGCGCACGAGGCACGCAGTGTCGTCGCCGAATTGCGCGATCACGCTGCGCAGGCGCAGCAGCACGTGCAGGACATCACTGGCTTAGTCGCAGGCGCCGGACACCCGGCGGTCGTTGTGGATCGATCTCAGTGGATTGATTCCAACCTGACTGCGCTGGACTCGATCATGACCATGTGGCCGGCGGCGAATGATCGTCACCAAAGCGCTTCTGCGGCGACTCAAGTCATCGGTCCCAGGGCGATCGCTGTACAGCTAGGAACAGCGCTCGGTTGGTTGAGCGGCAAGATCCTCGGACAATACGAGGCGCTCGCCGACCCGGGTCGCCTGCTGCTCGTTGCGCCATCGATCGTCGACATCGAGCGCTCCCTCGAACTCGAGAGTGCCGACTTTCGCTTGTGGGTGTGCCTGCATGAAGAGACCCATCGAGTGCAATTCGGTGCCGTTCCCTGGCTGGCTGGGCACTTTCGGGAATTGATCACTCGAACGCTGGATACCTTCGATGAGGGCACACCCGCCGATCGACTGTCCGCGCTATTGACCGAGCTCCTGTCTGCCCTAGGCCAACGAAGAACGCCTGATCTCATGACGGCCCTGCAGACACCCGAGCAGCGGGCGATTATCGAAGAGATCACTGGATTGATGTCCCTGCTCGAAGGTCACGCGGATGTGGTCATGGACGAGGCGGGACCGGAAGTCGTGCCGTCGGTGGTCTCGATTCGTCAGCGTTTCGACGGCCGTCGGGCATCTCAGTCCACAACCCGAGGAGCCGATGCGCTGTGGCGCAAGGCGCTGGGGATGGACGCCAAGCTGCGTCAGTACCGAGAAGGAGCCGCGTTCGTGCGGGCGCTTATGGACGACGGCGGTATGGCGACGGTGAATCGAGTATGGGAATCCCCGGCCAACCTTCCACGCTTGGAAGAGATTCGTCAGCCTGGGGCCTGGCTGGAACGGATGCGAGGCCTTGCGGCGTGACCGAGGTCAGCCAGCGGGCGCAACAGCTGCGGCGAGCCGTTGTCGATTGCCTTACCCCCGCACCGACGATCGTCGCCTGCTCCGGAGGCCCGGACTCGCTGGCCCTCGTGGCCAGCGCAGCATGGGCCGTACCGCACCTTGGTCAGGAAGTTCACGTAGTGGTCGTCGATCACGGACTGCAGGAGGGTTCGGATCGGATTGCGCACGAAGCCGCCGAGGCCGCCCGATCGCTCGGTGTTGACGATGTCCGGATCCGTCGCGTGCAGGTCGGCTCTGCCGGAGGACCAGAGGCCGCCGCTCGCGAGGCCCGACGATCAGCTCTGCTCGATGTTGCCGAGGAGCTCTCTGTCGAACAGATTCTCCTCGGGCATACCCGTGACGACCAGGCTGAGACGGTATTGATGCGCCTCGCTCGTGGTTCGGGGGCTCGATCGATTTCGTCGATGAGGGAGTGTGATCCTCCCTGGCATCGACCGTTCCTGGATATACCCCGCGAGGTGGTGCACCGCGTTGCACTCGAGTACCTAGAACCGTTGGGCATCGTTGCCTGGGACGACCCCCACAATCACGATCCGGTCTATACCCGGGTCCGTGTCAGGAACGCCCTGCGGTCCCTTGAGTCCGATCTCGGCGCCGGTCTTGTTGTCGGGCTTTCGCGATCAGCGCACCTACTGTCCGATGATGCAGATGCCTTGGATTCGTGGGCCCAGGGAGCATTCGACACGACGGTCGGCTGCTCCGACGATGGATGTCACGCGTCCGTTGACGCCCTCGCGGACCTGCCACGCGCGGTACGGACGCGAGTTCTCAGGTTGATGCACTCGACTGTCGCGGCAGGTGATGATCAGCTCGACTTCGACCACGTCCGGCGCGTCGAGGCGATGGTGTCGCACTGGAAAGGTCAAGGTCCAGCGAAATTGCCAGGTGCGGTCACAGCGCGGGTCGAATGTGGAAGGCTGGTCCTCGATCGCACATCCCCGGGAGACTCGAGTGCAACCTGATCACGTCCAAGCGGACCTCGCGCACGTCCTGCTGACCGAAGAGCAGATTCACGATCGCATCGCCGAGATCGCGAAGCAGATCGACGACGAGTACCGGGGACGCGATCTGTTGCTGGTCGGAGTTCTCAACGGCGCGGTCATGGTGATGGCGGATTTGGCCCGAGCGCTCAGCATCCACGCGAATATGGATTGGATGGCCGTCTCGTCCTACGGTTCCGGGACCACCAGCAGTGGCGTCGTTCGGATTCTGAAGGACCTGGATGCCGATATCGAGGGCCGAGACGTCCTCATCGTCGAGGACATCTTGGACTCCGGGCTGACGTTGTCGTGGTTGATGAAGAACCTGAGGTCGCGTAAGCCTGCTTCCTTGGAGATCTTCACCCTGCTGCGCAAACCGGACGCGCTGAAAGTGAAGGTCGAGCCCACGTACGTTGGGTTCGATATCCCGAACGAGTTCGTCGTGGGCTACGGCCTGGATTACGCCCAGCGGTATCGCAATCTTCGGTGCGTGGGCACGCTGGCGCCCCACGTTTACACGAATTAGCGATTCCAACGAGCGCAGCGACCGTGCCCTGAGTGCCACAGCCGTTCGCGGTGGGCGTAGGGGTCGCTAGCCCCGACCCGGGTGCGGGAAAGGCTGCGTCCGTTACCGTTGAGTGGTGGATCTGAAGCGAATTCTGCGCGGCCCGATCTTCTGGATCGCCATGGCCGTGATCTTCGTCTTGGTCGGATCCAGCCTGATTTCCGGCATAGGGGCTCCCGAGGAGATCGATACCGGCGAGGCCATCTCGGACATTACGTCCGGAAATGTGGATACCGCTACGCTCATCGACCGCGATCAGGTGCTCGAACTTACGCTGCGCAATGGCGACCAAGTCCGCTCGCACTACATCACGGGCCAGGGCGTGGAGTTGCAGAACCTGCTGCAGGAGCGGACGGATGCCGGGCAGTTGCCCGGTGGCTATAACGTGGTGGTTCCCAGCGAGAACCTGTTGGTCACTTTGTTCATTTCGCTGTTGCCATTCGCGCTTTTGATTTTGTTGATGGTTTTCATCTTCAGTCAGATGCAAGGCGGCGGTGGGCGCCTCATGAACTTCGGCAAGTCCAAGGCCAAGGCGATCACCAAGGACATGCCGCAGACAACGTTCGAGGATGTGGCCGGTGCCGACGAAGCCGTCGAGGAACTCGTCGAGATCAAGGATTTCCTCTCCGATGCCGAACGCTTCCAAAAGGTCGGAGCCAAGATCCCCAAGGGGGTTCTCCTCTACGGTCCACCGGGAACCGGTAAGACGCTCCTTGCTCGAGCCGTAGCCGGTGAGGCCGGCGTTCCTTTCTACTCAATCTCCGGTTCGGACTTCGTCGAGATGTTCGTGGGCGTTGGCGCCAGCCGGGTTCGCGATCTGTTCGAGCAGGCCAAGGCCAACGCTCCGGCGATCATCTTCATCGATGAGATCGATGCGGTTGGTCGTCATCGTGGTGCTGGTCTCGGTGGCGGGCACGATGAGCGCGAGCAGACGCTGAACCAGATGCTCGTAGAGATGGACGGTTTCGATGTCACCGGCGGTGTGATCTTGATCGCGGCAACGAATAGGCCCGACATCCTCGATCCTGCATTGTTGCGACCCGGAAGATTCGACCGGCAAATCGCAGTGGAGCGCCCCGACCTCAATGGTCGCTACGAGATCTTGAAGGTGCACGCGAAAGGTAAGCCGATCACAGAGGGCATCGACCTCATGGCCGTTGCCCGCCGCACCCCGGGCTTCACAGGAGCCGACCTCGCTAACGTGCTGAACGAGGCCGCTTTGCTAACCGCGCGTTCAGACAAGACTTTCATCGACGACGAAGCCCTCGACGAGGCAATCGATCGGGTGATCGCTGGACCGCAGAAGCGCACTCGCGTCATGGACGACCACGAGAAGACCATTACG
>Ga0181588_10003050_pt1 | contig 14216 bp, 8 predicted proteins | sample 071ome_26_FD_148607 | JGI IMG/M metagenome (GOLD analysis project Ga0181588, IMG submission 148607) | Coastal salt marsh microbial communities from the Groves Creek Marsh, Skidaway Island, Georgia - 071409BT metaG (spades assembly) | ecosystem: Environmental > Aquatic > Marine > Intertidal zone...
CGTGATTGGGAGCAGGTAGAAAGCCTGGTCGCCAACCTTGACGAGGAAGACCAGCCCTTCGACGGCGTCGCGGTGTGCATTGGGTCGCTCCTGATCAAGCCGGCTCACCTGACCCGGCAGGAAGAATTTGAAGCGACGATCGAGAACAATTTGTCGGTTGCGTTTGGGATTCTCAGAGCGGTTGTCAGGCCCATGATGAAGGCGGGAGGCTCGATTGTGCTGGTGTCCTCCGCGGCGGCGCGCATCGGGATCTCGAATCATGAGGCGATCGCCGCGGCGAAGGCGGGGTTGATCGGGTTGACCTTGTCGGCTGCTGCGACCTATGCGGCTCGCGGCATTCGGGTGAACTGCGTGGCGCCGGGGTTGACGGAGACGCCCATGACCGAGAAGTTGACCGCCAATGAGGCGGGCAGACGAGGCTCGGAATCCATGCATGCCTTGGGGCGACTCGGTCGTCCGGAGGAAGTTGCGAGGGCCATTGCCTGGTTGCTGGACCGGCAGCAGTCCTGGGTTACCGGCCAAACCATTGGAGTGGATGGCGGATTGGGCGTGACCCTGGCCCGGAGGGCGGCCTGATGAGCGAGGCGAGCCTCATTTTTCCGTTTCAGCTTTTTGACCCTCACCCGGCCATTGAGCGCGGTCGGAAGGTGTTTCTGATCGAGGACAGCCTGGTCTTTGGCGATCCCCACGTTGGACTCGGCTGCCACAAGCAACGACTCATTCTGTTGCGGGCGGCGATGCAGAGCTATGGCGAGACGCTCAGGGTCCGCGGCTATGATGTGGAGTATTGGCCTTGGCGGGAGGGGTGGACAATCCGTGACGCGCTCGCGGAACTGACGCGCGGGGGATTCGATGAACTCCACGTGTGCGAGACGGTGGATTTCCTGTTGAAGAAGCGCATTGATCGAAGGAGGGAACGGGTTGGATTCCGGGTGGTCTGGCATGATACGCCCATGTTCCTGACGCCCCGGGACGTTCTGGCTGAACATTTTGAGGGTGGCAAGAAACCGTTCATGGCGCGGTTTTACCAGGCGCAACGAAGCCGGATGGGCATCCTGGTGGACGGCTCAGGCGCACCGGCCGGGGGGCGTTGGAGTTTCGATGACGAGAACCGCAAGCCAATGCCGAAGCGTGGGTTGGAAGCGCCGCCGCCACTGCAGACGGCGGCCTCGGCGGACGTTCAGCGGGTCATCGCGTCTGTGGAGGCAGATTTTCCGGACGACTACGGCGCGATCGAGTCTTTTCACTATCCGGTGACGCACGCCGCCGCTGCGCGGTGGTTGGACGAGTTCGTGGAGAATCGATTGGAAAGGTTTGGTCCCTATGAAGACGCCATCAGCGGGCGCGAGCGAACGCTCTTCCACAGCATTCTGACGCCGATGCTGAACATTGGGCTGCTGACGCCGCAACAGGTCGTGGACCGGACCCTGGAGTTCGCGGCCGAGCGGGACGTTCCGCTGAACTCCCTGGAGGGCTTTATCCGGCAGATCATCGGCTGGCGGGAGTTCATGCGCGGGGCCTACGACTACCTCGGGGTCCCAATGCGCAATGGCAATTTCTGGGAGTTCGAGGACCGCCCCATTCCCGATGCGTTCTATCGTGGGGAGACCGGGGTTGAACCGGTGGATGTCTGCATTCGTCGCGCCTTGGAGACCGGCTATTGTCATCACATCGAAAGGCTGATGATCCTGGGCAACTTCATGCTCCTTTGCGGATTTCATCCGAAACGCGTCTGCGACTGGTTCATGGAGCTGTTCGTCGACGCCTATGACTGGGTGATGGTCCCCAATGTGCATGGCATGAGTCAGTTCGGCGACGGAGGGATGTTCACGACCAAGCCATACATCTCCGGCTCGAACTACGTGTTGAAGATGAGCGATTTCCGGCGCGGTCCGTGGTGCGACGCTTGGGATGGCCTGTTCTGGACGTTCATTGAACGACACGAGGCGTTCTTTCGCAGTCAGCATCGGTTGGGCATGATGGCCCGGCAACTGGACAGAATGAAGCCGGAGAAGCTGAAGGCGCACCGCGAAAACGCAGCGGCATTCCTTGGCGGTCTCGACGCGGGTGGGTCCGTCTGAACGGGCGTCGCCTTCAGTGCGCCTGGAGCCAGTCGCGCCCCTCGCCCATCTCGACGACGATGGGAACGTCCAGCTTGATGGCATTCTGCATCTTCTCCTGAATCATGGGTTTCACCGTGTCGGCCTCGGCTTTGAGAAGGTCGAAGACGAGTTCGTCGTGAACCTGAAGCAGCATGCGCGTCCGGTAGCCCCCGGACTTCAATTCGGCGTGAATCGCGGACATGGCGAGTTTGATCATGTCGGCGGCCGCGCCCTGGATGGGGGCGTTGATGGCGTTGCGTTCGGCCTGCGCGCGAACCGTGCCATTGCGTGAATTGATGTCGCGCAGGTAGCGCCGGCGGCCGGTGACGGTTTCCACATAGCCGTTCTTCTGCGCGAACTCCACGGTGTCGGTCATGTAGGTCTTCATGCCGGGGAACTGCTCGAAGTAGTTGTCCATGATCTCGGCGGCCTCGCGGCGGGGAATGCCGAGTCGTTGGCTGAGGCCGAAAGCGGACATGCCATAGGCGAGACCGAAGTTGACCATCTTGGCATTGCGCCGCATGTCCGGCTCCACGGCGTCCAGTTCGACGCCGTAGACCTTGGCTGCGGTCGCGGCGTGGATGTCCTGCCCCTTGGCGAAGGCCTCGAGCATGCCCTTGTCCTGGCTGATGGCGGCGATGATGCGCAATTCGATCTGCGAGTAGTCGGCGGCGAGCAGGATATGTTCGTCATCGCGGGCGACGAAGGCCTTGCGGATCTCGCGCCCCAGTTCGGTGCGGATGGGGATGTTCTGCAGATTGGGGTTCTGGGATTGGATGCGACCGGTAGCGGTCACGGCCTGGTTGTAGGTCGTGTGAACACGGTCGGTGCGGGACCAGATCGCCGCGGGCAGGGCGTCGACGTAGGTGGACTTGAGCTTGGTCGCGGCGCGGTAGTCCAAGATCTTTTGGACGATCTCGTTGTTCGACGCCAGGGCGACCAGGGTCTGCTCGTCCGTCTTGTATTGGCCGGTCTTGGTCTTCTTGGGCTTGTCGGAGAGCTGGAGCTTGTCGAACAGGATCTCGCCGAGCTGCTTGGGTGAATTGAGATTGAAGTCTTGCCCGGCCAATTCGCGAATCTCCGCGGCGTAGCGTTCGATGTGGCCGCCCAGTTCCTTGGAAAACTCGGCGAGGGTTTCGGCGTCGACGCGCACCCCCTCGTGTTCCATGTCCACCAGGACGGGGATCAAAGGTGCTTCGATGTCGTAGAACACGCGTTCCTGGCCCTTTTCCTTAAGCAGAGGCTTGAGTTTCTCCCGCAGCTGCCAGGTGATGTCGGCGTCCTCGGCGGCGTATTCGACCAGTTCCTCCAAGGGGACGAAGGCCATGCTCATCTGGTCGGAGCCCTTTTCGCCGATGAGTTTGGAAATGGGGATGGGCGTGTAGCCGAGGTAGACCTCGGCGAGGTAGTCCATGCCATGGCGCTGGTCCGGTTCGATGAGGCTGTGCGCCAACATGGTGTCGAAGAGCGGCCCGCGAACCTCGAGGCCCTGCCACTTCAGGACGGCGAGGTCGTATTTCAGATTGTGCCCGACCTTCTCGATGGCGTCGTTCTCGAGGATGCCGCGGAACTCTTCCAGAATCGCCAGTAATTCCTCCATGCCGCCGGACAACACGACGTAGAAGCCCTTGCCGCATTCGAAAGAGAAGGCGAGGCCAATGGGTTTGGCGCTCTTGGCGTCGAGGCCGGTGGTTTCGATGTCGAAGCAGAAGGAATCCAGCTGGCTGAGTTGGTCGATGAGCTTGGCGCGATCTTCCGGATTGTCGATCAGTTGGTAGTCGTGTTCGACCTCGGCGATGGTCTTGAGTTGGAGCGGCGGGGCCGGTTCGTCGCTGGCGGACGCGTCGCCAGACGCCGCCTTGCCTGCGGCGCCTCGTCCGGCTTTGAAGTCGTCCCCGAACAGGCGCTTGCCGATGGCGTTGAACTCGAACTCCACGCAGAGGGCCTTCAGTTCGTCAGCGTTCCGCTCCTTCAAGGAAAGGCCGTCCAGGTCCACCTCGATCGGGACATCGAGAATCATCTTCGCGAGCTTCTTGGAGAGGAGGGCCTGCTCCTTGTTCTCCTCGATGCGCTCCTTCAGCTTGCCCTTCAGCTTGTCGGTGTTCTCCAACAGGTTCTCCAGGGTGTCGAACTGGGCGATCAGCTTCTGCGCGGTCTTGGGGCCGACGCCGGGCACGCCGGGGATGTTGTCGACCGAGTCGCCCTGCAGGCCCTGGATGTCGATGACCTGGTCGATGCGTTCGATGCCCCAGGATTCGAGGACTTCGGGCACGCCGAGGATTTCGGCTTCGCCGCCGCCGCGCCCGGGGCGATAAAGGAAGGTCTTTTCGTCGACGAGTTGGCAGTAGTCCTTGTCGGGCGTGACCATGTAGGTCTCGAAGCCATCCTTCTCGGCTCGGCGGGCGAGGCAGCCGATGATGTCGTCGGCCTCGTAGCCATCGAGTTTGAGCATCGGGATGTTGAAAGCCTCGAGCAGGCGGAAGACATTGGGGATGGCCTTGCGCAGATCCTCGGGCATCTCCTCGCGCTGGGCCTTGTACTCGGGGTAATACTCGTGGCGGACGGTCGGGGCCGAGGTGTCGAAGGCCACGGCGAGATGCGTGGGTTCGTGGCGGGTCTGGATGTCGAGCACGGTGTTGACGAAACCGTGCAGGGCCGAGGTGTTGACTCCGGTGGAGGTCATGATGGGATTGCGGATCAACGCAAAGTGAGCCCGGTAGACCAGCGCCATCCCATCGAGGAGAAAGAGTTTCTTCGACATCGCGCGCGAAGCTAGCGGAAAGGCCCGCGGCCGCCCATCAAATTGCGTTTCGGGCGAGGCGGTCTCAACAACATCAAAGCCACTGTCTACCGGATGGCTCGTATGACCGGTGGGGCGAGACTCCGTCGAGCCCGCTTTCGCCATGAAACCCAAAGGATCACCGAACGGAGCGCCGAGCATTGCTCGGCATTGGCTGTCGACCCACGCCCTGGCCGAGCCATGCTCGGCGCTCCATTCAGGCAAGGGCGCGTTAGTCAGTCCACTTCACGACATCAACCAATTTCCCGGCGATGTTGTGGTTGGACACAATGACGCTGCCGGAATCGAGTTGGAGAGGTTCTCCGTTGCGGTCGAAGCATTTTCCGCCGGCCTCCTCGATGATCAATCCCCCGGCGGCGTAGTCCCAGGGTGAGAGGCGGTATTCGAAGAAGCCGTCGAAGCGTCCGCAGGCGACCCAGCATAGGTCGACGGCCGCGCTGCCGAAGCGACGGATGCCGCGGATGTTGCGCTTGAACAGGTCGTGCACGCCTTTGAGTGTGCGCTCCATCAGGGCGCCGCGATCGTAGTAAAAGCCCGTGCCGATGATGCAGTCGGAGAGTTCGGCGTGCTTGGAGACCCTGATCGGTTCGCCGTTGAGAAAGGCGCCGCCGCCGCGCGCGGCGGAGAACAGTTCGTCGCGCGTCGGATCCAGGATCACACCCGCGATGGGAGCGCCCTTCTGATAGTAGGCCACCGACACCGCGTAATGAGGAATGCCATGCGCGTAGTTGTTGGTTGCGTCGAGGGGATCGATCACCCAGAGGTGGTCGGAGTCCGCGCCGCCGGTGGATTCGCCCTCCTCGCGCAGGAATTTGTGATCCGGAAACGCGTCCAGGATCATCGAGGTGATGATCTCCTCGGCTTCGAGATCGGCCTGGGTGACAAGGTTCTGAGTGGAGCCCTTTTGTTCCACCTTGGCCTTGCCGAGCAGCTCGGTCAGGCGTTGTCCGGCGGTCTTGGCGGCCCGGGTGGCGAGTTCAAGGTGGACGTTCATTCGCCGGCTTTCTCTTTCGCTTCCGCCTTCTGGTCGTCGAAGCGTCCGATGAAGACCACGGCGACCGCTCCGAGAAGCATTAGCGCCATGGCCGCGACGAACGCGCCGTTCATGGTCGGCATCAGCCACTCGTAGCCAATGATGATCTTCTCCACGCCTTTCTTGAGAATCAATTCGCCGGCTTCGTCCTTGAGGTAGACCGCCTGCTTCCAGGGCCAGATGATCACGAGGGAGCCGAAGACGAATCCGGTCAGCAGTCCCACGGTGGCGTTGTGGAAATGCTTGAAGATGTAGGAAAGCAGGTGGGAGAAGGCAACCAGACCGGCGCCGCAGCCCAGGGCCATGGGGATCAGGATGCCAAAGTTCAAGGAACTGATCGCGCCGAGCACGAGCAGGTAGTTGCCCATGATGAGCAGAACGTAGGAGCCGGAGAGTCCGGGCAGGATCATGCTGGAGATGGCGACGATGCCGCAGATGAAGACCCATACCGGATTCGCGTTGGCCTCGGCGGGTTTGAGGAAGGCGATGCTGACGGCGATCGCCGCGCCGACGAGCAGCATTGCCACGGCCGGCGCGTTCCACTGCTTGATCTGTTTGCCGACCAGATAAACGGACGAGACGATCAAGCCGAAGAAGAAGGCCATGGTCAGCGCCTCGTGTTGGGTGAAGCAATACTCCAGCAGCTTGGCCAGACTGAAGATGCTGACGCCCACGCCGGCGAAGAGCGGAATCAGGAAGGCAAGGTTGGTATGTTCGGCGAATTCCTTGACCTTGAAGCCGGCCGCCAGCTTGAGCGCCTTGAGGTCGAAGGACTTGATCGAGTCGATCAGCTCCTCGTAGATGCCGGTGATGAAGGCAATGGTGCCGCCGGAGACGCCGGGGATGACATTGGCCGCGCCCATGGCTGCGCCCTTGAGCGCCAGTCCGATGGCTCTTCCTTTGTTGATCATGTGCTCTTGGTTGACTGTTTGGCGCGGGTGTGCGCCGGTCGCAAAAGTGGACTGGAAAGCAGGGCGAGCGTCAAGCCAAGCGGGCGTGGCGGGCGCCTTCGGCCGACGGCGTATCGCGTGTTCAACGGTTGAGAGCGTTTCGGAGCTTCTCAACCCGTTTCGAGTCGACAGGGTTGGTCAGCTTGCCGCCGCGTTTCAGGGAGCTGCCGACGATCACGCCCTGAACGAAGGGCAGGAAGGATTCCACATTGCGGACGTTGGCGCCGCTGCCGATGAAGACCGGGGCGCCGGGGCAGGCTGCCTGGACCCGCTGCGCGGTGGCGGGATCGGTCGCTTTGCCGGTGCCGGCGCCGGAAACGATCAGGCCGTCCGCCAGGCCGCGATCTGCGGTGTCACGGGCGGCGTTCTCGAGCGATTCACCCGCCATCGGGGTGGCGTGCTTCACGTGCACATCGGCGAGGATTTGCGCCTTCGGGCAAAGTCGTTGGCGGTCCCTCAGGGTGTTGAAGGCCCGGCCTTCGATCTGTCCCTGGTCGGTCAGCATGGAGCCGCAATGGACGTTCACGCGGATGAAGGAGCCATCACAGGCGGCGCAGAGGGCGAGTCCGGCGGCGGCGTCATTGCGCAGGGCGTTGAACCCGAGGGGGAGGTCGATCGCGTCCCGAACCGCGGCGCCTGCGCGGGCCATGGCGGCGACCGTCTCCGGCGGCAGGGATCCCTTGGTGAACGGCACGTCGCCAAAATTCTCCACGATGACCGCGTCCGCTCCGCCTGCAAGGTAGGCTTTCGCGTCCCGGACCGCGCTGGTGACCACGGCGGTCATGTCGCCGCCCCAGCGCGGCGATCCGGGCAGGGGAGCCAGATGCACGACGCCGATCAGCAGCGGGCGTTCCGGGTTCAAGGTCAAGCCCTGGGCCTTCGTTTTCATTCCTTCGGGTGGGAGGGCTGTGCTCGATCAGATGAAGTAGAAGAGCATGAAGACCGCGGTTGCGCAGAGCAGCCCGGCCCAGAAGCGGTCCTCCTTGAGCAGTCCGCCGGAGGCGGCATCCTTTCCGGCTTCGGCCCGGGCAAGTTTCGCGCATTTCAGGAAGGCGCCGAGTGTCCATCCTCCGGCGACCAGCGCGGCGACCAGGGGCGGCAGCGGTCCCAAGGTCATCGCGAGGGCGAGTATTGCAAACAACCCGAGGGAAATGCCGATGGTCTTCACCGCCCGGCCCAGGGCCTTGGGATCGTGGCCGCCCAGCTCCGTCCACATGTATTTGGCCTTCTCAGGGTCAGGTTGGGTTTTGAGACTGATGATCACATGCAAGGCTGCGGAAATAATCGCGGAGATGAAGACAGCGTGCATGAAGTTCAGCTTCGGGCCAAAAGTGTCGAGGAAGAAGCCGCCCTGGCCGAGCGTGGCTTCGTAGACGTGCGGCAGGCCGTAGGAGCAGACCACGCCGGCGACAATGGCCGTGATCGCGCCTGCCGCTGTGGCGCGCTTCCAGAACATGCCCAGCGCGAAGGCCACCACGACGCCGGCCACCAACTTCGATTGATGACTGGCAATGTGCAGGAAGAAGCTGTCGGAGGAATTGGGATCCATCGTGAAGATGCACAGTCCCGCCGAGGCGAAGAGGAACACCGCGATGAAGATGCGCCCGAGCAGGATCAGCTTTTCCTCGGAGGCGTCGGGGTTGATGTAGCGCTTGTAGAAGTCGAAGGTGATGATCGTGGCGCCTGAGTTCATCATCGAGTCGAGGCTCGACAGAATTGCGCCGACCAGGCCGGCCGAGACGATGCCGACGAGGCCGAAGCCGACCGGGGCGACCAGGAGTTTCATCAACTCGGTGAAGGCGGCGTCCTGATCCACGTTCATGCCGCGCTCCTTGAACAGGTAGAACGCCGCGATGCCGCCGCCGATCGACATGAAGGGAATCAGCAGCTTGAAGAAGCCGGCGACGATCACGCCGAGTCGCGCTTCCTGGTCGCTGCGGGCGGCCAGGGCGCGCTGCACGATGAACTGGTTGGTTCCCCAGTAGTAGAAGTGCAGGACCATCAGGCCGGACAGCACGCCGGTCCAGGGGAGCGCCCCATGATTGGCCGGCTTGTAGAGCGACATCTTGCTTTCGTCCGCCATGGCGTCCAAGGCCAGCATGCCGGACCAGCCGCCGATCTCCGGTTGGCTGAAGGTGAGGAAGGCGACGACCAATCCGCCCACCAACATCAGCACGGACTGGATGACATCGGTCACGATGACCGCCTTCAGTCCACCCAGGATCGTGTAAGCGCCAGTGACGATGGCCATCAGCAGAATGCCGATGACGTAATACTTGGGGTTCACATCGCCGGGCTTGAGCTCAGGGTTGAAGTCCGCGCCGCCCAGGATGGAAACGGCGGGCGGGTTGGCGGCGTCATAGCCGCTTCCCGGCGAGGTCACGTTCACGGCGGTGATCACACCATCCGTGACGACCAACTTCGCTGTGGCGCCGGAGCCGGTCGTTGATGCAAACTCCACGGTCGCCGGATTCACGTAGCCCGCGCCGCCGCTTTTGACGGTGACGGATTCGACGCCGCCCGAGTCATTCACGGTTGCGACGACGGCTGCGGTCTGCCCTTCCTGCAGCAGGATGTTGAGCGAACGGGAACCGATGTAGAAGCCCGGCACCATTTGGATCACCAGGATCACGACGACCATGATGATCGCGTAGGCGACCCGGCTGCGGTCGTCGTAGCGTTTGCTCATGTATTCGCTGAGCGTGTAGACGTTCAGCTTCCGGTAGACCGGCAGGAAGCCGTAGCACATCAGCAGGAGCCCGAAGATGGCGCTGATCTCAAAATGGCTTTGGGCGAAACCGACGCTGAATCCCACGCCCATCATCCCGACGATGTGGTTCGCCGAGACATTGGAGCCGAAGATCGAGCCCGCCACGCCCCACCAACGCGACGATTTGCCCGCGAGGTAATAGTCGGCCGAAGACTCTTCCTTCCGACCGACCCAGAGGCCGACGACCATGATGGCAAAGAGGGAGCCGAAGAAGATGATGACGTCCAGCGTGGACAACAATGGGCCTGTGTTTTCCATGGCAGAAGAGAAGGGACGGGTTGTGCTGATCGCGCGAGAGCCTGCGGATGGCGCGCGCGACGGTCAACTGCGATTTGGGTGGCGGCGGTTGCCGCCGGCGAGAACTTGACCGTTCAGCATGCGGTCGCCGCGTTGGCCCCTTCGGGGCTTTGAAATGGGCTCGACGGAGTCTCGCCCCACCGGTGTTGGATTCGCTGCCGTTACTTCGCCAACCACCCGCCTGGCTGCTCTGTCGCAGTCTTCTGCGTGTCGGCGTACCAGGCCTTGAGTCGCTTGAGCATTTTGGCGGCCCGCTCCGATTGCCGTTTGGAAAGGTCGGTTTTCTCCGAGGGGTCGCGGTCCAGGCGGTAGAGTTCGATGCGTTCATTCTCGAACGTGCCCGGCTTTGCCTTGGGATGTTGGACCACCAGTTTCCAGATGCCATCGCGCATGGCTTCCGCCCGCCCGCCCCGGTTCGACAGGGAGGCCCAATAGAAGGGTCGCGGCTCCAAGCTGTCGCCGTTCAACAAGACCGACGAGATGTCCACGCCGTCCAGCGCGCGGTTCGGTGGTTGTGCGCCGGCGAGCGACAGCAAGGTCGGCATGACATCAATACTGATCAATGGTTGGTCGGAATCCGTGCCCGGCTGGATCCGTCCGGGCCACCAGGCGATCGCCGGGACCTTGTGTCCGCCCTCGTAGACTGTTCCCTTGCCGCCGCGCAATTTCGGACTGCCGCTGGGGAAATCGCCCGATGGGCCGTTGTCCGAGAAGAACAGGACGAAGGTGTTCTTCTCGATGCCGAGATCGATCAGGGCCTCGCGCAACTGCCCGACGCCCTCATCTATGGGGAGCGTCATGCCCTTGTACTTGGCGATGCGTTCCTCTTTCGAAACGTCGCGCCACTTCCAGCGATCCCACTTCTCCGTTGTGCGCCGGATGGGGTCGCCGGGGACCTGCACCGGGTTGTGAATCGATTCATGCGCGACATAAAGGCAGAACGGTTTGCCGGCCCGGCCGTGGCGTTTCACGAAGTCGAGGGCGTAGCGGTTGATCAAGTGGGTGCAGTAGCCCTCCTCGCGCGTCTCCTTGCGGCCGTGCCACCAATCGTGGACGTTGTGGTCCCCGACATGGCTGACGAAATCGATGTTGCCGCTGTGGTAGCCGACAAACTCGTCGAAGCCGTGGTTCTGCGGGTGGTAGTCTTCCGAGTTCACCGGGTAGCCCTGGTGCCATTTGCCGATCAGGCCGGTCGCGTAGCCGGCGCCTTTCAGGGACTCGGCGAAGGTGGTCTCCGAGCGTTGGAGCCCCTTGCGATGTTCCGGATGATCTGAATAAGGATGGATGACCGCCTCGATCCCGGCGCGTTGTTGGTAGCGGCCCGTCAACAGACCGGCGCGCGTGGGTGAGCAGACCGTTCCCGACGAATGGAAGTCGGTGAGGCGCATGCCCTCCCGCGCGAGGCGGTCGATCTCCGGCGTCTTGAAGTAGGGGTTTCCGAAGCAGCTCACGCCTTCGTAACCCATGTCGTCGACCATGATGACAATGAGGTTTGGGCGGGAGGGAGTGGAGGCGGCGGACAGGCAAAAGACCGTCGACATTGCGGCGACGGCAAGTGGGGCAAGCAGTCTTTTCATCGTGTGGAATCGGTCAGGGCGATCAAATTGGCGAAGCCTCCGAAAAGCTCGTAGCAGCCGACGTGAGGAGGCTCATGACAAGATCTGAGCCTCCCGCCTTCGCACGCTTCGGCGTGGCAAGTCTCACGTCGGCTGCTACCGGGGTAAGAGCCATCGACGATATGGGCCAAAGCGCTTCGCGCCCGGTTGCGGTTCACTTTTCATCCAATGAATCCAACAATTGGTCGAAATGCTTTTTCAACATCAGGTCCAGTTTCTCGAATCCCTTGGCGGAGCGCGGTTGGCCCATGGCGTGGCGCATGGCGTTGTGCATCAGGTAGCGGCCGGTGACCACGTTCATGTGGATGGCGTCGCGGTAGATTTCCTTCACCTCCTTGAAGGGAGCCTGGCCGGCCGTGGCGTCGCGGGCGACTTTGTCCAGCAGGTCCATGGCCCGTGTGCGTCGTATCTCGCGGCCCGGGTTGTCTTCCTTCAGTCGCGCGACGAGGGCCTCGATGTAGGCGACGCTGTGCTCCATCTTCTCGCCCGGCTTTTTCTTCGCGAACTCCTCGGCCCGCGTCGCCTCGCGCGCCCAACCCGTGTGAACGATGAACACGGCCTTGGGCTGCAGCTTCATCCATTTGGAAATCGTTGATGCGTCCTGCTCCAAGGTGGCTCCGTAGTGCGACTGCACGGAGACAAAGTCGTATTGTTTCCCGATGAGCGCCTTGGGCCAGACCGTCGAGGCCTTGACGCAGGGCTTCTCCGGATTGTCGTAGATGTAGGGCAGGCTTTTGCCGCAGTCCACGTGCCACTGGACATCGCCGTCGAGTTTGGAGGGGACGGTGTCCCAGGTGAGTGAATTTCCGATTAGGTAGCGGCTTTTGCCGTCATCGGCTTGGAGGGAGGGAATGCAGGCGGCAAGGATGATCGCGGTGAGACATTTCAACATGACGCGCAGATTAGGGCGTCGGTCTGAGCGTGGCAATGCGTGACGTGGAGGTAGCCGCCTTCGTGAGAAGGTGGAGCTGGGGCATGAAGCGGAGGCTGTCGCGGACCGGTGTGGTCCACGCTCTCGCGAGCGCGGCTACGCGTGAGACGTGGAGGTGGCCGCCTTCGTGAGAAGGTGGAACTGGGGCATGAAGCGGAGGCTGTCGCGGACCGGTGTGGTCCACGCTCTCGCGAGCGCGGTTGCGCGTGATGCGGTTCGTCTTCACTGAACCGAATCCAGGTAGGCGAGCAGATCCGCCATCTTGGGCACGTCGAGGGTGAACTCCAGTCCCTCGGGCATAAAGGACATGCCGAGGCTCTTCAGCGATTTGATTTCTGTGCGTCGGACGTCGATCGAGGAGCCGTCGATCTGGCGGAGAGTGAGGTCATTGGTCGTTTCCGCGCCGATCATGCCGGCGAGTATGCGACCGTCCTTGGTCTCCAATGAGTAGACCAGGAACTCCGGTTTTACCTCGCGATTGGGGTCCAGAATGTTCAGCAACACCGAGGCCATGCCGCGTTGGCGAATGCCCTTCAAATCGGCGCCGACTTCGTTGCCGACGCCCTCCAGTTGATGGCAGGCGGCGCAGGCGCTGCGGAACAGGGCCTTGCCCGAGTTCGGATTGCCCTTGCGTCTCAAGGCCGCCTGGTAGCGTTCGACCACCTCCTGCCGGGACTTGCGGGCGTCGAGGAACAGTCGGTTGACCCGCGCGACGATCTGCTTGTCCGGATGCTGTCGGAGCAACTGCACGCGCGCGGGATCAATCTCGAACGACTTCACGTGCTCGGCCTCGACGGCGTCGAGCAGTTTGGCCAACCAGGCCCGCCGCGAAAGCAATGTCTCCGCCGCGACTGCGCGGGACTTCGGGCTCAGTCCCTGCCAGGAGCTCAACAGGAGATCTGCGACGCCGTGGTCGGCAAACCCGGAAGCCGCCTCCAGGGCCGCGGTTTGAATCGGCGGCGCCTCGGTCGGTTTCAATAGCCCGGCGATCAATGGACGCACCTCGCCAAACGCCGCCAGGCGAAGACTGCGGATGGCTTCCACGCGTTCGTTTGCCTCGGCTTTTGGATTGCCTGCCGTCGCCTTGGCCTTCTTCAGCAATCCGGCCATGATCCCCGAAGCTTCGCCGCCGGCTGCCGCCAGGGTCTGCTGGCGCCGTTCGCCGCTTTGGCGGGAGACGAGCGCCTTCACCAGTTTTTCGCTCAACGCCTTGTCCGTCCTCCGCAGAACCTGGATTGAGTTCAAGGCGACTGCGATCTCGCTGTCCCGGCCGGCGGCTCCGATTTGCTCGGCGAGGGAGGAGAGCAAGGCGGCTCCGTGCGAGGTTTTTCGAAATGGAGCGTCGTTCGCCAGGCGTTCGAAGACCAGATCCGCGCCGCGCAGCAAGGAGCTCTGGATCGCCATGCGCATCCAACTACTCGAGCCATCCTGCAGCGCGATGTCGGCCAGCGCCGCGGCGGCGGCCGGGCCGGGCATGGAGCCGAGTGAGAAGGCCAGTTGATAGCGCACCTGCCGGGACGGATCCGGAACCATGCGGGGCATCTTGGAGCGGATCGCGGGTGAGGCGGACGCGAATCTCTCCGCCAGTTGAAGGGCGTGAATGCGCGCTTCTGGCGATTCATCGTTCAGGCCGGCGAAGACCGCGTCTTCATCCAAGGCGCCCAGGCCATCCAAGGCGGCCCTGGCCGCTGCGCGACCTTCGGGAAGCTTGGCTTCG
>Ga0181588_10003064_pt1 | contig 14198 bp, 13 predicted proteins | sample 071ome_26_FD_148607 | JGI IMG/M metagenome (GOLD analysis project Ga0181588, IMG submission 148607) | Coastal salt marsh microbial communities from the Groves Creek Marsh, Skidaway Island, Georgia - 071409BT metaG (spades assembly) | ecosystem: Environmental > Aquatic > Marine > Intertidal zone...
TGCCGAGCAGCTGCTCGGGAGTGCCTGTTGCTGCAGTTGCCATCGCTTCGTTCACTTCTACAATACGCCTGTCGTGATCCAGCACGAATGCAGGTATCGGTAGCGTATTGAACAACGTGTCAAAGCGCACCGTCGCAGCCTGATGCGTCAGCCGCTCGTAATCGACGCTCCGAGCCAGATCCAGAACGCACGCCGCGTGGCCACCCAGCCGCTCACCGATTTCAACCTGCAGGCGGTCCCACTGCGTGTCCGATACGCCGTTGCCGCGCAGCAGCCCCAGCAGCTTTTCATCCAGGGCGCGAGTCGGCTTTCCAATACTTTCGTGAAGGCCCCTGGCGAAAAGAGCGGCAAGTCCAATCCACAGCAGGAATGCAGCAAACACGTACATACCTGCGCGTGCAGGAAGACTGCCGGCCGCCATGGCATCCTGGGCTACAATGGCTACGCGGACACCGGTGTCCCTGGCGCTCACGAAGAAAAGGTCCAGCTCCTGCGTGCCAAAAATGACGGTTTCACGCTGCATATCGGGTGACTCGGAGCGCATCTGATTCCACCAGGCGTCCTCCAGACGGGTGCCGATCTCCCGTGGTCGACTCGACGCGCGTACTTCACCCGTTGCATTCAGCACCCAGATGCGTTCATAGCCCCGTTCCCTGGACAGGGCAACCAGGCCGTCGCTGATATCGGCATCCGTCGATGACAGCTCAAAAATGGTCCGTAGCGTTGTCTCGTATTCCTGCAAGGCGCTTGTCTGACCGAGGGTCATTTCCCGGGAGACCAGCAAGGTAACACCCACCAGCAGCACGAGGGCGGTGGACGTGAGGACACGGCGAATGAGGCTCGAGACAGGTATGCCCAGACGAACAGCGGTGGTTCGGATCATGGGATCGTGACAGAGTGCTGAAGAAGTACGAGGTCAACTTCAATTATCGTGCCGATTCCACCTATGTGGAGGGTCCGATCTCCGGGGGATAATCCTTGAAATGACCGTTTGAACGGACTTTCTGCCGAACATGCTCCGCCTGTTCAACGGCGGGAATGAACCGCTTGAGATGGGCAATCAAATATTCGACCCGCATGGATTCCGAGCGGATCTCGAGTACATCCTGTTTTTGCTCGAGCGTCAACCCTGCATTATGAGCCACAAAAAAGGATAACCGCTCACGGTCTTCGTACATGGATGGTGATGGGGTGCGACCCGCCAGCTCCAGCAGCTTGATATGCTGGGCAATCAAGCGCTCTATCAACATGGGCTCAGCACCCTGGGCCCGATCGAGAACCGGCTCCACATCCGCAGACAGCCACGCATGGGTATGGTGGGTCCTGGTAATACGGAAACGCTCTTGTCCCGTGGCAATGATGTTGTAGGACCCATCCTCGAAGGTCTCTGTGATTTTCGAGACCTTCGCCATGCATCCCATCTCCCTTAACGTGCCTTCGGTCTGCAGCACGACACCAAACGGCGTGTCGGTCCGTTCGGCCCTCGCAATCATCTCCCGATACCGGTCTTCAAAGATGTGAAGGGGAAGGACTTCGTCGGGGTAGAGTACGATTTCAAGGGGAAACAGGGGCAGTGCTTCCATGGGCATCAGAGGCAAGGTTCGTGATATTCTGAAAAGGAGATACGAGCCGCACCGCAACGGGTGCCATGCACAAGCGCCTCGGCACTCGTTTCTTCATCTTTTTCATCCTAGGTTGGTTCATCTGCGGTCGGTGCGGATACCTTGCAGGGTAATCCGCTGTCATCTGGACGCAGCACCCTTGTCATCCATGCCTCTTTTCATGAAGGCACCCATCCATTTGCTGGCTGATCGATATGTAGTGGCAGCATGACATTGGAGCATCGAGGACATAACACATTCATTACGACTATCATTCTGGCATGGATGGTCGTTGGAGTCATCGACCCATCGGTCAGCGCGGCGCAGAGTTGGGTCTTCGGCTCCCTGGATGATCCGGCTGAGCAGTCCCGCCTGAGCAGGTGGGATAGATATATGGAAGCCACAGGAATGACCGGCTTTTCGCTGATCGGGCCACAGTGGCGAGGGGTGGGGCGCATCGATGCCACCGCCCGAGGCGCTGACTATTCGGTGCGGCTCGACGGCAGCCTGCGCTCAGGACTGTATGGTCCCTACGCTCCGGAAACAGACGATTGGCGTGACCTGGTACGTTTGATCGATCACGCCCGCTATCGTCCGGAGGGATCGGGGACCTATCTGCGGCTCGGACCCCTGGATCGTACGCGGTTCGGCAGTGGTCACCTGGTCAACTTCTTCTCGACCAAGACCGTCTGGGATGACCGCAGTGTTGGTGCCGAGGTGCAGCTTGCCGGAGCCCGACATACGCTGGAGGCCTTTACCTCGGACCTGACCCATCGGCACGTTTCGGGCGTACGTCTCTCCCTTGCACCGTTCGATCGCGGTCTGAGTGGCTTCTCTTCGATTCGACTTGCCGGCGCCGTGGTGGAAGACCATGGCACAAGGACCGATCTCAATGAACCATTCCGGGGCTACGAGGGAGAGTTGCGCATGGTGGCATACCGTGGCGGGAGTTTTGATTTCGCACCTGTGCTCAGCGGCGCCTGGCTTCCATCTTATGGGCAAGGCGTGCTCGTCGGGGCGCATCTGGAGAATGCCAACTTCATTGACATGGCTCGCATCCACCTCTCGCTGGCCCTGCAATACAACAGCTCGGATTTCAGACCGGCTCTCTTCGGGGCGTTTCATGCTGTCAGTGGACCGGGGCGAAGCGTGGTCTCCGGTACCCAACCCCTGCAGCAGGGCATCCCTCTCCGGGATATCCAACGAGGGAACTCGATCCTGTTCGAGTCCCGCATCCTGTTCTTCGAGCGATTCGAGCTCTGGTATGCCTTCCAGCGATATCACGGGGTACAGCGGCTGAGTGAATATCACCTCCGCCTCTTTTTCCAAGCACGCAATGTTCGGATCTCCGTGGCACAGGACCGCAGGGGATTGAAGGGGTTCGCCTCCCTCTTCGGCGACCTGGGACCAGAGAACCGTATGCGGTTCCAGTTCGATCTGCGACTCCTGGGTCGTATCTGGCTGATCATGGATGGCCATTACACCTACCGCCAAGTACCTGCGTTGTCGGATACCCGCTTTTTCTCCATCCAGCGTCGCTTTGACCCTACTCTCGGTATGCGTGTCCGCCTCTGATGAGGTGAGTAATCTTTGCTTCACACCGCAGCCGTATCCTGACGCCATGCAGACCCCTCTGACGCCCATCCTCTTCCTGTGTACCCATAACAGTGCCCGCTCCCAGCTGGCCGAGGGGCTGATGCGTCACCATTTCGGAGACCGATTTGACGTCAGGAGCGCCGGAACAGAGCAGACCCGCGTCAAACCGGAGGTCATAGCCGTACTTCAGGAGGCAAGCATGGACACCGCGGGACTACGGTCAAAAACCGTGGAACATCTCGGCGATTGGGAGGCTGACATCGTCGTCACCGTCTGCGACAACGCGCGTGAACAGTGCCCCTACCGCCCGGGACGCGTGGAAACCATCCATCAGGCCTTCGAAGACCCATCACGTATCGTTTCGAGCCCCGAGGAGCGCTTGGAGGCCTTTCGCAAGACACGGAACGACATCGAAAACTGGCTTCTGGAACGTTTCTCGGATCGTTAGGACCGCTCTGCCCTGCAAAGCAGGCCGGTCTCACTGGCAGCACGCAACGCCATTTACTCGCTTTTCCAGGACCCGATCTGCTGAGCCAGGTATCCCTGCAATTGGTCGGTGGACACCCGATCCTGTCGCATGGAATCCCGGTGACGAACAGTCACGGAGTGGTCTTCGAGGGAGTCTCCATCCACGGTAATGCAGTACGGTGTACCGACCTCGTCCATCCGGCGGTACCGTCGCCCGATGGCCCCTTTTTCATCATAGAAGGTATTGTACTGCTCGTTGAGCGCCTTCTCCACCTCGTGTGCATACTCGGGCATCCCGTCCTTCTTGACCAGAGGCAGGATCCCCAGGGTGATCGGAGCAAGGCGGGGGTGGAATTTCATGACCGTTCGTGAATCCCCACCGATTTCCTCTTCCCTGTACGCTTCGCACAGGAGCGTCAGAACCGTCCTGTCCAGACCCACGGAGGTCTCCACGACATACGGGATGTATTTCTCCTGTGTCTGTGGGTCGAAGTACTCCATTTTTTTGCCGGAGTGCTCCTGATGTGCCTTCAAGTCGAAGTCGGTGCGGGAGTGGATACCCTCCACCTCCTGCCAGCCGATGGGAAACTCATACTGGATATCCTGGGCAGCATCGGCGTAGTGGGCCAGCTTCTCGTGAACATGCCAACGCAGTTTGGACGGGCGAATCCCGTTGGACAGGTGCCAATTCATGCGCTCCTCGCGCCAGGCCTCGAACGCCTCCATCTGATCCCCCGGGCGAACGAAATACTGCATCTCCATCTGCTCAAACTCCCGCATGCGGAAGATGAACTGTCGGGCGACGATTTCATTCCGGAAGGCTTTACCGATCTGTGCGATCCCGAATGGCACCTGATGACGGCCGGTTTCACGCACATTGTGGAAGTTCACGAAAATACCCTGCGCCGTTTCCGGCCGCAGGTAGATCTTGTTGTCCGGATTGGCTACCGGTCCGACCTGCGTATCGAACATCAGGTTGAATTGGCGCACCTCCGTCCAATCGAACGTTCCGGAATCGGGTGATCGGATTTCCTCGTTCATGATGATGTCATAGAGCGCCTTCGGCATATCCTCGGCATTGAGCGCATCCACGAGTGCCTGATAGACACGATCTGCTTCCTCCTCCTTGCCCTTGCGACGCAGCCGGTCGATGTGCCCCTCAATCAACTGGTCAGCGCGATAGCGCATCTTCGACGTCTTGTCATCGATCAACGGATCGGCAAAGGCATCCACGTGCCCGGATGCCTTCCAGACCGTCGGGTGCATCAGAATGGCTGCGTCAAGGCCTGAGATGTTCTCATGCCGCTGAACCATGGCGTTCCACCAACGCTGCGTGATATTGCGCTTGAGCTCGACCCCGAGCGGCCCGTAATCGTAGGTGGCAGAGAGGCCACCATAGATCTCGGATGACTGGAAAATGAAGCCGCGGCGCTTCGAGAGGGAGACAATTTTTTCAAACAGGTCGGACATGTCGGCCGTTCGAGAGGGTAGTGTGGATTATACGTTGCGGGAAAGGTACGCATTGCCACGGCCTCCTCCCGCACGCCTCCCTTGAAAATCCCGCCGATCTTGCCCGCTTTCCGGCATGGGATACCGCTCGGGCCGGCGGTTGGATAATACTCCGGGAGGTGATCCGGGTGGTGCTACGGGCGGCGCCCAGAGTGGTGCACCGGGTGGCGGGTAGGTCACTCACAGGACACCAAGCCCCGCTCGGCCAACGACGTATACGTATCGCCCGCAATGATGACATGATCGCGCAGCGGAATGCCCAGATGGGCACCTGCCCGAACCAGTTGTCGCGTTACGGCCACATCCTCCCGGCTGGGCTCCGGGTTTCCCGAGGGGTGATTGTGGATACAGATGACGGCCGCTGCGTGCTCAAGGATGGCGCGTCGGAAAATCAGGCGGGGCTCCACGATACTGGAGGCGATGCCCCCTTCGGATGCCACGAAATCGCTGATCCGCACATGGCCTGTGTTCAGAAGGACGACGCGAAAGACCTCCCGTCTCAGATCGGACATGATGGGAGCGTACTCTCGAAAGACATCAGCTGGCGAACGAAAGGCTGCCGCCGCCTCCCGCGGAATCCGCGGGAGGCGGCGGCCAAACTCGAAGGCCGCGGCCAAACGGGCAGCCTTTCCCGGGCCAATACCGTCCATCCGGGTAAAATCACGGACTTCCTGCGCAGCCAATTCGCGAATGGAGGCTACGGTGGCCAGCATGCGCGATGCAACCTCGACGCTGGTCCGTTCCTTGGCCCCCGTGCCCAGCAGCAGCGCCAGGAGCTCAGCATTACTGAGGACGTGCGGCCCGTGACGAAACAATTTCTCACGAGGCCAATCTTCTTTTACGTCCTGATTTTTCCTCCCCATCACCATCCTCCGCCCTTCATGTCGATTTACCCATCGACACGCGCGGGATCGTGACGTAACCACCTCCGCGTAAGGGGTGCTATCTGGACGGAATCAGATCGTTGAGAAGATCCTCATTCGAAGGACTCTGCTGCATGTGTCGCTGCAAGGCCTGCATGGCGTCGAGCGGCGAGCGGCTATTGAGCGCGCGAAACAGTCGGTGGTGCTGATCTATGAGGTCCCGGTCGATCAGCAATTCCTCGTTTCGCGTACCACTTTTCCGAAGGTTGATGGCCGGATAGATGCGCTTGTCGGCCAGCTCGCGGTCGAGAACGATCTCCGCATTGCCGGTCCCCTTGAACTCCTCGAAGATGACCTCATCCATACGGCTTCCTGTGTTGACGAGCGCAGTCGCAATGAGCGTCAGGGAGCCTCCGCCCTCGATGTTGCGGGCCGCGCCAAAAATCTTGCGCGGGATGTTCATGGCTCGGGCATCAAGTCCGCCCGAGAGGGTCCGCCCGCTGCCCTGCTGGTACAGGTTGAAATTGCGGCCAAGGCGCGTGAGCGAATCGAGCAGCATGACCACATCCTTACCCATCTCCACGAGTCGCTTGGCGTATTCGAGCGAGAGCTGAGACACTCGCACGTGATTATCCTCTCCTCGGTCGTTCGAGGATGCGAACAGGGTGGCGCTCGTTGTCCGTTTGAAGTCTGTTACCTCCTCGGGACGCTCATCCACCAGGAGGGCTACCAGCGATACCTCGGGATGATTTTCAGTAATGGCGGCAGCGATCTCTTTCAGGAGGTAGGTCTTGCCCGTACGCGGCGGCGCCACAATGAGGGCGCGTTGCCCCTTACCGATGGGCGCTGCCAGGTCCACAATGCGGGTCGTGAAATTGTTTGGGGAGGTGACCAGATTCAGTTTCTCGTCCGGGTAGACAATATGTCCCTTGTCGAAATTCTTCGTCCGCACCCAGTCTTCCACGCTCAGCCCCATGACCGTGGCCACCTTGCTGACTTGCCAGTCACCTTTTCGGCCTGAACGCAGCTCGCCTTCCAGCAGCACGCCGTCACGCAGCTTGTGGCGTTTGACCATGGCAGGGGAGACGAAGGGATCAGCATCGCCCTTCGGTACGTCATGCCGGAATTCCCGAACAAATCCGAATCCCTTGTCACCGATCATCTCGAGCACACCGGTAAAGGGCTTTATCTCGCCCCCATTCCCCCTGCCTCGACCACGGCTGCGGTTCGAGCGCTGATTGGACCGGTTACCTCCGTTTCCGCGACCTCCGCCTCCTTTGGATCTGTTTCCACCCCCACCTCGTGACGGGTTGTTGTTGCCGCCTTGGGAGCGGCGGGCCGATCCTCCGCCGGATCGGTTATTGTTGCCCTCGTTGGACATGGAGAATTCGGGTTGGTCTGAAAGGGAAAAGAGGGTCCACCCGCATTGTGAGTCGGGGGAATAGCGCGCCACAATTAGTATCTTGCGTGGCCGTTACAGCCTTCTCGGATGGTCCCGACACTGTGTCAGGGACCCCGTCGGCCGAATCCCGCGCGGCGTATTGCCTCCTCGGGACGGGCATCAGAACGCTGGTCTTACGACAATCTGACGAGGGTCTGATTCAACGGCAGGTCCGATTACCACCACTATGCAAGTCAACATACAAGCCGCCATACAAAACACCGCAGAAGCAGAGCGCTACGCAAGCGCCATGCACGCCGGATATGGCTGGGCAGCGCTCTTGAGCTACTGCCGCACGCGGTAATATAGAGGGAAATCCTCCCGACGACAACGAAAACGTAATGAGGCCCGTGCAAAATCAGGATTCCGTCCAGGAAGAAACCATCGCGTTGTCCGTTGAGGGACAGTCGATGTCGGTGTACCTGACCCTGTCGGGACCGAAGGACGGGCCTCGCCTCCTCCTGCTTCACGGCTGGGGGTCTTCGATGGAGCACATGAAACCACTCATGAACGCTTTGTCCGATCGATTCCGACTCGTTGCAGTGGATTTCCCCGGACACGGACAGTCTCCTGTTCCGAAGACGTCCTACGGCATGCAGGGGCATCTGGACGTCATACGGGGTGTCGTGGACCATCTGGGGTGGACCTCCTGTGGCATCATTGGACACTCCAACGGAGGGCGGGCAGCGCTGGCCTGGGCAGCGAACCCTGCCGCCGCCGGACGGGTATCCTTCCTCGTTCTGATCGGACCCTCGGGCATACCACGAAAACGAACCTCATCCTGGTATCTACGGACGTGGACAGCGCGCATCCTGAAGGCGCCCTTCGCCCTCCTTCCCCCTGTCCTACGGGATGGAGGACTCGACTGGCTGCGCCACTCGCTCCTCTGGCGCATGCTGGGTTCTTCAGACTACCGGGCCCTGGAAGGCATCATGAGGGAGACCTTTGTTCGTACGGTCAATTACTATGTGACCGACCTCCTGCCGGCCATCGCCGTTCCTGTCCTCGTGCTCCGCGGTGCCAACGACGAAGCGGTCACGAACGATCAGGTCACGAAGCTTGTGAACGGCCTGCCTGCGGCTGGTCTCCATACGATTGAGGGCGCAGGGCATTATGCGCAGTTGGATCGACCGGACGTCGTAGTGGCTGCAATTGACGAGATGGCCTCAGCATGACATCGATCCCGTACATGGTCGCTCTCTGGTACGCACTGGTTTGCACAGCCAGCGGATTTGCAGCCTGGCGCGCCATGCGCCGAACCCGTTTTTTCCTGCATCGCCTGCAGCTTTCCGGATACAAGACCCGCGCCTACCGCCATGCACTGAAGGGCCCGCTGATGGATCTGCGCGTGCGCGTCTCCCACCTTCTCGGCCTGGGTTGGCTTCTTCTCTTTACCCTGGTGGGTCATCTGATCCCCGGAGCACAATGGTGGCTTGCCCTGCTGTGGACAATATCGTTCGCATCCTCCCGGCGCTACCGCAGGGATCGCACGAAGAAGCCCCTGGTATGGACGGCCCGCGTGCGCCGGTTGGGTGCAACCGTGGCCACGCTTGCCGTGGTGCTCCTTGGCATGGCTGCCTGGGCAGGCAGTCAACAAGAGGGTTCGATGGCCCTCCTGATGTGGTTTGCCGGCTGGTGGCTGGTGGATCTGCTGGCCCCGTCACTGGTGGCATGGGCTGCCCTGATCATGCATCCGCTGGAGAGACGCATCCATGAGGGATTCAAGCGACGGGCCCGTGCCCGGCTGGCCGAGCGACCCGATCTGACCTGCATTGGCATAACCGGTTCCTATGGCAAGACGTCCGTCAAATACGCTGTCAGGGATGTTCTGGCCCAACGCTATCCGGTACTTGCCACCCCGGGCTCCTTCAACACACCCATGGGCATCAGTACGATCATCAACAACGATCTTACGGATGACCACCGGATGCTTGTGCTCGAAATGGGCATCCGGCATCCGGGTGACATGGCAGAGCTCACGGCCATCGCGCAACCGGACATAGCCGTCGTGACGTCCATTGGTGTTGCCCACCTCGAATCCATGGGCAGTATCGAATCCATCGCGCGGGAAAAGCTGACGTTGCTCGACGCACTGCGAGCAGGTGGAACCGCCGTGGTGAATGGCGACGACGAGCGGGTGGTGGCCGGCGCCCGCCAGAAACACAGCGAGCGAAATGGAGACTTTTCGCTGCTGGTAGTCAGCACCCATGCGGGCGCTGGAGACTGCTGGGCAGAGCAGATCGCCTACGGTTCGGACGGGGCGCGCTTCGATGTGGTTCTCTCCACGGGAGAACGGGCTACCCTGAACACGACCCTGCTCGGGCGCCACAATGTGCTCAACATCCTGCTGGCTATTGGGGTCGGTTTGTCCGCAGGTCTTCGCCTTCGGCAGGCAGTGCGCGGCGCCGACCGGATCACACCCGTCCCCCATCGATTGTCCATGCGCCAGGAAAACGGCCTGACGGTTATTGATGATGCCTTCAATTCCAATCCGGTCGGCGCCGCGAACGCTGTGGAGGTACTGTCCAGCATGCATGGACGACGCATCATCATTACCCCCGGGATGATTGAACTGGGACAACGTGAAGAGGAACTCAATGCAGCCTTCGGCCGGCAGATTGCTGACGGCGCCGATGAGGCTGTCCTCGTAGGACCCGAGCGAACCCGCCCCATCCGGGAAGGACTGGTCGCAGCCGGATTTCCGGAGGACCACATACATACCGTGCGAACGCTCTTCGAGGCCCGCGAATGGCTCTCACGCCATGCTCGCCCTGGCGACACCGTATTGTACGAAAATGACCTTCCGGACCAGTTCACCGAGGCCTCGACGTGAGCCTGAGCGACGCCCAGCAGAACCTTTTTGATGATCAGCACGACAGCGATCTGGCCTTCGAAATGTCCTGTTGGGACAAGGGCATCAAGCACGTAGCTGGAACGGATGAAGCCGGCAGGGGCTGCCTGGCAGGTCCGGTTGTGGCTGCCGCTGTCATCCTTCGCCCCGGAGTCCGCATCGAGGGAGTGACCGACAGCAAGGCTCTTTCCGCCTCGGCACGTGCACGCTACGCCGAGCAGATTCGTCAGCAGGCCCTCGCCTGGTGCGTAGCTGAGTGCTCGCCAGAGGAAATCGATCGCATGAACATCCTCTGGGCAGCCATGGAAGCCATGCGCAGAGCCGTACACGGCCTGTCTGTCCTTCCCGATCACGTTCTGATTGACGGTAACACCGCCATACCAGAACTCACTATCCCCGCTAAAACCATCATCAAGGGCGATACGCGTTCACATTCGATTGCTGCCGCATCCATTCTTGCAAAAACCCATCGGGACGAACGGATGAAGGCCTTGGACCGCACCTACCCTGGGTATGGATGGGACACGAACATGGGATATCCTACGACTGCCCACTACGAAGGCTTGGCGCGCTTGGGGCCCACACCTTGTCACCGACGCAGCTTCAATCTGCAGCGCTGAGGCTGTCCCTCCTCCCCCTGTATCCCTTCCGTTCCGGCACAGATACCCATGCACGCTTCCATCATCATCGTCTCCTGGAATGCGCTCGATCTGCTCAAGCGCTGCCTACCCAGCGTGGTTGCCACCGATTTCGACCGATTCGAAATCATCCTCGCGGACAATGCCTCTACCGACGGAAGTGCCGACTGGGTCCGGGAGACCTTCCCCGAAGTGCGCATCATCCGTCACCCGGACAACTGGGGTTACGCACGGGGCAACAATGCTGCGGTGCCCCATGCCCTTGGGGACCTGGTAGTGCTGCTGAACAATGATGTAGAGGTCCCACCCGGATGGCTGCGTCCCATCGTTGAACGCTTCGAGGCGCATGATAAGCTAGGTGCTGCCCAGCCAAAACTGCATCAGTTCGATCGTCGTACCCACTTCGAGTATTCGGGCGCTGCCGGGGGGTTTCTCGACCGCTGGGGATACCCGTTCGCCCGGGGACGCATCTTCGATGTCCTTGAGGAGGATAATGGGCAATATGATCAGGACCGAACCATTTTCTGGGCTTCTGGCACCTGCCTGGCCGTCCGGAAAGACGTTTGGCAACGCCTTGGAGGGCTGGAGGAAGCCTTTTTCATGCACATGGAAGAGATCGACCTGTGCTGGCGAATCCACCGCATCGGGTATCGCATCGAATGCGTGCCTGAGTCGGTCGTCTACCATATCGGTGGCGGTAGCCTACCAGCCGGTAATCCGCAGAAGACCTATCTGAACTTCCGCAACAACCTGCTGATGCTCTACCGTAATCTCCCCCGCGGCACCTGGTGGCGAACGTTGGTGGTCCGGACCTTCCTTGACAGCGCGGCCGCTCTTCGCGCGCTTGTCAGCGGACAACCCCGCGAGGCATGGGCCATTTTCAGGGCGTATTGGAGTGCCCATCAGATGAAGGATGTGCCCGGCGTGCTTGATGCTCCGACCGTCCCACTACCGTATCGGGGGAGCATCGTCCTGGATCGGTTTCTGCGGGGTCGGAAACGGTATCAGGATCTACCTCCGGGGCGCTTGCGCTGATACGTCCGAAGCCATCCAAGGCGAAGCACCGCCCGGGTTACAGGAGAGGACTTATCGCAGCCGAAGCACCGCCCGGGTTGCTACAGCCCCTCTCCCACTGACCCGAACAAAATACACGCCCTCGGCCAAGCCCGTGAGGGACATACTGGAGTGCTGTCGACCGGCGCCAGCCACCGAAACCCTCTGCTCCCGCAGGATGCGCCCCAGCCCGTCCACCAACTGTAGGGTTGGTGATGGGCCCATCTGAGCCGATTCCCAAGACACGGTCACCCTGTCTGTCGTGGGGTTGGGCCACACGGCAACCGATACCGGTTGGACGGCGGATGGCGTGACGACATGTACGCCCGAAGTCGTGCCGCGCAGTTCATCAATGGTCGGCATGCCTTCCCAGGACATGGTGTTCCATTGCGCTTGCTCGAACGCTTGGACGTCAACTGAAGTGCGATAGGCATGCAGGGGAATCCCGATGGTCGAGTCCGTACCGAAATGCAGAATGAACCCATCGGGCAGCGCGATGCCGTAGGTATGGAAATGGGGGCTGTGACCAAAGGTCCACGCCATGAGGTCTCTGGAGAAAAAGACGGCGTCCGACATCGTGAACATGTAGACCTCCGGCTCTATCTGGGATACGAATCCTTCAGCTGTTCCAATGATCGCCGAGCGGTAGTGCCAGGTGTAGCCATCCTCGGAATGGTAGATCAGAACGAACGGAGGGTCATCATATCCGTTTCCATTGGCATCCGGCTCGGGGGAGTCCATGGATTCCCGGTAGTGGGGCATGACCCCGACCCACGACCCATCATCGAGGTGCGAAATATTGAGGAAAGAGTTGAACTGAAACGCATACTGGGGAAGTCCGAGTTGATCACGCACGGCGGTCGGCGTTGGCAACAGCATTTGCGCGGTTGGGGCCTCTACCCAGTTCAACCCATCGGGGGATTCCCAACTGCGGATGCCATCCATATTGCCGAAAGCCCGCCAGGAGCCATCATCCAGACGGAACATCTGCCGCCACAGAAGCCTGGTAGGCAGGTTGTAGTCCAATTCCTGCTCAAACTCCACGGGATCCGATATGGACATCACTGGCTCCTTGGATACCCAGCGGGTCGATTGGTGGGCCGCACGGTGGTCGCCGGAAAAGTAGAGGGCAATACGACCATCAGGGAGGCGTACAGCCGAGGGATCAGCTATCTGCTCAATCCCCGGCGGTCTGCCGGACATCTGGTTCAGGGCCGTAATCCCCGGAGTGTCATACGTAATCGGGGCACCGAGCTCCATGCTCTCAACCATTGCCCCGGATTGCCACGGGGCAGCGATGGCAAACATTCCACAATACCAGGCGGCCTCGAAAAATTCCTCGGTAGGCGCTTCATGTCCCATGAATACGGACTCCACGCCCGCCCGCGCCCCAGTATCATCAAACACCCGCTTGCCCATACAGGCCCAGAAATCGCCACTCAAGGAATCCATCCACGGACGACCGTCCTCCATCGACTGCCCGGCTACATGCGTGAACAGGTTCTCATGGGTCGATTGAGCACGGGCCGGGAAGCTGAAACAAAGCAGCAGACCCGTGGCCAAGGCCGCACGGCATGGGAAAAAACAGGACATGGACAAACGACATTCTATGGGTGGGGGTGGCGAAAGATACCTCCTCCGCCCCCTTTCGTGCATATGTGCCGGACCCCCATGAGCCCGGATCTTAAGCGTGAGCCCGAGGTATCCTGACCATCCGTGAAACCAGACTCCCCTTACCATGGCAGCCTACACCTGCAATACCTGCGGCATGAGCGTCGGGTCAATGACCTGCGGTCACTGCGACAAAGAACTGATCCACGACACCATTACCACAGGATCCGGTGCTGAAGTGGCCGTCTCGCGCTGCCCGGATGGGCATGGCAAGGTCAAGTCGCCCATGTGCTGCGGCAACGACATGACGTGTCAGATTGGCGGCGCTGACTGAGGACACGTTCCAGCCGGCAGAGCACCCGGATTAGCGGCGCCCAGCGGCAATAAAGAGACCCAGAGCGACCAGAATAAGCCCCATGGCCCCGATGGCCAGGGGTGACGGTACCTCGTAGAAGGCGACGGCACCCCACGCGGAGGATAGGACCGGTACCCCCAGGGACGCCAATCCTACTGTTGTCGCTGACAGATATTTGAGCGACCAGTTAAGGGAGCCATGTCCCAGCAGGT
>Ga0181588_10003066_pt1 | contig 14193 bp, 11 predicted proteins | sample 071ome_26_FD_148607 | JGI IMG/M metagenome (GOLD analysis project Ga0181588, IMG submission 148607) | Coastal salt marsh microbial communities from the Groves Creek Marsh, Skidaway Island, Georgia - 071409BT metaG (spades assembly) | ecosystem: Environmental > Aquatic > Marine > Intertidal zone...
CTGATACACCCTCAGGTCGTTTCGGGGGTAAGTGGGATCGAACGGAGCAGGCACGAGATAATGTGAACTCACCGGATTCGCGGTAGGTTGAGTTAACAGCCTCAGGGACTCGGCAAAGTCCTCAGAAGTAGCGTGGATAACCAGATAGTCGACCCGGCTGTTGTAATTGGCTGAAGGACTGACAACGACGTTGCTGCAGGCAGCCAGCATGGCGCAGGTACAGGCTATGACCGCCCGACTCATTCGACCGGTCAGCGGCCTATTCCGCCGCGAGAGACTCACATTTCTGACAATTCGTAGTGTCATCGTTAAACTCTTAAGCCGTTCGAGCAGTGCCGAGCAGGCTCTCTGAATAATCCTTCTCCTCGATGGGCCAGTGCAGCAGAGCTGCGACGATACCGAGGAAGATACCGGCATACCAGATTCCATTATAAGTCCCGTACTGTTCATACAGCCAGGCGCCAAGCCAGACCCCGCTGAAGCTTCCGAGCTGATGGCTCAGGAACACAATGCCGTAGAGAAAGGACATATAGCGGGTGCCAAAAAACAGTGCGACCAGCCCGGAGGTGGGTGGAACCGTCGCCAGCCACAAAAATCCCATGCCGGCGCTGAACACCATGATGCTTAAAATTGAAACTGGCATAGCCAAAAATACCGTGATTGCCACCACCCGCCCGAGATAAATCACGGTAAGCAGGCCCCGCATGGAGTGCGTGCCGCTCAACACGCCGGCGTAGTAGGCTCCGATCACATTACAAAGGCCAATGAGACTGATGCTCCAGGCACCAATTTGCGGATCAAAGCCCAGATCGACAACATAGCCGGGCATGTGCACTGTGATGAAAGCAACGTGGAATCCGCAGACAAAAAAGCCGAACACCAACAGGCGGTAGGATTTAATCGAACAAGCTTGCAGAGCGACGTTTTTCAGGCTCATTGACGCGTCGGACTCTGCTCCCGAAGTGTCATTCGCCCCGCCGAATTTAGACAGGGGAATGCAGAGGAGCGCCATCAAAAAAGCGCTCAGTCCGAGATACTGCAAGGCGTGCATCCAACCGACCACATCCACCACCGATGCAATGACAGGCACCACCAGAAACTGCCCGAAACTGCCGGCGGCAGTGCCAATACCGAGGGCGCGGGCACGTTTTTCCTCGGGCACGGCCCGGGCAATCGATGGCAGGACGATGCCGAAAGAAGTGCCTGCGATACCGGCTCCGACGAGCAGTCCGGCGGTGCTGACAATCTGCGTTTCTGTGCTTGACAGGGACATGCCAAGCATACCGATTGCATAGAGCGCCACACCGCCGAGAAGCACGCGCAGGTTACCGTATTTATCAGCCAGTGCCCCGGCCAGAATTGCACACACGCCCCAGGACAGGTTCTGAACAGCGAGCGCGAGGCCAAAGACATCCCGTCCCCATTCTCTGGCCTCTGATATCGGCACCATAAACAGACCAAAGCCCGCCCGATAGCCAAAGGACAGCACCAACAGCAGGCACGCGCTGATGAGCACTGCTTGGTAGGAAGGGGTCTGTGACTTGACGATTGGCATTTTCTGAGAGGATAGAGGCAGGTTTGCCTAGCAGTTCGTCAGTGGTTCTGATTGCTGAGCTTAGCCGAGAATAGCCCTGAATAAAAAGAAGAAGACGATCGACAGTAGCGCGCCCACGGGCAGGGTCACGATCCAGGAGAGGAAGATCTTTCCGACTACCTTCAAGTTAAGGGCGCCGACGCCCCGAGCCAGGCCGACGCCCAACACGGCACCGACGAGCGTGTGAGTGGTGGAGACGGGAATCCCGGTGCCTGAGGCGATCACCACTGTTGTTGCAGCCGCCAGTTCTGCAGCAAACCCGCGACTGGGAGTCAGTTCTGTGATGTTCCGACCGATCGTCGCGATGACCCGGTACCCCAGAGTCGCAAGCCCCACTACAATGCCGCCTCCGCCGAGCAGAAGAATCCATACCGGCAGTTCGGATTGGGCGGCGAAGGCGCCACCGTTCTGCACAACCCCGTTCACCGCCGCCAGAGGGCCAATGGCATTGGCGACATCGTTCGAGCCATGGGCGAACGCCATCGAGCAGGCGGTGAATATCATGAGCACGCCAAACAGGCGCTCGAGGCCCGCCGTGCGGTCTTCGGCGCTTCCGGCTTCTTCAGGTCTGATGTTGCGAATCGCAAGAAAGCCAATGGCCATCGTGAGCAGTCCGACGCCCATGGCGTAAAGTGCGGCTTCTTCATAGCTGACTTCCAGGCCCACATGACGCAAGCCCTTGATCAGCGTCACCATGGCAATCACGAAACCCACCAGAAAAATGTAGCCCGGGATATACCGTTTGGCGTTGCCAAAAGGATCATCGGTATCAAGCACCAGATGCTGGACGCTGAGAAACAAGCCGAAGGCAATCGTTCCGGAGAATACCGGAGAGATTACCCAGCTTGCGACGATCGACAGCACCTGCCCCCACATCACGGAGTCGACAGACACGCCAGCTACGGCAAAGCCGATAATTGCCCCAATGATTGAGTGGGTAGTAGATACCGGCCAACCTTTCCAGGAGGCGATCAGCAGCCATACACCGGCTGCCAACAGGGAGGACAGCATGCCGTAAACGAGCAGTTCCGGATTCGTGTCAAAACCTGCGGTATCTGCGTCAATGATGCCGCTTCGGATCGTTGAGGTGACTTCACCTCCTGCCAGGTAGGCGCCTGCGAACTCGAACACCATCGCAATGATGATGGCCTGCTTGATGGTGATCGCCCGAGCGCCCACCGAGGTGCCCATCGCGTTTGCTACATCGTTGGCGCCGACGCCATAAGCCATGAAAAAGCCGAACACACAGGCAAGTATGAGCAGTAAGGTGCCATGTTGGGCAAGAATTTCCGACATAGGCTAGGCGTGTGTGGCTGTACGGCTATTGGCTAAGCGGTCTGCGGGCGCGTCAGCGCACAAAAAACCGAGCGATGTGCTGATGGATTTCGTCATGGAGAAACCGATCCAGTCTTGTTATGGCGCGTATTAAATCACTCCACTTCCTGTAGCGCCAGCACTGGTTCGTTTGTTTGTGTGGTTATTTTACTCTGTTGTTACAGAGCTGAAATAGTTGACAATTTTGAACAGGTGACTTGAGCAGTTGCGGGCGTTCAGGGCAGAAAATTCATGGTGCTGAGCACGGCTTCGTGAGTGCACTGTTTCAGAGTGGCGAAAAATGACTGGTCTGAATGCGGCAGAGTGGTCTTCACTTTTGTTGCGTCGCACATCTTGGTATCGTAGCGCGCTCGAGATTAAGGGAACCCCGTCTTATGGTGAAAATTAAATTCATTGAGCATTCCGGTCAGGAACACGATGTTGAAACCAACCCCGGCGCCTCCGTCATGGTTGCAGCAGTCAGCAATGGCGTGCCGGGTATAGATGCTGACTGCGGCGGCGCCTGCTCCTGCGCAACCTGCCATGTTTATGTTGATCAGGAATGGCTTGAGAGAACTGGCGAAATCAACCCGACAGAAGAGGCGATGCTCAGTCTCAGTACTGACCGAAAAGACAATTCCCGGCTCTCCTGTCAGATTCAGGTGACCGAAGACTTAGACGGGTTGGTTGTGACGATGCCCGAGTTTCAATTCTGAGCCAAAAATTGCATCACACAGGAAATTGAGGGTAAACACGATGACTGACGCTTCTGCCGATCAGAGTAAATGGAGCATGGTGGGGAAAGACCCCTGGACCATGCCGATTGAAAAAATCGATCTGTCGCATCCCGGAATCTGGCAGGCCAATGAGTTTCTGCCTTTTATGGAACGCCTGCGTCTTGAAGATCCTGTGCACTACTGTGCCGAGTCGGCGGTCGGACCTTACTGGTCCATCACCAAGTACAAAGACATCATGCAGGTTGATACCTCCCCTGAAATTTTCTCTTCAGAACCGACTATCGGCATTGTGGATACGTATGATGAATATACGCTGCCAAGCTTTATTTCTATGGATCCGCCGAAACATGATGAGCAGCGGCGAATCGCGCAGCCGGTAGTCGCGCCTGCCAATCTCAAGCGTCTTGAGCATCTTATCCGTCAGAGGGTCTGCAACATCCTCGATGAATTGCCTCTTGAAACAGAGTTTGATTGGGTTAAGGAGGTTTCCATTGAGCTCACAACACAGATGCTGGCGACGCTGTTCGACTTCCCGTTCGAGAGCCGGCACAAATTGACGTTCTGGTCCGATGCCGCCACGGCGATTCCGGGGGCAGGCGTCGTGTCTTCTAACGAGGAACGCTGGGCTGCGATGGAAGAGTGTTTGCAGGTATTCACCGGTTTATGGAACGAGCGCGTAAACGCCGAGCCGGGGAATGACCTCGTTTCCATGCTGGCGCATGGTGAGGCCACTCAGAACATGCCGCCTATGGAGTACCTGGGCAATATCATCCTGCTGATTGTAGGGGGTAACGATACCACCAGAAATTCAATCTCCGGTGGCGTACTGGCGCTCAATGAAAATCCGGCAGAGTATGACAAGCTGCGCGCCGATCGCAGCATCATTCCCAATATGGTTTCTGAAATCATCCGCTGGCAGACTCCGCTTGCCTACATGCGGCGCACCGCTCTGGTCGATACAGAACTGGGCGGCAAGCAGATCAAGGCCGGCGATAAAGTGGTGATGTGGTACGCGTCAGGCAACCGGGACAGCGAGGTAATAGACAGAGCGGATGAATTTCTCATTGACCGGGACAAGGCGCGTCAGCACTTATCCTTTGGCTTTGGTCTTCATCGCTGTATGGGCAACCGTCTGGCTGAGATGCAGCTGCGCATACTGTGGGAAGAGATCATGCAGCGCTTCGACATGGTTGAGGTTGTCGGGCAGCCAGAAAGGGTGTACTCCAGCTTTGTGAAAGGCTACACCCACCTGCCAGTCAGGCTTCATGGCTTGAGTTAAGCGGGGCGCCGGGCAGCAGAGGGCGCGGCGGCTAGCGCATCCGCTGCGCAATCATGGCCTGCGAATAAAAGCCCGCGGGGAACACTGTCTCTCAGCCAAAAATGTTCTCTTTTTGGGTGCGAATCAGACGGCTATTGCCTTCTCTTCGGGTAAAGCCCTTGGCGTCAAAGTATTCCAGAATTTCAATGCAGAGGTTTCTTCCAATGCCGGAAGCATCTCTGAACGCGATCACTGTGAAAGCACCTTCCTCGTCCTGATTTGCCAGCGCCTCAGTAAAAGAGGCGAGTTCTGAGATCGTCTCGGGCAAGTAATGGCGATTGTCCGCAACCTGTATGACGCTCCCTGACCTGCCGGCCTCTTTTAAAATTCTTTGCATTGCTTTCAACGGGATGCCCGTCATCTCCACCAATTCTCGGGTTCTGGGCGGCACCTTACCAGCTTCTTTCAGCAGCGGCTGAATCTTTTCCTGAAATTCGCGCTGCTCCCGATTGAGCTGTGCCTGATGACCGGGTAGATGAAACAGGGTTCCGTTACGGCTAATAAGACCGCTCGAGCACATTAACTCAAGCATCTGACTGAGTATCTTGTGAGCGCCCGGAAAGTTGAGCTGATTTGACAGAGCAGATTCTGCAATGCCCCCCTCACTCGGGCTTTCTCTGTGGAAGTCGGTCAGCAAGAGGCGTGTACGGTCACACCAGTGTTGATAATGCTCCTGAGACAGGCAATAACCTCCGTGGTTGTCGTTCGCCTTTAAACTGATCGGTGGTGGATTAATGACGGCGCAGAGCTTTTCCAATGAATCCTGCCTCAGCGCATGATTGAGACGAAACTGCTCAAGATTGACACCGAGCGGGGATATGTCGAGTGATTTTTTCATCGCGATTTGAGCTGAATGGTCTGCCGCAGCGAGCGCATCGAGCCGTGCTTCAGTTGCTCTGCCACGTCTGGGCACGAACAGATCTATCACATGTCCTCCGGCAAGCGTTGTCGCCGCTGCCGGATCCCGGATAATGAAACGGTCACCATACGCCAGAGACAGCGGTGTTGAGCTCAGAATCTGACAAAAACCCTGATCAGGGTCCAGAACTCGGATGTTGACGAGATGGTGGCCGCAACCGTGATAGAGGTGATATTGGGCGCTCGGTTTGAATCGATGCGGAAGCTCTGCTGCCTGAATGCGGCAATCAAAACGCCTGACGGTGTGATGGATTGGACTGGCCAGCAACCAATCGCCTCGTTTGACGCTGGTCTGGTCAAGATTGATGTTGAGTGCGGCTCTCTGGCCTGCGTGCAGCGTTTGTATGGTGTCCTGATCCAGACGAATGCTGCGCACCCGCGCGACATCACCACTGAGACCCTGTACAAGCTGATCTCCGGTGCTCATCTGGCCTGAACGCAGGCAACCTGTCACCACTGTGCCAATACCCTTGACGCTGAAACTCCGATCGATGAGAAAGCGGGCTTCCTGATCAGATGGCTCCATTTCGAGGCTCAGCTTTTCCGCTGCCAGCGCCATTAGATGGGTTTTAAGCTCAGGGACACCTTCACCGCTGACATTGCTGAGCGGGAAAAAATCAGGGGCAGAAAATCCGGATGTGGCCAGCAGTTCACTGAGCTGCTGCTCAACTTCCACTGCTCTGGATTCGTCAACCTTGTCGATTTTGGAAATTGCAACGATCAGCTGCTTGATGCCTAAGAGGCTCAGGATTGCGAGGTGCTCGCGGGTTTGCGGCATGATGCCGTCATCTGCAGCAACCACCAGTAGTGCTGAGTCGACGCTGTTGACGCCGGCCAGCATATTGTGGATGAAATCGGTGTGTCCGGGAACATCGACGAATCCCAGCGTGATTGGCACTCCGGCAGGCTCGCCCTCAGTCCTGAAGTGATGATAGGCGTAGCCGAGATTGATGGTCAGCCCCCGCTCTTTTTCTGCCTGCAGCGTGTCTGTCTCTGTCCCGGTGAGCTGCCTGACCAGCGCGGACTTGCCGTGGTCGACATGACCGGCGGTAGCAACGATCAGCTGTCTGGAATCACTGGGATAAGTTTGAGGAGGCGCGTCGCTCATGCACTGGACTTTGATTGTGGTTCAGCAGATCTGATCTGATGCCTGTTCAATCGGGACGGGCGCGGTTGTATTTGACGATGTAATAGATAAAGACAAACACAATCATCGTTGCAATCGCAAATCCGGGATTTAACAGGCCCTGATTGAGATTGACAATCCCGTAGCCGATTGAACCTGTCATCAGTGCATAGTAAAAGAACGGCAGAAGAGTTTTTCTGATCACTGCACCTTCTTTACCGATCAGTCCGGCAACAGCAGAGGCGGCGACTACGTTGTGGACACATATGATGTTGCCTGAAGCGCCACCAACTGCCTGCAGTGCCACGATCCAGGTTGGATCAACCAGGATACGCTCGCCGACCCCGAACTGGAAAAGAGAGAACATCATATTGCTGACGGTATTGCTGCCGGCTACGAAAGCGCCTAGCCCGCCGATAAAGGTTGCAAAGAACGGCCAGGCTGAACCGGCCAGATTCGCGACTCCCTCAGCTAGAGCGAGCGGCATTTGTTCATAGCCCGCCGCTCCACCACTGCTGTTTAAAAAAACTTGGACCATCGGCACGGTAAAAACGAGCGCCGTCGAGGCCGGCAGCAGCGTCTTCAGGGAGTTAGAAAGCGCCCGTTGATACTCGGCGGCGCTGAGCCTGTGCAGACCGATTGTGATCAGGCTGACCAGGATGAAAATGGTACCGGGAGACCACAGCGGCTGGAACGAGGCAGAAATGTCACTGCCGAAAATCTCTGGCCAGCTCCAAGTGATTAAGGGATGGTCAGCACGCAGAAAGGTTTCCAGATTCAGGGCCCTGAGTCTCGTCAGTACGAGCAGTCCCGCCACAAAAACATAGGGCGACCACGCCGTAATTAAGCCCATGCTTTTTGATTGCGGCTCAACTTTGCTCTGATGCTCGCCGCTCCATTCTTTCTCCCATTGCTCTGGAGATTCGAAATCCCATGCATCGGATTTGTCAGGCATGAGGAATCCCGCTTTAGCGGCGCTGACTACAATGGCGAGCCCGATCATGCCGCCAAACATGGAGGGAAACTCCGGGCCGAGATAGGTGGCTACCAGCAGATAGGGAATTGTCATCGCAAAAGCGGCGAACAGGGCAAACTGCCAGACCTGAAAGCCTTCAGCGAATGATCTGCTGGCGCCAAAAAATCGTGTCATCACGGAAGTAACCAGTAGAGGAATGAATGTCCCCGCCAGCGCGTGCATCAAGGCGACCTTGGCTGCGATGAATTCAAGAAATGGCTCGAACTCACTGAACCCGCGCGTTGCTGCATAGGCAGACATGTCAGGATCTGCCGACAGCCCGGTGCTTACCCCCACCAAGATAGGGGTGCCCATCGCTCCGAATGACACCGGCGTGCTTTGAATGATCATGCCCGCCACAACCGCTGCCATGGCCGGAAAACCGAGGCCGACCATGAGCGGCACCGCGACCGCTGCGGGTGTGCCAAATCCTGCGGATCCCTCAATAAAAGAGCCGAAAAGCCAGGCAATGATGATGACCTGAATGCGGCGGTCCGGGGTGATGTCAGAAAACCCCTGGCGGATAGTGGCAATCGCGCCGCTTTGCTGCAGTGTATTAAGCAGCAAAATGGCGCCGAAGATAATGTAGATCAGGGTTCCGGCCACAATGAGGCCGTTAACGCTTGCTGCCATTATCTTTGTGCCCGAAACCTCCCAGATAAAGAAGGCCAGGCCAGCGGCGACGACGTAAGCAATCGGCATTGCCCTGCTGGCAGGCCATCTGAGTATGACCAGGAAAATGGCAACTGAAATGATCGGTAGCAGTGAAAGAAGGGCTAGGACACTGGTGCTCATGGCAAATTTCCGCCGCTGTAATTTTTTTTGTTGAAGCACTGAAACTGACTTGAGCTTAGCAGATTATCGCCCAGCAGATAAACCGCGGTTCAGGCAGCGCTGGCGTAATTCCGCTGTTTTTGCTTCAGAGTGCAGCAAATTACGCGAGCGAGAGGGCTGGCATAGAGGGGTTCGTTTCTGCTTGGTCAGACTGGAAGCGGAAAGGTTCGCTCATAGGGTGGCAATCTCGTCCAAGGCCCGTTGCCATCGGTCTGGATAGAGCAGGCATAAGAAAGCGTTCCGCCGTGTTGAAGGTTGACGCAGCGCCAGCAAGGGGCCTTGCTCGAAATAACTGAAAGAGCTGACTCCTCGGGTGCATGCAAAGCTTGCTCAGGATGGGCCTGGTCCCGGTGGTTGCTGATAATCCCCTACAGTGAGCGACCCCGGTAGCTAGCTCGAATGAACTGCCCAATACAACTTAAGTCCAGACTCCGGAGGATAGTTTGCTGCCTCAGCTGTTTTTTAACTGGGCTTGCGCCGCTGCAAGTCGGGCGACCGGTACCCTTGGGGGCGAGCAACTGACATAGTTCAATCCCAATCTATGGCAAAAATCAATTGATGACGGATCTCCTGCATGTTCGCCGCAAATGCCAAGCTTGAGATCTGCCCGCGTTGTCCTGCCGCTGGCGACAGCCTGTTGCATGAGTTTTCCTACACCGGATTGATCAAGACTGGCAAAAGGGTTTTGATTGTAAATCTCTTTTCGTTGGTATTCGTCGTAAAACAGCCCCATGTCGTCTCGGGATAGCCCAAGCGTCGTCTGCGTTAAGTCATTGGTGCCGAAACTGAAAAAGTCAGCTTCTTCAGCTATTTGATCGGCAGTGATTGCCGCACGTGGCACTTCGATCATCGTTCCCACCAGATAGTTGATTTTTACCTTTCGTGCTTTCATGACCTCTTTAGCAACCCGGTGCACGGTTCGAAGCTGGTCAGCAAGTTCTTCTCTGAATCCTACGAGTGGGATCATTATTTCAGGGTTCACTTTGACCTTGGTTTTGCTTTTAAGAACCTGTGCGGCCGCTTCAAAAATCGCGCGGGTCTGCATTTCCGTTATCTCGGGATGAAGAATACCAAGCCGGCATCCGCGACAACCGAGCATCGGGTTTTCCTCGTGAAGCGCTTTGATCCGTTCGATTACAAAATCAAAGGGTACGCCCAGTTTTTCAGCGAGCTGGCGCCGCACCACGTCGTCATGTGGCAGGAACTCATGAAGTGGCGGATCGAGCAGTCGGATTGTAACTGGCCGTCCGTTCATTGCTTTGAACAGCCCTACGAAGTCTTTCCGTTGAAAGGGTAGCAATTTTTTGAGCGCTGCCCTCCGCTGAACTTCGTCCACCGCCAGTATCATCTGGCGCATATAGTCAATGCGATCGCCATCAAAAAACATGTGTTCCGTGCGGCATAGCCCGATACCTTCCGCGCCGAAGGCGACAGCATTTTTGGCCATGCTCGGGGTATCTGCATTAGTCCTGATCTTAAGCGTCCGGAATTTGTCTGACCACTGCATCACCGTCTGGAATAATTCGTAAGTGTAGCTTTTGTGAGCGCGCATCGTTCCATCCAGAACCCGTTTTACCTCAGAGTCGGCGCTTTCAATCATGCCCTTGTAGATGGCTCCGGTGCTGCCGTCAATGGAGATATAGTCACCTTCGCTGAGGACTACTTTACCGGCAGTGAGGGTGCGCTTTTCGTAGTTAATTGAGATTTCGGCCGCGCCACAAACACATACCTTCCCCAACTGCCGGGCAACCAGAGCGGCGTGAGAGGATACGCCGCCTCTTGACGTTAGGATGCCCTGTGAGTGCAACATGCCTTTTAAATCGTCCGGTGACGTTTCTGTTCGGCACAGCACCACTTTATTGCCTTTGCGGGTCTCAATTTCAGCGGTTGCAGCGGTAAATGCGATTCGGCCAGTGGCGGCGCCTGGCCCGGCGGGCAAGCCCCGAGCGATGACAGTCGCGGCTTTTAGTGCCTTGGGGTCGAAGACCGGAACCAGAAGGGAATCGATCGATTCTGCTGGAATTTTGAGCAAAGCGTCTTTTTGATTCATTAGGCGCTCGCGCTGCATTTCTACCGCGATTCTAACCGCTGCCAGGCCTGTTCGCTTGCCGTTTCGGGTTTGCAGGATGAATAAGCGTCCGTTCTCAATAGTGAATTCAAAGTCCTGCATGTCCTTGAAGTGGCGCTCTAATTTGGTTCTGACCTGCTCAAGATTCCGAAAGCTTTTTGGCATCGAAATCGCCATGTGCGAGATTGGCTGTGGCGTCCTCACGCCGGCCACCACATCTTCTCCCTGAGCATTGATCAGGTATTCCCCGTAGAAAACTTTTTCTCCATTTGCCGGATCCCGGGTGAAAGCCACACCAGTCGCACTGGTTTCGCCTGCGTTTCCGAAGACCATGGCTTGCACATTGACTGCAGTTCCCCATTCTGCGGGAATCCCGTACTGCTGACGGTATAGGATTGCCCGCTCATTCTTCCAGGATCCGAATACTGCACCAATCGCTCCCCAAAGTTGTTCGTTGACATCCTGAGGAAATGCAGAGCGCGTTCGCTTGAGAATCAGCGCTTTGTAGCGTTTAACCAGTTCCTTGAGATCCCTGGTCGTCAAATCTGAGTCTACGGAAACGCCAGCTCGCTCCTTGAGCTTTTCAAGCACATGATGGAATGGATCTTCTTCTTCCTCGTTTCGCGCCTGCACTCCCATGACCACATCGCCATACATCTGTATGAAGCGCCGATAGCAGTCCCAGGCGAAACGGGAATTTCCGGAAACTTCCGTGAGGCCCTCGACTGTCTCGTCATTGAGTCCCAGGTTAAGAATGGTATCCATCATGCCCGGCATGGAATCTCTGGCGCCAGATCGGACCGAAACCAGCAGAGGATTTTTCCTTGCTCCGAAGTTTTTGTTTAACTGAGATTCCACCGATGCGATTGCCTTTCTCACATCGGTAGCAAGTGTTTTTGGATATTTTCGGTCGTGCTCGTAGAAATAGGTGCAGACTTCAGTGCTGATAGTGAATCCCGGTGGCACCGGAAGTCCTATGGAAGCCATTTCTGCCAGATTTGCTCCCTTGCCTCCCAGCAATTCTCGCATCGTCGCATTTCCGTCGGTCTTGGTGCCGAATTCAAAAACGAATTTGCTTTGTTCCACTTGAGCGTTTTTCTTGCCCATTCTCTTGCTTGTCACCGGTGCCATAGTATTCTTCTTGCGTGTAATAAATACGGGTACGCGTCGAGCCCACCCAATCAAGTTCGCATTCTACCATCATACCTTTATCTTGATGCGATTTATGTTCGTGAAATGTATCAGAATACGTTGTGATAAATGGCTTAAATTTTTGCTCGCTGCCAACTTCCTGCGAGGGCATCATCGCGAATATGCTCACACAAAGGTGGAGTATGCCTAAATACCTAAGCTCTGGAAATTTTGACTAGCTGCTGCTTTTCATGAAGCGCAGAACGTCTCTTTCGTTGATAAAATTCCTGTATGTATTTCGGGGTATTCAGAATAATGCTCCATCTCGTCGAGTGACTGATCTCAATCATTTGATGCGTTTTTTGTCCTGACATTTGGTTTGGTTCGCCCTCATATAAGATTTCGGGATTGACCATATTCAGGAATCTTTCCATACTCTTTGTTTTGCTGTTTCTCATTAAAAGGGCATGTTTATTGAAATTGATCTCAGAGACAGCAGTCTAGTAGGGGACTTTCGGGTGATGTACGACAATGATGCGAGATACATCTATTTTCACTTGCTCGACTAGCTAGTCGTCTTCCCTGCGGACCGACACGAGCGCCTCATCAGAAAACCCTTGTGTTACGGTGCAACTTACCACCATCGGCCTGCAGCATACCTCGCAATCTTCGACATATTCCTGTTCGGTAATAGACGTATCGATAAGCAATTCTATCGGTTCGCCGCAGTAGGGACAGAAAGATTTTTCTAGGCTCTGTGGAATCATTAGTTAATTACATCACTTCAGAGACGAGCGTGTCGTGTACCAAAAAGGCCTGGATGTTGTCAAAAACGAGATTTCCCATCGCTCGCCGGGTCTCTACTGTAGCGCTGCCAATATGCGGCAGCAAAATTACATTTTCCAAGGTTTGATAAGCGTCTGGAATTTGAGGCTCATTTTTATAAACATCAAGCCCAGCTGCCCGGACTGCGCCAGACCTCAGAGCTTCAATAAGTGCCTCATCGTCAACTGAATTTCCTCGTCCGACATTGATAAAAACCCCTGACGGTCCGAGTTTTTTCAGGACGTTTGCATTGATCAGATTATCGGTTTCGGCCCCGCCTGGTAAGACGGACACAAGGATGTCGGAGATTTCGGCAAGGTCTTCCAGACTCTGACAAAATGTATAGGGGACCTGCTTAGGCTTGCGATTGTGGTAAGCAATATTGACCTTGAAAGGCTCGGCCCGCGAAGCGATGGCAGAGCCGATTCTTCCCAGCCCTGCAATGCCGAGGGTTTTGCCCGTCATAGAAGTACCAAAAGGGAAAGGTCCATCTTTCCATAGATTGTCTCTGCTGAAACTGTCGGCTCTGATAAGGTCGCGCATCGTGGCGAGAATGAGCGCCATTGCCAAATCTGCTACCCCGTCGTCGAGCACACCGGGTGTGTTGGTTACGCGAATTTTCAAATTGCGGGTCGTTTCAAAATCAATCCCGTCCACCCCGACCCCGAAGGCGGCGATGAGCTTGAGTGACTTTAGCCGGTATACAACCGGATCGCAGTTCCAGGAGGCACTGGCAGCAACCCGGCATTGGCCCTCCAGAGATTTGAGCAGTTTTTCCTGCTCAGGGCGCTCGAGTTTCCAGAGATGATGAGTCTGATAGGCTGAATCTAATCGCTCCAGCGTCTCCGGATGGAATGGGTTAACAATGATTACGTGGTCCTGCGCTGCCATGCGTGGCATTAATCCTGTATTGACTGAGAAATCGCAGAGGCAGTGTAGTACCATCGTCATTTTCACTGCAAGCCAGACCTGACTCCGAGTAACCGAAACTCGCGGTAAACTTGCCCATCACGAGGCAAAGGAAACGATCAATGTCGCGGCAATCTGACGCATACAGAGCGCTACCTGCTATCGAAAAGCTGCTCAATCGCGAAGAGCTATCCGGTTTCGCATCAGTCGCAGAGCTTGCAGTTGTAAAGCAAGAGGCGCGGAATCAGGTAGAACAGTTGCGCTCTCGAATCGCACTGAATGACCCTGAGACCATCGCCTGGGTGATGGAGTCTGATGTACAAAAGGAAATCTGTCAGAAAATTATCGTCTCTCTTGCGGATCGATCTCCAGGTACATTAAAAGCAGTTTTCAATCTCACGGGC
>Ga0181588_10003068_pt1 | contig 14183 bp, 13 predicted proteins | sample 071ome_26_FD_148607 | JGI IMG/M metagenome (GOLD analysis project Ga0181588, IMG submission 148607) | Coastal salt marsh microbial communities from the Groves Creek Marsh, Skidaway Island, Georgia - 071409BT metaG (spades assembly) | ecosystem: Environmental > Aquatic > Marine > Intertidal zone...
CGCCGCGGCATCCTGACCGCGCATCTCATCGAGCGATTCCGCGATGGCGTTGCCGACCGCCGCTATCGCCTCTTCCGGGCCGCGATGCGCTGCGCCGAGCGGTTCGGGCACGATCCCGTCGATTACACCAAGATCAAGCAGATCTTGCGCGGTAAGCTTTAGCGCCTCGGCGGCTTCTTCCGCGTGTTCGGCGCTGCGCCACAGGATGGAGGCGCAGCCTTCGGGCGAAATCACCGAATAGACCGCGTGTTCCATCATCATCACCTTGTTGGCGGCGGCGAGCGCAATGGCCCCGCCGGAGCCGCCTTCGCCGATCACCACGGATACAATCGGCTGGCCGAGAGAGAGGCATTTTTCAATCGACCGCGCGATGGCTTCCGACTGACCGCGTTCCTCCGCCCCGATGCCGGGATAAGCGCCCGGCGTGTCCACCAGCGTTACCACCGGCAGTCCGAACCGTTCGGCCAGTTCCATCAGACGGATCGCCTTGCGATACCCTTCTGGCCGCGCCATGCCGAAATTATGTTTGACGCGGGTATCGGTATCGCGTCCCTTTTCCTGACCGATGACGACGACGGATTCGCCCCGGAACCGCCCTAGCCCGCCGAGAATGGCCGCGTCTTCGGAAAAGGTCCGGTCGCCCGCCAGCGGGGTGAAATCCTCAATCAGGGTCTCGATGAAATCGACGCAGTGCGGCCGGTCGGGATGGCGCGCGACCTGCACCTTCTGCCAGGCGCTGAGCTTTGAATAGGTCGTCTTTAATGTACGATCGATGCGGGTCTGCAGTTTCGAGACCTCATCCGCGATCTTGATATCGCCGATATCGGACAGATGGCGCAGCTCCTCCATCTTGCCTTCCAGCTCGGCGATGTTTTTTTCGAAATCGAGAAAACTCAGCATAAAACTCTCACTCTTTCTTTCGGGCCAGCGGATGATGCGCACCGACCAGCGATTTTAACCTGTCATCCAGCACATGGGTATAAATCTGCGTCGTCGAGATGTCGGCATGACCGAGCATCTGCTGAACCGAGCGCAAATCCGCGTCATGCGCGAGTAAATGGCTGGCAAAGGCATGGCGCAGAACATGGGGCGAGACGCGCTTCGGATCAATCCCCGATTCGGCGGCGAGCGTTTTCAGCATGGCGGCAAAGCCGGTGCGGGAAAGATGCCCGTCGCGCGATTTCGCCTCCGGAAACAGAAAAGGCGACGTCTTTCCGGCCGGCAGGAATTTCTCCCGCACCAAAAGCCATCTGGCCAAAGCCTCTTGCGCTGCATGGTTCAACGGCACGATCCGTTCACGCCCGCCCTTGCCCTTTACAGTAACGACCGTGCGGTCCCGCGACAGACCGCCGAGCGGAAGCCCGACCAGTTCGGAGACACGTAACCCCGTCGCGTAGAGAAGTTCCATCAGCGCGGCGCGGCGCAGCCCTTTCGGGGTTTCATCGCGTGTGCAGGTGGCCAGCATCGCCTCGACCTCCGCCTCGCTGAGGATTTTGGGCAAGGCGCGCCCGCTTCTCGGCGACTCGATGGTCGCGGTGGGATCGTCGCGGCGCATTTCCTCCGCCACCAGAAAGCCGAAAAACTGTCGCAGCGTGGAAAGCCGCCGCGCCGCCGTGCGGGGCGAAAGACCCGCGGCGCCGAGCCCCGCCATATAATCACGAATTGATTCCGTCGCGGCCTCTTCCGGCGTGTGACCGGCGCGCGCGGCATGGGCGGCGAAATCACGCAGATCACGGGCATAGGCCTCCAGCGTGTTGCGGGACGCGCCGCGCTCAACCGCGATCATTTCGAGAAAGGCCTCGATACGGGGGGAAAGGGTCGGCGCTGCGCGCGGCACCTAGAGACCGGCGGCGACCGCCGCTTCCAGCGCGATCTGCCGGGCGGCGTCCTTCTGTCCGATACCGGAAAGCGCGGCGATAACCTGTTCGGCGGCGGCGAAATTCACCCGGCTGGCTCCTTCCTCACCCAGCATGATCAATGACAGGGCCACCGTTTCGCCGACCCGCCCGGCGGCGGTCGCATCGGACAGCAGCGCGCGGATCGCGCCCGGCGGCAGCAGCCCTGCCGCCGTCCGATCGGCGTCGACGACATCGCTCCACAACGCCCCCGGCACCGGGATGCCGAGCGCGTGCAGCAGGGCGTAAAACACCCGCGCCTGAACCGCGAACCCGTCCGGATTGGCCGCCTGACGCGCTTCCTGCCATTTACGCAGCGCCTCTTCGGTCACCGCCTCCTGCGGCAGCACACCGGAAAGCACGGCGAGATGCCAGAGCGATTCGGTCTCCCCCGTCTGGGTCTGACGCTGGTTAAGCCGTATCCAGTCATTCGCCGGGGCGAACGCGCCCGAGGCCGCCAGCCCGCGCGCGGCGGAAGGCGCAAACCAGGCCAGTTCCGGCGCCGGGCGGATACCGCGCAGCGGGTAGGACACGGCCTGTGCGGTCAGCGCCAGATCGCCCTGTATCCGCGCCAGCTCTATCGCACGCTGCAACGCCTCGGCCCGGGCGGCGGGAACGGATTGCGCCATCGCCGCCTGTATCAGCATGGCGCGCGCCCTGGCGCCCCATTCCATATCAGAACCGGACACGGCCTCTGACAGCGCCGCCGCCTCAAACTTTTCGACCCGGTAAATATCGGCAAGGCCCGACGGTTTGAGCGCGCCGTTAAGCGCCGCGATTTCCCCGCTTGCCATGCGCAGGGAAACCGGAGCGTTGGGGCTGAGCGCCAGCGCCGCGAGATCCCCGGCCGCCGGTTGCGGCGGCGGATTTTCCGACAGCGGCACCTTGCCCGTACGCAGAAGCGAGGCAAGCAGCGCGTTGAAGAACTTGAACCCTTCCAGCGCCTCAGGCTGGGCGCCGGATAGCGCGTCCATCCCGACAAAAAAGGCCGGATCGACCGATTGCGCCCGTTCCGCCAGGATATCGGAGAGCAGCACGGCCTGCGCGGCCTTGCCGTTGACCGCCAGGCAATAGGCCTGAGCCTGTTGCCAGTAGGCGTCCTTGAAGTCCTGCGCGTCCCCCTGAACCAGGGCACAGGCGCCTTTCACATCGTGACGGTGAAACAGGATTTCCGCCCGGATGCGCAAAAGCTGCTCATCCGGATTGCCGGGCGGGGCGGCCCCCATCAGTGTCATCGCCGAATCGTAATCGCCCATCGCATACAGCGCGTTGACACGAAGCGGCAGCATCGCCGGTCCGGGCGCGGTGCGCGGCGGCGCCTCGGCCCGGGTCAGCAACAGACGGCGGGTCAGATCACGCTGCGCCGGAGACGGCATGGTCCGGGGCAGCAACGTCAGAAGCCGGACGACCAGAGCGCGGTCCGATCCGCCCCACATCGCCGCGCCAAGCCCTCCTTCGAGATCGCCAAGCGTGCCGACGGAATCCGCATCCACCGATTCCAGCGTTTCGATTTCCACTCCGCCGGGACCGGTCTGGCCGGATTTTTCGGCCTCTTTTTGCGCCGGTGACTGGATCAGACGGCGCGGACCGAGCCGGATCGGCGCGGCGGACTGGGCGGGTTGAGGTTGCGGGGCGGCGGCGGCCGGCGGGTCCAGCGGCGCGGTCTGGACGTCCTGCGCGGCGGCAGGCGACGGCGACACACAGATCAACCCGGCGAAAAGCAGCGCCGGGAAAAGCGAGATTCGCCGGTCAGCGCGGGAAACGGTCATCGGGAAGCGTTCTTTCTACAGGCGAGGATGGGGCCGGAATGTCGGTAGTCGCGAGAAACACCCCGCCCCCGACAATGACAAGCAAGACCAGAACTACAGCGGCCAGGATCAGGCGCGGCATGATACTCTCTTTCCCTCCCCGGCGGGCGGGGAGATTTCGCGGAAAACGGCACAGGCGGTCCGCCGACTGTCAGAATTCAGAATTCCGCGGGACATAACGCTAAATCCGTCCTATATTTAAGGGCGTTATGGTTGATATACGCCAACCGTGGCAATTTTCGGGCAGTCTACTGGCAGGGGAACCCGCTTTCAACGTTACGGTGCGCCGCCGTACCAGAAACAGCATGAATTTCAATGGGGTCATCGCTTAGATTTCAACCGGACAGGAGTATCGTGCTTGTCGGGCTTATGGGCGCTGGCAAGACCTGTATCGGCACGTTGCTGGCCGAACGGCTTGGCCTGCCCTTTGTCGATGCCGATGATGAAATCGAAAAAGCGGCGGGCTGCTCGATCACCGATATATTCGAACTCTACGGCGAAGAGGAATTCCGCGCCGGTGAGAGACGCGTCATCAAACGGCTGCTCAGGCAACCGGTGCGCGTGATCGCCACGGGCGGCGGCGCCTATATGGACAAGGAAACACGGAAATCGATCGCGAAATCGGCAATATCCGTCTGGCTGCGCGCCGATCTGGACCTTCTCGCCAACCGCACCGCGCGCCGCAGTCACCGTCCGCTGCTCAAGGGAAAGAATCACCGAGAGACGTTGAAAAAGCTGATGGACGAGCGCTATCCGGTCTATGGCGAGGCCGATCTGGTGATCGATAGCGGCAAGGAATCGCCCAACATCACGGTGAAAAAGCTGCTTGCCGCGCTGCAAGAAAGCGCGCCGGAGAAGCTCCGCGCATGAACAAGCGAGAACCGACAGATACCCTGACCGTCGGGTTGGGCGAGCGCAGCTATGACATCGTCATCGGCAAAAACCTGCTGCAGCGGGCGGGCGGGCTGATGGCGCCGGTCCTGCGCGGCCAAAAGCAGATCATCATCACCGATGAAAATATTGCCGGTCATCACCTGCCGGCATTGCGCGCGGCAATGGCGGCGGAAGGTCTGTCGCCCGAAGAGATCATCCTACCGCCGGGCGAGCACAGCAAATCCTTCGCCGAGTTCGAAAAGCTGATGGGGAAAATACTGGATTTCACGCCGGACCGTGGCGTCTGCCTCATCGCGCTGGGCGGCGGCGTGATCGGCGACCTGACCGGGTTCGCCGCCAGCACGCTGTTGCGCGGCGTAGATTTCATCCAGATCCCGACCACCCTCCTGGCGCAGGTCGACAGCTCCGTCGGCGGCAAGACCGGGATCAACACCCCGCATGGCAAAAATCTGATCGGCACGTTTTATCAGCCCCGGATGGTCATCGCCGATACCGGCGCGCTGGACACGTTGCCGCCGCGCGAACTGCTTGCCGGTTATGCGGAGATCGTCAAATACGGGTTGCTGGGCGATGCGGAATTTTTCGGCTGGCTGGAGGAAAACGGCCGGGACGTCATCCGGGGCGTATCGGATGCCAGGCGGCACGCCGTTGCAACCAGCTGCCGGGCGAAGGCCGAAATCGTCGCCCGGGATGAGCGCGAAAGCGGCGATCGCGCGCTTCTCAATCTTGGTCATACGTTCGGTCACGCGCTGGAAACAGAAACCGGGTTCGGATCGGATTTACTGCATGGCGAAGCCGTCGGCATCGGCATGATCATGGCGTTTGACCTGTCCGTCCGGATGGGGCTGTGCCCGGCGGAAGACGCAGGACGCGCGCGCAACCACCTGGCCGAGATCGGTCTGCCCGGATCGCTGCACGGGCTGCGCGGCATCGACTGGCAAAGCGAGCGGCTGATGGCCCATATGGAGCAGGACAAGAAAGTCCGCGACGGCAAGATTACCTTCATTCTGGCCCGGGGGATCGGCAAGGCCTTTGTCTGCGGCGATGTCGCGCTTGATGATGTCGCTGCCGTTCTCGATGACGCGATGGCGGCCTGAACCATGGAAACAGAATTGATCGCCACACTGGCCGGTATTTTCGTGTTGTTGATCCTGTCGGGCATGTTTTCGGGTTCCGAAACCGCCCTGACGGCGGTTTCACGACCGCGCATGCATCTGCTGGAACGCGAGGGGAATGACCGGGCGCGGATGGTCAGCGCGTTGATCAAGGACAAGGAACGCATGATCGGCGCGATCCTGCTGGGCAATAATCTGGTCAATATTCTCGCCTCGGCGCTGGCTACCAGCGCGCTGATATCGCTCTTCGGCAAGAACGGCGTTATCTATGCGACGGCGGCCATGACGCTTCTGGTGCTTGTCTTCGGCGAAATCGCGCCCAAGACCTATGCGTTTTATCACGCTGACCGGGTCGCGCTGACCATCGCGCCGGTCTTCCGCCTGCTGGTTTTTGTCCTCTCGCCGATTACCCGCGCGATCAACTGGGTTATCGCGGGCGTAATGCGGTTGCTGGGCATTCGCTTCGCCGAACTGTCGGATGAGGCGGAATCGGTCGAGGCGTTGCGCGGCGCGATCGAGCTGCATCAGGGCGATCATTCGGATATCAGGCATGAACGCGTCATGCTGCGCAGCATCCTGGACCTGTCGGACGTCGATGTGGCCGAAGTCATGCATCACCGCCAGGACATCGTGATGGTTGATGGCGATTTGCCGCCGGGCGAGATCGTCAAACAGATCGTCGCCGCGCCCTATACCCGCATTCCGGTCTGGCGGGGCGAGATGGACAATATCGTGGGCGTCCTGCACGCCAAGGAATTGCTGCGCCAGGTCAGCGGCAATATGGACAATCCGGACCGCATCAATATCGACGCGGTATCCTCGCCGCCCTGGTTCATCCCCGAATCGACCTCGCTTCTGGATCAGCTGCAGGCCTTTCGCCGGCGGCGCGAACATTTCGCCCTGGTCGTCGATGAATACGGATCGCTGATGGGCGTCGTCACGCTGGAGGACATCCTTGAGGAAATCGTCGGCGATATCGCGGACGAACATGACATCGTCCCGGTCGGCGTGCGGCCTCAGACGGACGGGTCCTATATGATCGACGGGCGGGTCACCATCCGCGACCTCAACCGCCGCTTCGACTGGCGGCTGCCGGATGAGCCGGCGGCGACGCTGGCCGGGCTGGTCATCGAAATCGGCCGGGTGATTCCGGATGAAGGCCAGATATTCAATCAGAAGGGTTTCCGGTTCGAGGTCGTCAGCCGGCGGCGCAACCGGCTCGCCATGATCCGGGTCACGCCGCCAAAGCCCGAACCGTCAGCCGGATAATTCAGAACCCACCCAAAAACAGAGAAAGAAGAGCGATGCCGCTTCCCGAACCCGCCGAACGCGATCCCATCCAGACCCGCGACATCACCGTTTCCGCCTTCCGCCGCAAGGACGGGTTGTGGGACGTGGAAGGGCGGCTGCTGGATACCGCCGCCTACGATATTCCGAATTTCTATCGCGGCATCATCCCGGCGGGGACGGCGATCCACGATATGAAAATCCGCCTGACGCTGAACGCGGAGGTGGAAATCGTCGAGGTCGCGGTGGATATGGACGCGCACCCCTATGAGGTCTGCCCCGGCGTGCTGCCGTCATTTCAGCAGTTGAAGGGCGAAAAGATCGGCCCCGGCTGGAACCGCAAGCTGAAACAGCTGCTTGGCGGGGTGAATGGCTGCGTCCATGTCGTCGATCTGCTGCGCCCGGTCGGCACGGTCGGGTTCAAGACGGTGCGGCGCGAAGCGGGCAAGGACGACACGCCCAAGGAACAGCGGCAGGATTATTCGCCCTATCAGATCAATACCTGCCACGCCCTTTCCAGCGCCGGGCCGATCGTGAAATCTCGCTGGCCGGACCTCTATACCGGAGAGTGAGGCTTTTCTTGTCTTGGAATCGCCCGGGCACCATACTGCGGCCATGAACAAGAAAAAGGACCAGTTAATCGCGGAGATCATCGCCATTCCCGACCCCGAACCGGGGACGCGGATGTGCGACGCGCCGGGATGCCGCGCGGCAGGCGAGTACCGGGCGCCGCAGGCACGCGACCGGCTGAACGACTATTACTGGTTCTGTCTTGAGCACGTGCGCGAATATAACCGCGCCTGGAATTACTATAAGGGCATGAGCCAGGTGGAGATCGAACGGCATATACGGTGGGACACCACCTGGCAGCGCCCGACCTGGCCGTTCGCCGGAAAGCGCAAGAACGGCGCGCCCGATTTCGACCTGGGCGCGTTCGGGCCGGAAGACTGGGACATCAGACAGGCGCGCGAAGCGCAGGCCGGAACGGATGGCTGGCGCCCGCGGCCTCATTCGGATGAGGCCAGGGCACTGGATGAATTCAGGATGGAAGCGCCGGTCACGCGGGAAGGGGTGAAGACCCGCTATAAGGAGCTGGTCAAGGAACACCACCCGGACGCCCATGGCGGCGCCAAGGACGCGGAAGAAAAGCTAAAGGCGATCAACCACGCCTATTCCGTCCTGATGGCGTGTCAGGAAATCGCCTGATCCGGATTTCAGGAAATGCGGCGTCTCAGCCGGCGGCGACCGCGGAAGCCTTGCGGATGCGGCGCTTCAGCTTGATCGCCTCTTCCGTCAGGTTCTTGTCGGCGGTGGACAGCAGATAGGCATCCAGCCCGCCGTTCTTTTCGATCGAGCGGATGGTCTGGGTGGAAAGCTTCAGCTTTATCGCCTCGCCCAGCGCATCGGACAGAAGCGTGGTCGCCTGAATGTTCGGCAGAAAACGCCGCCGCGTCTTGTTATGGGCGTGGCTGACATTGTTTCCGGTCAAAACGGCTTTGCCGCTGATGCTGCACCGACGTGACATGATCTCGATCCAAATATGAAAAACAAAGCGGGCTGTCCGGCCCGAAGCGGGGTTTTTACTGGTGTGGCGTCCCGCCGTCAAGGTTTTTGCGCCCCTAAAAATCTGGTACGAACGCGCAACCATGTAAGGAGTATGGAAATTGGTCGATCTGGTAAACGAACTTGAGGGGAAAACCGCCATTGTCACCGGCAGTGCGCGCAATATCGGACGCGCGACAGCGGTGGAACTGGCCCGGGCGGGCGCGGCGGTTATCGTCAATTCGCGTTCTTCGCGGGATCTTTGCGAGGAAGTAAAGGCGGAGATTGAGGGCAATGGCGGCAAGGCGGCTATCGCGATGGGAAATATCGGCGATCCGGACGCCGCGAAATCCATTGTCGACACGGCGGTAAGCGTGTTTGGCGGCGTCGATATCCTCATCAATAACGCGGCGGTGCGGTCCAACGTGCCGCTGGCGGAGCTGGACCAGGCGGAATGGGACCGGATCGCGGAAACCTGCGTCAAAGGCTCCTTCAACCTGTCAAAGCTTTGCGTGCCGCTGATGGTCGAACGCGGCGGCGGGGCCATCGTCTCCCTCGCCGGTATGTCGTCCTACAAGGGAAATGCCGGACGCGCGCATGTCATGGCGGCCAAGGACGCGCTGATGGGGCTGACGCGCGGGTTGGCCATCGAATTCGGGCCAAACAATATTCGCGCCAATACCGCCGTTGTCGGCCGGTTCGACACGCTGCGCAGCGCCAGCGCGCCGACCCATGGCTTTTCCGAGGAGCCCGACATTCCGCTGGGGCGCATGGGCGAGCCGCAGGACATGGCAAACCTGATCCGTTTTCTGGTGGGTCCGGGCGCGACCTATCTCAGCGGCCAGACAATCCACCTCAATGGCGCGTCTCTTTGCCCTCATTAAGGGCATGAATCTTGCCAAAACCCCTGAATTCGTACAGTAAACGACCAGCGGACAAATAGTGTAAGACCGATGCGATCGATTACCCGGACCTGTCTGGCGGCGACAGCCTTTATGTGTACGGCGACTTTTTCCGTCGCCGATGAGAAGTTTGCCCTGCCCTTTGACCCCCGATCCCTGATTCAGGCGGGTGCGGAGGGCGACACGGCCCAAATCGCCCAGACCGGAACGAATATCGCGGCCGGCATGGCATCGGACTATGTCCGGCAACAATTTCTCAACTTCATTCCCACCGCCGAAGTCACCCTCAGATTGTCGGACAAATACGATCTCGGTGGCAGTGCGCTGGTCCTTGTCCCGGTATGGGAAAATGACAACCACTCCAGCCTGGTGTTCACCCAGGGCAGCGTGACCCGTTTCAATGACCGGACAACCACCAATATCGGCCTTGGCGCGCGCCGGCTGGTGATGGACAAGAAGCTGCTTTTGGGCGCAAACGCGTTCTACGATCAGGAATAGCACATCCAGCACCGGCGGGCGAGCGTCGGCGGTGAGTTGCGGACCACGGTCGGAGAACTGAATTTCAACTATTATGTCGCGCTGACGGGCTGGAAAGACGGCCAGGGCGTATTCGAAGAACGCGCCATGGATGGCTGGGATGTCGAGGTCGGCGCGCCGCTTCCCTATATGCCGCGCGTGAAAGTCTATTACAGCCGTTTCAAGTGGGAAGCGCAGAGCGGCAGCTTTGACGAAAACGGCTGGCGCGCCTCGCTGGAAGGTGAGGTGTTCCCGGGCGTTTTCGTGGAAGTCGGCAAACGCCATTTCGAACATTCGAACAATGAGATGTTCACCGCGCTGCGTTTGAACCTGGTCGATCTGCTGCTGAACCGGGATCGCAAGAAACCGTTCTTCGCCGATGAACCCTACAAGCTCGCCAGCATGGAAGAGCATCGCTATGACAAGGTCAGGCGCGAAAACCTGATCCGCAAGGAAAAACGCGTCCTTGGCAACTTCACGGTTACGGCGAGCGGTTTCTGAGGAATTTCGTGATGAAACGCTTTCTATTACTTCTTTTCGTTCTGGCCGCCTGGATGATGCCTGAACAGGCTTCCGCGCAGGCACTTGCGACTTGTACGGTCGCCGGTTCGACGACGACCTACCCGACCGGTACCGCCTGCTGGGGCGAACCAACCAGCTACCAGGTGACGGTATATGAGGCCGGGATTTGCACCTCCGCGCCGACCGATCCAACAACCACCACGGCATTGGATGTCAGCGCCTGCGAGGTTGTATTCACCAACACCAGCGGCTCGACCATCACCGTGTCCTCGACCTCTGGCGGCGTGCTGTCAGGCACCTTTACCCGTCCGGCCAACGGCACCTACACGCATGGTTACGTCAAGGTCGACAAGGATTTCGTGGTTACATCCAACGTCGATTTCGGCCTTGGCGCCGTCATTAACGGAACCAGCGCCGGCGCCGGCCGCCGGCAACCTGACGGTTCCGTTGACGGATTTCGACGGCGGCGGCGGGTTTGACGCTACCGCCTCGGCCACCTTTACCGGCGGTTCGGGCACCGTGACCATCAACGCGTTTCTGGTGACCAGCAGCGAATTGCTGGCCGCCGCATCCGGTACGGTGACCCGCCTGTTCGGTGTGGAACAGTTCGGTTCCCCCCTCACCATCGACAATTCGGTGACCGGAATGGATCTGTCCTTCCGGGTCAGCACCGGCATGACACTGATCGATCAGGGCGGTAACACACTGGATTTCGCCAGCGGACCGTTCGTCGTCGATATCACGCTCTTCAATTAACTATCGTCCGACAATCCGCTTCTGACGCGTCTTAGCCGCAGGGCGATCAATACCATTCCCGCCATGACGATCGCGCCGGAGAAAAACGGCCAGTCGCGGCCGAAAGCCTCAAACGCAAACCCGGCCCAGGCCGGCCCGGTGATGCGCGCCATCGCCGAACAGCTCATCGACAGACCCAGAAGACTGCCCCGTTCATCCGAGCCCGCATATTGCGATATCAGACTGTTGAGCGACGGGTTGTTAAAGCTCACCCCCATCACGATCAGGATGAACACCGCCGACAGATCGGCATAGCCCGAGGTGAAGGGCAGAAGCAAACACCCCGCCCCGATCAGCAGGGCGCCTGACCGGATCAGACGCCTTTCGCCGAACCGCCGCGTCAGCGGGCCGACCAGGAACCATTGGGTGGCCGCCGCCGCCAGCCCCATCGCCGCATAGATCCAGCCATTCTGCCAGGGGCCCCAGCCAAGCTCGCGTTCCGACCAGAGGACAAAGGTCGTTTCCACACCGGAAAAAACAAAGGGCGTCATGGTCATGAGGACCAGCAGCAGAGCGAATTGCGGCATCTTTATCGACGCCGCGAAGAGACGCAGCATGGACCGCGACGGTGCGGCGTGAACCGCATCGGGCGCTGAAAAACGCGTCTCCCGCACCTGGAATAAGGCGATAGAAAAGGCAAGAGCGGAGAGCCCGGCGGCGATCAGAAACGGCGTCAGAAGGTCGGGATTGACCGGGTCGGCGCCCGCGAAAACACCGCCGATGGCGGGACCGACGATAAAGCCGAGCCCGTGCGCCGCGCCGATCCTGCCCATGCCGCCGGCCCGCTCCCGCGCGTTGGTGACATCGGCGACATAGGCATGGATGACCCCGCCATTCGCCGCCATCGCCCCGGTAAAGGCCCTGGCGAGAAACAGCAGAAGCAGGGAGTCCGTAAAGGCCAGCAGAACATATCCCCCGAACATGCCGGCCAGGGTCAGCAGGATGATGGGACGCCTGCCGAGCCGGTCGCTTATCCGTCCCCAGATCGGCGCGAAGACGAACTGGGAGAAGGAATAGACCGTGGCGAGAAGGGTTACCGTTAAAGGAGAAGCGCCGAATTTCTCAGCAAAAAACGGCAGCAATGGCAGCACGATCCCGAATCCCACCGTATCGATAAATATGGTGAGCAGCAGGGCGTGCACGTTCGGGACCTAGCCGGAGGTGAATTGCTGTGGGATCAGTTCAACCGGCCGACGGATTTGGCCAGGAACATATAAAGCTTGCCGATATCGGCGGAGAGAAACGTCGAGCTGAGAAGGTTCTCCGGATCCGACTGATTGGCGTCGGCAAGCAACCTCTCGAAATGATCGAGATAACGCTGCGCGTATTTCCGGAATTCCTCGTCATCCTCGAACTTGTTGCGAATAACGTCTTCGGCATGACGGGCATCATCCTGAAGCATACCGCGTACAAAGGCACCTTTTTCGCCCTTGCGCAGGCGGTCCCATAACCGCCCGGAACCGCGCTCATCGATAATACGGTTCAGATCGATAGCGGTTGAATTCAGATCCTCGATAATAAAGCGTGAGGCACGCAGGAACTCATCGCGGCGGGCATCGAAGGTATTTGCCTCGACAAGCCTTGCCTGTTGTTCCGCGTTCTTTGACGCGGCCTGGAGCGCATTCGCCTGATCCTGAAAAGCGCCGCCGATTTCCGTCGCCTTGCCAACGGCATCGTCAAGCGCCTTCGACAAATCGCCGGTGTGGGTCTGCAGGGCGTTTCGTACCGCGTCGACCTGCCGCGCGGCGAGGTCGGACGCCTCCGACAATTCCCGCGCGTGTTCGCGGAACACACGGGAGATGGAGGCAATGCGTTCTTCCGCCACGCTCGACGATGTCTGCAGCGCGCCTTGCTCGTCCTTGAGCCCGGTCATGACTTCGGCGACCTGCGCGGCGGCCCGCGTGGCGGCGTCGATCATGGCGCGTGCCTGGGTCTGCAGCGCGTTGCCGACTTCGTTCAGGCTCTCAACCGTCATGCCCGACGCATCGTTCAGATCGCCAACCCGTTCGCTTATTGTCCGCGCGAGTTCCTCCGCCCGCTCGGCGGCGGCCTCGGCGCGCTCGGAAAGCCGTTCCAGCTGCAATTCCGTCGCCCTGGCGACCTCATCGGAACGGCGCGATACCTGATTGCCGAGCCGTTCGACCGCGTCGATCTGTTTTTCCATTTCGGCGCGGACGAGTTCTGATTGCCGCGATGCCCGTTCGGACGCGCTGGCGAGTGTTTCGGATTGTTCGCGGAACAGCGTGCCGATCGAGGTCGCCCGTTGCGCCGCGCGATCCACGGCTTCTTCCATCTCGCCCGACCGGCGGCTGAGAATATGGCCTATTTCCTCGCCGCGTTCCGCCGATTGCTCGGACACCGCCTGCAGATCGCTGGCCTGCTTGGACAGGGCGGCGCCGACGACCCTGACCCGGGCGCTGGCCCGCGCCACCGCCCGCTCGGACTGTTCCTCAAACTCTTCCGACTGCTGACGCAAATTCTCTGAAATTTCCGACGCCCGCTGCGCCGCGCGTTCCGCTGCCTCGCCTGACATCAGCGCCAGCTTTTCGGCTTCTTCCGCAATCAGCGCCTGTAATCTCTCCGCTTGTCCGTTGACCGTTTCAACCAGACTGCCGGCCATAGACTCAAGCGCCTCGACCTGGCCGTTCAAAACGGAACCGCTTTCCGCAAAACGCCGCTCGACAGCGCCCGCGCTGTCATCCGCTTTCCGGACTGATTCCTCAATATCCCGCGCAATACTGTCTTTCATTGCGGTCCCGGTCGCGGCGGAACTGTCCAGCATGGCGCGCGCCGCCGCTTCCATGGCCCCGGTTTCCTCGCGCAGAGACGCAACAATCTCCGCCGCGCGCAACTGCACGGTCTCTACCGACAGGCCCGCCGCCGCATCAAGAATTTCGCTTTGCTGTG
>Ga0181588_10003069_pt1 | contig 14180 bp, 10 predicted proteins | sample 071ome_26_FD_148607 | JGI IMG/M metagenome (GOLD analysis project Ga0181588, IMG submission 148607) | Coastal salt marsh microbial communities from the Groves Creek Marsh, Skidaway Island, Georgia - 071409BT metaG (spades assembly) | ecosystem: Environmental > Aquatic > Marine > Intertidal zone...
ATCGTGTTGAGATAAGGCGAAGACGCTCGATATACGCTCAGGAGGCGACATGAACCAACGGAAGCGACAGCGACGACGAGGCGATCCACCAGCGCTCGCTCATGTAGAGACTCAAGAGGAGGTCATCAGGGCGCTCCTGAGGCCACTACAGCACCTTGAGGTGGCCCCGACACCCCTCCAACCTGGGCTCCTCAAGCTCATCGAGTCCCTCCCCTTACTTGTAGGAGATGAGCTGTGTGAGGCCTTAGAGGAGCCTCACGCAGGGGTCCTCCTCGAGCGGGCGCTCAGCGCGCGTAGCCGGCTGTGCTGTGAAGTGGAGCCCCACGCTCCGCAAAAATCGCGGGCGACCCCCGCTCCGACACGCCCAATCGCCCACGCTCCTCGTGACTGCCTTGTCTTACTCTCGAGCCAGAGGGGGTTCCGCTCACCTCAGTCGCCTAGACCACGGTTAACCTTGAAGGAGGCCCTGTCGCTGTCCTTAGCGCGCTTTAGAGACAATCCAGAGCTCCGTTTGATCTTGATCGCGACAGACACATGGGACGCGAAGCTGATGAAGGAGCACATGGCAGACTTTCAAGAGCGCCTTGATCAGGGTCAGGTGATGGTGCCCGCTTTACATCACGGGGGGCTCTTGACCCCGATCACCTATCTTTAAGTCGTGAGGCCTCATCGAGCCGCCTCTTCAGCCAGACCACCTCGTCTATCACCCTCGGGCCGGGGCGCTCAAGTCGGCCCTCACGAGCGAACACGCTCTTGTTCTGGATCGCTGAGATCGCCCGCCAAGCCCTCGGCGCGTCAGGTGAGAGGAGCTCTCTGACCCGTTGCGGGCTAGAGACAAAGATCACGTCAGGGTTAAGCCCGAGGAGCGTCTCTAAAGGGAGCTGAGGCCATGACCCTAAGCCACTCGGGACGAGGACACCACCAGCGAGGGAGACAAGGCCACCCATGAAGCTCTCCGCGCCCGCGACGCTTAACGGCTTAGGCCACACCTCAATGAGCACCTTGAGGGGAGGGCGCCTCAATACGGGTTGAGCGAGCTCCTCTGTGACGCGGAGGCGAGCAGCTGTGAGCCAGGCGCGCGCCTCTTCTCCTCGCTCTAAGAGCGCGCCAAGCGACTCGACGAGCTCCCAGAGCTCATCGACAGAGTGAGGCTGGAGGGTGTGCACGCGCACCCCTAAGCGGGTGAGCTGAGCCTTAAGCACCTCATGGCCCTCAATCATCAGCACGTCGCTGGGTTGAAAGGACAGGATCAGCTCAAGGTCAGGCGGGAACAGCCCACCCGCGCTCGGCTTCTTCAAGGCCTGCGGGGGCAGGTCACAGCGCGCGCTCCGCGCGACCAGCTGAGCGTGAGCGTCCAGTGTATAGACCCACTCTGTGAGCGATGGGGCGAGCGAGACGACGCGCCTCTGAGCAGGGGGTGATGTGGGAGCTACGGGCGCGCTTGAGTCGCTGGGGGTCCCACGCGCCGACCCTGTGAGGCTGATACACAGCCCGAGGAGGAGCGCAGATACGACAGAGAGTCGCCATGAGAGAGAGGGGTTAAGGGAGCCAAACATAGCCCGCCACGCCTCGATCCTGAAAGCCGAGGCTCACCGCATGGTCTCGCTCTCCCGCTGAGATTGTGTAAAAGAAATCCCCCTCGTTAGGGGTCACGAGGTGATAGAGCGGGGTGGCGCCACAGGCCGGGGCTGAGAGCCAGAAGCCTAAGACGCCCTCAGGCGCTCTAGGGACCCCACAGTCGGTGAGGGAGGACAGGAAGGGCTTGTTCATCGCGCTTCGGCAGAAGAAGACAGGCCGACTGTTGGGGACCTCGACGTTAGAGAGGTAGAAGTAGCTCTGCGACTCCACTGTCCCGTTTTGGCTGACCACCGTCAGGTCACTTGAGTAGATGTGGTACCCGTTGCCATAGCCACGGTGGATCGGGGTTCGACAACCAAGCGCCTGCCAGCCCTCATCACAGCTCCCATCGCAGTCATCATCGATGAGGTTACAGGTCTCCTGTGGAGCTTCACAGCTCGTCACACCCTCCTCACAACGCTCGACCCCATCGCTCCCACAGCTCGTGAGGCAACCCGCGCCCTCTACACAGTCGCTCTCAAGCTCACAGCCATTGTCGAGCGCGCCATCCTGGTCCAAGTAGCCCGGCTCACAGCTCGCGACTTGGCACTGCCCTGAGGCGCAGCGCGCGCTCGCGTTTGGGATCACACAGGTTCGACCACAGCCTCCACAGTTATTCGGGTCGCTGTCGAGGTCTACACAGCTCACCCCACAAGGGCTCCCTTCATCACAGCTGACAGGTGGGCGGGCGCCTGCTGAGCTCGCCCCTGCGACGCCCCCCGCTTGGGAGCCCGCCTGGGCGCTCGCCCCACCAGTGACCCCCGCTTGAGCGCCCGCCTGAGTGACACCACCAAGCTGAACACCACCGAGCTGAGCGCCCGCCTCGCCGTGGCCTCCTTCATTGAAGGCGCCACCCTCAACCAAGCTCCCCCCTTCGTTTGGGCTCAAGACCCCAGCGCGGGGCGTGAGGGTGGGTAGCTCCTCTCCACCACAGGCGGAGAGCGTGAGCGTGAGGCTGAACAGGGCGCAGAGGGGGGTGAGCTGAGGTCGGCTGAGCGCGAGGGTCATGAGAACAGCGCCCCGAAGGTGTCAGAGGTCTGTGCCCCGTTCCAACCAAACTGCTCATCACTCAAGCCCAGCGCTCGGAGCGCGCTGAGCTGAGCGACCGCGAGGTTACCGCCTGGCGACCGGACATGCACCCCCTGTTGGAGGGCGCCTCGCGCGCGCCCCGCGAGCAGGACTGGGAGCTCAGCGACGCTGTGCTTCCAGCCCTCACCATACTCGCTCGTCGCGTAGATGAGCCCACGGTCTAAGAGAGGCGCCCCGCTCGCCTCTGTCCTTGAGAAGGCGTCTAGGAAGGCCGCGAGGGCCTCCATTTGGTAGCGGGTGATGTTACGCACTCGCTCCCAGTGACCATCATGACAGGTCTTATGCATCCCATCGGGGACCCCTAAGTTCGAGAACAGGTGGGTGGTCGCGGGAGAGGTGAGCATCATAGAGAAGCACCGGGTCAGGTCACAGGTGACCGCGAGCGCGAGCAGCTCACCCATCACCTCCGCTCGCTGGATGAGGTCCCCTTGGTCAAGCGGGCGAGCGGGTGCCTCACAGCGCTGAGCGTCCGCCTCAAGGCGACCTTGAAGCGTCAGGAGGTGCTCTAGGTGGGCCTCTAAGCGCTGTTGATCAGCTGAGCCGAGCAGGCCTCGGAGCCGTGAGGCCTCCTCATGCACCGCGCTGATCACCTGAGCGCGCACCGTGGACTCTCCATCATCTGTCGGGACGCTGAAGAGTCGGTCATAGAGCTGGGTAGGGCTCATGGTGGGCAGGTTCAGCGAGTTGGGTCCGTTATAAGAGATCGCGTTCCAGTGCCCATAGGTGTGGAAGCGCGCCTCGCTGACGCCTACCTCGAGTGAGCGAAAGGCAGGGGTGTGCGCTTGATAAAACCCTGGGTGGCGAGCGACATACTGGTCAAGCGTGGGCCTCAGCGCGGTGAGGGTGTGTGAGCTGTGGTCGAAGCCCTCAGGCTGTGGGCGGTCTCCCGTAAGCGAGACCATAAAGCCTCGCATATGCCCATCCCCTTGACCTGCCGGTGAGGAGGGGATGTCTGTGTGGGGGGTGAGCCCTGAGATCACAGAGACCTGATGACGGCTCAGTGGGCTGAGTAGCTCGCTCGGTGTGTAGCCTGCGCCAGTCTGAGCGGGCGTCCAGAGGTCTGGGTGACCCGCTTGAGCCTGCTGGGCGCCGTGCACCGCGTGCCATGGGGTGCCGTTCGCCCAAAAGAACAGCCCAAAAAAAGGAGGGAGCTCTGCGCCTTGGGCGCGCGCCTGAGCGCGCTCGCTGGGTAAGAGCGCCTCAAGGCTAGGGAGCGCGAGGCTGACCGCGAGCCCCCCAATCGCCCCCCTCAACACCGCGCGACGGCTGGGCGCGGTGAGGAGGCGGTCTTGAATCCTCTGAACGGCGGGCTTCGCGTAGGTCATATGTCTCTCCTTACTCATTCGCCTGACCCCTCTCCTGTGATGTGCTGAGCGGTAGGGTCAAAGCTCCTGAAGCCCTCGCTCATTAATAAGAGCTTGAGGAGGGCCTTAAATCGGAAGCCCTCTGCGCGCCACTGTGCGTGGAGGCGCTCGAGCTCTGGCGCCTCGCTCTCGACCTCAAGTCGGCCGAGCGCGAAGCGATAGACCTGACGTGTCATACACTGCGTGACGCGCTCCTCGCTCGCGAGGTGGCGCGCGAGCGCGGCGCTGTCCTCCATAGGGACCCCATCGAGGTCACCGGTGGCGTCGAGGGGCACCCCATCCACCTCTTCACGGTACTTACCGACTGGGTCGAAGCGCTCAAAGAGGAAGCCTGGCGGGTCGATAAAGCTGTGACATCCAAAGCAAGCGGGGTCTTCACGATGCTGTTCAAGTCGCTCCCTCAAGGTGCGGGTCTCTCCCTGCTCACCCTCAAGGTTGAGGTTCACGTCATCGGGCGGAGGCGGGACCTTTTGACATAGGAGGCGCTCACGGATGTACTTACCGCGGAGCGTCGGTGAGGTGTCGGTCGGGTGAGCGTTCATGGTTAAGAACGCGCCTAAGCCAAGGAGGCCAACGCGTGGCCCGCTTGGGCTGAGCTCGACAGGCTCAAAGACCACAGGAGAGGCCCCCTCTGTGGGGAGCCCGTAGTGCTCAGCGAGGGTCGAGTTCACAAAGGCGCGAGGCTCAGAGAGGAGGAGCCGGATGTCCTCGTCTCGGCGGAAGGCGAGGTCATCGACGAGCAGGCGCACCTCCATCTCCATCGCCTCAAGGAGGGAGGGGCTGAAGCCAGGGTAGCGCTGAGGGTCACGGCTGACACGCCTCAGGCGAGGGACGTCGAGGAACTGTAAGAAAAACTCCATGACCGCCTCACGAGCGCGTGGGAGCGCGAGGAGCCTGTCGATCTCAGCGGAGAGCACCTGATCATCGCTTAAGCTCCCCTCAAGCCCAAGGGTGATCAGGCGCTGGTCGGGGGCGCTGTTGAGTAAGACAAACGAGAGCCGGCTCGCGAGCTCAAGGGAGGTGTATCGTGACAGCTCTGGGCGCTCAGGGTGTGGCTCGCCGACCTCAAGTCGATAGAGCGTCCAAGGGGATTGGAGCATCCCAGCGACGATCGCTTGAGCGCCGACCTCCCACGCCCTAGCCTCACCTTGAGCGAGCTCACCTAACGAGAGCCAACGCTCAAGCTCTTGCTCCTCAAGAGGTCGTCGATATAAACGGAGCCCTAAGCTACGGAGCCACTGATCCGTACAGCCATCTCGGAGCTGTGTAGGGGCGCAACCAAGCTCCATCTCAATGAGCTCACGACGAGCGAGGTACGCCTCAGCGATCTCATATGAGGCCTCAACATACTGCTCGACGCCGAGCGCTGAGAGCGTAGAGGAGGAGGCCCCGATCGAGTTAAACAGATAGGGGTTGGTGTCGGGCTCAAGCTCGAGCCCCAAGGTGTTGAGGTCGATGAAGAGCGCGTCTTCTATGCTCTGAGCGTATTGGAGGCGCGTGAGGCGCGCCCACACCCTCCCGCCTGGCGTGAAGTCCGCTGACCCTGCTCCGCCTGTCGGCGGGGTCACCCCGCCAGGCGGAGCGGTGACCCCAGCGCCCATCGAGCTCGCCCCTCCCGTCCCCAAGGCCTCTGTGCCTGAGAGCGGAGGTGCCTCGACACCGGCTTGATGGTTGACACCTGAGGTCTGGGGGAGGGGGTCAGTAGGCGTGTCATCGCACGCCCAGCTCACCCAGCACAGCGCGCTGAACATAGGGAGTAACGTTCTAAGTTTAAACATTTTAGACGCAAGGTGACCTTGACCCATGAGCCCTCCAATCTCATCACAGTCGACGATAAACGAGGGTTAACTTACCATCTAAGCTCCTGCTGGCGCTTCAAAAAATGGATAAGATTTCTACTGTGGGTGTGCACAAGAGGGTCAGCGACAGAGAGCCTTGTGAGCGGGGCGCCCTTTGAGATAGCATCAGCAGCGCACCCACACCCATGAGAGGTACAGATGGCGACAAGAGAAGAAATTGAGAGCCTAGAGGGGCTCCTGCGTAAGCTGCCCGAAGAGGATCAGGCTGAGGCCTTCCGTATTTTGTATGGTAACCACCCAGAGCCTGTGGCGATCCACCCCGCGGTCAACGCGCTCTCTGAGGAGCGTGATTTTGAGGTCGCCGCGTATCGTTTTAACGCCTCCCGTGAGCAGCTCCGCGCGCCTCGAAAGGTTCGGATTGGCGCGATCCAGACACAGATCATTGAGCCGACAGACGCGCCGATCGAGCAACAGTATCAAGCTATCTGTCGTCGCACAGAGGAGCTGATCCACGCGGCGGGCGCGATGGGCTGTAACGTCCTTGGGCTCCAAGAGGCGTGGACGATGCCCTTCGCGTTCTGTACCCGTGAGAAGCACCCTTGGCTTGAGTTCGCTGAGCCCGTTGATGGCCCTACGACGCAGTTCTTAGCCTCGCTCGCTCGTCAATATAACATGGTGATCGTGTCACCGATCCTTGAGCGAGATGACACACATGGCGGGACGATCCACAACACAGCGGTGGTGATTGGGAACCGAGGGAACGTCATCGGCAAGCATCGCAAGAACCACATCCCCCGCGTAGGAGACTTCAATGAGTCTACGTATTACATGGAGGGGGACACGGGCTGGCCGGTGTTTGAGACCCAGTTCGGTAAGATCGGGATCAACATCTGTTATGGTCGCCACCACCCGCTCAACTGGCTCATGTTTGGGATCAACGGCGCAGAGATCGTCTTTAACCCATCGGCGACGGTAGGCGCGCTCTCTGAGCCCCTGTGGCCGATTGAGGCGCGCTGTGCGTCGATCGCGAACAACTACTTTAGCGTCGCGATCAACCGCATCGGCACCGAGAGCTTCCCCAATGAGTTTACCTCCGGCGACGGTCGGCCGGCGCACAAGGACTTCGGTCACTTCTACGGCTCTAGCTACATCGCGGCGCCTGATGGGGGACGCTCACCCGGGCTCTCAAGGACCCGTGATGGGGTGATGGTCGCGGAGGTTGACCTCAACCACTGCCGTCAGGTGAAGGACAAGTGGGGCTTCCAGATGACACAGCGCCTGCGTGAGTATGGGGACGCGATCACCGCGGCCGCGCGCCATGACTTCCAACCTCAGGTGGTCCGTGACCCAGGGCTCGGTCAGGCCAGCGCGACGTCAGGGATGGGCGCGCTCCATCACGAGCGCCCCAAGGCTTTGAGCGCGCCCACACCCTCCCCTGCGATCGCGCTCACGGTGGACGCCGAGAAGGTAAAAGAGGAGCGCTGAGAGGAGCGCTGAGAGGGGAGGGGAGGCGCCTTGTTTTTGGGGAGGTCTCAGGGCGCGCTTATCGGTTGTGAAGCCTATTTTCATGTGCTAGCGTCATAGCTCTCTTCAGCGCTAAGTGGCTATTTTCGGACACTTGTGGTGGAGAGCGTATTGAATCCATATGATGACGCGAAGGGGCACACATGACAAGCAAGGTGATTCGTGGTGGGACGGTGGTCACGGCTGAGGGGGAGCGCAGGGCGGACCTCCTCATCGTAGGAGAGACAATCGCTGCGGTGGGGGCAGACCTTGAGGCGCCGGCGGGCTGTGAGGTGATCGACGCATCGGGCGCGTATGTGATGCCTGGCGGGATCGACCCGCACACTCACATGGAGCTCCCTTTTATGGGGACGGTGGCCTCGGAGAGTTTCTTCACGGGGACCTCAGCGGCGATGGCGGGTGGCACGACCACCATCATCGACTTCGTGATCCCAGGCGTGAAACAGCCTCTGATGGACGCTTATCGCCAGTGGCGTGAGTGGGCCCAAAAGTCGGCGGGAGACTACAGCTTCCATGTCGCCGTCACCTGGTGGGATGAGAGCGTCAGTGAGGACATGGGGACCTTGGTCAGAGAGGGCGGGGTCAACAGCTTCAAGCACTTCATGGCCTATAAGAACGCCATCATGTGTGATGATGAGACGCTCGTGAATTCTTTCCGTAGAGCCCAACAGCTCGGCGCCCTGTGTACAGTGCACGCGGAGAACGGCGAGCTTGTCTATCGGCTCCAACAAGACATCTATGATAAGGGGATCCACGGACCTGAGGGGCACCCCCTGTCACGCCCTCCAGAGGTCGAGGGTGAGGCGGCGAACCGCGCGATCCGCATCGCTGAGGTGCTCGGGGTCCCGCTCTATCTTGTTCACACCTCCTGCATTGACGCGCTCGAGGCTGTGACGCGGGCTCGGCTCGAGGGCCAGCGGGTCTTCGCGGAGGTGCTCGCTCAGCACCTCGTGATCGACGACAGCGTCTATCGTAACCCTGACTGGAACGCGGCCGCGCACTACGTGATGAGCCCGCCCTTCCGCGCTAAGGAGCACCAAGAGGCGCTCTGGCGTGGCTTACAGTCCGGGATGCTCCAGACCACCGCTACAGACCACTGCTGTTTCTGTACCCCACAGAAGCAGATGGGCCTCGAGGACTTCCGTAAGATCCCGAACGGGACGGCGGGGGTAGAGGATCGCATGAGCGTGCTGTGGCATCACGGCGTACGCACAGGTAAGCTCACCCCGTCGGAGTTCGTGGCGGTCACCTCAACCAACACCGCGCGCATCTTCAACATGTACCCTAAGAAGGGGTCGCTCGAGGTGGGCGCGGACGCGGACGTAGTGATCTGGGATCCAAACTCAACCCGCACCATCTCGAAGGACACCCATCACCAAAATATTGACTTCAATATTTTTGAGGGGATGGAGGTCACAGGTGGCGCCGCGGTCACCATGAGTCGTGGGTCGGTGGTCTGGGAGCGGGGTGAGCTCAAGGCCGTTGAGGGCGCGGGTCGCTATGTCAACCGCCCGCCCTTCCCTTACTATTGGGACTCTGTCAAGCTACGTAATCAGCTCGCGGAGCCGACCAAGGTCGAGCGAGCGACCCCTAAGGCGCCCTAACAGCCCTGAGGCGCCCTAACACCATGTCGCGTGCGCGCAAACATCTTCTGTTGAGTCACTTCTTGTTGAACAAACAAAGCCTAAGCAAGCGAGGTCTTCAGGCCATATGAGCACAGTATTTTCAGCTACATCTTATGATTTTGTCGAGTATACAGACGCCCTTAACTGGATTGGGGGTGAGTGGGTTCGCCCAGAGGGTGCGAGGATGGAGGAGGTCATCAATCCTCGCTATGGGCGAGCGATGGCGAAGGTCTGTTACTCTGGCGCTGAGGAGGTCGCCTCAGCGGTCGCCTCAGCGAAGGCCGCCCTCCCAGCGTGGAGGGCGATGCCAATCCGTGAGCGAGGGGAGGTGATCTACACCCTTCGCCAGCTCATGCATGACAACATCGAGGAGCTCACCTGGCTCGTCTCGCATGAGAACGGCAAGACCTACGCGGAGTCCAAAGCTGAGGTGCTCAAGGCGATCGAGTGCGCTGAGTATGGATGCTCGCTCCCGAACCTCGCGGCGGGCCCTCAGCTTGAGGTGAGCCGTGGTGTGGAGTGCCGACAGGTCTTTGAGCCGGTAGGGATCGTGGCGGGGGTCACCCCCTTTAACTTCCCGCTGATGGTGCCCCTCTGGATGCTCCCACAGGCCTTGGTGGGCGGGAACGCCTTCATCTTAAAGCCCTCAGAGCAGGTGCCTTTGAGCGTGATTCGCCTCGCGGAGCTGCTCAAGGAGGCGGGCCTGCCGGACGGGATCTTCAACGTCGTGAACGGCGGTCAAGACGCGGTTGAGGCGCTCTGTGACAACGAGGACATCGGCGCGCTCGCCTTCGTGGGCTCGACCCGCGTCGCGAAGATCGTCTATGGGCGCGCCGCGCAGACCGGCAAGAAAGTCTTGTGCCTTGGTGGCGCGAAGAACCACCTCATTGTGGTCCCTGACGCAGACCTTGAGCTCACCGCTCAGAACGTCACCGCCTCCTACACCGGCTGTGCAGGTCAGCGCTGTATGGCGGCCTCAGTCTTGCTCGCGGTGGGTGACGTTGACCACATCATCGACGCGGTCCGCCAACACTCGGAGCAGATTAAGCTCGGCGAGGACATCGGCGCCATTGTCAACGCCTCCTCGGTCGAGCGCATCAACCGGTACATCAACGAAGCCGAGCAACAGGGAGCGAAGGTCCTCGTCGATGGACGCAAGCAGAGCGGTGGCCCAGAGGGGTACTGGGTCGGGCCGACCCTCCTCGACAACGTCAGCCCCGATATGCCCGCGGGCTGTGAGGAGATCTTTGGCCCTGTGCTCTCGATTGTCCGAGTCAGCACCCTCGAGGAGGCCTTCCAGATCGAGAACAACAACCCATATGGTAACGCGAGCGCCATCTACACCACGAGCGGTGAGGTCGCCAAGAGGGCTATGGAGCGCGTCTCTGCGGGGATGTGTGGCGTGAACATCGGCGTCCCTGTCCCTCGTGAGCCCTTTGGCTTTGGAGGCTGGAACGACTCCAAGTTCGGTCACGGCAACATCACCGGATGGGATGGGTTCCGCTTTTGGACACGCCCTCGCAAGATCAGCAGTAAGTGGGCGCTCCAGAGCGACACGACCTGGATGTCTTAAGGAGGCACGCCATGGACGCGACGGAGATGATCAAGCTCTGTAAAGAGCACAGCATGTACACCTGGACGGCGACAGGCTCGGTGAACCCGATCCCAGTTGAGCGCGCTGAGGGGATCTTCATGTATGAGCCGGGGGGGAAGCGTTACTATGACTTCAACTCCCAGCTCATGAGCGTTAACATCGGCCATGGGCACCCCAAGGTCAGGGCGGCGATGAAGGAGCAGATCGATAAGCTCTTATACGTCTTCCCTGGTACCGCGACAGAGGAGCGCGCGCGCGTCTCAGCGAAGCTCGCCTCCCTTGTGCCTGGCGACATTAACACTTTCTTCTACACGCTCGGGGGCGCAGAGGCGAACGAGAACGCGCTACGCGCGGCGCGCACATACACCGGTCGCCAGAAGGTCATCAGCCGTTATCGCTCCTATCACGGCGCGACCAACGCCTGTATGCAGTTGACAGGTGACCCTCGCCGTCTCGCCAATGAGCCAGGTGGGCCAGGGTACATCAAGGTGATGGACCCGTGGCCCTATCACTACAGCTTTGGTGTGACCGAAGAGGAGATCACCGCTCGGAACCTCGAGTATATCGAGGAGGTCATCATGTATGAGGGCCCAGACAAGATCGCGGCGATGTTCGTCGAGACGGTCACGGGCACGAACGGGGTCTTGCCTCCACCCAAGGGCTACCTCAAGGGCCTCAAGGCGATCCTTGAAAAGTATGGGATCCTGATGGTCTGTGATGAGGTCATGGCGGGCTGGGGTCGCACAGGGAAGCTGTTCGCCTTTGAGCACTTCGACGTCGTCCCCGATATTGTCACCTTCGCGAAGGGGATCACGAGCTCCTACGTACCGCTTGGGGTGATGGGGGTCAGCGACCCGATCGCCGAGCACTTCCGCGAGAACGTCTTCCCTGGAGGGCTGACCTATAACTCTCACGCGCTGGCGTTGCGGACCGCTGAGGCGGTGATCGACGTGATGCTCGAAGAGGACCTGCTCGGCAACGCTACCCGGCTCGGGGCGGTGATGCGCTCTGAGATGGACCGCCTGCAGGCTAAGCATCCCTCGGTGAAGGAGGGGCGTTGCCTCGGGCTGTTTGGGATGATGGACCTCCGTAAGAACAACCAAGGGGAGCGCATGGCGCCCTATAACGGCACGAGTGAGGCGATGCAGAAGCTCGGCGCGTTCTTCAGAGACAACGGCCTGTTCACCTTCGTGCGCTGGGGGAGCTTCATGTGTAACCCACCGCTGTGTATCACCGAGGAGCAGCTGCTCGAGTGCTTCGCGATCGTCGATCGTGGCCTAGACATCACCGACCAACACTTCGAGGGCTGAGCGCTCTTCACCGAGAGCCCCACCCCGCTACCCCCCTGCCACCAAGCTACCCAGCAAAGGAGACGCGATGAATCAAGCGCTACCCCCTAACCGCGCTGAGCTCGTCTTTAAAGACTTCAAGAAAGCGTATGACGACAACCAGGCGGCGGTAGAGGCGAACCGTTGCCTCTACTGCTATGACGCGCCCTGTATCACCGCGTGCCCAACAGGGATCGACATCCCGACCTTTATCCGCAGGATCGCGAATGACAACGTTGAGGGCGCAGCGAAGACGATCTTTGACTCGAACATCCTCGGTATGAGCTGCGCGCGCGTCTGTCCCGTAGAGACCCTCTGTGTTGGGAGCTGTGTCTATAACAACATGGAGCAACCCGCGATCCAGATTGGGAAGCTCCAGCGCTACGCGACCGACGCCGCCTTTGAGGCGGGGCGCACCTTTTATGAGGCGGGCGCTGACACAGGCAAGAAAGTCGCTTGCATAGGCGGTGGTCCTGCCTCCCTAGCGGCCGCGCATCGGCTACGGCGTTATGGCCACCAGGTGACGATCATCGAGAAGGGTGACTATCTCGGTGGGCTGAACACGAGCGGGATCGCGTCTTATAAGATGAAGTCCGACCGCTCACTCAGCGAGGTCGAGTGGGTCCTCTCGATTGGTGGGATCGACATTCGCTCCCACCAGAGCGTGCCGGACCAGGTGAGCTGGGATGAGCTCAAGGCAGAGTTTGACGCGATCTTTGTGGGCTTTGGGCTGGGAGAGGACTCGCTCCTCTCGCTCCCTGGGGCAGACGCTCAAGGTGTGCAGGGCGCGGTGGACTTTATCGCGCAGATGAAGCTGACCGCCCTCGACCTCAGCGGGGTCACGCAGGCGGTGGTGATCGGGGGAGGGAACACCGCCCTTGACGCGGTCCGAGAGCTGAAGGGGCTCGGAGTGGAGCGCGTGACCCTCGCCTACCGTGGCGGTGAAGAGCAGATGTCAGGCTACGCGCATGAGTGGAGCGAGGCCAAGCGTGAGGGTGTTGAGGCCCGCTGGCGCGCCCAACCGCTGTCTTTCTCTAGCGAGGGCGGTAAGGTCACCGGCGTGACCTTTCAGGCGATGGACGAGCAGAAACAGCCGATCGCAGGGCAGACGCTCTCGTTACCTGCTGACCTCGTCCTCTTAGCGATCGGGCAGGGGAAGCTCGGGGCGCTCACCGCAGGCCTTGGGGTTGAGGTCGAGCGCGGTAGGCTCGTCACCGATGAGCAGGGGGCGACCGCGGCGGAGGGGGTCTACGCAGGTGGTGACTGCCGTAACGGCGGTAAAGAGGTGGTTAACGCGGTCGCAGAGGGCGACCAGGCGGCCCACGCGATTCACGCATTTCTTACGGGAGGTGGCTCATGCCGGACCTAACATCCAACACAGCGGGGATCATCTCCCCTAACCCATTCTGGCTGGCCTCTGCGCCTCCTACGAACTCGGGTCGACAGATCATGCGCGCCTTTGAGGCGGGCTGGGGTGGGGCGGTCTGGAAGACCCTCGGCCAGCCGATTCAGAACGTCTCCTCACGCTTTGGTGGGATCCACTGGCGTGGTCAGCGAGCGGCTGGCTTCAATAACATCGAGCTCATCACCGACCGTAGCCTTGACGCTAACTTTAAGGAGATGGCGGAGGTCAAGCGCCTCTTCCCGAAGCACGCGGTGATCTCCTCGCTGATGGTTGAGACTAAAGAGGAGTGGAAGGAGGTCGTCCAGCGCTCGATCGACGCGGGCGCGGATGGGTTAGAGCTTAACTTTGGTTGCCCGCACGGTATGTGTGAGCGTGGGATGGGCTCTGCGGTCGGCCAGGAGCCCAAGGTGAACCAAGAGATCACCTCATGGGTAAAGGAGTACTCAAGTATCCCCGTGCTGGTGAAATTGACCCCCAACGTCGGTGACATCACCCCGCACGGCCTCGCGGCTCAGGCGGGGGGCGCTGATGGCGTCTCGCTGATCAACACGATCAAGAGCATCATCGGCGTGGACCTTGAGCGAATGGCTCCACAGCCTGTGGTTGGGAGCAAGGGCACCAATGGAGGCTACTGTGGCGCCGCGGTGCGCCCGATCGCCCTCCACATGGTCGCTCAGCTCGCCCGTCACCCCCAGTTTAACATCCCAATCAGCGGGATCGGTGGGGTGACGAACTGGAGAGACGCGGTTGAGTTTATCGCGCTTGGCTCCTCATCCGTTCAGGTCTGTACCGAGGTGATGCTCCGTGGGTACAGGATCGTTGAGGATATGATCGA
>Ga0181588_10003072_pt1 | contig 14173 bp, 13 predicted proteins | sample 071ome_26_FD_148607 | JGI IMG/M metagenome (GOLD analysis project Ga0181588, IMG submission 148607) | Coastal salt marsh microbial communities from the Groves Creek Marsh, Skidaway Island, Georgia - 071409BT metaG (spades assembly) | ecosystem: Environmental > Aquatic > Marine > Intertidal zone...
ATGGCCGACCCGGATTTCGAGAAGCGCTCCTTCCCGCATATGCGCCACCTGATGTATGCCGCCGCCCCGATGCCACCGGAAAAGGTGCATCAGGCCCAGGCGGCCTTCCCCCATACGGTCGAGACCTTCTACGGCCAGACCGAAGCCTCCTCGATCTGCACGGCGATGACCGCCGCCGAGCTTGAGGACGACGCCAACAACGGCTCGGTCGGACGGGCTTCACCGATGATGCGGGTCGAGATCATGGACCCGGACGGCAACATCCTGCCGCCGGGCGAGACCGGCGAGGTCGTGGTGCGCGGCGGGCTGACCATGACCGGCTACTACAAGAACCCGGAAGCCACGGCGGCCACCATAAAGGACGGCTGGCTGCATACGGGCGACGGCGGCGTCATCGACGAGCGCGGCTACCTGTTCCTGAAGGACCGGCTACGCGACGTCATCATCTCGGGCGGGTTCAACGTCTATCCCGGCGATGTGGAAGGCGCACTGGTCCGGCACCCGGCGATCTATGAATGCGTGGTCTTCGGCGCGGAGGACGATCACTGGGGCGAGCGGGTCGAGGCCGCCGTCCAACTTCGCGAAGGCATGTCCGCCTCGCCCGAGGACATCATCGCCCACGCCAAGGCCGAACTCGGTTCGGTGAAAGCCCCCAAGGCGATCCACATCGTCGATGACCTGCCGCGCAGCGCCGTCGGCAAGGTCCAGCGGCGTGAGGTGAAGGAGAAGTTTTCGGGCGGCGCCAAAACCTGACCCATTGGCCGGCGCCCACTGACAGCGTAAGACTCCCGCACCATGCGAATTACCGACATCCGCGAGATCGCGATTCCCCTGAACCTGAACCTGCGCAACGCGGTGTTCAATTTCAGCCAGATGACCACCTCGGTGGTCGCCGTCATCACCGACGTCGTGCGTGACGGCAAGCCGGTCGTCGGCTACGCCTTCAACTCGACGGGCCGCTATGCCTGCGGCGCGCAGATGCGCGCGCGGTTCATCCCGCGCATCCTCGACGCCGATCCGGACAGCCTGATCGACGAGGACCGCGACAACCTCGATCCCGAGGCGATCCTCGCCGCCATGATGCAGGGCGAGAAGCCGGGCGGACATTCCGACCGCTCCGTCGGCATCGGCACGATCGAGTTCGCCGTCTGGGACGCGATCGCGAAGATCGAGGAAAAGCCGGCCTTCCGCTCCATCGAGGCGCGATACAACCCCGGCGGCGCGAAGCCGAAGATGTTCGTCTATGTCGGCGGCGGCTGGTACGCACCGGGCAAGGGCATCCCGGAACTGCTCGACGAGATGCAGGGTTATCTGGATACCGGCTACACCCAGCTGAAAATGAAGATCGGCGGCATGTCGGTGCCCGACGACATGAAGCGGTTGGAAGCGGTGTTGAAGCTGGTCGGGGACGACGGCTGGAACCTCGCGGTGGACGCCAATTGCGGCCTGACCCGCGAGGCGGCCTTCGAGTACGCCAGGGCCATGTCGCCCTACAAGCTGCGCTGGTACGAGGAAGCGACAGACCCCCTCGACTACGCGCTGATGGCCGAGATCGCCGAGGTGTATGAACCGCCGCTCGCGACCGGTGAGAACCTGTTCTCCACCCAGGACGTGCAGAACCTCGCGCGGTTCGGCGGCATGCGGCCCGGCCACGACGTGCTGCAGACCGACCCGCCCCAGAGCTACGGCGTCGTCGCCGTGACCCGCACGATCGACATGCTCCGGCAGCACGGCTGGGACGCCAATTCCCTGATGCCGCACGGCGGCAACCAGATGTCGCTGCATATCGCGGCGGGGCTGGGCATGCTGCTGTGCGAATCCTATCCGAACACCTTCGGCATGTTCTCCGACTTCGCGGACGACGCCGAGGTGATCGACGGTTACCTGACCCTGGATGAGGAACGCCCGGGGATCGGCTTCGAGGCACAGGCCGAGCTTTACAAGGTGATGAAGGAACTGTCCGACGCCTGACGAGACATAAAAGCGGGGACAAACCCCCGCAACATATGAGGAGACCGCCGCCATGATGTTCGAGTATTTCCCCGACAACTACCCCTGGTCGATGGCCGCCATGATGGCCGTGAACGCGGGCGCCGTGATGTCCGAGGTGCATGAAGCGCTGGCCCCGCTGAAGGACGTGGCGGGCGCTAATGACGACGCGGCCAACGACGCATGGCACAAGCGCTGGATGATGCTGGGCGAGCGCAGCGAGCGGCTCGCGGACGAGGACGACGCGGCCGGACGGCGCATCAGCGCCAGTGCCAAGTACAAGCGCGCCGCTGTGTACTTCATGACCGCGGAACGCATGTGCAAGTCGAACGATCCGGTCCGGATCGAGACCTATAAGCATATGCTCGAGGTCTTCCGGAAAGGCGTGGAGCGAGAGAACGGCCCGGTCGAATGGGTCGAGGTGCCCTACAGCCACAACGGACAGGACACGAGCCTGCCCGCACTGTTCTTCCCTGCGAACCCGAAGGCCGTGACCGGGGACGGACCCGCCCCCTGTATCATCCACTTTGACGGCCTCGACGTGATGAAGGAGTTCCTCTACCTGGCCGGCGTCGCACGCGCCTACGCCGCGCGGGGAGTCTCCACCCTGCTGATCGACCACCCGGGCGTCGGCGAGGCGCTGCGGCTGCGTGACCTGAAGCTGTTCCCCGAGACCGAGATTCCGGCCGGCGCCGCGGTCGATTACCTGGAAGGGCGCGCCGACGTGGATTCGAACCGTATCGGCATGGCGGGCATCAGCCTGGGCGGCTACTACGTGCCGCGTGCGGCCGGCTTCGAGCACCGTCTGAAATGCGCCATCGCCTGGGGCGCCATCAACGACTACGGCAAGATCACCCGCGGGCGGCTCGCCGGGACCGGCACGAAACTGTCCGTGTCCCACTGGGAAGAGCACATGAACTGGGTGTTCGGGACCAATTCCGCCGAGGAAATCCTGGAGCAGACCGACCGGATGAACCTCGACGAGGCGGTGCCCAATATCGAGTGCCCGCTCCTGGTGGTCCATGGCGAGGGCGACCGCCAGATCCCGCTGGAGATGGCGCAGAAGACCATCCGAGAGGCCGTGAAAAGCCCTCGCGCGGAATTGAAGGTGTTCACAGCTAATGACGGCGGCATCGAACACTGCCAGGTCGATCACGGTGCGCTGGCCGTCGAATACATGGCGGACTGGGCGGCGGAGGTGCTGGGCGCACGAAAATCCTGATCAGGCGACTCTCCGTTTGACTCAATCAAACGCTTGATTGAGTATCCCTGAATGAGCGTCCGGCCAACGGACGCCAAGGGAGGAAATGTGAGCGCACTTTCGTTGGACGAAAGCGATCACGCGTCCGGTGTCTCGGGCGATGCGCGCGGGGAAGCGACCCGCCAGCGCATTCTGGATGCTGCGCAAAAACTGTTCTCCGAGCACGGCAGCACCGGGGTCTCCCTGCGCGCCATCACAGCCGAGGCGGGCGCCAACTCGGCAGCCGCGAACTATCATTTCGGCTCAAAATTGGGGCTTCTCGAAGCCGTGTTCGCACGGCACGCGATGGCCATCGCGGAAGAACGTGAGAAGCTTCTGAGCGATTGCCGGGAGGAACCCGGCCGCCCGCCCCTCCTCGACCAGATCATTCGCGCGTTCCTGGAGCCGGGCATGCGCGGCCAACACGGTGGAACGGGATTCGCCCGGTTTCGCGGTCGCATGCTGGCCGAAAACACCGAACACACCCGTGAGCTCTATGCCCGGCATTTCAACGATTCGACCGGCAGCTTCCTCAGGGCGCTGCACAAAGCAGTGCCGGACCTGCCGGAGACCGACCTCTACTGGCGTTTCCACGTCGTGCTGGGTTCGATGATATACACGCTGGCCAACCCGGGCCGCATCCAGATCCTCAGCAGTGGCGCGTGCGATCCGTCGGATATCGACGAAGCGCTCGACCATCTGGTGCCGATGATGGCGCAGCTGTTCAAGAATCCGGCAATGCCGGCGCAAAACCTCAATACAAACCAAGCCTGAGCCAAGAAGGAATTTGCACGATGGCCAATCCCAACAGCGACATGCGCGTCACCCTCGAAGTCCTCGAAGAGTGGGCGGAGAAATGCAAGAACTGGGGCAAGTGGGGTGACGACGACGAGATCGGCACCCTCAACTACACGACCGCCGACGACATCGTCGGTGCCGCCCAGCTCGTCAAGAAGGGCAAGGTCATGTCCATGGGCCTGAACTATGACCAGTTCGGCCCGCAGGGCGCGAAGACCCCCTACCCCGCCATGGGCCGTTTCAACCCGATCCACATGATGACGCGCACCGGCACCGACGCCTATTCCGGCGTGCTGGATCACCGCGGCATCCGTGGCGCGGACGACCTCATCATGATGCCGCTGCAGTGCGGTACCCAGTGGGACGGTCTGGGCCACGTCTTCTACAAGGACTTCATGTGGAACGGCTATGATTGCCGGGAGGTCACGACGGCCGGTGCGCAGAAGGCCGGCATCGAGAAGACAAAGGCCAAGATGACCGGCCGCGGCGTCTTCCTCGACATGGCGCGCGTGAAGGGTGTTGACGCCCTCGACGATGGCTACCCGATCACCTGCGCCGATCTCGACGAAGCGTGCGAGAAGCAGGGCGTCGAGGTCCGCAAGGGCGATTTCGTCGTGCTGCGCACCGGAATGATGGAACGCTGCCTGAACGACGGCAGCTGGGACGGCTATGCGGGCGGCGACGCCCCGGGCATGGCGTTCGAGACCCTGGAATGGATCTACGAAAAGGAAATCGCCGGCTACGCGTCGGACACCTGGGGCAACGAGGTGCGTCCGTGTGAGACGGACGAGAACATCAACCAGCCCTGGCACTGGATCGCCATTCCGATCCTGGGGCTGACCATGGGCGAGATCTTCTACCTGAAGGACATCGCCGACGATTGCGAAGAGGACAAGGTGTACGAGTTCATGTTCGTGGCCCCGGCGCTGCCGATCACGGGCGCTGTGGGCTCGCCGGTCAATCCGCTCGCGATCAAATAGTGGGACAAAGAAGTATTTGTCCTGAAATCACGGGACTTCCGGTAGAAACCGCATCCGTCGCGATGTGATCACAATTGGAAGTCACGGATGTGTGCGTAGGGGCCGCCTTGACCCGCTTCAGGGCGGCCCGCACAGTTCAAATGAAAAGCGGGAGCTTCGCGCTTCACGAACCTAGGGAGGTATCTATGCGCAAAACACTTCTGACAACCACGGGCCTGCTGCTCGGAACCGCACTCGCGTTCGGTTCAGCATCGGCAGGCGAAGTCGGCGAGACGCTCGCGGAAGCGAAAAAGAACTCGCAGGTCGTCCTCGACTGGCTCGCCGGTACGGCCGAAAGCTACGGCAAGAACGATGTGTCCTATGACGGGCCCGTCTTCACGCTTCGCTCCTCCAGCCATGTCCCGGCCGTGTCCGGCCTGGCCAAGCTGCAGATCGACGGCTGGAACCAGCTGGAGAAAATGTCCGGCGGCAAGATCAAGGTCGAGACGACCTGGTCGCAGACCGTTCACAGCGCGCGTGAAGGCCGTAAGGCCGTCCGCACGGGCCTGTCCGATCATGCGCCGTGCTTCTCGCTCTATACCGCACGCGACTATGACATGGTCGGCGGCCTGGGCCTGCCGTTCCTGTTCAACAACTCGCACGAAGCGGTCGCCACGGCCGAGCATCTCTATCCGAAGTATCTCAAGGAAGAGTTCGAGAAGTATCAGGTGCTGATCATGCGCGAGGCCCACACCTCGCCGTACAACCTGTACAACAACAAGCCGGTCCGCACGCTCGACGACGTTCAGGGCATGAAGGTCCGCGCCGGCGGCGGCACGCACTCCGCCATCGTCAACGCCCTGGGCGCCACCCAGGTCGGCATGCCGGCTCCGGACATCTATCCGGCCATGCAGCGCAAGACGATCGACGGCATCCACTTCAACGACGCGGCGGCGCTGACCTTCCGCCTCAACGAAGTGGCCAAGTACCGTACGCTCAACGGCTTCAACGTCCTGACCGTCGAGTACTGCCTCAGCAAGGACTTCTTCGACGACCTTCCGGCCGATCTGCAGGTGGTGGTCAACAACTGGGGCCGCCAGATGGCGATCGCCGAAGCCGTCGGCTTCTATGACTATGGCGGCGTGGAAGCTGTCGAGAAAATGGGCGAACTGACCGGTCTGGAGACCGTGAAGCTCACCGATATCGATCGCTGGAAAGCCGCTGTCGCGGGTGTCGAGAAGAAGTGGATCGACGACACCAACGCCAAGGGCCTGCCGGGTAGCGAGTTCATCGCCGCCGTAAAGGAAACGGCCAAGAAGTATCAGGCCATGAGCCCGAACGAAGTCATGCTGAATGCGATCAACAATCCCGTCCAGGGCATGTACGACATGAAGTAAGTCCAGTCAGCCGGGGCCTCCAGGCCCCGGCTGAACTGTTTTTTGGGGGGAGGTAAGTGCTCATGGAAAAGATCGAAAACATCTTCCGGTGGCTGTCGGAAAGTCTCGACAAGATCGCGGCACTGATCGTGTTGCCAGGTATTTCCATCATCGTGATCGTCGATGTGTTCCGCCGCTATGTAATGAACGATCCCTGGATCTGGAGCCTCGAATTCAATGAATGGATGCTCCTTCTGATCTTTGCGTTCGCGATCCCGGAGTGCACCCGACAGAACGGCCATATCCGTATGGAACTTCTGGTGGGCAACCTTCCCCGCAAGCTCCAGGACGCGTTCGATGTGATCTACATCTGCTCCGCGATGTGGCTGTTCTACCTTCTCGGCTCCCACGCCTGGGAAGAATTCCTTTTCGACTACGAACTCAACCGCATCACCGAGTATGTCCGCCTCCCCATCTGGGGCCATCACCTCGCAATGTTCATCATGTGCGTCATTCTCGAGATCTACTACCTGCTGAGGTTGGTCTGCGCGCTGTTCGGCTATGAACAGTTCTCACGCACCGACGCTCTGGATATGGGGGAATAAGTCCATGAACGCGAAATCCATCAACATGGTCGCGCTGGGCGTTCTGATTGCATTTGCGGCGCTCTTCGTGGCTGCCAACTCGGGCATCGGGTTCGAAAACCTTAAGCAGGTGGACAAGGGACTCATCGGCATCCTCTCCTTTGTAGCGATGCTGGGCCTGATCGTCGTCGGCGTGCCCATCGGTTTCGCCATGCTCATGACGGCCTCGGTCGGCTACTTCATCGTCGGGCGATCGAACTTTGCGGAAAGCCAGTTGTCCCTGACGTTTGCGGACCAGGGCACCGCCTTCGTGTTTGTCGCCGTGCCGCTGTATTTCCTGATGGGCCAGATCGTTCAGCGCACGAATATCGCCTTCGACCTCTATGAATGTATCTATCGCTGGCTGGGGCGCCTGCCCGGAGGCCTGGCGATTTCGTCGGTTGTCGCATGCGGCGGTTTCGGCGCCGTGTCCGGCGGTAGTGTGACCGCCGTCGCGACCATGGGCCCGATGTGTATTCCAGCCATGCGCCGCTACAATTATGACGATGCGCTCGCGACAGGCTGTATTTCGGCAGCCGGCACGCTCGGCATCCTGATTCCGCCGTCCATCATCATGGTCGGCTACGGCATCCTCACCGAAACCTCCATCGGTGCCCTGTTCATCGCCGGCATCATCCCGGGCATCCTGATGACGATCGGCTACTCGGTCACGATTGCCATCAAGTGCATGATCAACCCGGAACTCGGGCCGGTGGGTGAAAAGTTCACTATGATGGAGAAGGTCACCTCGCTAACGAAGGTGCTCCCGGTCTTTCTGACCTTCATGGTTGTCATCGGCGGCATCTACGCCGGCATCTTCACCCCCACGGAGGCAGCCGGCGTCGGTGTGCTTGCGCTCATCATCATTGCGGCCGTCATGCGGCGTCTGACGATGGAGAACATGAAAGAATCGCTGGTCAAGGCGATGCACACCTCTGCGATGATCTTCATCATCATCATCGGCGGCCACATGATGGGCAAGTTCGTTGTCCTGACCGGTCTGACCGAGGGTGTCATCGACGGAATCACCGGCTCGGACCTCAGCCCGCTGACGATCATGCTGCTGATCAGCCTGCTCTACATCGTACTGGGGATGGTGCTCGATGTCTGGGGCATGCTGATCCTGACCATCCCGTTCACCCTGCCGATCATCATCAATCTCGGCTACGACCCGGTCTGGTACGGGGTCTATGCGGTGATCATGGCGGAGCTGGCCCTGATCACGCCACCGGTCGGCATCAATGTCTATGTGATGGCGAAAATGGCGCCAGACGTGCCCCTGACGAAAATCTTCAGGGGCGTGGCGCCGTTCTTCATCTTCACGCTGGCACTGGTGGCCGCGATCACGCTGGTCCCGGACATCGCGCTGCTGCTGCCGCGCGCCGCCGGAATGGTGGACTAACGCAGGGCGCGTTCACGCGGACGGGGCGAGGCCCCGGGATTGAACGCCGGGCGCGCGACGGCATTTCGAATCTCGACGGTCGCGCCGACACCAAGGCTGTCGTCTGCCTGGGCGGTGTCATTGGCCGGACGGTCTTCCGCACGGCGGCGATCCTCAGCCGCGACCGGAAGCTGCCGGCGGCGGCGGTCCGGTCCGGCAAACGATTCCGACCGGATAAACCGCCGGGGTTTCTCGATCACGCTGCGAAGCCGGGCTTCGACACCGTCCACCGTGACGGGCTTGGCGAGAAACTCCGTAACACCCGCGTCGCGCGCCGCGACGACGAGCTGCTTTTCAGCGTGCCCCGTCACCATCATGACGGGGACATGCGTAGCCGGATGCGTGACGTCGTCCCGCAGCAGGCGCGAAAATTCGAGCCCATCGATCGGGCTCATCATCATGTCGGTGATGATGACATCGGGGACATTCAGACGGCTGTCATTGAGCGCGATCATGCCGTTTTCGACATCGCGCACCTGCCGGACCCCGAGGGATTCGATAATGCTGCGTATAAGCCGGCGCATATGATCGTTGTCATCAACGATCAGCACGCGAAGTTCGGAAAATTTGTCCCTGAGCATGAAACTGCCTGTCCTCATTCCCGCCGCAACCCGTGACATCGAAAGCGGGAATCAGCAGCAAAGTACCGTTAAACTATCGGCACATTTAGTTAATGAATGATTTCGGGTACATGAGCGCATCCGCGGCCCATGGCCCGGTCCAGGCTCCAGCGCCCGGACAACGAACCGGAGAGGAATGTCCCATGCAGGAAATGAGCGTCGATATCTACCACAACCCCCGCTGCAGCAAGTCGCGCGCGACGCTTGAGCTTCTGGAGGCGCGCGGGGTCGAACCGTCGGTGATCGAGTACCTCAAGGAACCACCGGACGACATCGAATTGCGCCAGATCCTGGACCTGCTGGGCATATCTGCCCGCGAACTCCTGCGCACAGGCGAAGCCCCCTACAAGCAGCTCGGGCTCCAGAACCCTTCCCTCAGCGAGGACCAGATCATCGAGGCGATCCTGAAGTTCCCGATCCTGATGGAACGTCCCATCGTGATCGCCAACGGCAAGGCGCGCATCGGACGGCCTCCGGAATCGGTGCTGGAGATTCTCTGACACCGCCCGCCGCGATACACGGATCAACGCGATGAAAATCTGTATCGTCGGCGCGGGCGCCATCGGCGGAACCCTGGCCGCGCGTCTCGAGCAGGCGGGAGAGGAGGTCAGCGTCATCGCGCGCGGACCGCATCTCGCCGCCATCCACGAGAGCGGCCTGCGCTACCGCACGCCGGAGACCGCGTTCACGACCCATCCTGCTGCCTCGGATAATCCGGACGACTTCGGCCCGCAGGATTTCGTGATCCTCACGGTCAAGGCGCCGTCGCTGCCCGGGATCGCGCCCGCGCTGGCACCGCTGATCGGGCCGGACACATCCGTGGTTGCGGCCATGAACGGTATTCCCTGGTGGTTCTGCGATGCCTTGCCGGTGCCCCTGAAAGGCCGATCTCTGGAAACGGTCGACCCCGGCGGCATGCTCGCCGCGACCCTGCCCCGCGAACATGCGCTCGGCTGTGTCGTCCATGCGGGCGCATCGGTGCCGGAACCCGGCCTGATCGACCACATGGCCGGAGACCGGTTCATTGTCGGCAGCGCGGACAGGGCCCCGTCAGCGCGCGCGGACAAGCTCGCCGCAGCCATTGCGCGCAGCGGGCTCAACAGCGTCGCGACCGTTGACATCCATGGTGAAATCTGGATGAAGCTGATCGGCAATATGGGCATGGGGCCGATCTGCACACTGACAGGCGCCACGCTGGTAAAAATGGCGCACGACATGGACGTCCGGCCCATCGCCGCCGAAATGATGCGTGAGGCCGTCGCGATCGGCGACGCGCTCGACCTGCCCATGACCATGGGGATCGAGGAGCGGATCGACCTCGGCGCGGAGCTCGGTGAGTTCAAGCCGTCGATCCTGCAGGATCTGGAACTCGGCCGCCCCATGGAGATCGACGCGCTGGTCAGCGTGGTCTCGGAACTGGGTACCATCGCCGGTCTTCCGACACCGACCATCGATACCGTGCTCGCCCTGCTGCGCGGCCGCGCGCGCCAGGCCGGGCTCTACGCCTGACCCGATGAGCACAAACTGGCGCACCATCGCGACGCTGTTCGCCATGATGTTCGCGAGCCAGCTCGCGCTGACCATCTATCTACCCGCCGTCCCCGATATCGCCGCCGAGCTCGGCGTGACGCCGGGGCGCGTCCAGCTCATCATTCCCGCCTACCTGATCGCCTTCGCCATCACCCAGTTGATCGCCGGCCCCCTGTCCGACGCGTTCGGGCGCAAGCCGGTCATCCTGTGCGGCCTTGGTCTTTTCTGCGTGGCCAGCCTCGGCTGCGCCCTGTCCACCGAGCTTTGGCAACTCATCGCAGCGCGCTTCGCGCAGGCCGCGGGTGCCTGCGCCACCATCGCGGTGGGACGCGCGATCATTCGCGACACAAGCGAAGGCAAGAGCGCAGCAAAGGCCATGTCCTATCTGGCGATGGCGCTGGGGGTCGGACCGGCCGTCGCACCATTCTTCGGCTCACTCCTGCTGGAGCCGTTCAGCTGGCACGCGACCTTTTATGCCACCGCGGTTATGAGCGCGGCCGTGCTGCTGTTCGGGGCCGGCATCCTGCGCGAAACCCTGCCGCCCGAACTGCGCCGCCCGTTCCAGGCCAGCGGACTGGCCACGGTGTACCTGTCCCTGCTCCGGCAGCGGGAGTTCATGGGCTACAGCCTGACCATCTCCTTCCAGAGCGGAACTTTTCAGGTCTTTATCACGGCCTCGCCCATCGTGCTGATCGGGCTCATGGGCCTGTCCCGGGAGCTTTACGGGCTCTACGTAATGTGCATCCCGGCCGGATTTATCCTGGCAAGCTTCATCGTGAGCGTTCTGGTCACGCGTATTCCCATCAACACGATCATCACGACGGGGTGCGTGTTCGGCGTGGCAGGCGGCCTGATGCAGGCCATCCTGGCCCTGACCGGAACAGCGACGCCGGAGCTGATCGTGGCCGCAATTCTCGTTTCGAACTTCGGAACGGGCCTGGTATTCGCCAACTGTTACGCATTGGCATTGAGCACCGTGACCCCGTCCTATGCCGGCGCTGCCTCCGCTTTAGGCGGCTTCCTGCATCAGGGCTGGGCGTTCGTCGTGTCCTTTATTGCCGCGGAAATCATGCACACTTCGTCGCTCCAAATGGGCATCGCCCAGAGCCTCACGACAATGGCCGCGCTGACGACGTTCCTGCTGACGGTCGTGTTCTTCGCCGCGCGAACTGCGCGGCGCGAACGGGCTGTGCCCCGGCCCTAGACCTTCGGCGTCAGCCCGGCGGCCTCGATCCCGGCGACTGCACAGGCTTCGTCATTGTCTGACGTGTCGCCGGTGACACCAACCGCGCCGGCCACATCGCCATCGTCGTCGAGAATCAGCACCCCGCCCGCAGCGGGAACGATGCGACCGCCCGCGGTCGATGCAAGTGCATTTCCAAAATGAGGACGGTTGAGGAAATCGGCCTCGTTGGCGCGCGACGAACGGCCGATGGCGAGACCGCCCCAAGCCTTCCCGAAGGCGATCTCAAACCGGAGGATTCCGCTCTTGTCCTCGCGCTGCATCGAGACCAGATGCCCTCCGTCATCCAGGACCACAATGGTCAGCGGCCCGATACCCAGTTCACGGCCCTTGGCCTGACCGGCTTCGATGATCTTGTTCGCCTGCGCGAGCGTGACTTTGGCCATGTGGAGTTCCCCCGGCTGTCTGAAAACATGAATGCCGAAAATTAACCGGGCGCCTCCCGCATGGCCAGTGCCAGAGGGATTTTTCGCAGCCCCGGTGCCCTATGCGGCCTGCGAACCGGCCTTCTTGTGGCTGTAGGCTTTGGCAATGTAGTCCGCAAAGAAGTCGCCGTAGCGCAGGGGTTCGTATTTGCAGGGGTTAGCTTCGGTGCAGCAGCTCTCCACCGGCACGATCACATCGTCGAGGTCCGGGTTGAAGAAGAAGGCGAGTGAATAGCGATCCTTGCCCACCGACGCTGTCACCCGGTGGGGCGATGCGCGGAACCGGTCGTTGGACCAGCGCTTGAGCATGTTGCCCGAGTTGACGATGACGCCCCGGTCCATCGGCGGATGATCCACCCATTCGCCCGCATCCGTCTTGATCTGCAGCCCCGGCTGGTTGCTCTGGGGCAGCATGGTGATAAAGCCGGCATCGGTGTGGGAGGCCGACCCGAACTGGTCGTCGCGCATCTCACCCACCGCCGGATACTTCACCATGCGCACGACGATCGACGGGTCCCTGAAATAGTCGTCGAAATAATCCGCCGGCATCTCCAGCGCGCGCGCGATGACCGGCAGCATGCGATAGCCCAGATCGGACATCATCGTGTGATACGCCACCTGGCTTTCGCGGAAACCGGGGGCCGCCGCCGCATCCGGCCACTGGTTCAGACCCCGGAACCGTTCACCCGACAGCACCTTGGGATCGTCGGGCGCGCGCTCGCCGTGATAGGTCAGATTCTCCATGGCATTGGGCCTGAGCCCTGCCGTGCCATCGACCGAGTGCCCCTTGTTGAGCGAGGTGCCCATGGGCACGAAACCCAGTTGGTGCTCGTTCACCTCCAGCTTCAGCTTCTCCTCGCACGGCAGGTCGTGGAACTGTTTCGAGCCCGCGAAGGCATTGTCGATCACATCCCAGTCGAGATCGTGATTCACCCACATCATGAACCCGACCCGCTCGAACGCGTCGCGCACCTGCGCCGCCAGGTCCTCCAGCACGCCGGTGTCTCCGGCCAGGTGGGGGCCGATATCGAGAATGGGGAATTCGCCGGGTTCGACGACGCGGAAGGGTCGTTGTTCGGTCATGGCGTGTCTCCGGTTGGATACGGGAGGTCGGTCCCGTTTCGCGCACATTCACGCAAACCTCCCTCACGGACATAATTCACGAAACGCCGAATCTCAGATTGTAAGACAGTCGCCGGGCCGCGTTCGCCCCGGCGCGGCGCTGACCTATGCCAGACTGCACCGGCCCGGCATCCCGGGGCGGCAGACACATCGGAGGAAAACCATGTCGAAAACCGTCGGAATCGTCGGGCTCGGCGCCATGGGCTCGGCCATGGCGATCATGCTGGTGAAGGCCGGCTACAAGGTTGTCGGGTTCGACCTGCGCGCCACCGCGCTGGACGAGCTGGAGGAAAACGGCGGGACCGGCGCCGAAAGCCCCCGCGCCGTGGCCGAAGCGGCAGATGTGGTGCTGCTCTCCCTGCCCACGATCGAAGCGTTTCAGGACGTCATCAGCGGACAGGGCAGCGTGACCTCCGCTGCGAAGCAAGGGCTGGTGCTGATCGACACCTGCACCATGCCGGTTGCGGTGAAGGAGGAAGGCGCGCGCATCGCCTCGGACAACGGCATGACATTGATCGACGGGACGGTCAGCGGAAACAGGGACATGATCCTGGCGAAGACGCTCACGGCCTATATGAGCGGGGAGCAGGCGGCCTATGACGCCCACGCCGACATCCTGTCCGCCTTTACCCGCAAGCACAGCTTCGTCGGCGCCTTCGGCAATGCCAGCAAGATCAAGTTCGTCATCAATCACCTGGTCTGCATCCAGACCTGCGCCAATGCCGAGGCGATCGCGATGGGCCTGAAAGCCGGGCTGGCGGCGGAAGATATCTTCGATCTGGTGAAAGACAGCGCCGCCAACTCCGT
>Ga0181588_10003081_pt1 | contig 14141 bp, 9 predicted proteins | sample 071ome_26_FD_148607 | JGI IMG/M metagenome (GOLD analysis project Ga0181588, IMG submission 148607) | Coastal salt marsh microbial communities from the Groves Creek Marsh, Skidaway Island, Georgia - 071409BT metaG (spades assembly) | ecosystem: Environmental > Aquatic > Marine > Intertidal zone...
CCGAAAGAAGTCCTCCAGTCCATTTACGTGCCGGAATCTCTGGCGGAAATTCGAGCGTACGTCCGATGGGAAGAGTTCGGGAAGCCGGAAGATACGACGGCGGAATGGCAAGCGAGCGAGTATAAAAACGCCGTTTTGGATTTGAAATTGGAGCTACTCTCCGGGATGACGCTGAACGACATCCGACGACGATACGGCGTCGAGCCGGTGGAAGGAGACGACGACGAGTTGCCGATGTTTACCATGGACGAAGAGTTGGAGAAAAGGATGAAATTGGCGGAGGCGATGACGAGAGTCGAGAAGGTTGGGAAGATGAGTCTCGTGGAAGAGGAAGACTCGGCGGTGCGATACGGGGACGCGATGGCGGATCCTTTATCTAACGCAGCTGGTGTTGTTGTGGATGAGTTCATCAAACCGCTTCCCGGTACTTCGTCTTCTATTGATGTTGTTTCCGCGGAAGAGATGACGGAAGAAGAGCGCGAGATGATGGAGGAGGAAGCGACAGTGGTTGACCGAGCGGGGATGTCCATCGAACACGAAGTAGAGAAAGAAGAGGAAGAAGAGGAGGAGGAGGAAAAAGCAATGCTGACGGAAGCCGAGGAGGACTTCATGCAGGAATTGCAAGCGTCGACGACGTTTGATGCGGATGATTTCCTTCCGATGACGAAGGAGAAGAGCAAGAAGAACAAGAAGAGCGAAGAGGAAAAAGTTTTAGAAGAAGAAGAGAAGCGCCAAAAAGCCGTCGCGAGCGAGCTCGTCTTAAACTTGAAGGTGGAAGTAGAAAAGTACAAGCAATCCGCGCAATCACTCAAAGCACAAATGCTAGAAGCTACGGAGAGAGCGGAAAAGGCTTCCTCTGAGTTTGAATCCATGAAAGAGCAACGAAACCGATTAGCGCGCGAATTGTCTGAGCTCGAACTCGAAGCCGCCGCGAAAGACGAGGAGATTAAAGAGCTAAACGAATTTCTCGTGACTTCTGAAAAAGACTTCGAGCAATCCAAAGTAGAAGAACTTCAAAGTTTGCGAGAGTCTTTGGAGCAAATGAAAGAGGAGAAGAAAGCGGCGGAGGTTTTGGCGAGAGCGTACAAGCAAGATTTCGTCCAAGAAAAAGAACTGAACGCGAAGCTCCGAGAGGAGAAGAACCAGGTGATGGATGAGAAGAAAATGAGCGAACGAGATATGCGAACGGCTGCGAACGAAACCGAGATGAAGTTATCCGCGGCGATGCGCGAAAACGCCGAGTTGAAGAAAATCTGGGACAGCGACCGCAAAGTTATCGAAATTTTGACCAAAAAGTTGGACGAAATGTCCGAGAAGCCCGGGTTGGGCGCCGCCATCGTCAATACCTACTCCACCGTCAAAACGGTCATTCCAAAGTACTCCTCGGTTATCGCGAGCACGACCGTGAACACGACCAAAGGGGTCGTTTCTAAAACGACGGATATCTCCGGTAAATTCTTCTCCGCCGTAAAGACGAAATTCGAGAAGATCAAAGAGGAAGAGTTGGCACTCATGGACGAGGAGGACGACGACGACGAGTTCGAAGACAGCGACGTTCGAACGGGCATTTTTTTGTAAAGAGACAGTAGAGCACTGCGCTACAAATATTGTGTTACCACTATTACTATTAATATGAATGATTTCGACTTTTGATGAGAGAAGACAAAAAGCTAGTCGTCGCCGAGAAGTGACATGTGTTCAAACCTATTTTTATACAAGAGACTTGAAAAATCTACTGCTACTATTACTACAAATACAAATACATCTCTACAACTACTACTGCATGCACGCTTTCCGTTATAATTTTCCGCCAAATCTAAACTCGTATCGTTTGAAACGCTTCAAACACCGACCTCTCGTATTCCGTCTTCAACGGATCGAAGCCGCACGCTTTTAAGCTCGCCTCTCTCTTCGCCTTCTTCCCTTCCTCGGTCGTCTCGTCGTACTCGGTGTACGCGACGACCTGCTCCATCGCCTCTCCCGCTCCTCTCGTCACCCCTTCTGGCTGATAGTCCATCATCATTTGCAACATCTCCTCGTCCTCGATGTTCTGGTGGTCGTCGCCGCCGCGAAGAGCAGCGCCACCCACACCACCCACGTCTCCCACACCAGAGGAGAAAACCATAAATTTCTCCGGGCACGACACTCTGTCCTCCGCCAAGTTTCTCTCTCTCCTCTCCTTGATCTCTTTCGCGTGTTCTCTCTTCTCTCTCGCCAGCATCTTCTCCGTCTCCGAAACCTCGATCCCTTCGATCAGATTGAAACACATCTCCTCCACAAACTCCAAATAGTCGTTGTATTTGGCGTCGGTGGGGAAATCGCGTCTGCGCTTGTTGAAAACCGCGAGAACTTTGTTTCGGAGCTTCACGTCCGAAGAGATTGTCGCGGGAACGAAACACTTGATGACATTGTTGTTGTTGTTGTTGTTCGCGGGTAGAGTCGTCGTCGTCGTCGTCATGACGGACGAGTCGCGTCGTTATGGAAGGAGGAGAAAGTTAACTTTCGAAGAACTTTCCCCGGTTTAGGTGTTTAGGGTTTAGGTTTTAGACACGCTTCGATTTGGAAAAAGAAAAGCGGGAAGGGCGCTTTCTTTCACGTCAAAGCGACGACGGAGGGAAAGACACGAGACGACAACGAATCGAACATCATGTCAACCACGAACCGCTTAAACGTGGTTCCAACCGTCACGGTCCTCGCCGTGGTCAAAAACCGCCTGATCGGCGCCCAGAGAGGGTATAAACTCCTCAAGAAAAAAGCCGACGCGTTGTCTCTTCGCTATCGACAGATTCTGAAGAAGATCGTCTCGGCGAAGCTTTCGATGGGCGAGAACATGAAAACGGCGTCGTTCGCGTGGACGGAAGCGAAGTACGTCGCCGGGGAAGGGATAAAGCACACGGTTTTAGATTCTGTGGACGGGAAGGCGGAGATTAGGGTGAAAGCGTACGCGGATAACGTGGCAGGGGTGAAGATTCCCAAGTTTAACGCCTTGGGAGGAGGAGAAGCCGGAAACGCGTCTTCGTCGACGGAGAATAAGAGCGAATTGACGGGTTTAGGCAGAGGCGGGAAACAGGTGCAGAAGTGTAAGAGAGCGTATAAAGAGGCATTGCAAACGCTCGTGGAACTGGCGAGTTTACAGACGGCGTTTTTGACGCTCGATCAGGCAATCAAGACGACGAATAGGAGAGTAAACGCGTTGGAGAATGTGGTCACGCCGAGGTTGGAGAACACGGTGAGTTACATCAAAGGGGAGCTGGACGAGTTGGAGAGAGAGGAGTTTTTTCGGTTGAAGAAAGTTCAGGCGAAGAAGAAGAAGGACGCGAAGGAGATTGAGGAGAAGGAGGATAGGATGAGCAAGGGAGACGGGGTCGTTAGAGGCGAAGGCGGAAGCGGCGCCGGAGAGGTTGGAAATTTGATCGACTTTGCCACCGAAAAGGACGAGGATTTGTTGTTTTAGACTTTTAGCGCACATAACTTTGTAAAAACATTTGTTAGAGATAACACAGACGTAATAATGATAAAATTATAATGGTCGTTACCACGCGCATTCGTGAAATAGCAGCGCTGAAAACGTCCGAAAGTTCAACATTTGATGCGCAAAAAAAAACTCTACAGTATATTACAATTCTAATCGTCGCTCAACTCTTCTAACCATTTCTTGAAGTCCGGTGGATTCGGTAGCTCGGACTCGATCAACTCCTCCATTGGAAAACGCAAGATAGCCGCCACTCCGGTCAATTGCTTCAACCTCTCCCCACTTTCGTGACCGGTTGAAAATACCCTGGCGCTGCCAAAACCGGAATTTTCCACCTCTTCGCGAACTTTCGTCCATAACTTTCTTTCTATTGGATCTTTTGTGCGAAAGACGTCGTCTGATAAGAGCAACATCTTAATCGCACCTTCTTTAAACGCTTTCAACACGTGCGATGGACCGTACAAGGCTTTGTATTTCTCGATTTCTGCGTACAATTGTTCGAGCACGTCCGCGTCAAGCGTTTCCGCGGCGGCGCCAACCGCTTTGCGCGTAGACGGATCTTTTAGCGCTTCCAAAAGCGCACCTACGTGCGCGCTCGATGCTCGCACGTTCTTTACTAACACGCAATCGAACGATGACTTCAACCAACTCTCGAAAGATTTGCCAGAATACAACTTTTGCGCTCGTTCGTTCAGCCTTTGCAAAATATTCTCCTTCCCAAAACCTGGGCCGGCGATGACGAAACAGTTGCAATTTTCCAGGAAATGTTTCTTCTTCTTCTCGTCTGTTGAACCAGTTGCCGCCGCTGCCGCCGACGACGATGCCGTGGCATGACCACTCCCGATGCCGCCTAAAACCGCATCGCAAATATCATCGTAAAACTTCCCCAACTGTTTCTCGTGCCCAACGACTGCGCCTACCCCTTTCTTCTTCGGAATCGATCTTTCTATCTTGGCGACGACGGTTGTCCGAGCGCCGCCGCACAACGCTATGCGACACTCTCCTACATCCGATATCAACATCGCCGCTATTGTCGCTTGCACGTTCGGCTCCAATGCTTTTCGAAAACGTCTCACATCCTCCCCGTCCCACTCGCTCTTCTCGATTGTCACCGCTTTATGCGTCGTCAATTCCAACGTGTGCATCGCGCCTTGCTTCACGTACTCGCTTACCGTTTGATTCTGTCCGGAAACCCTCACGAGACTCAAATCTGGATCCCAATCGATGTTCGTCACTTTCACGCCCAAAGTAAGTTTAATAACCTTCGACGACGTATCTCTCGTACCGTTCCCGCCCGACGAAGCTTCCATCTCGGACGCTTTCACTTTCCTCGTCGCCGTCGCGTGGACGATATCGTCCAGCTTGAGCAAATTGTACAAATCCCACATGTCATCCTCGGTTTCCGGGGTACACTTTACCGACCCTTTACCGTCGCGCTCAAACTTTTCGTGAATGAGTTTCATGCGCCTCCTCTCTGCTATTCTTTTTCACGATAATACGCGCCGTCTCGAAAACCTCCTCTTACCGCCGCCTCGTCGGAAGAGCAGCGGGAAAGAGAGAGAGAGAGTGAACGCGCGTACGTATAAAAAATGTCTCTCTGGCTTTCTTCTCAACGGAAATTGGGAAAAGAGAACTCTCGTTACTCTCTCTCTCTCTTACCTCTCACACAGCGCGCGACGCGACGACAAAAATACGAACGTCGCTCTTTTGTATCTCCGCGCTCTTTTTTTTGAACCGAAGAGCGCGAGGGAGGAGAGACGGAAGAGAGAGAGCAAACGTGCCCGCCGCACGGTGTGTCCCTTTAGCGTGTTTTCGTAGGGAAGCACTCTTCTTTTTTTTTTTGGCGCGTTTGTGTACGAGTACGACTCGTATCTTCATTTTTATTTTTAAAAATACTTTACTTTTGAAAACGCGAGACGATGGTTTCGTTCTGTTCTTCGCGGCTTGTACAACTGCTCGCAACGATGACGATAGCGCCGCGGTGGTTTTTCGTCGCTCCTCGATGCGTCGTCGTCGTCGCGGAGGAAATCGCGCCGTTCCCGCTCGGCAGTCCTTGCTACGCGAACTACCAGTGCGAGAAAAACGTGGCGTTTTGCCGCTGGAAAGAGGAAGAGGGTATCGTGAGGGACTCTTCTGATGCCGGCGGCGGAGGTGATTACGATGATGACGCGTACGCTCATCGATCTTCGAAGTATAAATACCGAGTCGAAGCAGAGTATGGGTTGCACGGGTACGACGAGGAGAGTTTTAGGGAGGATTTGGCGATGAACGTGGCGAGATTTGCGAGCTCGGTGGCGAAGTTGATGGACGTGGACGCGCGTACGGTGGAAGCGCTCGAGGTGATAGGCCCGGGCGAAAGTCAGTCGAGGATCGCGAAGAACGCCGTGAAAGTCGTCTTTATAAAGTTTGGACTATTGTCGAAAACGTTGGTCGAAGCGGCGGAAAAAGGAAACAGATTGACGACGATAACGGCTGAGGAGGTTGTCGCGGCTTTACGCCAAGCCGGCTTGGAAAATGTTGTGGAGGCGTCGGCGTCTTCTGGTGATGGCTTTATTCAAGTATACGGCGTCGGAGCGAGCGATGAAAGCGAAGGCACGGATGGTGAAGGCGATGCTGATAATGATGAGTTCGCACCACCACCTTCTCCATTACTCTTGCCACCGTCGATGCCGTCACCTTTCCTGCCGCCGTTTTCACCACTCTTGACACCGCCGATAAGGGTGCCGCCGCCGCCACCGATGCCGCCAGACTTACCTCCATTACATCTTCCTCCACCTCCCCTTTATTCTATGCCACCGCCAGAAGTGCCCTCGCTAGATTATCAACCTTTGGAACCAACAGCATCACCAAGTCATCCACCTCTTTCACCTCCGCAGAGTCCGCCAAGTTCACCATCCACACCAAACTCGCCGTCCACACCGCCATCACCATCGCCACAAGCGCCACCAGCGCCATCCGCACCATCGTCGCCGCTTTCACCGGCTTCACCTTCATCTCCGTCATCACCACTCTCACCAGCTCTGCCTTCCGCTCCGAGCTCGCCGAGTTCGCCGTCCACACCATCCGCACCATCGTCGCCGCTTTCACCGGCTTCACCTTCATCTCCGTCATCACCACTCTCACCAGCTCTGCCTTCCACTCCGAGCTCGCCAAGTTCGCCGTCCACACCACCATCGCCGCTTTCACCGGCTTCACCTTCATCTCCGTCATCACCACTCTCACCAGCTCTGCCTTCCGCTCCGAGCTCGCCGAGTTCGCCGTCCACACCATCCGCACCATCGTCGCCGCTTTCACCGGCTTCACCTTCATCTCCGTCATCACCACTCTCACCAGCTCTGCCTTCCGCTCCGAGCTCGCCGAGTTCGCCGTCCACACCACCATCGCCGTTAAGGCGAAGAGTTCTACTTTCTTCTGACGTCATTGAGACGTATCAATTTGAGATGGGCGTTTGCAAACCAATACCACCTATCAGAACATCGACATTACCACCACCGCCACCGCCACTGAAAAAAATTCCAAGTACGAAGACGATAGGTATTTCCGTAGGTGTTAGTATGACTATTCTCGTTGTTCTTCGCGCTTCGTTCATCCACTACCAGCGACAGAAAAGCGAGCGAGGAGGAACAGATGCCCTTGCTTGCGAGGAAATTAGCGCGACTTCATCTTTGTCCTCCCGAAGAGTACTCTTTTCGCTGCGTGCTCTGTCTTGCAATGATAAGAAGGAAATAAGGAACAATACGAGCTTCTTTTTCGCTCCTCCATCTGGCGGTCAACAAAAACGAAAAAACAGAAAAATAAGCGTGTGAGGTATTTTTTCCTTCACTTTCGACGGTGCTTCAAAGACGAAGGTTTCCAGACGTGACCGAAACGAGACGAGCGGATCAATAGTGGATCACCCTCGATGGGTGACACGGCGCCAAGTGCGATGGCACAAGGAGGGGCAGAGATGTTAAGCAACGCAAAGAAAAAGGATGAGAAAAAAGTTTGGTCAACGCCACCAAAAATTGATACTTCGGCCATTACCGGTATTCGAGCAATCACGGCTATTCAAATCGCATCTGGACACTGGTTACTCTTTTATGGCTCGAAGAATCAAGTACCAATCGATTTTCAAGGTGGACTCGCAGTAAGTACCTTTTTCATGATTACTGGATTTGTTTTATACGTGGGATATCGGCACAAAGTCTGCAATACAGAGACGTTCTCTTATTGGACATTTATCAAACGACGATATGCACGTGCTTTGCCTCTGCACTGGATATGTCTCATTTTGTATGCACCCTTTGTGTTCTTGAACTACGCGCAAATAAGAGATGATTATAACTTTTGGCAAAATAAAAGCGGAGAAGTCAATCTGATTATGGGTATTGCTTTAACGCCTTTCTTAATGCACTCGTGGATTTTTTCTCTCTGTTACTGGAACTCTGTGAGCTGGAGTTTATCCTGCCAGCTCGGTTTTTACTTCTGCTTTCCGTGGATGTGTAGGAAGCTTGCGAAATTAGAGGAGAAGATTGAAGAAGAGGCCACTTCATCAATCAAGAAGCGCTCGCTCGTTGACCGGATTAAAGAGAAATTTTTCTGTGGTAGTTCCAGCGGTGGAGACGAAGAGACTATTGAAAGCACCAAAAACGCCATGACCAAATCCTTACTACTCTCGACTGAATTGGCTGGATACAGAAAATATATTCTTCGATTCTACCACCTTTCATCTTTCCTGCCGCTCACCATGATGGGTATCATGAATTCCACGTACTTTCGTAACATTTGGAAGGACAAAGATTTCGACGGTCGTGCCTCTACTTTGGTCACCGCGTTGGATACAGATCTGGATGGTGTTCGGGCATACTTTTGCGCGCGAGCGTGGTTTCCTGTGCGTTTGCCTCTATTTTTCATGGGAATGCTTTTGGGTGCCGCAAGAATGCGTGTGGATGACGCCCTCAGAGCAGAAGATAGACGAGAAGAACCGGAAGAAGCTAAGCCAGCTGATGAGTTAATCTCACCGTACCGGAAAAAATGGGCTTCCCGCACGGACGCTCTCAGCCTTTTCCTTACCGTCTGGATCATCACCAGCATGATATTCAGCGGCATTTACGCTGACTCGAAAAATATCCGCATATTCAACGAGTTCATTCTCACCCTTCCAGTTGCCGCGTGGCTGTTCGGTCTCACCGCCTGCACAGAATCCTACTCCTATCGATTCTTAACCAAGAAAATCCCACAACGCATCGGGCAGTGGTCCTTCGCTATATACTTGCTCCAGTTTCCATTCTATTCATACTGGACTGCGATGGAAATACACTCCATGAACCTTTTCCCACCGTGCGACCGAACAGCCGAACATATTCGCACGTGGTCTGACTGTTTTCGAAATTACGAAGGAAGCGATACACCGCGATACCCCGATGTAATTGTCATCGCGTTCGTGGTAATGCTCGTCGGTTTATCTGCGATCGTTCACGAGTACGTGGAGAAACCTACGACGAAGTGGGTGCAAACTTTAGTCGGTTGAAGTATTTATTCGTATTCTTTAAAGACATCCAAAAATCCCCTATATATAATTTAACTCGAAGAGCTTTCATGTCTTCCATCGCCCCATCTCTAGTTTCGCATTACCAATCGTATAGCGCTCGTCGAAGCGTCATTAACGATAGATTTGGATCTTCCTCTCTCGTCGCATCGGTTTCGTCGAGTAGTACTAGAAACAAAAACTCCCCTAATAAAATCAGTGCTTTTAACGGAAATGCGGACGAAAGCGGAGGAGAAGAACGACGCCAACGACTGAGACGAAGAGACGTGATGAACGCTTTAGTGCTCGCACCAGCGAGCTTTACATTTTTAATGGAAGAGAAAGCCGCGCACGCGATGCTGGTGGACGAATCCAAATCGATCAGCGCAGCCTCAACGATTTTGGAGTCACTGGTGAGCGTGTTTAACGGCGAAACAGGACTTCTGGTGTCGTCTGGTTTCGTATGGTACGCCTCAAACGACGATTGGTACGTAGCGACGACGGCTGCGGATTTGTCGAAGAATAGCAAGAGTTTACAAGTTGAGTTCGCGGATGGTCGCGAGTACGCCGCGACGGTGGCGTTTAGCGACATCGATACGAATATCGCTTTCGTGAGAGTGAAAGTTGACGGGAACGCTGGCGCTACGCCTCCAAAAGCGGCTATGATTGGCCGTTCGGGGAATTTGAAAGTCGGTCAGGATGTTTTGGCAGCATTTAAGGAATCTTCGAGAAGAGGTGGAGGAGATATAGGTAATTCAGTCGTTCGTTCTGGTATAGTATCTGGCTTGAATAGAACGGTGCCTTCTGTAACCGGACGTCCGTTGAGAAACTGCATTCAAACGACGGCTTCTTTTCCAAAAGAAGGTGGCGGCGGTGTATTAGTCGATTCTGATGGTGCTGTGATTGGTTTGTTGGCACCGACGTATACGGGAAAATCTGGAGTGAGTGCGGGTAGTTCAAATGGTATCTTTTTTGCGATTGGCGTTGATTCGTACGTATTAATTTCTCAGAAGCTTTCCGCGGCGAGATGAGCATAGCGATATTTTGTGTGTAGTGTAAATTATTTTATTTTAATGCAGGCGCAGTAAACGATTCGCCGTGAAGAGCGAAGGTGAACTTCCGAGTAAAACGACACCCCGGGTCGCGTTTCTTATTATGATCCCTTTTACTTCTTCGGCCCCGTAATTTGGATTTTCAGAAAGAATTGAAGCTGCTGCACCCGCCGCGACCGCCGCAGCCATGCTCGTACCACTCTGAAATCCATATAACGACTCGACATCAGCTTCGTCGTCGTCGTGAGATGATTCGGCTTCAATCACATCCACGCGATTCTTCTTGGGTGTACACCTATTTTGACCGGCGCATGCGCCTATCAATCTTACTCCGGGGGCAAAAACGTCCACACATCGCCCTAAATTGTTCCAAGCGTAGTTCATATCTCTGCTATCCGTTGCTGCGACAGTCATACATCTCGAGCTTTTCGCAGGAACCGATTGACATGCATCCTCGTTTTGATTACCGCTCGCCGTCACGAGTAAACTGTTAGTTTCTCGCGCGAATCTTTCTACAGCTGCTTCGAGCGCCCGAGAACGGACACCGGCGGGGGCTCCAAGGGCGAGTAAGGCCACCGCACCTTTGAACATGTTACCATCTTCTCCCCCCTCTGCCTGCTTGGAGATTATCTGGTCGCTCGTCCATTCGAGTCCAGCAACCACGTCGCTTACAGACCCAGCTCCCTCCGAGTTTAACACGCGCACTGACACTATTTTTGCACTGGGGGCCACGCCAGTAGTACGCCCTGCAATTAATGAAGCACAAAAAGTGCCGTGACCGTCGGGATCAAGATCATCAAGTTTATCTTCATCTGGGTCTAGCGCAGTTACATGTGTATCAACCTTTCCACGCAATTCCGCGTGTTTTGATTGCACTCCAGTGTCGAGCACATAAACATAGACGCCATCACCTCTTCTTGTACCGTCTTGATCGCTAAACGACAATCGATTATCCAAAGGCAAGTAGTTTTGATCGATTCGATCTAAATGCCACGGTGGAGCCGCATGCGACATCTTTGAAACCAACGAGTCCTCTTCGTAATCCTCGGCGATATCCCCCAGCTCGAATTTCATCCTCTCCAATTCCTTCTCCGTCGCGGAAACTGTAAAACCCGACCTAAACACCTTTTTGCAGTTAAATTCTTTCCTCTCTTTGCACAGCTTGAAGCTCTCGTAACGAGATTTGAGCGTTACGATGTACTTCTTTTTCTCAGTGAAAGTTTTTCCTTCGCGTATTCTTTTTGGAACTCCTTCGTTCTCGCTGCCTGCTCGCTGCTCTTCTTGTTCCTGACCCCGCGCGAACGACGACGCGACAAAAATGACAAAGATTGCGACGAAGACGAGATTCGCGCGAAGACTAATACGACGACCGCGCGCGAAAATCAATCCGCGCATGATTCGAGAGAGTGACGTCGTGAGCGTAATTCGTGTATTTTTTTGTATTTTCCCGAGGTTTTGAGTGAGAGAGGAAAATAGCACGCGAATAGTATTGTTTGATTACAAAATGAACCTCTCGATGGCGACGGCTACGCCATCGTCCGCGTTAGTTTCGTTCAGAATGACAGAAGCCGCGTTCCGTGACGATGGGCTCGCGTTACCCATGGCAACGCCAACGCCTTCTACTCCTTCCTTTCTCATCGAAGCGGCGAATTTAATCATCCCGGTGTCGTTATCGCCGTCGCCAACGACGACGAGACGATAGTTGTTATTTCTACTGTTATCGCTTGCTAAGACTAAACTATCGAGCAACGCGGATACTGCTCGAGATTTGTCGACGTTTTCAGGGACAACTTCGAGCATGGTAGCCACCGCTCGAGTGACCAAAGCGCCGTTGCCAGTATCAATAAATAATTTAGAAAATTCCGATAAATATTCGTCAATGGCATCTTTATTTGGACCAATGAGGAGCATCTTCTTCACTTGTCCTCGACTTTGGGCGACTATCTCGTCCACGGATGCTAATATTTCACTTTTTGGTTCGTGATAACGTTCGTGAAGCTCGTCCAGAAACGGAGACGCTCTTAACGTCAAGCATCGATCGTCGCTCGTGAAAGCCGTCAATGCAAACTCTTCCCCGTAGTTTTGCTCGAAAGCTTTTCGCACGCACTCTACGGGTAACGCGTCATCTATGAGTGGAACACCATTTTCGCCGTACGATGCACCGCCATTGAGAAAAATTCCAGGCGAAGACTCTGATACTATGCGAGAATTTTTCAAAAGTGGATTTGTTGCCAGTGCCGCCTTCGCCGCTGGACGCGCTTTACCAGTAGCTATGACAATCAATGTCGACTCATCTTTAGAAGCTTCGAGAAGAGCTTTAGCAACTCGATCCGAAACGCGCGAGCTTTCGTTCAATAGCGTGCCATCCAAATCCACCACGAGAACTTTTTTGCTCACCTCCGACGAAGAAGCGGAAGAAGAAGATGAAGCTCGGTCGATTAAACCGCCATCTTTGATATAATCCCACCCTAACGCCTCCATTATTTCCTGTTCGAGCTCTTTCATGTCTTTTTCTTCTTCCTCGCCTAGCTCATGATCAAATCCAAGCAAATGCGCGAACCCGTGCGCTAGTAACACTCTCAACTCGTCCTCCACGGAATGTCCAACCTCTTCCGCTTGCGCGCGAGCAGTCTCCAAAGAAATAATGATATCCCCAAGGACACAAATAGGACCGAACGCGGCAATTCCTTCCTCTTCTCCACCACTTGGAAAGCTTAAAACATCTGTAGGCGCATCTTTCGATCTCCATTCATTATTGAGTGTCTGAATGTACGCGTCATCGCATAACGCCACCGAGAGTTCCGCATGTGAAAGTTGTTCTGGAAAATCGTCCCCTAAATTCTCTCTCAACCGGTTGTATACGTCACCATCACTATCACTACTTTCCTCGCCATTCGCGTCTACAAATAGTTTTAATATAGCCCTCGCATCTTTCTCTAACCCCTCTCTCATTGACTCCAATTTCCCCTCGTCCATATTCATCTTCTTCGCAATCAATTTTACGTCGCCGTTACCATCCACATCCGATACGAATGACACATCCGCGATGCACTCGACGTCCCCGACATAGAAGCTTTCGTCTTCGATGTCATCGTCCTCTTCGTAATCTTCGTCCTCTTCCTCGTCTTTCAACGCGTGCGGCACCCCGACTCTTCTCAAATTTTTCATCTCTGCTCCGTGGTGGTTCGAGCTGAAACGACGAAAGTCGGAAGACAATAACGACGACGACGACGACAACAACGACGCAGAAGGAGTTATCGCATCGTTTCTTCTCCCCGCGAGTTTCATCTCCCGACGACAATAGCTCTCTCGGGAAGCAAACGAGGGAGAAATGGATACGTTTTTCTTCTCCGGTTGGTGTTCGTTAGAAATCGCCGTTGAATGCGAGGAGAGAGAACGAACGACAAAACCGCTTTGGCACCTCGCCGCGGGTCGCTCTTTCGCCGTGAACTCGCGGAGAGTAAAGTTGTTGAAGGTATTCAGGAGCATTTTAGTATGGAAGCAACGAGAAGCGATGCGCGTGTTGTAAAAAACGAATTGCGTCTTTGACCTCATCAAAAAGTGACGACGAGAAAAAGAAAAGAAAAAGCTGAACTTTGTGTTGAATAATGTGGGATTGTGGGATTGTGGAATTGTGGATCAAACCGTACAGTCAATTTTTATTACTATCAATAGTATCACTGAAACAAAATCGGCGCCGTATCGCTCGGGATAATTCCACCTCCCGGAACGAAAATTCCTTCCATCCCTAATCTGACTTGAATGCCTAAGAACAAACAAAACGCGGCGACGGCGACAAAAGGCAAGACGTCGTCGGCTTCGTACGTAAACTCTCTCGTCGGTATGCGCAGGTCTAGGTTGTCGTAGACGGATAAAAGCTCTTCGACAGAGCTTTTGGACGGCACAATCTCGGAACCGTCCGGGTTTGTTGCTAAGGTTGCTTTGCTATTTGTGTTCTTGTTGGTTGTAATGTTACTAAGCGCCGCGGCTGTGCTGGCTGGTAAGGCTTCGACGACCGCGTTGGCCAAATCGTCGATGAACACCTCGTCGCAATCGAGCGCTGGGACGCGACCCCAATATTCAATGCCACTCTCTTCTGCTAATTCTCTGT
>Ga0181588_10003090_pt1 | contig 14124 bp, 17 predicted proteins | sample 071ome_26_FD_148607 | JGI IMG/M metagenome (GOLD analysis project Ga0181588, IMG submission 148607) | Coastal salt marsh microbial communities from the Groves Creek Marsh, Skidaway Island, Georgia - 071409BT metaG (spades assembly) | ecosystem: Environmental > Aquatic > Marine > Intertidal zone...
TCGGGAACGGGAGCCGCGCTGTTCACGGTGAGTGTTACGACGGAGCCGACCGGCAGCACCGTTCCCGCTGGAATCGACTGAGCGATGACCGTGTTCGGTAGTTGCGCCGGATCCGAGACCAGAACAACGTCCACGGCGTAGCCCTCGCGATCCATGATCGTCACCGCGTCTTGGAGGGGTGCTCCACGGCTCTCCGGTACGGAGTTGAATCCCGTCGAGACGACGATGTCGACGGCCGTTTCGGGAACGGCGGGACCTCCAGGCTCGGGTGTTTGGGAGAGGACAGTTCCGGCGGGCTCGGGAGAGTCGACTTCGCTTATCTCTCCGAGTTCGAGGGTCACCTTGGCGAGGGCGGCGAGTATTTCTTCTGGTGTCCCCATGCCCGTGAGGTCGGGAACCTCGTTTACGTCGAAGACCGAGGTTGGCAAATCGGTGCTCAAGACAAAATTCTCGATGGGCTTGTCTGCTAAAGCGGCTTCCATGCTGGCTTTCCAGATCGGTCCCGCCAGGGTTCCACCGAACACTTGCCTGTAGTAGGTGCCGTTGATGGTGATGTCCTTGAGCGGGTGGGCGAAGCCACCACGAGGGTCACCGACCCAAACGGCGGCGGCGACCTGCGGTGTGTACCCGGCGAACCACACAGCCGCGGACTCATTGGTGGTTCCGGTCTTGCCCGCAGCCGGTTGCGGTGCAAGCGACATCCTCGAGCCAGTGCGTCCCGAAATCGGTCCATCAACGACCCCGGTGAGCAACTCAGTGACTGAGTCGGCTACTGCCCGGTCTATGACCTGCGTGCATTCCTCGCCGGGAACTGCAAGCCGCGTCTGGTTTCGGTCGCGTACCTCAAGGATGCTGCGGGGTTTGCAGTATTCGCCATGTGCGGCGAAGGTCGCGTACGCATTGGCCATGGCGAGGGGAGTTACTTCGGCAACACCCAAGGTGAGTGTCGGCACGCGCGGCAGCTCATCGCCGCTACCTGTGTAAACACCCATTGCCTCGGCGATCTCGGCCGGACGACAGATTCCGGTGCGTTCCTCAATGGCCATGAAATAGGTGTTCGTGGAAAACGCCGTTGCCTGGGCCATTGTGATTACTCCGCCACTAGTCGAGTTGCGGACGGTCACTGGTGGGAATTGTGCCCCTGTTTCGCAGTTGACGAATCCTTCGAATGTTGCAGGGCTTGGCGAGTCAATCGGTTCGTACGGCGATATGCCCGCTTCGAGAGCAGCGGCGAGTGTGAAGATCTTGAAGGTCGAGCCCGCTTGCATGCCGATCGTTCCACCCATGGACCGGTCAGTGTTGTAGTTGTAGGTGGTGTTACCTACCCCGGACGTACCCCAGGATCGGTTCTGGGTCATCGCGATGATGTTTCCCGTGCCCGGCTCGACCATGCTGACGGCGGCAGCCTTTCGGCTTTCGTCATCGGGGGGGATGAAGGAGTTGACCGTCTCCGTGGCCGATCGCTGCACCTTCGGATCCATCGTGGTGCGGATCGTGTATCCACCTCGACGCAGGAAGGCTTCGCGTTCCTCGGGTGTCTCACCAAAAGCTTCGCTCGAGAGAATTGTTTGCAGCACGTAGTCGCAGAAGAAGGGCGCGTAGGAAGACGTGCAGCCGTTCGACGTTCGAGTCGGATTCAGGACCCCGTCCATTGGTACGTCCGCTGCCCGATCGGCCTGCTCTTGCGAGACATAGCCGAGGTCGGCCATCCGCTGCAGGATCACGTTCCTACGTTGCGTGGCGTTCTCGGGGTTGCGCAGTGGGTCATAGGCGGTGGGACCTTTGACGATGCCGGCGAGGGTCGCCGCCTCGGTGAGGTTCAACTCCGCGGCGGGCTTGGAGAAGTAACGGCGCGACGCCGCCTCGACGCCATAGGCGCCGGAGCCGAAGTAGGCGATGTTGAGGTACCTGGCGAGGATTTCACCCTTACTGAATCGCTTCTCAAGAGCCAGCGCCAGCCGAGCTTCGCGGATCTTGCGGGTGAAACTATCGCCGCGGGCAGCCTCGAGATCGTCGGCCGATGTCGCCTGGTTGACCAGAACATTCTTGATGTACTGCATGGTCAGAGTGGACGAGCCCTGTTCGATTCCGCCGGCCGTGGTGTTGCGTGCCAGCGCGCGAACCACTCCTCGGGCATCGACGCCGTTGTGATCGAGGAATCGAGCGTCCTCAATGGCAATGATCGCCTGGCGCATCACCGGAGCGATGCTCTCGAGCGGGATTTCCACCCGGTTTTGGTAGTAGAGGGTTGCCAGCAGGGATCCATCGGAAGCAAGAATGACCGAGCGTTCTGGCAGCGGTGGCGTGCTGAGCGAGACGGGCAGTGACTCGAAGTCGGAGATGACGTCTCGGGTGACCACTCCCGCGGCGCCAGCGAACGGCAGCAGCATGAGGCCGACGATCACACCGGCGATGATCGAACCAACCCCGAACGCCACGAGACGACCGACCGCCCCCACAGGGGAGATGCGGCGGGGTTCGTCGTCGGGCACGTTCATGGGACGTCCAGGGTAAGCGGGAAGGTTCCGGTTACCGGTGTGACGCTTCCGGCAAGGTCTGGACAAAGCGAACAAAAATGGGCGCAGGGTCCCTGGGGAGGCTTCGCATAACGCGCCAGACCTAGTGCAATAACTGAATGTTTGTGTCGCAGTTGTGTCTCAGGTGGGTGCGGTCGACGTCGTGGATCCCGTACCAGGAGCCAAATTCCCTCTAAGGATCCCGGTTTTCCTAAATAATAGTTATTATCAACTAATGCTAAATAGTTATTTCGAGCCTAGCAGCGGGGGTGCGGGGGGCGTACTTTCTGCGCCACTGCAGGGCAAGCCCAGATCGAGTCGTAGGAGGAACCCACGTGTCGTTGGACACCGACTGGGCCGCGCAAGCGGCATGCCGCACAACCGACCCCGATGCTCTCTTCGTTCAGGGTGCAGCCCAGAACCGAGCCAAGGCGATCTGCATGGGGTGCGATGTCCGAACCGAGTGCCTGGCCGACGCCCTCGACAACCGAGTTGAGTTCGGAGTCTGGGGTGGAATGACCGAGCGCGAGCGGCGTGCGCTGCTGCGTCGTCGTCCGCACGTGACGTCCTGGCGGAACCTTCTCGAGACCGCGCAGAGCGAATACGAGCGGCGTGACATCTTCGCGCCCAATCGCGCTTCTTGATCTCTTCGTCCTAGACAGGTCTACCGAGCGCGAGCAGTTCACCGACTTCTTCGAGGCCGTCGAGGTCATGAACGTCCTCGGCGAGCGCGGGGACCTGAGCTATCGGCACTCCCGGGTGCGCCCCGGTAAAGCTTTCGGTCACGTGGTGTTGCCGCTCTCGAACGCGGAGTCGGTCCGCGTGAAGGCGGAGCAGGCGAGCCGTCAGGGGTTCTGTTTCTGATTCAGTAGCCAACCTCTGTGCTGCAGCAGCCGCCGTCTCAGCGGACATCAGCTTCCGATCGACAGATTGCACCCGGTTAACGATCAGGCCACCGAGCGGCATGCTTTCTGATCTCAATCGGTCCACGAAATAGGAAGCTTCGCGCATAGCGTCCGGCTCCGGTGCTGCGATGACCAGAAAACGTGTGTTGTTCTCTTGAAGGAGAGCAAACGTCTTGTCGGCTCTTTCCCGAAAACCTCCGAAGGTCGTGTCGATAGCCGCCACGAACGTCCCGACATCGGTGAGCACCTGGGCTCCGAGGATCTTTCCTAGGACCCCGGTGAAGATTCCGAAACCGGCGGCGGCCAGGCGTCCAAGCCCTCGTCCCGCGCCGCGAGCCGGGGCAGTGAGGATGCGAATGAAGCGACCATCGAGGAACGAACCGAGTCGAGCCGGCGCATCCAGGAAGTCAAGGGCACTTCGCGATGGAGGGGTGTCGACGATGACCAGGTCCCAGGGGGCGTCTTCCTGGGCGTGCAATTGCCCGAGTTTTTCCATCGCCATGTATTCCTGTGTACCCGCGAAGGACGATGAAAGCGCCTGGTAGAACGGATTCTCAAGAATTTGCGCCGCACGGTCTGGATCTGCGTGTGCTTCGACAACTTCGTCGAAGGTGCGCTTCATGTCCAGCATCATCGCGTGGAGAGACCCCGAACCGCTTTCCATCACCACCTCGCGTGGGGTGTTATCGAGTTCCGTCAATCCCATCGCCTGCGCGAGCCGGCGTGCGGGATCGATCGTCAGTACGCAAACGTTCCGGCCGCGCTCAGCCGCCCGGAGACCGAGTGCGGCGGCGGTTGTCGTCTTGCCGACACCACCGGCGCCGGTACACACAATGATGGAGATCGAAGTGTCGTCGATGATGTCATCGACGTGCAGTGATGGTGGCTCCATCAGCGTGCCCCCTGCTCGCTGAGAGCACCCGCGAGTTCGTACAGGCTGCTGAGATCGATTCCGCCTGCGAGGTAGGGAAGCTGCAGTACAGGAAGATCCAAATCGTTCAGGCGCTCAAGTTCACGTTCTTCGAGTTGGACCCTCCGGGAGTAGTTCACGTTCTTCGAGTTGGACCCTCCGGGAGTGGTCCAGCCCTTCGCGAATCAAGGTCTGTGCAATAGCGGAGACCTCGTTGGTGACCCCTGCTTCGACGAGTGATTCCTCGATCTGCTGCACCGGGAGCGAACCTGCAGTAGCCATGGCCATCTCTTCATCGGTGAGAAGTGGGGGACGTGTCATGTTCACGATGACTCCCCCCACGGGAAGACTGGCGGCGCGGAGCTCGTCGATGCCGTCGATTGTCTCCTGGATGGGCATTTCCTCCAGCAGAGTCACAAGGTGGACTGCTGTTCGAGGTGATGCAATGACGCTCATAACGAGATCCGCGTGATTACGGATTGGCCCGACCTTGGCTAGCCCTGAGACCTCGCTGTTGACGTTCAAGAAACGAGCGATCCGTCCCGTCGGCGGAGCGTCGAGAACGACGGCGTCGTACGCGTTGGGTTCTTGCTTCTCTGAACGGCGGACCACTTCGCACGCCTTTCCCGTCAGCAATACGTCCCGTAGACCTGGCGCGATGGTCGTGGCGAAGTCGACGGCGCCCATGCGTCGCAGGGCTGAACCGGCTCTGCGGAGGTTGTAGAAGATCTCGAGGTAATCCAAGAGAGCATCCTCGGGATCAACGGCCAAAGCCCACACCTCACCCCCACCTGGAGCGACAGCAACCTGACGTTCCTCGTACGGAAGAGGGGGGACGTCGAAGACTTGGGCGATGCCCTGACGGCCTTCGACTTCCATCAGCAGAGTGCGGCCGCCGTCGCGAGCCAAGGCCATAGCTAGCGCCGCTGCGACGGTTGTCTTGCCGGTGCCCCCTTTGCCGGAAACGACATGGAGCGCGACTCCTGGCCACAGGGCTTCGGTCATCACTCCACCCTATTGCGGTGTCACGGTGCCATGCCCGACTCAGGGTCTACCCTGGCGTCCATGACGAAATGGGAATACGCGACGGTTCCGCTCCTCATCCATGCCACTAAGCAGATCCTCGATACCTGGGGTCAGGATGGATGGGAACTTGTGCAGGTGGTTCCCGGGCCGAATGCGGAGAACATGGTGGCCTATTTGAAGCGACCGTTAGAAGGGTGATGAACCAATGTCGGTGAGTTCACGTTTGGCGGAGTTGGGAATAGAGCTGCCCGCTGTCGCTGCGCCCCTGGCGTCCTATGTGCCGCCCCTGGCGTCCTATGTGCCGGCTACTCGCAGCGGCTCGTACGTTTACACATCGGGTCAGTTGCCCCTTGTTGGCGGCGAGTTGATCGCAACGGGCAAGGTTGGAAGCGACGTCGACGAGGCAATGGCCCACGAGTGCGCGCGGATTTGCATCCTCAATGCCATCGCCGCGGCTGCCGAGACGGCCGGTGGTGTGGACCGAATTTTGCGGATCGTCAAGGTCGTCGGATTCGTCGCGAGCGACCCCTCTTTCTCCGGGCAGCCGGCGGTCATCAACGGGGCCAGCGATCTCTTGGGAGACATCTTCGGTGACGCCGGAGTCCACGCCAGGTCTGCCGTAGGTGTCGCGGTACTCCCGAAGGACGCTCCCGTGGAAATCGAGATGATCGTCGAGGTCGCCGAGTAGGGGTGGATCATCCGGAGCGTTGGCGGTCGTTGCACTCGGGCGACGGGCGATGGATTCCACCGGAGGCTAGGCCGGCGGCCACCATGGTGCTGTTGCGCGAGAACTCCGTCCTGCTCTTGAAGCGAAGTCCCACGATGCCGTTCGCACCGGGCATGCATGTGTTTCCCGGTGGTGGTTTATCGGAAGTGGATTCGCTCGATGTAGATCCCCTCCGTGCGTGCGCTATTCGAGAAACGCACGAGGAGGTAGATATCCGCGTAGAGGACTGCTGGCTTTTCGACCGCTGGGTTACACCCGAATTCGAAGACCGCCGCTACGACGTCTGGTTCTTCGCCGCCCGCACCGATGATCCAGGACGACTCGTCACGTCGGAAGCGGTCGACCTCCGTTGGCTCGAGCCGGATCACGCGCTCGCTTTGCATCGAAGGAAGGGGCGAGTTGCCGATGCTGCGTCCGACCGCTGTTGTTCTGCAATCTCTGGTCGACGGTGCCATGACGAGAGAAGTGTCAACGGAGGCTCCAGCGCCCAAGCTTCCGAGGTTGCAGGCAGATGGCCGGTGGTCAATCGTCAATGCGCAGACCCAGGAAATTCTTTTAGACGACGTTGCTGGACCAACCACTGCGGAAACTGACTCGCAGGCGATGCGAGATTAGGCGCGATATGAGTGGTCGGATCCTTCCTGGCAGCCAAGAGGTGTGGAGCGGCGGTGAGGTCTCGAACCTCGCCGAGTGCGTGCTCGCTCCCAATCCCTCTCCCTGGACACTCGACGGCACTAACACCTGGATCGTGGGAAAACCTGGTGGTTCATGCGTAGTCATCGATCCGGGTCCGATCGCGAACGGCCACGGGCAGGCAATCGAAGACACTCTCGATCGTCGGAACGGGAGTCCGGTCGCCGTTCTCCTCACCCACGGTCACATAGACCATGCTGAGGGTGCGGTCGAACTTGCCCAGCGTTTAGGGGTTCCGTTGCGCGCCTGGGATTCCGATCTGCTCCCGGATCCGGTCGAGGCGCTGGGCAATTCCCATCACGCAAAGGAGATCGAGGTCGAAGGTGGGGTTGTTGAGGTACTCGCAACACCCGGGCATTCATCGGACAGCGTGTGCTTCGTGATTGGTTCGATGATCCTCACCGGAGACACGGTGCTCGGTCGAGGCACCACTCTTGTTGCACATCCAGACGGCCGTCTCGATGACTACCTCGCGAGTTTGGATCTGCTCGCGCGAACATGCGAGGAGCGAAGCATCGACTCACTGCTGCCTGGACACGGCCCCACGGTTGACCAGCCGCGGTCGATTGTCTCGACCTACATCTCCCACCGGCACGAGCGGCTCGAGGAAATTTCCGCCGCGATGATGGCGGGTGCGCAGACAGCCGAGGAAATCGTCGAGCGCGTGTACGTCGATATTCCCGTCGAGGTGCGGCCGGCCGCACTCGCGACGGTCCTCGCCCAGATCGAGTACCTGGACAGGAACTAACGAGCGCGTTTACCGAGTCTTTCGACGTCGGTGATGAGTACTTGGCGTGATTCCAATAGGAACTAACGAGCGCGTTTACCGAGTCTTTCGACGTCGGTGATGAGTACTTGGCGTGATTCCAATTTGATCCAGCCGCGGTGCCCAAACTCGGCCAGCGCCTTATTCACCGTTTCGCGCGATGCACCTACGAGTTGGGCGAGTTCCTCTTGGGTCATGTCGTGGGTAACGAGGAGGCCGTCGGGGGTGAGGGTGCCGAACTTCTCGCCGAGTTCCATCAGCGCTTTGGCCACGCGTCCTGGAACATCGGAGAACACGAGGTCTGCCATCGCCTCGTTGGTGCGACGCAATCGTCGAGCGAGGGCCTGCAGAAGGGCCGCAGCAACGGCCGGGCGGCCTTCGAGCAGCGGCATCAATTGCTCATTGCCGAGTGCGAGAACCGTGGCTTCGGTTAGTGCAGTGGCCGTCGAGGTCCGAAGACCCGGATCGAACAGGCTCAACTCCCCGAACATCTCGCCGGGTCCGAGGACTGCCATCAGCGATTCACGACCATCGGGGGCACCGTGGCCAAGCTTCACCTTGCCGTCGAGGATCAGGTAGAGGTGATCACCGGGCTCACCCTCGTGAAACAGTTCCTGTCCCTTAGCAACACGAATCTCCGTCAGGGAAGCGCGAAGAGCTTCGGCTCCCTGCGGACCCAGCGCCGAGAACAACGGGGTGTTGGCCAAGACGTTGTCCACGAGCGAACCTTTCTCAACGGGGAAGTCGGATTTTCCCTGTGCGCTGACCTCATTGTGTCGTAGTCGGGTGTCACCGAAACGGACAGGGTCGGACAGGAAACCGAACACCAGGAGATTCGCAGCTTCGACAACGACGCTTACCCTGGTCACATGCCGCGTTTCTCGCAGCCGTTGGACGGCGAGCCTCTCAAGGAGTTGCGGCGTCGAGCGCGAGCGATCTACCGAGGCCTTGCGAAGACCTATCCGGATGCGCACTGCGAGTTGGACTTCTCAACTCCGCTGGAGCTTCTTGTCGCCACCGTCTTGAGTGCGCAGTGCACCGACCAGCGGGTGAACAAGGTGACCCCGGCGCTCTTCGCGAGTTATCCGTCTGCTGAGGACTTCGCGGGTGCTGCGCGCGAGGAATTGGAGCAGGCCATCGCGCCTACCGGCTTCTTCCGGCAGAAGGCCCAGACCATTCAGCAGATTGCCCAGCGCCTCTGCGACGACTTCGGTGGAGAGGTTCCAGCAGACCGAGACTCCCTGGTCTCCCTTCCCGGAGTGGGGCGTAAGACGGCAAACGTGGTGCTCGGAAACGCCTTTGACATTCCGGGCATCACTGTGGACACGCACTTCGGGCGACTTGCCCATCGTTTTGGCTGGACCACTCAAAAGAACACCGACAAGATCGAGGCCGACGTTGCCGCCTTATTCCCGGAGAAGGATCACACGATGCTGTCGCACTATGTGGTCTGGCACGGGCGACGCATCTGCCATGCGCGCAAACCTGCGTGCGGTGCTTGCCCCGTTGCGTCGCTCTGCCCAAGTTTCGGGGAGGGGCCCACGGATCCGGAGGTGGCCTCAGCGCTGGTCCGAACCCAGGGTCGCGCATGAAGCTTCTCGGCCTTGCCTTCGCTGCCATCGCTCTGCTCGCGGGATGTGCGAACGGGGCGCCGGTTTCTACCCAGGCGTCGGCCGCAACTGACGCTGCTCCAGCACCCATGGTCACAACGCAGAAGGATCCGGATCTGTTGCCGCTCATCGAGCAGGCAGGTCTGGATCCGTGCCCGCCGGGAGATCCCAGTCCCGATGCCGCGATTCCCGGGTTGCCGGCGGTGTCCTTTCGTTGCCTTGGGTTCGGCCCTGATGTAGACCTGTCGGCTGTTCGGGGGATGCCTCTGGTGGTCAATGTTTGGGCATCCTGGTGTCCGCCGTGCATAGCCGAGATGCCGATCCTCACGGCAGCGGCCGCCGATCTCCGCGGAGAGGTCCAGTTCCTCGGGGTGGACATCCAGGACCAGGATGCATCGGCCTTACAGATGATGAGCGACTTCGGATCGGACTTCCCGTCGGTGGTTGATGAGGACGGCAGTATCCGCGGGTTGATGGCGATCTCGGGACCGCCGGTGACCTTTTTCGTTAACGACAAGGGTGTGATCGTCGGGCGGCACAACGGAGCTCTCCCTAGTACCGAGTACTTCAATGCACTTCTTGAGCAGTACCTCGGCGTTCGTCGATGAGGTGGCGCAGTCACGGCTACGTCGATAAGGAAGCGTTAGCACGCATTCCGAAGTGGCTGTCGCCCCTAGCGATGGCCCTGCCGACCGTGAACTCCGCGGACGTCACTCGCTTCGTCCCCGTTGATGGAAGCGGCAGGCACGCCGCGGTCCTGGTCCTCTTCGGCAATGGCCCGGATGTCCTATTGATCGAACGTGCCCGAGGCGATGATGCACACGCCGGCCAACCGGCTTTCCCCGGTGGCATGGCTGAACCGTTCGATGCGGACGCCGTGTCTACGGCGCTGCGCGAGGCGCAGGAGGAAACTGGAGTCGATGTCTCGGGGGTCACTGTCTTCGGTGCACTGCCCGACCTGTGGGTTCCGGTCAGTGATTTTGTCGTCACTCCAGTGTTGGGCTGGTGGCATCAGCCCTCCCACGTGGCCGTGCAGGATCACAGTGAGGTCTCCCGCGTTGAGCGCATCGCGCTGGCTGATCTGGTGTCTCCGAGCAATAGATGCACGGCCGTTCACCCCTCCGGCTATCGCGGACCCGGCTTTCTCGTCAATGACATGCTGGTGTGGGGGTTCACCGCTGGCGTCTTGTCGGGAGTCATCGACTACGGCGGTTGGGCGCAGGAGTGGGATGCCTCGCGCGCGGTGGAGATCATGAAGTGAACCTCGTTGACTGGTTGATGATCGGGGCCCTCGTCATCTTCGCTCTCGTTGGATGGCGTCAGGGCTTCGTCGCTGGAGCGCTTTCCTTCCTCGGGTTCTTGGGAGGCGGGTTGCTGGCCGTGCTCTGGTTGCCGGACGTCGTTGAATCCTTGGTCGAGTCCGGACCGCTTCGGATCGCGCTTGTTGCCCTCGGCGTGCTCGTGAGCGCCATCGTTGGCCAAATCCTGTTGTCGATGCTTGGACGACGTTTGCGGTCTTCCATGACCTGGCGTCCGGTTCGCTTCGTCGACAATCTTGGCGGCGCCGCATTGAATGTTCTGGCTCTAGCGCTCGTCGCATGGGTCATCGCGAGCGTGGTCGCTTTCCTTCCTCGAAGCGATATCACTCGTCAGGTCAATGATTCATTCGTCTTGACGACCACGGATCGATTTCTGCCCGATGCCGCTCGATCTGCCTTCTCGAGCCTTCGTGACCTCGTGGGAGAAACCGCTGTTCCACGAGTGTTCGCCGGGCTCACCCCGATCCCCGGACCGGAAGTCGACGCTCCCATTCCCGAACCTGCGCGCTCAGCGGTGGAGGTCATTCGTGACTCGACCGTGCGACTCACGGGCAGTGCAGAGAAGTGCGGAACGATCGTGACCGGATCCGGGTTCGCGCTCGAGCCTGAGTTGATCGTCACCAACGCGCACGTTGTTGCAGGTGTCGAGGACCTCGTAGTCCGAGTTCGACCGAAGCAGACGGCTCAGCGGGCGCGAGTGGTGTACTTCGATCCGGAAACGGATATTGCGTTGGTGCGGACACAGGGCCTGCAGGCCCGCTCGGCTCGGCTGGCAATGGATCAGCTGGAGTCGGGAGAATCCGGCGTCGTTACTGGATTTCCGCGCGGGGAACGATTCGAAGCCCGGTCTGTCCGCGTGCGCACCCGCGTCACTGCCCGGGGCGAGTCCATCTACGGAGATCCCGGTGCTGAGCGATCGGTATACGTTCTTCGCGGGTCCGTCGAGCAAGGAAATTCGGGGGGTCCGCTTACCGACGAGTTAGGCGAGGTACACGGGATGGTCTTCGCCGCGGGACTCGAGGAACAGGATGCGGCATACGCATTGACGAATGACGAGATCCGTCGCGGATGCGGCTTACGCATTGACGAATGACGAGATCCGTCGCGCTGTCGCAGCGGCTGGGGCCGCCGACGAGCCAGTCGCCAATGGCTCATGTGAGTTGCGATAGCGATTCAAGTACGAAGGCCACATCGATCACTGCGGGAACGCGTCCGGCAGCCAATTCCGCGCGGAAGCGTTCTTCGGCCCGCTCGGCAACGCGCGTACAACCGACGGGATTTCCGCGCGAATGATGGGTGAGCGCCGCACCCCATTGGGCGAGGGCCTGCCACGAGTCTCGTTCGTCGTCGGGCGCACATTTCCAGCGTTGCTCGAAGACTTCATGGGCATGAAAGGGCAACCCATCGTTCAGGTAGGACGTGGCCTGTGACCAGGCTTCGTCGCCGTCGATGTACCCGCGATCGGGAACGGTTGGGAAAGAACGGGGATCACCAACGGGCAAAGGTCGACCGAGTCGGTCCCGCGGCCGCTCACTGCTCGCCGACATTGGATCTGCCAAACGTTTTATCTACTCGCGTTGTCCCTACTCGGTGATGGACGGGCGACCCATCGCCTGCGAGACCGCGTCTGTGGTCGCCTTCCATTCCTTCTGAGCAACGGTGAGCCCGGTGATCTTGCCGGAGCGAACCTTGGCCACCAGACCGGCGACGATCGCCAGCAGAAGCAAGATTCCGGTGACGATGAGGAAACCAGCCCACACGGGCAAGCCGAGAGCGGCGATGCCGAAGGCGAGAGCGATCAGCCCAAACAGCCCGGCCATGGAGAGCCCGGTCAGCGCGATGATCCCGAAGACCGATACGACCGCGACCTGTTGTCCGGCCTGCTGAGCCTCAGTCTTGGTGAGTGCCACCTGCGCATTGAGCAGAGTCTTGGCATCTCGAACGACGTTGGAGATGAGCGAGCCGAGACTTGGTTGATCGGCCATGGTTCCTCCGTGTGAGATCGCGTCACGACGCTCGACTCAAGCGTCACGAGAGTTCAGGCTAGCGTTGCGGAGGGTCAGGCGTCTCGGTGGTTCCGTCGAAATCGACGCCCCGAGTGTCCTGGTAGACGTCAGGAATGCCGTCATTGTTCGCGTCGACGTCTTCGCTCGCCGCCAGCCGGCCGTAGTGCTTTCCCCGCATCGTCAGGGCCACGGCGGCGAGCAGCGCTGCCACCAGGGACGCGGCAAGAATGGCACCCTTTGCCGATTCCAGGGTTTCGTAGTCGCCCTTGTATCCGAGCTCGGCAATGAGCAAAGCCACGGTGAACCCGATACCGGCGAGAACACCTATCGCTCCCACATCCCGCCAGGCGATGCCTTTCGCGAGAGTCGCCCGAGTGAATGTTGCGGTAACCCACGCGAAGAGCAAGACACCGAGCGGCTTTCCGATCACAAGTCCGACCAGTACACCTAGGGCGACCGGAGCGGTGAGTGCATCGACGATGCCGATAGAGCGGAGGTCCACACCGGCCGCCATGAAAGCGAAGATCGGTACTGCGATTCCGGCGCTGATGGGGTGGATCCGGTGGGCGAGGCGATCGGCGGGTGATTCGGCCTCGCCAGGGTCGGTCTTGACGCGGGTGAGCAGACCGAGCACAACGCCGGCCACTGTCGCGTGGACACCCGACTTGTAGGTGAAGTACCAGGCGATGAGCGCGATCGGGACGTAGAACCACGGTGAGGTCCAGCGGAACTTCTGGGCTAGTGCGTAGGCGACGAAGGTAACGAGCGCCGCGACGAACCAGGGCAACGAGAACTTGTCGGAGTAGAAGATTGCGATGACCGCGATGGCGCCGAGGTCGTCCACGACAGCAAGTGTCAGAAGGAAGGCTCGGAGAGCCACCGGGAGTTTGCGACCGAACACCGCGAGAACTGCGAGGGCGAAGGCGATGTCCGTCGCCATCGGGATCCCCCACCCGGTAGTGGAGCCGCCTTCCATCGAAGCGTTGATTGCCAGATAGAGCCCGGCGGGCACGATCATTCCGCCGAGCGCGGCGATCGCAGGGACCGCGGCTTGGGAGGGCTTGGAAAGCGAACCCACGATGAGTTCGTGCTTGAGTTCGAGACCGACGACGAAGAAGAAGATCGCGAGGAGGGCGTCGGCTGCCCACGCGTTGAGGGTGAGATTGATGCCGAGGAAGGGAATCCCTACTTCGTAGTTGACCAGGCTGACGTATCCATCACCCCAGGGGGAGTTCACCCAGATCAGGGCGATCGCAGCCGCCACGATCAGCAATACGCCGCCAACGGTCTCGTCGCGGAGATACGACAGGATCCAGCCACGCTCGCGCAGCGAAGGGCGGGTCAGGACCTTGTGTTCCTCCATGGTCCGACCATATCCGCGGATCGGTAGCCTCACTAATCGTGACCGGTCGCCTAGAGATCACCATCGATTGCCGAGACCTTGCGGTCATGTCCCACTTCTGGACAAAGCTGTTGGAGTACGACGACGCCGAACCCATGGACGACATCTACTGGGCGGCGGTAGATCCGAAGGGCAACGGTCCGCGGCTGGTGTTCCAGCGAGTGGACGATCGGCCCGTCGAGAAGTCGCCAGTACACCTCGATCTCCATGTGGACGATCTCGACGGTGCTGCCGCAACCGTCAC
>Ga0181588_10003092_pt1 | contig 14113 bp, 15 predicted proteins | sample 071ome_26_FD_148607 | JGI IMG/M metagenome (GOLD analysis project Ga0181588, IMG submission 148607) | Coastal salt marsh microbial communities from the Groves Creek Marsh, Skidaway Island, Georgia - 071409BT metaG (spades assembly) | ecosystem: Environmental > Aquatic > Marine > Intertidal zone...
CGAGCCGGAGATGGAACCGGAGCCTGACATGTTCCCGGGCAGTGGCGAGTTGCCCGTTGAGGAAGAGTCCGAAGGGTCTTTCGGGGAACCCGATATGCCACAGGAGCCTGCAGAATCCTCGTTGCCGATGTCAGAAGAGCCGGTCGAGGCGCCCGCTCCGGAAATGCCTCAGGAAGAGACGAAGAGTTTCACGTTCAACGACAAGATCATGAAGAGGTCGCCCATTCCACCGATGGACGAAGAAGATGACTTTTCCATAAATCCCAATGCGAATCGTTAAACATACTAAAATCTGCTTTATTTAATAATGATCAGCGATTCGCTTAAAAATCCTTTGATCGCGGCTTTGGTCGGTGCAGTCGTCACAATGGCGTATGTCCAGTTGGTGGCCCGTCTCAATCGCGAGGCGCCTCCCAGGAATGCCGACATGGTCAAACCGGCGATTCTGAATGCCATCCTCGTGGGCACGATCGTCTACCTTGGCATCTCCCAGCGCGAGGAGATCTACGAGACTCCCTTCCCGGAAGTTAGTCGCGGTATGTAATTAAAGATTTTACTCCTTTTAAATAGTACGAAATGGCCAGCGTAGATACATTCAACGAACTTCTCTTGCAGTTTGTGGATGAGTTGGCTCACACGTTCCCAGAGAACACCATTGTGAAGACCTACAGGAACACGGTCGGCATGTTGATCAAGAAGGACCCTGGTGTATGCCTGGAAACGTTTATGAAGAATGTGAAGCCCCACGAGGACCTCATTCGCAATCAGGACGAGCGTATCTTCGAGGAACTTTCGCGAAGTTACGGAATTCTCAAGACGCTCGATCTTGAGTCGATGTGGAAGTCTGAACTCTCGGACAACAGCCGGTCGGCGATCTGGCAGTACGTCCAGGGTCTCTACGTCCTCGGAAACAATGTCAGTGAGGAGGAGATTCAATCGTCCCGTCATACTCAGATGGACTTTTCGCCGGAGAAGATCAATCAGTTGTTTGCACCCCAGGGACCGGATGGACAGGAGAATCCGCTGGCAGGACTTTTGGGAAATCTGTTGAAACCCGAGATGATGGAAGAGATGACATCCAAGGTTGAACAGGAGTTCGGTGACGGTCAGGGTGGTCTCGACGAGAACAAGATCATGCAGGCGCTTGGGCCTATGATGGGCAACCTCACCAAGATACTTCAGCAGCCTCCTCAGTGAAAAAATTAACTAGTCAATAAATAAGAATGGAACAACCGTGGTTTAGAAATCCATCGCACTTGTTTGCCAAGAACAAGGTGCTGATCTTTTGGCCTTTGGCTAAGCAAACACCCGTGGAGAGGCTCAACGCCGCCACTCGGTTCATCCTCTACACCATGGCGATCCTTTATGTGATTAACCGTGACATCAGGGTCATTTACCTGGGTCTCACAGTTATTATGGTGATGGCATCCATGTTCTTGGCGGGTGGCATCAAGGAAGCGCTTCGTCCGGCTTCGTTTGAAGCAGAAGGCGATCGTTTTAACGCGACCACCCCAGGACAGGCATGCGAACAACCGACCAAGGAGAATCCAATGGCCAATGTGCTTCTCTCGGACTACACCGACAACCCGAAGCGACCGGCGGCGTGTTACTATCCGACCGTCAAGGATAAGGTGAAGAAGTTTCTGAACGAGGGTACTCCCACCGATCAGGCTGATGTCTATTCGAGCCGAAACCAGGCGTTCCGTGCCTTTTACAGTATGCCGTCCACGACCATTCCCAACGACCAGAGTGCATTCCTTCGCGGTGCCTATGCCCCCTTGGTGAACAAGGTCTGCAGGGATGATGGCGAGGCATGCTATCCCAACGATGCATCCATGTTCGGTCAGTCCAGGATGCCCGAACTTCAGCAACTCAGAGGCACTTTCGGCGGCAGCACTTAAAATCTCCGGTGATAGTAATATGGCTTATCAGCTCAACACATCAAAGGTCCTTTTGGATGCCGAGAGTCTGCCCGTGGATTGCGCCTACGATCATGTGATCGCGCCTCCGGTGGTCAGCAACCTCAACTACGCCGGCTCGGGTCGTGCTTCCACGCCCATCTACGGCACTGCTCCCTACATGGCCGGCAAGGGTGCTCCCGGTCCTCTGATCCTGGTCGAGGACATGCTCCGCCCTCAGTCCACAACGTTCTTCAAGAAGGGCTATGCAGGTCGCCCCTATGACTTCCCCTCCAAGGACATGTCATGCTCGGTGCCGCTCCGAACCAGGTCATGGGATCCGACGAGCAGCCGTGCCGATGTCCAGAATGTTCTCTTCGAGAGACGTTACAAGTGATTTTAAAATCTACCGTAGTTTTAATATGGACCCATTGAGTCTTGTGGCCTTGTTAGGGATTGCTGTGGCAGGTCGTCAAATTGCCAGCAGTGACCGCAAAGAAGGTTTTACTCCAGCACCTGTTCCGAACCGAGAGACGCAACAAATGCCGTTTTTTGGTAACAATGTGAATACTCCAACCCAGGAATTGACTGCCGTGACAGATCTGTTCACGGGTACCTACGACCCCAAAAACCCACAGGGCGGTCTCATCAACCCGAAGAAGGAGGTCGTGGCGACCCTTCAGGACACTTCTCCCAATGTTCAGTTCCCGTTTGGTCAGCCTGTATATAACTTGTATGACCGTCAGAATGTCTCGAGTCGCATGAACAATCTGTCGTCCGCCGAGCGAAGGTTCGTCGGTCCCGGTCTTGGCGTCCCGGCTAACGTGCCTGCCTATGGTGGGTTCCAGCAGCAGTTCCGGGTGATGCCCAACAACGTCGGCGCGTACCGCTTGACGACACTTCCTGGTCGCTCGGGTCCCGCCAAGGACTTTGTATCGAGGGGTTCGGAGCGTCTCACGGTCACTCAGAATCGTCCCGAGAAAACCTATCAACTTTTGGGTGCCGAAGGGAAACGTCCCTTGGAACGGGGTCGCGCGCAGGGACAGGGTGGCATGCTCACCGGTCAGCGTGAACGCGAGATGTACGTGAAGACCCAGCGTCCCACGGTTCGTTCGGAGACATCGACCCGGATGGACGGTCTCGAGTTCGGTACGGCAAAGCGCTTCATTCCCGCCTCGACGAGCCAGGATACACCGACGCGTAACAAGGCGAACTTCCAGGCGCGCATCAATGACGTGGCGGCTCCGGGCATCCACTCATTCGAGGGGGCCTATCAGAACACACAGAATACCATCCTTCTGCGCCCCGCCGACCGTGGCAACAGGGGGTACACGCCTCCGGGTGGTCGCATGAATGTCCGCGGGAATGCCACCCAGGCTCAGGGTGCCACCACACACACTCGCGATAGCGCGTCGACCGTTATCGAGGGCGGTGCCGGAAACCAGTATCTCAACCAGAATTACGATATCACTTGGAAGCAGAATAATAATGCCTACAAGGGAAATGCAGATTTCAGGACAAACAACCTAGGCCTCGCCGTCAAGCAGTTGGACAGTAATCCGTTCGCTCTTTCACTGGCTCAGCACTAAACGTCATATACCCTACATTCTAGAGCATGGGGTTCTTCCTTACAGAACATCTCCATGGCATCCAGTTTGTTCTCTTGTTCACGAACCCTTTGATCGTGAAGACGAGAATAAAGCTCTTCATGTTCCATCCAGTCATGGACGTATTTGTGTGGATTTTCGATCATCCGTTTGGTGGGTCTTTTCAGTTCGGTGCGCTTCTTGAACATGTACGGCGGCACGTTCCTGAACAAGCAACTGTAGTAGAGCATATTTAAAAATAAAAGTCATTATATTTTTAAGTATGAGACACGAGACGATCGCCATGGAAGTTTCGCCCTTGGAGTTCGAGGGTATCAGGACTATAGACTTCGACGCCCAGGTGGACGATGATGAAAAGATGGTGATCGTCACGATGTCCAGATACTTCATTGGGGATCTCCATGATGAATGTGTAAAGAAGGCCAAGAAGATGTTCGAAGGCTACAGGGTTAAAACTAACGTGAGAATGTAAAATAAACATGGAGACAACCACGATTGAAGTACCAGTGAACCCATTTCATTTCGACGGGATGCGAAGCCTTGGAATACCCATCAAGGTGGATCACAAGGAACAAATGATCTACGTTGATTTTATGTCAAACCAAGGAACTAAAATAATGGAAGATTTCCTTTCAGAGGTCGGTCACAAGTTCCCCGGTTACGAGATCAGGGTAGCCAGGCTTGACCAATGAGAACCGCCTTGGCATACTTGGTGGCGATCATCGAATGAATCATCGGCCAGTCCATGACGTTGCTGGCAGTGATAGATAGACCAAATGGATTGGAGTTTACGAACTTGACAAACTCCTTACCGTTCTTTTGAGATTCGGGTGAAGTATAGTACTCCATCTTCTCAAAAGAGCCCTTGAGCCACTGAACATGCTTTTCATTTTGGGGATCAAACCGGTCCATCGTTTATAGTTGAAAAGGTTTTTATGTCTTTAATTAGTAGTATGAGTTCCATTGACAACTCTTTAGAAGGTGGAGGAAGTGCCTCGGCTTCAGGGAAGAAGGGTGTCATCCAGTTGAGTGATGGAAACTTCAACCTGACTTCGAACAAAGACCTCAAATCCGATCCAGCAACCGGAACCATCACCACGACAGGTTTGACGACCACAGGAACTGTCTTTGCTGCAACGATATCGACATCTAATCTGGTGGCAGATACAGTCACAGAATTGACCGTTGTTGGCGATGCATCTATCACTGGGAATGCCATCGTGGATGGTTCCGTTTCTGCTACAATATTTGATGGTGATGGTGGTATATTGAGCAATGTTCAAACTACCGATACCCTGCAATCTGTCACGACTCGTGGTGCTATCACCACGGATACCATAACCGTCGGTGCACTGACAACTTCAGGGTTTGTCCAAGGCGCAACCATCTCTTCCACGGGAAATGTGAACGCCACCGGAAATCTCGTGGCAACAGGTTCGCTTACGGGAGCGTCCGCGACGGTCTCGGGACAGGTTCAGGGTGCCACCGTTTCGTCCACTGGACATGTGAACGCCACAGGTTCGCTCTCGGGTGCTTCCGCGACGGTCTCGGGACAGGTTCAGGGTGCCACGGTCTCTTCCACGGGTCAAGTAATCGCCACAGGTTCGCTCTCGGGTGCTTCCGCGACGGTCTCGGGACAGGTTCAGGGTGCCACCGTTTCGTCGACCGGAAGTATCATCGCAACGTCTACAGTTACAGGATCTCATGTTAATACACCAACCTTGGTCGTGAGCAAGGATGCTCAGATTACCGGTAACCTCACTGTATCTGGTGGACTGGTTACGATCACGAGTACCACCACGGGAACCAATCAAATCAATATCACCAACAATGGGACGGGACCAGCCCTCATCGCAAAGCAGACCGGTGATGAACCCATCGTGAACTTTTTAGACGGCAGTACAAGTGTCTTCTTTATATCTGGAGGCGAATTGACAGACAAAGATGGGTTCGTGGGTCTCGGAACAGAAACGCCACAGGAACGTCTGGATGTTCAAGGCAATATTGTTTCAAGCGGAACTATATCGTCAACTAACGTCGCGACGTCCAATTTGACGGTAACGAACTTTCATAGCGTTACTGGAACCTTAACCGCGTCCAATATAGTCACGTCAAACTTGACCGTTAGCAATCGTCTCTCGGGCGGTACCATCTCGGTCTCCAACATCGAAGCAACGGCCAACCTGGTGGTCGGTGGACCTGCAGACATTACGGGAACCCTTAGTGCCGCAGACTTTATTGGTTCGGGAGATGGAATTAATGACCTAAATGCGTCTAATATCACTTCAGGGACTCTAAACAACGCTAGACTTCCAGGGACCATCTCGGTCTCCAACATCGAAGCCACGGCCAACTTGGTCGTAGGTGGGCCTGCAGACATTACGGGAACCCTTAGTGCCGCAGACTTTATTGGTTCGGGAGATGGAATTAATGACCTAAATGCGTCCAATGTCACTTCTGGAACTCTTAACAATCTAAGGCTTCCCGGGACCATTTCGGTCTCCAACGTGGAAGCTACGGCCAACCTGGTGGTCGGTGGACCTGCAGACATTACAGGGACGCTTTCAGTCGGAGGTTCACTTACAGGACCATCTTTGACCGTATCTGGTGACGTGCAGGGGACGAGTGCCTCTTTGGGTGCGATCGACGGATCATCCTTGACCGTATCTGGTGACGTGCAGGGGACGAGTGCCTCTTTGGGAGTAATCGATGGAACTTCTATTGTGGTGACCGGTGACGTACAAGGTCTCAACCTAACATCCACAGGAACTCTCTCATCTGCTGGTATCACTTCTTCGGATAACGTGACTATCACGGGGGCAGATAAATCTCTTACAGCATCAAATATTTCTACATCAAATCTCACTGTATCTAATTTTCACAGCATAACAGGAACCCTGAGTGCGTCCAATGTAGAGACCTCGAACTTGACCGTTAGTAATCGTCTCTCGGGTGGTACCATTTCGGTTTCCAATTTGGAAGCGACGGCTAATCTGGTGGTCGGTGGACCCGCAGACATCACTGGGACTTTGAGTGCCGCGGACTTTATAGGATCGGGTGATGGAATAGATGACCTAAACGCATCCAACGTCACTTCCGGAACTCTTAACAACGCTAGACTTCCGGGTACCATTTCAGTTTCCAATTTAGAGGCGACCGCAAACCTGGTGGTCGGTGGACCCGCAGACATCACTGGGACGCTTTCAGCCGGAGGTTCACTTACAGGAGCGTCTGCAACGGTTTCGGGACAGGTTCAGGGAGCGACCATTTTGTCAACAGGTTCACTTACAGGAGCGTCTGCGACGGTTTCGGGACAGGTTCAAGGAGCGACCATTTTGTCAACAGGTTCACTAACGGGATCATCTTTGACCGTATCTGGTGACGTCGAGGGTGCCAGTGCCTCTTTGGGTGCGATTGACGGGTCGTCCTTGACCGTAACGGGCGATGTCCAAGGTGCCAGCGCCTCTTTGGGAGTGATTGACGGAACTTCCGTTGTGGTGACCGGAACAGTACAGGGTCTCAACCTAACATCCACAGGAATTCTCTCTACATCCGGTCTTACATCATCGGCAGATTCCACTGTTACTGGGATTTTAACTGCAACCGCCAACATTACCGCGGGAGGAAATGTAGTGGCTACAAATAATACATATGCAAGTTTCTTCTTCGGAGACGGAGGTCTTTTGAGCAACGTTTCTGGTGGAGGAACAACACCCACACTACAGGAAGTCACTACACAGGGTTCTACAACTTCGGATCTCGTCACCGTGGGTGGTTTATCATCAACCGCGGCAGTTAATGTCACAGGAACGATAAGCGCGACGGGTGACATCACGGCATTTTCGGACAAAAGGCACAAGGAAGATTTGCTCGTGATCGAGAGTGCATTGGACAAGGTCAAGAGGCTCACGGGCTACACCTACACGCTCCACGGGAATCGCTCGGCGGGTCTCTTGGCTCAGGATGTATTGGATGTGCTCCCCGAGGTGGTCAAGGGATCGGAGGAGACGAACTATTCACTGGCCTACGGGAATCTCATGGGGCTGGTGGTGGAAGCGATCAAGGAACTGGATAAAAAGGTTGATAGAATATTAGAGAAACATGGTTCTACCTAGTTCTGGACCCATCAGTTTTGGTGACATCGCTACAGAATATGGTTTATCGACTACTGGAGGGAGATCCATAAAGCCATATTCCAATATTTCAATCAACTACAACACGACCAACATAAGCATGAGTGAATTTTATAACCGCGACCGGGATGATCTCGTGGGTAAGACAGCCACCGACAGGAGTGTCACGGGTGTGTCAGCCATAACTGAGATATCTGGAAACAAATCCGCGACCGTGCGCATGGTTGTTGGTCTCAGCGATGCCGACGATGGTATCCTAGTTGATTTGGGTGGTAATGGCAATGGTGCGGTAATATACACGTGGTCTGGAACACTTTACGCATCGTGTGGGGACGGCAGTGTTGTCGGAGGCACCGTAGAACTATCGTGGCCTATTCCGGCTACGTGGTCTAACACGACAAGCAGAGTGGTTGTGGTGGGTTTCAGTGTTTTGGATAGTAGCGTCAATACCCTGTTCGTTGACGGTATATTAAGAGATTCGGCAAATGCACCCGCTTCCGGAAATCCTTCACAAATTGCTGGCAATAATAGTTCTGGAACGGGACAGGTATACGGTAATATCGCAGTAAACAGAACCACTGGAAATCCTGCTTATGAAGCCAGTTCAACCATACAAGGCACACAAATTTGGCTCAATAAAATACCATACGCCCCGGTCTATGGAGGTGACAAGATCATATACGAAACTGGAAATCTATACAATGTTTTTACCACGATTGGAAGTAGCACATTTGGACTTTACGATGTGGGACCCATCACAAGGCCGGATGTGAGGTATTTGGCGGTAGCAGGTGGAGGTGGAGGAGGAAGTGCGGGGGCCAGGAGAAATGCTGGAGGGGGTGGGGGCGGTGGAATTTTGTTTAACGACACGGGAGTTACATTGACCGCCGGAACGTATACAGTGACTGTTGGAGATGGCGGAGCTGCAGCACCCGACAAGGATACTCAAGGCACAAACGGTTCAAATAGTGTATTTGGAACTACGGCAACTGCCGAGGGTGGCGGAGGCGGTGGATCTTCTTCCCGTGGCTCGCGGAGTGGGGTGGATGGAGGATCGGGTGGAGGAGGTGCCGATGGCGCGGGTATAGGGTCGCAGGGAGGGGATGGTGGAGATGGGGTCGCGAATGATGTCGGCGGCGGAGGAGGTGGTGGAGGGTCATCAGGACAAGACGGAGGGGTTGGATCGAGCGGGACGGGAGGAGATGGGGGTGACGGAACGACCTACTCATGGGGTCATCTTGGTGCAACGAGTACAACTTATGCTGGAGGAGGCGGCGGCGAAGATGGAGGCACGGCCGCGGGTGCGGGCGGGGCTGGCGGGGGCGGGGCCGGGGGGTCGGGGTCAGGTTCGGCGGGGTCAGACATTTATGGCGGGGGCGGGGGAAACGATGCCGATGGCGGTTCTGGACACGTCACTTTGCGCGTCCCGTGGACGTTTCAAACGTGATACTAAAATCTCATTGACTATTAAATCATGGCAGCGCCTTATCCAGAAATAGGAACAACAGATCCCAATCATCCCCTTGAAGTGGAGGGTCAGGTGTTTATCAGTAATGTAGAACAAGGAAGTACTACCAACAAGGTTCCATTCGAAATTTTAAGTGATTATACAGGGGCTTCTACTGAAAAAATCGTTGGAGCACGTCAACTCAGACTTCGGGTGATCCCATCCTTGAGTGTCACTTCAAACGTCAACATGGATATGGGAATTGAACCAACCAGTGGAAGTTATTTTTATATTACGCCGCCGATTGAAAATTCTAACGTGTCGTCGAATGTCGCCTTTAGGATAGTCCAGAGTGGTGATATCGTTATGGCAAATGATCTGTCTATAACGACCGATCTGTCTGTGACGGGAACGGGATCAATCTCTCAAGCAACCGTCAGTGGAACCGTTACGACTTCAAATATAAATGGTGATGCTGCACTTTACATTAATGGAGCGACCACGGTTGGAGGAAACTTGTCTGTGACGGGGAGTATTACCGCAGATGGAAACATAACGGCTTATTCCGACAAAAGGTTAAAAAGTGATATCAAGCGTATTGAAAATGCCCTTGAAAAACTCACGAGCATAGGCGGTTACACCTACATGATGAATGGCATGACAAATACCGGTCTAATCGCTCAGGAAGTTTTGGAAATTTTGCCAGAAGCCGTTTCCGGTTCCGAAGACACAAAATACGCACTTGCCTATGGAAATCTAATGGGGATTGTCGTGGAAGCCATCAAGGAACTCAAGGAAGATGTGGAGAAAATCAAAAATAAAATTAACATTTAGTAGAAAGACATGGTACTTCCTGCATCGGGTGCTATCAGTGTCAACGATATTGCTACCGAATACGAAATAGGCACAGGTTCGCCAATCGGTTTCGATAGAATTAAAACAATATCTACAAATTGGTCTGGAACCAGCATAGGCATGGATCAATTTTACAGTTTGGATCGCGATGATCTTGTTGGAAACTCTACTCCAAATAAGTCTGTATCCGGATTGGGTACATTTACTAATTTCGGGTCTAACAAGACTATGACCTTTAGAGTGGCAGTTGGGTTGTCGGCAACAACGGACGGCAATATTGTAAATACAGGAAACGTGAACAGCGAAGGTGTGGCGATATACACTTGGAATGGAACACTTTATGCTCGCGCGGGAGATGGTAACATATCCAATACAGGCGATGCGGAGGTTTCCTTTACCATTCCAGCCGGTTGGACAACGGACCAGATTAGAATCGTCGTGGTAACATTTTGTTTTAATGAATCAGATAATAATGATAAAACAGGAACAAATCTTTTATTTGTCGATGGAATACTAAGAGATCAAAATGATGATGCAGATTATCGTAGAATTACAACAAATACCGAGGGAGGAAAGACAGGAGTTGTCAACACGGCTGGTTACGGAGTCTACACCAGAATGACGAATAATGAATTGTCCTATGAAGCACCAAGTGCCATTATTTCATCTCAAGTGTGGTATGACAGAATTGGTTACATTCCAGCATACAATACAGGTAGTACGGCAAAGGGTAATTATTTCCTTTATGAAAATTCTAATGTATACATTGTGTTTACAGAGATAGCAACGACAACACTAGGTCTATATGACATAGGACCCAACGCTTTACCTGACGTGAGATATTTGATGGTTGCGGGAGGCGGTGGGGGCGGAGAGCAAGGGCAGGCAGGGGGCGGCGGCGGCGGAGGAATTTTATTTGACGATACGGGGATCACATTGACCGCCGGAACGTATACAGTGACTGTTGGTGATGGGGGACGCTCTAATAACCCCGGAGACAACGGAGATGATACGACGTTTCACACTTATACGGCACTTGGCGGAGGAGGCGGAGGGTGGGTTAAAAATGCAACAAACAATGATCCAGGTCAAAATGGCGGAACCGGTGGAGGGGGAGCGGCGCTGGACGGTAACACAACTGTAGGTGGTACGGGTTCACAGGGAGGAGACGGGGGAGATGGGTCATATTATAGTGGCAATGATTATGGTGGAGGTGGGGGTGGAGGAGGTGCGGATGGACAAGATGGTATGAATGGAGAAACTTCGGGCAAACCGGTTAGACCATGGGGTTCTGGTGGTGACGGAACGCAATATTCATGGGGACATCTCGGCGAAACGGCTACATACTACGGGGGAGGGGGTGCGGGGGAGGGTTCAGATGCTACCGAAAGGTCGCTAGGAGGAGGCGGATTTGACGGGGGGGGGTCACAGGACAAGAAAGGTCTGGACGTATATGGGGGCGGTGGATCAGCGGAATATGGCGGAGGTTCTGGTAGTGCCGTATTCCGTCTCCCATGGACTCTTCCAACGTCTTAAAGAACATAATATAAAAGTGGATTAAGATGATCTACCCAACAACTAAATGTCAGTGGTGTTCCGTACCTTTACGGTGGACCAGTGAATATGATTTTATCAACTATGCGTTCGAGTATTTTCAAAAAGAGCGTGGGTTTCCAATAGATATTGTGACGAGGGTTTACTGCAAACCAAAATCCAGTTCCAGGTGGAACTTGTGCCGTGCATGTTATAACTTGAATCTTAACAAGATTCACCGAAGAGAAATAACAGGGCGATGCATGCTGGCGAACCACAAAGGTCTTGATATCACGCCTTACGTCTCTTTATTTATGTTTAAACTCTTTGATCAGTCATGGAGACACAAACGTTACATCGAGTTTATGTGGCGCAGTGGTCACACCTTCGAGGCATTCATTGAGTACCTTTGTGCTCGAGATGCTCTATGTGGAGGTGAAATGAATGCCGATGAAATTGAATATTACTACGAGGACATGGTCAGATCACACTTTCAAGTTCCTAATCACCACGAAGCCGTATGGGACGATGAAGAAAATATTACTTCATTTCAATTAAACGGTACAGACACATTTTTAGTAAATGCACATCCTGCTGTCGAGTAATGGCACACCCTTCGAGGGTGCCAAGGGTGGGTATCCAAGTCAATTGAGGCATTTGATTCGGATGTTCATCGAAAAGGGTCACACTGTCACCATGGTCATATGGTCTATATGTGGTGTCAAACATACAGGGGTCCTAAGTTTCAAGGACATTGTCAAAAACAACATACTTGTGAATGAAACTAGGGACCCATGGTCTCAGGCACTTTTGGATCGACCCGAGGTCACTTTTATCTTGGGTCCTTACGAAAAGTTTCCTTCTCAGATCAAGATTTCGGACATAAATAGTTTCGTAAAGCGAACAAACGCCGGAGCCATATTCTTTCTTCAGGACATCTTTTTGCTTGAAAGCAATACACCTGAAATGATCGCATGTCCATCCTATCTTTGGTTTCCTTTGCATTACGAACCAATTGATTTACCAACAATGAATGCACTTGGTAAGATCCAGAATATCATCTCATTGTGTCCCTCAACACGCGAACGTGTCATAAAACAACTTAAACGCGACACCTATGTTGTTCCGCATATTATAGATTTTAGAACCGATCTGCCACCAAATGAAACCAAGGAAAAGATTAGAAATGATTTCAATTTGAAAGACAAATATGTGATACTGACCATCGCAGGAAATTACGAACAAAGTGGAAGAAAGTCGCTTGACACGACACTGCTTGCTTTTGATAAATTTCAGGAGACGCATCCAGAGGCGTTACTCTGGCTTCACGTTCCGGCATTAAATCATGCAAAAATTTACAATGTTCAGACGATGATAGCAAGTCTTGGAATCCCAGAGGCATCTATCAAGATCACGGAGTCAACTTTGGATGAAACTACTTTACAAAAGGTATATATGTGTGCTGATGTCTATCTATGCGGTTCGTGCTCCGAGGGTTTTGGCATCCCTCAGTTGGAGGCTCAATACTTTGGATTGCCTGTGGTGACTACTAAATTTGGAGCAATGGACGATTACTGTTGGCATGGCACAAGTGTTCCACCTGCTCAAAAATGTTTCAATCGTTTTCAGGATGCGTGGTGGGTGACGCCAAGTGTTGATGGAACCGTGGATGCACTAGAAAAAGTCTATCAGGGAAAATTAGATACCACGTCCGAGTGGGTTCAAGAAGAGGTTCGCACCAAGATGAGTTACGACACAGTCCATAAACAAGTGCTCGCTATTATCGAGAAAAAATAAACATCGGTCATAGTAGAATATGGAACAGACTCCATTCAAAGGCGTGTTCACCAAAAAATCTAACTTTGTTACACAGAGTTTTGACACCGATCCTTTAACAATCAATCATGGTGGAAATGCAAATTTTTTGATTCCACGGCACGGCGATTTTATCACGCGCATGTATCTACTCATCGACTACACCAGTTCGGCAAGTTCTACTATAAACCATGCACTGGCTATGATTGATTACGTTTCATTGGTAATAGGTGGTACTACGATACAGCAAGAAACTGGCGAGACTTTAAATCTGAGGTTAAATGTCGAAGGTAGAGAAAAGGATGCATTTTCCGTGACTCAGTTGTTTAGGATGTTAGGCGGTGGTCCGACATATCCTTTCACCAACACCACTCAGTATCCACGGACATATCGACTTCAGGTTCCATTGCAATTTTGGTTTTATGGGCAACCCGAACTCGCCATTCCACTGGCTGCATTGCGTTACCAAGAGGTTGAGATTTCCGTGGGACTCAGAAATTCGGACAGTTGGGGTGGAGCAGATTCGGGTGTAACGAGTTCCGCTGTTCGTCTCCGTATTGAATATGGGTATGCTCCCGATGAAGTGATTAATTCTGTTGCAAACAGACCCCTTGTATTTCCTGTACAACAATTTCAAGTTCACGAAGAAACGTACCAAGGTACCACGGATGTGGAATTTGTGATGCGTCCCACGTTTGTCAATCCTGTCAAGGCACTTTTTGTTATATTCAAAGATACCAGAAGTGATACAACGGATATTTTTGATTATTCTAGAGGAGTTGCGCCACCACTCTCGAGCGTGGATCAAAATGATTTTTTGAAATC
>Ga0181588_10003099_pt1 | contig 14098 bp, 12 predicted proteins | sample 071ome_26_FD_148607 | JGI IMG/M metagenome (GOLD analysis project Ga0181588, IMG submission 148607) | Coastal salt marsh microbial communities from the Groves Creek Marsh, Skidaway Island, Georgia - 071409BT metaG (spades assembly) | ecosystem: Environmental > Aquatic > Marine > Intertidal zone...
GTGCTTGAGATATCTCAACGTGTCCAGAACTGGCGCGAGTTGACTCTTGGTGACGTCGCGATAGAAGCGCTCGGTAAAGGCCTTCAGATCGACGTTTGCGGCGTCGATTTTCTCGAAGAACGCCGCGCGCGCCCGATCCGTCACGTAGCCGGCCGTCACCGACACGGTCTTGACCCCGACCGCGCGGCAGGCATCGGCGATATCGGCGGCATATTCGTGAAAGATGACCGGGTCGTTATAGGTGAAGGCGACCGAGGCACAACCCATCCGCTGGGCCGCCCGGGCGATCGCCTCGGGTTGGGCCTCGGCCTGCATCGTGTCCATCTCGCGGCTCTTCGAGATGTCGTGATTCTGACAGAAATTGCAGGCGAGGTTGCAGCCCGCCGTGCCGAAGGACAGCACCGAGGTGCCGGGCAGAAAATGGTTCAACGGCTTCTTCTCGATCGGGTCGACGCAAAAGCCCGACGACCGGCCATAGGTGGTCAAGACGATGGCGTCGTCCTGGCGGGCCCGCACGAAACACAGCCCGCGCGCGCCTTCCTTCAGCTTGCACAGGCGCGGGCACATCTCGCATTGCACTCGCCCGTCCCCGAGCATCGTCCAATGCTCGGTCGGAACGATCGGCCCCTTGCCGTCCACCGGCGGTGGGGCGGTTTCGGCGAGGGTGGGAGCGTCGGCGGTGGTTTCGGCCATGGGTTAGGGATCTCGCGTGGTTTCGTCGCGCGGCAAGCTATGATAATCCATGATCATGGCTCAGGACATCACATCCGAACGCGTCCGCGCGCCGCACATGGCCGGCGCCTGGTATCCCGCCGGGGACAATGAATGCGCCGACATGGTCATGGCATGCCTGGACAAGGGGCTCGCCTCGCCGGTCTCGGACCCCAAGGTGATCGTCGCGCCCCACGCGGGTTTCGTCTATTCGGGAGAGATCGCCGGCACCGCCTTCAAACAGCTCGCCGCGCACCGCAAGCGCATCAAGCGGGTAGTGATCATCGGCCCGGCGCACCGGGTCGGCTTCAAGGGCCTGGCGACCACCAGCAGCGATGCCTGGGCAACCCCGCTCGGCGTCGTTCCGGTGGATTGGGGGGCGCTGCGAAAACTGATGCCGCTGGAGGGGTTCCGGGTTCTCGACAAGGTCTTCGAGGGCGAGCATAGCCTGGAATCGCATCTGCCGTTCCTGCAGCCGGTTCTCGATGACTTCACCATCGTGCCGATCCTGGTCGGCGACGCGAGCATGGAGCTGGTGCGCGATGCCCTGAACCTGGTTTGGGGTGGGCCGGAGACCGTGATCTCGGTCTCGTCCGACCTCTCGCATTTTCACGATTACGACACGGCGGTCGGCCTGGACCGTCAGACCACCGGCCAAATCGAACTGCTCCAGCTCGAGAAGATCAACGGCACCGGCGCCTGCGGGCATCGGGCGCTGGCAGGGGTGCTGGACATCGCCCGCAAGCGTGACCTCAGGGTCACTCATCTCGATGTGCGCAATTCCGGCGATACCAAGGGCGGTCGCGACCGGGTGGTCGGCTATGGCGCCTATTCCATGGAATACGCCGAGGCGGCGCGGATTTCCGAAGCCAACCGCCGGGTTCTCCTGGACGCCACCCGCAAGGCCTTGGCCTTCGGGGTCGAGAACGGTCGCGCGCCGAATGTCGACTATGGCCCCGGTGTCTCCAAGTCGCTTACCGCGCTGCGGGCGAGCTTCGTCTCGCTCAAGATCGCCGGGCGCCTGCGCGGCTGTATCGGAAGCGTGATCGCCCATCAGCCGCTGCTGCCCGACGTGGTCGCCAATGCCTACAAAGCCGGCTTCGGCGACCCGCGCTTCGGCCCGCTGACCATGGAGGAGTTGGACCAGCTCGATATCGAGGTCTCGCTTCTGTCCTTCCCCAGGATCATGCGGTTCGAGGAGGAGGCGGACCTGGTTCGCCAGGTGCGTCCCGACCAGGACGGCCTGATCCTCCAGGACGAGGGACGGCGCGGACTGTTTCTGCCCAGCGTCTGGGAGGGCATCCCCAAGGCCGAGGATTTCATTCGGCACCTGAAACGCAAGGCCGGCTTCGACATGGACCATTGGTCCGACGGTCTCAGGGTCTTCCGCTACACCACCGAGACCTTCGGCGAGGGCTATCGCCCGGCCGGGTGACGGCGAGGAAAAGCGCGCTGTCGACGTCGGGCGCCCGCGATCTCGCTATCGTCCCGACCTCTCGGTGGCTTATCCCACTCCGCCGCCCTGACGAAGGTCGGCAACTGCATTTCTCATACGGTTGAGGCTTGAAAATCTCCCGCGTGGTCGACGCTCACGGCACAAGCCCTTGCCTTCGCAAGGGCGACGGGAATGAGGGCGACCCTCTCTCCACCGTCGCCCTGACGAAGGTCAGGGCTCGGGCCGCAATCGCCAGCGATCATTCCGTCACGTCGAAATTTCCACCTCCCGACAGCCCGGCCACGAAAACGGAAGAAGCCCTAACCTCCGTCAGGGCGAGGGCTGGGGAGACGGCACGGCTTTCCGGCGTGGTCTCGATCTCCATCGTCCCGTGCAAACAGGGAACCTCAACCCTCACAAACGCGCCGCCAGCCGGACCGCCTGGTCGATGGCGCGCTGAGCGTCGAGTTCCGCGGCTTCCTCGGCGCCGCCGATGAGATGAACCGGCACACCAGCCGCCTCCAGTGGCGCTTGAAGATCACGCAAGGGTTCCTGACCCGCGCAGATCACCACCGTGTCCGCCTCGATCAGTCGCTCCTCGTCATTGACGATCACATGCAGGCCCGCCTCATCGATCGCCCGATAGGTGACGCCGCCGACGAACTCGACGCCCTTCATCTGCAGAGCTGCGCGGATCGCCCACCCCGTCGACTTGCCCAAGGTCGCGCCGAAGCGCTTGTCGGAACGCTGGCAGAGCGTTATCGAACGATCCGAGCGCATCGCCGGGCCCTCGGCGCTGACGCCTCCCGCTTCTCGTAGTGACGCATCCACGCCCCACTCCTCGAGAAACGCCGCGATATCGGCCTGCTGGCTCTCGGCCGCCGCCTCGTTACGCGACAGGAATTCCGCCACATCGAAACCAATTCCACCGGCCCCGATGATCGCCACCTTCTCGCCGACCGGGCGGCGGTGCCACAGCACATCCACGTAACTCAGTACCTTGGCGTGATCCGCGCCCGGAATATCAGGCACCCGGGGCGTCACGCCGGAAGCCAGGATCACCGCGTCAAAGCCACCGCCGGAAATGTCCTCGACGGTTGCTCGGATACCCAGACGGATATCGACCCCGAGTCGGTCCAGCCGTGTCGCGAAGTAGCGAATGGTCTCGCCATAATCTTCCTTGCCCGGAACAGCCATCGCCATGTTGAACTGACCGCCTAGGCGATCCTCGGCCTCGAAGAGCGTGACCTTGTGCCCACGCTCCGCCAAGGTCGCCGCCGCCGCCATGCCGCCCGGCCCAGCGCCGATCACGGCGAAGCCGCCCGGCGTCGCGGCGGGCTCGATCGCAAGCTCGGTCTCCCGACAGGCCCGCGGATTGACCAGACATGACGCGATCCGACCGGAGAAGATATTGTCCAGGCAAGCCTGGTTACAGGCGATGCAGGTATTGATCTCGTCGGCCTTGCCCGCCGCCGTCTTGGCGACGAAATCCGCGTCGGCGAGGAACGGTCTGGCCATGGAAACCATATCGGCGTCGCCCGCGGCGATCACCGCCTCGGCGCGATCCGGCGCGTTGATCCGGTTCGAGGCGATCACCGGGATCGAGACCGCCTGCTTGATCCGCTTGGTCGCCCAGACGAAGGCGTTGTGGGGCACCGAGCTCATGATCGTGGGAATCCGCGCCTCGTGCCAGCCGATACCCGAATTCAGGATATCGGCGCCGGCCAGTTCCAGGGAGCGGGCGAGATCCACCGCCTCGGCGCCGGTCATTCCTCCCTCGACCAGATCCAGGACGGAGACCCGCGCCATCAGCATGACATCGGTGCCGGCTTTCTCGCGGGCCCGGCGGACGATCTCGACGAAGAGCCGCTTGCGGTTCTCCCAGGAGCCGCCCCACTCATCCGTGCGCTTATTCGTCCGGGGAGAGAGAAACTCGCTGACCAGATAACCCTCGGAGCCCATGAGTTCGACGCCGTCATAACCGACCTCGGCGGCGAGCACCGTGGCGTCGGCGAATTCCTCGATGGTGCGCCGGATATCCTCGCCCGAGAGTTCCCTAGGCTCGAATTTGTTGATCGGCGCGCGGATCGGCGAGGGCGCGACCAAGGCCTCCTGCTTGGAGTACCGCCCGGCATGCAGAAGCTGAAGCAGGATCTTGCCGCCGGCCTCGCGCACCGCCGAGGTGATGGCCCGGTGCTCCCCGGCGTGCTCCGGAAACGCCGGCTCGCCGTCGCCGAGCCCGAGCCGACCCTCCCGGTTGGGAGAGATCCCGCCGGTGACCATCAGCGCCGCCCCGCCTCGCGCCCGCTCGGTGTAGAACGCCGCCATCTTGGCGTAGCCGTCCGGAGCCTCCTCGAGCCCGGTATGCATCGAGCCCATGAGGATCCGGTTCTTCAAGGTCGTGGTCCCGACCTGAAGCGGCGAGAGGAGATGCGGGAAAGCCGTGGTCATCGCGCGCGTCCCTCTTGATCAGCGCCCGGTGAAGTTCGGACGCCGCTTTTCCATGAACGCGGTGCGGCCCTCGGTGTAGTCATCGCTGGTGCCGCATTGCTCGACGGTCGCGTAATGAGCCGACAGATCCCACTCCGCTTCCGGCTTGGCGTGTTCGATCAAGGTCTCCTTGACCGCGCGGATCGAAAGCGGCGCGTTCTGGGCGATGCGGGTGAGCATGTCGCCGAGCGTGTCGTCCAGTTGGTCTTGCGGCACGCAGCGATTGACCAACCCCATGATGCGCGCTTCCTCGGCGGTGAATTGGCGGGCCGTATAAAAGATCTCGGCGGTGAAGGCCGGGCCGACCAACAGCTCCAATTCGCGAATGCCCTTGGCCTTATAGCCGATACCGAGTTTCGCGGCCGGAACCCCGAATGTGGAGATATCGGAGCAGACCCGTATATCGCAGCCGATCGCGATCGCGAGGCCACCGCCGATGCAATAGCCGTTGACCCGCGCGATCGTCGGCTTGTTCACCCGGTTCAAGGACTCATGAAACCCGCTTACCGAGAGATCATAGGCCTTTCGGGCCTCGGCGGAGGCGCGCTTGTCCTCGAACTCCGAGATATCCGCGCCGGCCACGAAGGCGCGATCGCCCGCGCCGGTCAGGACGATCGCTCGAACGTTCGGATCGGCGGCGTATTGATCCAACAACGCCGCGGCCCCGTCCCACATGTCCTTGGACATGGCGTTGTGCCGCGCCGGATTGTTGAACGTGATCCAGGCAATTCTGTCGCGAACCTCGCTCAGCAGCCGGTCTTCCTCGCCCGCGATAACCTCTTGCGTCGCCATGGCCTCCATCTCCCTTTTTTAATGCTCTTGTCCTTGAATGCTCTTTTCTTGGGGATCAGATCACGTTATCGGCGCGCAAGGCGGCGATTTCATCCGCGTCCAGTCCAAGTTCGCTCAGCACCTCGTCGGTATGCTCGCCGTATTCCGGCGGCGGCAAGGTCATGCTGGTCGGGGTACGGGACAGACGCACCGGCTGGCCGACCAGTTCCATGTCCCCCCGGGCATGGCCGGTGACTTTCTGGGCCATGCCGAGATGCTTGACCTGCTCATCCTCGAAGGCCTCGCCGATATTGTAGATCGGCCCGCTGGGCACGCCGTTCTTGTTCAGCAAGTCTACCCAGTGCGCCGTGGTCTCGGTCTTCATGAATTCCTCGATCTCGGCATTCAGCGCGTCGCGGTTGCGCGAGCGCGCATCCGGCTCGGCATAGTCCGGATGGTCGCGCAGGTCCTCGCGCCCGATCAGATCGCAGAATCGCTTCCAGATCACCTGGCCGGCGACCCCGAGATTGATATAGCCGTCCTTGGTGGTGAACACGCCGGTCGGGATGCTGGTCGGATGATTGTTTCCGGCCTGTTGCGGGACATGACCATCGACCAGCCAGCGGGCGGCCTGGAAATCCAGCATGAAAAGCTGGGCCTGCAAGAGCGAGGTGTCGATCCATTGGCCCTTGCCGGAGACCTCTCGTTCCAGCAACGCGATCATGATGCCCTGGGCGGCGAACAGCCCGGCGCAGAGATCGGCGATCGGGATGCCGGCGCGGACTGGTCCCTGGCCCGGCAAGCCGGTGATCGACATCACCCCGCCCATGCCCTGGGCGATCTGATCAAAGCCCGGACGCTTGGCATAGGGGCCGTCCTGGCCGAAGCCCGAGATGCTGGCATAGATCAGGGCCGGGTTCTCGGCGCTCAACGCCTCATAGTCGATACCCAGGCGGGTCTTCACGTCCGGGCGATAGTTCTCGACCACCACATCGGCGGTCTTGCACAGCCGCTTGAACAGCGCCACCCCGCGCTCGTCCTTCAGATTGAGGGTCATCGCCCGCTTGTTGCGGTGCAGGTTCATGAAGTCCGGGCCATGGCGCGAGCCGCCGAGGGCATTGCCGCTTTCCATCGCCTCGGGCAGTTCCACCTTGATGACATTGGCGCCCCAATCCGCGAGTTGACGCACGCAGGTGGGTCCCGCGCGAACCCGTGTCAGGTCAAGAACGGTAAAGCGTTTCAAAGCGTCGGAAGCTGGCTTGGCGCCCATGTCGACATCCCCTGTTTAAGTCCCGGGTTCACCACCCGCGTTCACAATCCCGTGCCCCGTCGGACCACGATCAACGGTTTGTCGGGCTGCTTAGCGCGCCACGAGAAGATTTGCCACAAATTCGCCTTCATCCCCTCGAAATCCCGCCTAATTGATCCCATATCTAGAGCACCATCGGTTCGTCCCCTCGAGCCGGTGGGCTTCCGCTCGGATACCGTCCCCCAACGACCGAGCGGATGACAAGACTGATGCGGCGCCGCCCCCTCCCCCCCAATCCAGGCGCCGCATCTTTCTTCTCCCGGTTTTCCAGTCGTCATGACCATTGCCTGTCCGCGGGACGGCTCCCCACATCACGCTAGATCTGGTATAAAAGGCTTGAACTAGCCGGTGGACCACAAGATCTTGGCCAATCTCGATTCCGAAACCATCACGGTAACCGCGCCAAATGGCGAGGATCTGGTCATTACCGTGCGGATCAGCGGGCGCGCCAAGCGGGTCGGATTGCGTCTCGATCCGGCGGGTGAGCGGGCGGTTCTAACGGTTCCCTGGGGCGCTCCGCTCGACCGGGCGGTCCGTTTCGCCCAGGATCAGGCCGGCTGGCTGGCCCGGAACCTGGCGAAGCAGCCCAAGCGTATTGTTTTCGAGGACGGCGCGGTGATTCCGATGCTGGGCCGCGAAATCCGATTGCGGCATCGGCCCGATCAGCGCCGTGGCGTTTGGCTGCAAGGCGGCGAACCCGACAATGACGCGAATCCCTTGCCCGAACTCTGCGTGAGCGGAGAGGCGGACCACATGGCGCGGCGGGTCACGGACTGGCTCAAGCGCCGCGCCCGCGAGGAGATCTCGCCCCGCGCCCGCGCCCATGCAAGGACGCTTGATCGGCGGGTCGCCAAGATCTCGATCCGCGACACCACCTCGCGCTGGGGAAGCTGTTCGTCCAGGGGTGGATTGTCATTCTCCTGGCGGCTGGTGCTCGCGCCCGAGGAGGTGCTGGACTATGTCAGCGCCCACGAAGCGGCGCATCTCGTGGAAATGAATCACTCACCGGCCTTCTGGCGACTGGTCGGCCAACTTGTCGGCGATTGGGAGCCCCAGCGCCGCTGGCTCAAGCGCCACGGCGCCGAGCTGCATCGCTACGGATAGAGCGATAGGATCCGGGACGACGACACCGCCGCCCCGGATTCTTCAACCGATCTTACTTCAACGGCGAGTGGCTGAACGGCACCAGGATGGTGGAGCTCATTTCCTCCAAGCGATCCGGGCCGTCCTTCAGGAAAGCCTGCCAGTCCGGATCCGCCGCCGCGGCCGCCCGGCACGCGGCGCGGTCGTTCAGGTCCTTGTAGACCCAGAGATGGGAGACTTCGTTCGGCTGTCCGGTATCGGTCATCCAGATGCAGACATTCTTGGAATGCCGCTCGCGCACCGGCATGGCCGCGGTAATGGCGTCGGCGAAGATCTTGGCCTTGCCGACCTTGCAGCGGTAAAACCGATATTCGTAGATATTGCCTTCCGTGCCCGGATTGAACAGCGGCTTGGTGGCGTACATCAGTCGGTTATCCTGGCGCCGAATCAGCGGCCCGCTCTTGGTGAGGTATTCCTCCCGCCAGGCCTTGTTCTGACCGAGTTTCGCCTTCACCTCGGTGCGGTGATTCATGTCCTCGTAGGACCAGAGATGCATCACCTGGTTCAACGGGCCGATCTCGGTCAGCCAATAGCCCTCGAGCTTGCCGTGATCGTCACCGCGGATCTCACGGCCGATCTCGGCGGAGTATTTGGCCAGAAGCGGCGCCTGTCCGGGGCCGGTGGTATAGGTGCGAAACTCGTACAACATTCTTGATTCCTCCGTAAGATAAGCCGGTGTGACATTCGGTTCGGCGCGATCCTGACATGAAATGACAGGCCAGGTGAACCGGGGCAACGCGTCGTGTCGCGAAACCCCATACCGGATTCGCCGAGGTGGTCCCCGCGATGATCACGATCCGCCGTCCTCCGGCGCCGCCTCGACGACCTTGATGATGGTCGGCCAGTATTCCTCGCCGTTACCCATCTCGATGGCCTTCTCCAGCATGGTGCCGGCAAGCTCGGCGCCCGGCGCGTCGACCCCGCCGTCCTCGGCCAGCAGCAGGGCGTAGGACAGATCCTTCAACGCGTAGCGGGCGGGAAATTGCTTCAGCGGAAAGGTGCCCGGAACCATGGCCTTGACCCCGTGATTCATGCCGACGAAGGAGCCGCCGGAACTCTTGTTGATGATGTCCAGCAGATGCCCGCCATCCATGCCCGCGCGGCGACCGATGGTCAGCGCCTCGGCCAGCGCGACGCCGTTCTGGAAAACGACCATGTTGTTCAGGATCTTGGCGATCTGACCGCAGCCTACCGGCCCGCAATGGGTGACGTCCGGCCCCATGCACAACAGCACGTCGCGAACTTCCGCCAGCACCGCCTCGTCGCCGCCGACCATGATCGACAGATTGCCGTCGATCGCCGCCTGCTGGGTTCGCGCGACCGGCGCGTCGAGATAACGGACCCCCTTGGCCTCGAGAAGCGCCGCCACCTCCCGCGTGGTCTTGACCGGCGTGGTCGACATGTCGATCACCGTCCAACCCGCCCGCGCCGCGCCGAGCAGGGTATTCCCGGTGATCGCCTCGACCTCGGGGCCGCCCGGCAGGGAGAGGATCACCACATCCGAGCGCCGCGCCAGATCCTCGGCGCTCTGGGCCCGCTCGACGCCATGCTCGGCGAGCCGGTCCAAGGGTTCCGGCGAAAGATCGAAGGCGATGACCGTGTTGTCGCCGCGCTGGGCGATGTTGCGGCACATATGCTCGCCCATGGCTCCGGTGCCGATAAACCCAACCGTGATACCCGCCATAACCGTTCTCCTTGAATGCTTGCCCGGCTTGTCCAGACCGCGCGTGACTGTCTACCCTGCGGCCATTCAAGCGGCTGACATGGGTCGGCGCAACCGGGGAGGACGGGACATGAGCAAATCCGAGGAGCGCGAGGTCTTTGAGATCTACGCGGTGAAATACGCCCACAACGCCAATCGCACGCGCAACGGCAACATGCTCTACATGGACGAGCATGACCGCCCGATGCCGCTCGACTATTTCGTCTGGGTGATCAAGAACGACAAGCGCACCTATGTGGTCGATACCGGCTTTGGCGAGGTCGCCGCGAAGAAGCGCGCCGCGCCGTTGCTCCGCAGCCCGGCCGAGGGTTTGGCGATGATGGGGATCGACGCCGCCGAGGTCGAGAACGTGATCATCAGCCACATGCATTACGACCATGCCGGCGGGATCTGTGATTTCCCCAAGGCAAAATTCATCCTTCAGGACGGCGAGATGTCCTACGCGACCGGACGCTGCATGTGCTTCCCCGCGGTCCAGCGTCCCTTCGAGGTCGACGATGTCTGCGAGATGGTCCGCAAGGTCTACGGCAATCAGGTGCATTTCGTCGACGGCGACGAGGAGCTGGTTCCGGGCCTCTCCGTGCACAAGATCGGTGGCCACTCGGCCGGCCTAATGTGCGTGCGGGTCTGGACCCAACGCGGCTGGGTCGTGGTCGCCTCGGACTGCGCGCATTTCTACGAGAACATCCGCCTACGCGACCCCTTCGTCATTGTCTACAATCTCGGCGACATGATGAACGGCTACACCACGATGGAGATGCTGGCGGACTCGCCGGATCATATCATCCCGGGCCATGACCCGCTGGTGATGAAATACTATCCCGCGGCCTCGAAGGAACTGGAGGGCGTGGTCGCGCGCCTCGACGTGGATCCGATCGCCTCGGACTGAAGACGCCAAACCAGCGTTCGGGGGGATTGCTCTTGGAACGCAAACTCGCGGCGATCCTCGCCGCCGACGTTGTCGGCTATTCACGCCTCATCGGCGCGGACGAGGCCGGGACATTTGCCCTGCTTCGCGCGCTGTTGACGGACGTGGTCGAGCCGACGACGGCGTGAACATCGCCGCCCGGCTTCAGGAAGTCGCTTCAACCGGCGGCGTGGCGATCTCCGACGATGTATACCGCCAGCTTCGCGGCAAGCTCGACCTTCCGTTCCAGGACGGCGGCGAGAGATCCCTTAAGAACATCGCCGAACCAGTGCGGACCTGGACGCCGATCGGAGGGCAAACCACCGACGCGATCGTGACGGCGATCGCGCCCGAGATCGACAAGAGTGAACGCAGCCGGGCGGCGCGCAACCTGGTGATCGAGATCAATGACGCGGCCTGGGAGACGGCTCGCTCGGGAGAGGAGCTTCCCATCCGTCTTCAGGGGGAGATGCGGGCGGTCGCGACCTATTGCACCGAGATCGCGTTGCAGGTCGTGACCGAGGCTTTCCGCTATTCCGGCGGCGGCGCGATCTATGACGGGAACATTCTGCAACAATGTCTTCGGGACATGAATGTTGCCGCCCAGCATCTTATGGTGAGCGAGATCGCCTACGAGAACCTGGGCCAGATGATCCTCGGCCTGCCAGATGCCGATCCCATGCGCTAACCGGTCTCGGAGCAACCGTCCCGCTCAGATTAGCTCCTGGCCCCGGTCATCCGTCTCTCCATAGCGGGACAGACTGGGCGGTTTGAGACCCTCGTAGAGCTTGTCGATGCCGGCGTTTATGTCGCGATTGTTGGTTTCGAAGAGCGAGTTTCCGGCGAGGTCGCTTTCCACCAGGAGTGGGCCGAAGCGTTCGACCTCCAGCACCCACATGGCCTGGGCGATGCCGACCTCGTCGAGCCAATGGGCGGCGCGGACCCGTCTGATGCCGCGGCCGAGCAGCGCCCCGGTACCATAGCCGACCGTGGTCAGGTACACCGCGCCCGCCGGAACGAACAGGGTGCGGTAATCCTCTTCCGACATGCCGCCCTTGCCGACGATCACCTTGGCCCCGGAGATCCGGAACCAGTCGGCCATCCATTTCGAGAACCGAAAGCTGGCGGTCGCGGTCACGGCGCCGACATTCAAGGTCCCATCCGCCTCAACCGTGGCGGCGGGAGAGCAGTGGAAATTCACGTTTCCAAGGCTGGCGAAATCCTCCGGCGGCGCGGCGCCGTCGGCGATCACCTTCTTGTAGACGCTTTCCCTGGCCGTATAGATCACGCCGTCGATATACACGACATTGCCGATCTCCAGGGTCTTGAGCTGATCCTCCGTGACCGGCGTGGTCAGGCGGACTTCCTTGAGCTTTCCGCCGCTGGCGTCCATTCAACCGTCTCCCGACGCATGTAAGGGGTGAACCATCGCGGGTCGGTGCGGTGCTCGACCCGTCCATCACTGTATATCCGCGCCGAGGCCCGGCGCGAGGAAAGGCAGAAGGCATGCAGGCTCATCGGCATGCCGCCGGTATGGGTGTAGCCGACCTCGATATGGCAATCGACGACCATGGACTTGCCGACAAACCCCATGGCGCCCATGCCGATCGAGTTGCCGAGCTCCTTCAATTCGAGCTCAAGCTCGGCGATCCGAGGGTCGGGGTTGCGATCTCCGACGACGCGCAGGCACGCCGCCTGCTTGCCGAGCACCATGGTGGTGTCCTTGGAGCCGCCGAGACCGATGCCGACGATCGCCGGCTGACAGGCGAGGCCCCGCTTGCCGAAGGCGATCATGCCGTCGAGGAAGAAGCGCTTGATCCCGTCGATCCCGTCGCCGGGAAACAGCATCCGGTAATCCGTGCCGAACAGTCCGCCCTTGTGAACCGTGGTGATCTCGATCCAGTCCGCGTCGGGCTCGAAGGAGTATTCGATCTCCGGCGCGTTGATGCCGACATTGTTGTCGTGATCGGTGCGCCACAGGGGGTGCACCCGATTGGGACGCAGCGGGATATCGCGCGTCGCCTCGGCGGTGGCCGAGCGGAGCGCGCGTTCCAGGGCGATGAAGCCGCCCTCGATACGCGCCTCGTTTCCGGACTTCACATAGTATCGCGGCACCCCGGTATCGGCGCACATGGGCCGCCGGTCCTCGCTCGCCGCCTCGTAGTTCTCCAGCATCGCGCGCAGCACGAAGGAGGAGAGATCGCCTTCCTCATCCGCCGCCATGGCCTTCAGACCGGTGAGGTAATCCTCGGGAATATCAATCCCGGCCCGGGTCATCAGCTCATGGGCGGTGGTTTCGATCAGGGAACTCGATATCATGGCCAGCCTCGTTGCCCGGTCGCATCCAGGTAACCATAATCCAGCCGGGCCGCCAGGGATAGCTGGACCGGTCCCCCCCAGGACCAGAAGCTGGGACCAGAATCTGGGACCACAAGCAGGGACCACGAGCTGGGATCACAAGGCGGAGCCCTTGAAGGGAACCGCTTACAAGGGAACCGGTCATGACGGCGCGACGCGCGATCCTTATCTTGGTTTGTATCGCCGGGTGGCTGACCGCGGTCGGCGTGTTCGGTCAGCGTCATGTCCAAGGCACCTTGGACGCGCGACTGGCAACCGAAGCGAGCCGGGCCGGCCTGCTCGCCGATACCATCGCCGCCGAGATCGGCCGTGAATTCGGTCGCCTGCGCAGCCTGGTGAAGATCCTGACCCGGTCCGATCGGATACGGGCCACCATTCCCTTCGTCGGCTACCAGGAACCGCCGATCGACGAGGCCGCGCGGCTACGTCGTCAGGCCGAGCTTCAAGGCCGAGCCGACATCATCGAGGTCAACCAGATGCTGGCCTCCACGGCAGAGTAACTGGGACTGCGCGGGATACAGCTGTTGCACCGCTCGGGCGAGGTCATCGCCTCCAGCCGCTGGGGTCGCGGCGACAACGACATCGGCTCGGTGCTGTCCGGCGACCGCCTGCATGCCGCGGCAAGCATCGTCGGCGCCGCCGAAAGCTTCTATATCGATTCCGAAAACGTTCCCGGCTATCGCTTCGCCGCGTCGATCGGGATCGACGGCGATGCCATCGGCGTTCTGGTGATCGAGCAATCCTCGGTCAACATCGCCCGTCCCTTGAACGGCCATCGTCACCGCATTTTCGTCACCGACGAGAAAGGCGTGTCGGTCATCGCGCGCGAGCCGGATCTGCTGATGGCGGCGGCGCCGGATGCCCCGTTTCACGCGATTACCACGGCGGAGCGGTTGTTCCGCTTCGGTCAGCGCGACGTGACCGTCTTGCCGTTCGAAACCTTTGAGGGGGGCGGGACGCGGACACTCTATCGCGGCGATGACGGGCTGGACTATGCCGCGGTCACGCGCCCCTTTCCGAGCGAACCCCTTTGGGTGAACGTGCTCAGCCCCCTGGTCGGCCACGAGGCCCTGCGCTGGTCGGCCATGCAGCGGGTTGGGCTGATCGCGCTTGTCGGGTTGCTGGTGATGCTGGTGATCGAACGGAGCGTTGCCTTCGCGTTGTCGACTCGGGCCAAGAACGCGCAACTTCGGGCCGCCAATCTCCAGGTAGAGGAAGCCATGGAGGCGCACTCGCGCTTCTTTGCCCGAA
>Ga0181588_10003102_pt1 | contig 14092 bp, 13 predicted proteins | sample 071ome_26_FD_148607 | JGI IMG/M metagenome (GOLD analysis project Ga0181588, IMG submission 148607) | Coastal salt marsh microbial communities from the Groves Creek Marsh, Skidaway Island, Georgia - 071409BT metaG (spades assembly) | ecosystem: Environmental > Aquatic > Marine > Intertidal zone...
TGCTGCGACAACCTCTCGATTAATCTCTTTAAATGCCTTGCTGCCGCACTCGAGCTTAACGCACCCAGACGAAAGGTCCTGACAGAGGCGCATCATTTCCCCACAGATAACTACATTGCCCAGGGCCTCAGTCAGCTATTAGGGGAGTCGCGCTGCGAGGTACAAACCGCTGCAATAGAGGATCTGGATCGCATCCATCTGCGAGACGTCGCCGTGGTGTCGCTCTCACATGTGAACTTCAAGACCGGTGAATTGCGCGATATGCCGCGGATCACGAAACAGGCTCACGAGGCAGGCTGCCTGATTGTTTGGGATCTTGCCCACAGCGCCGGCGTCGTGGATATGGGCCTGACCGAAAGTCAGGTGGATATGGCAGTTGGGTGTACCTACAAATTTCTCAATGCCGGACCGGGCGCGCCGGGCTTTCTGTTTATGGCCCGGCGGCACCAGCATGTCAGCGTTGCGCTGCAGGGTTGGATGGGCCACGCCGACGGCTTCGCCTTTGAATCACGCTACCGGCCAGCCAGCGGCATCGCTCGTTTTTTAACCGGCACCCAAAGCGTGCTGGCAATGACCGCCGCGGCAGCCGCACTCGATATCTTTGAGTCCGTCTCGATCTCCGATATCCGCAACAAGAGCCTCGCGCTGACGGATCATTTTCTCGGCCACCTCGCTAGCGGCGAGTGGACACGCAAACTTGAAGTCCTGACTCCAAGGGACCACGCCTTGAGGGGCTCGCAAGTGAGTCTTGCCATCGACCATGCCTACCCCGTCAGCCAGGCGCTGATTGATCGTGGCGTCATCGTTGATTTCAGAGAGCCCAACATTGTGCGATTTGGTTTTTCCCCTCTGTACAACCAATTTTCAGAAGCAGAGCGGGCTGCACAGATACTTTCAGCCATTCTGGAGAACGAATGGTTTCTTGAGCCTGCCTACAATCAACGCCACAAGGTCACCTAAAAAAGGCCGTATGCTCTGTGTTAAATGGATCTATTCAGAGACACATCGATGTACACGCGGATCGTTGAACAGCAATGAAACCGAGCTCTGTTGAGGCCTACATTGAAAACCTCCCCTATTCCGCTAGGAGCCATATGGCAGCGCTCCGCGATTGTCTAAAACTTGCCGCACCCGATGCGCTTGAGGAATTGAAGTGGGGGAAGCCGGCCCTTGTCAAAGACGGCATACTGTTTGTTTTTGCGGCAGCCAAAGCTCACATCAGCCTTCATCCAACGCCGCGTGTCGTCACCCAGTTTAAAACGGCGCTACGGGATTTTCAGACGACAGAGAATACGATTCGCTTTTCTCTGAGTGCGCCACTTCCCACAGACCTTGTTATGAAAATCGCTGAAGTTCGCGTGTATGAAAAGGAGGTTAAGGGTATAGGATGGCGATGACGCGTTGAGTTGCAGCAGATGTTCGATGCGCTGATCTTGATGCAGTTTGTAGAGAAACCTTGAATGTCTGGCTTGCCCCTAAGATCATCCTCATCGCCCGATTGGCTGTCATGCGTGCTGGCTCACTTTGATCAATTTCTGCTTGATCATGCCGCGGCCGAAAAAAAGCAGCGGGCATGGCTCGGAGGAGCGCGTCACCTGCAAACAGCAAGCAGGTGACGCCCATCCCGGCGCTAGAACTTCAGCCGTCGCAGACCCAGCCACCCAGCAACACAGCCACCAGCATCAACAAACCCAGCGGCAGCGTTGGCACGGGCATCGCCCCGCCAGCACCGCCTGGACCACCAGTAGCTCGGGAAACCACTACGCCTGCGCTCGCGGCTTTCTTGGTACCGGTCGGGAGCGTGCCCTGAGCCTCAGCGCCCTTCTCTCTCCCAAAGGCAAGAGGCGTCTTGCTGCCCTACCCTACTTATCGCTGGCTTAGAGAGGGAGCGCTCAAGCAACCGCCCGTAGCGGGAACCTTGCGCATAGCGCGCTAGATTGGCCACCCACGCATCGTGAACTTGGGATAGGCTACCCCTGAATTCCGAGCACAGACGACTGCATGATGATGAGCTGGATCTCACAGCATTGGCTCGCCGCCGCTTTGCTGGCGGGCTATACCCTCATCCTTTTGTACAACGCCTATTTGGGGAGCAAGGCGAGCCGAGGCATGGCCGGTTACTACGTGGGCAACCGCGAGATGAGCGGCGTCGTGGTCGGTGTGTCTTTCTTTGCCACCTTTGCCTCAACCAACACCTACATAGGGCACGCGGGCAAAGGGTATGAGTACGGCGTGGCCTGGTTCACCATGGCGATCCTGCTGATTTTGTTTAGCTGGGTCTCTTGGCGCTGGATCGGCTCGCCCCTGCGTCGCTTCGCCTCGCAGTGGGATGCTCTGACAATTCCCGACTTTTTGGGTAGCCGCTTTGTGAATGGAGGCGCGCAACGCTCGCGGCACCTACTCCTGCAAAGCGCAGCGATAATTATCGTATTTGCCAGCTTGCTGTATTTGCTCGCCATTTTTAAAGGGGCCGGGCATTTGTTTCAGATGTTTCTGCAAGTGCCCTACGAAACGGGTGTCGGCCTGACATTACTGATTGTCGTGCTGTACACCTCTATCGGCGGCTTTGTGTCGGTAGTGCGTACCGATGTCCTGCAGGGATCGCTCATGCTGCTCGGCAGCGTGGTCATTTTTTATTTCGTGACCCAGGCCGCGGGCGGCGTCGGGGTGATTAAGGATCTGCACGCGCTCCCCGACAAACAGTTTTTGTTTGAGCTCAACGGCGGTATTCCCTTCGCCGTACTGCTGGGCATCTCTCTCTCAGGCGCGCTCAAATTGCTCGCTGATCCGCGGCAGCTGTCGCGGTTTTATGCGTTGAAAGACGAAGCCGCGGTGCGCCGCGGTAAATGGGTGGCAACTGGGGGCCTTACCATTGTGCTGGCTTGCCTGTTCCCCGTGGGTATTTATGCCCATGCCATCCTTACTGAGGTCACCGACACCGACCTGATCGTCCCGCTATTGGTGAATGACCCGGCAGTTTTTCCGATTTGGGCGACCGACTTTTTAATTGTCGCGATTCTGGCCGCGGCCATGTCATCCATGGATAGCGTATTACTGGTGGCTGCATCGACCTTGTACAAAAACCTGATCGCACCCTTCACCACGGGCGCCAGAGAGTTATTTTGGACGCGCGGCGCGGTGATCGGCTTCTCCGTCGTAGCCGCCCTGCTCGCGCTCAACCCGCCAGGGGATATTGTTGAGATCACCATATTCTCGGGGAGCCTGTATGCCGTGTGCTTCTTCCCCGCTATGGTGTTTGGGCTCTACTGGCACAAAGGCTCGGCAAGCGCCGTGCTGAGCTCAATGGCCCTGGGCGTCGCGGTGCTGATCGGCTGGATCCTGCTCGATTTGCGCGGCACTCTGCACGAGGTTTTCCCCGCGCTATTGGTGTCGACACTCGCCTATTTTGGGGTTGCGTCTGCCACGCGCCCAACGGGCAACCACCCAAGTAGCGCCTGAGGTTGTCGCGGCATTGCCGCCGACAATCCGATGCGTTTTACGCAAACAGCGGCTTGAGCTGCAGTTTCACCACCTTACCCATGGCATTGCGCGGCATCTCATCGAGCACGAGGAGCGTTTTAGGGATCTTGTATGCAGAGAGCTTACCATCGCACCAGGTTTTCAGCGCCTCGAGCGTCAGGTCCTGTCCCGATTTAAGCACCACCACCGCGGCGACGGCTTCGCCCCACGTGCGGTCCTCAATGCCTAAAACCGCCACCTCGGCAATCGCCGGGTGCGCGAGCAATGAGTTCTCGATCTCAAGCGCCGAGAGTTTGTAGCCACCGGACTTGATGATATCGACAGACGAGCGCCCCATGATGCGGTAATAACCCGCCTCGACCACACCAATATCACCGGTGCAAAACCAGTCGCCCGAAAAACTCGCAGCCGTGGCCTCGGGGTTCCCCCAATACTCGAGGAATACCGTATCGCTCTGCACGCGGATCTCGCCTGAGGCGCCCTCCTCGGCAACCACAGCGCCCGACTCGTCAACCAGCTGCACCGCCACCCCGGGTAGCGGTTGCCCCACGTAGCCAGCCCGTCGCTCACCTTCGTAGGGGTTAGACAACGCCATACCGATTTCAGTCATGCCGTAGCGCTCCAGCAACACTTGCCCGGTCAGCCCACGCCATTCGTCAAACACCTCAACCGGGCACGCCGCAGAGCCAGACACATTCAAGCGCATGTTGGCAAAGCCCTCACAAACGGCACCGGCGGCGCCCTCATCCATCGCGTCGAGATGATCGATGAGCTTGACGTAGATTGTCGGCACCGCCATGAACACGGAGTAGGTATCCTCGGCCACTTGCTGGCATAGACGCTCAAGATCCAGCTTGGGCATCACATGAACGGTTGCGCCCGCCCACAGCGCGCAACTCAGCACGTTGATAATGCCGTGCACGTGGTGGAGCGGTAAGAACAAGGGGATCACGTCCTCGGCCCGCCACGCCCACGCGTCGATCAGCGTACTGATTTGCGCGGCGATGTTGCCGTGGGTGGTAACAACCCCTTTGGGTTTACTCGTGGTGCCGCTGGTAAAGACGATCATGGCGCGCCGCTGTGGCGCGAGCGTGGGCAGTGGCGCTGTGGCATCGGCAAGGCACTCAGCCACGGTACAGAGCGGTATCGCTAAACGTTCACACAGGGGGGCTATCTGCTCGCGCTGCGCCTCACCGGCAATAACCCGCGCTACCTCCGTGTTAGTGAGGCAATGCTCCCACTCTGAGGCTGCGGCAGCGACATTCAGCGGTACGGCAATCCCCCCAGCACGCCACACACCGTGTAACGCCGTGACGTAGTCGGCGCTGGCAGGCAGTAAAAAAGCAATCCGCGCTTCGTTGAGGTCTGCGGTACCCGCCAAAAGTCCACTGGCCATGGCGTCGATGCGACCCGCGAGCTGTGCGTAGGTGAACGCCTGCTCACCCTCAACCAGAGCGATGCGATCCGGAAACGCCTGATTCAATGGGTGTTGCACGCTGGCACCTGTACGGGGAGAGGCCTCCAGTCTAAAGCAAAGTCGACCTACGGGCGCGCTACACAAGGGTCGCCGCGCTCGACAGTCATCCCTTGCGCTCGGTTGTTCAGCCGCTCAAATGCTTAAATCGTCGAGGTTGTAGTCTTTGAGGTCAGCTCGCGCAGCAGCATCCCACCGGTAATCGTTGGCGGCGGCCGACAGCGGCTGATAGCAGTAAGGGGTCTCGTCGGGGAATCGCTGCTTGCGCGCATCAATGGCATAGCCGATCGCGCGTGAGCGTCGCGACACCGTCGCGTCATCGAATACCTGCGCGTCACTGTGGATACCGCCCCCCATAACACCCAGTACCGATGAGCGCTTGTGGAAACCAAAATTCACAGTCACACGGGGCTCAAAGCCGCAATTGGGGAAAGACCCATGCAATAACTGGCGGTTACAGATCACGACGTCACCCGGGTTACAGACAATCGGCACCCCGCCGGTGAGTCGCTCACTCCCCGACTCCTCGACCAGCTCGGCAATGTCGAGCTTGCCTTGCTTGTGGGTGCCGGGCAGTACCCAAACGCCATTCACCGCGGTACTGCCGTAAACCTGCGCCATGAAATTGAATCCGTGAATGTCCTCATCGAACTCAGGGCTGTCCCAGTGAGTGACACCGTCTTGATGCCAGGAGACTGCCGCACCAATGCCCGGGTCCTTGATAAACAGCGCCTCATTAAAAGGAGCGAAGTCCGGACCATTGATCGCTGCCGCGGCCTGCAGCAACTCGGGGTGTGCGTAGGTACGCAGGCACGCATCAGAAAACTGCAGTGAACCCAGCAGGATAAAGGGTGCCGCCAGCGGCGCCTCGGCGTCGGCCTCAGGCTCAAACATTTTGATCTGATGCCGCCCATTAGCGAGCGCTGTTCCTCCGAGGGGGTCCCCAAGAGGCTTGGACCAGACCAACGTCAGCGCCTTGGCATCGGCACCCAGTGCCGGCTCGCCCGCTGCATTGACCTTGCTCTCGGGTCCGGTCGGAAATTGCGCACGCATCATCTCGAGATCCGCTTTGATGTCGTCGAGTTCTTCGGCGCTCAGCACATTTTCAAAAATATAAAAACCGTATTCGGAATAAGCCGCTCTAATCTCTTCTGCCAGCGACCCGGATTCGGTGAATCGCAACGGCCCTCTGTTGGGTAGCGCCAGCGCAGCCGCCTGGCCCGCCAATAAGTAGCGGCGCATTGCGTCCGCCTGCTCACCGTAATGATTCGCGCAGGCCTCTATCGACTCACTGATATCCATCACAAAAACCCGAAAAAACTCATGTGACGTTGCACCTTAACAGATCTCAAAGACTGATTTCGCAACAGACCCGTGGCGACGACACCTATTCAGTGGCAGAGATTTCCCGTGACATCCAGATCGAATCGTCCTCATCAAAACCCTGGCGGGCGTAGAACGCCCGCGCGCGGCGATTGTGCGTTTCAGTCTCCAAAAACATTTTAACGACGCCCCGGGCTGCCATATCGACGAATAGCGCATCCATGACTTTGCCGCCAAGGCCCTCGCCGCGTCTTCGCAGGTAAATTTCGTCGATCAATGCCTCGCGGCCACCCGACTCCAGACTGTATCCCCAAGTGACCACCAGATACCCACTGTGCTCATTGACCAGATACACCACGCCATATTGGTCGTCTTCGAGCAAGGGGCCCAGCGCCAGAGCAACGCGCGCTGGATCATACGGATGCTGGTCCACCTCACAAAACTCCGCCACGAGTTCGAGCAGCAGCGGCAGGTGCTCGGCACTCGCGCGAGTCAGTGTCGCGTCAAGCGCCACTGCACGCTGCCAAAGAAGAGTAACCAACAGCCGCAGGCCGCGATGCAAAAAGGTGACGCTCTGACGGCGTCACCATCGATCGCGACAGATCACTCATCGTGACCCTCAATGCCCTTTAGCACGTCGATCGACTCAAGCCATTCAAGCATCAGTGCATTAACGGCTGCGGGCTGCTCCTGATGTAAAAAGTGGCCCGCATCCGCCACCCGTTGGCACGTCATCCCCGCGGGGAAATCTACCGGGACCATTAACCGCTCAAACACCTGGCTGTCGATACAACCGTCCAATTCGCCCGTCAGTGCGAGCGTCGGTACGGGCACCGGGTAATGGGCGTCAGCGGCCGAGACCAACAATGCGCGCAGTGACAACGCCGCTCGGTAGTAACCCAGGGCGGCACCGCGCACGCCCGGTTGGGCGAGCGTGTCAATCACGCGCTCGAGTACGCCGGATTCCGGTTGCCAACCAGGGCTCCAGTCGCGCCACAATTTGCGTATAAAGGCATAGCGCTGTCTGCTCACGACCCAATCCGATACCCACGGAATATTGAAAAACCCCATATACCAGGACAGCCTGAGCTGCTTGGGAATGCGCAGCCCATCGCGCGCGAAACGCCCAGCATGAGGCACGGCCATGGTGATGAGGCTCTTGAATCGCTCGGGTGCGGTAGCAGCGACAACGTAGGCGATCGCCGCGCCCCAGTCGTGGCCGATTAAATGCACCGGGTCAGCGTCAAGCTGATCCAGCACAGCGATCACATCGGTCGCGATCGACTCCAGCGTGTAATCACCGTCTTTTGGAATTGAAGCCGGCTCATAACCGCGCAGCGCCAACGAAATCACGCGATACCCCTGCGCGGCCAACACCGGTAGCTGGTGGCGAAACGAGTCTACGTTGTCGGGAAAGCCATGCAGGCATAACACCACCGGACCCTCCCCCATGGCCTGCGCAGAAAAAGTCAGGTCACCGTTTGTAAACACGAGCGCATCGTGGGGTGCTCCAGCGGTCATTGCGTCCTCTTGCCTCAGGGTCTATCGCAAGTGTCTGCGAAGCGCGGCATACTTTCAATTTTTGGAGAACACCCAATGACGACCACGATCTGGCACAACCCGCGGTGCTCAAAGTCTCGGCAAACACTGGCGCTGCTGGAGGCTGAGGGCGTGGACGTCACCATCAAGCTCTATCTCGAGGACACCCCAAGCCCTGCGACACTCTCGAAAGTCCTCGGTCAGCTGGGCATTCCGGCTTGGGACTGGCTGCGCCGTGGTGAAGCCGCCTTCAAGACGCTGGGGCTCAGTAAAGACAGTGGTGATCAAGCAATACTCGAAGCGATGCATGCACATCCTGTGCTGATTGAACGGCCCGTCGTGATTCACGGCAAGCGCGCCGCACTCGGTCGCCCCCCTGAGAACGTATTAGCGCTATTTGACTGAGCAGGCCGGAGGTAACTTGGACGCTTCGCGCCTTATCGCGCGAGTCATCTCAGACCCGGCTGGCTTTTATCGTGCCTACTTAACATCGCCAAACTCGCCTTTGGCGCCACAGATATCCTGCGCGACCCGCTGGGCAAAAATATAATCCCCGAGCGCAGTCTGTTGGTCGTTGAGCTCGGTCCGACATTGCGCCACATCATCCCCCGCGCGGGAAAGGCAACGATTAAAGCGATCGAACTGGTAACGCACCGCACCATATTTACTTTTGGCGCGGTCACGCGCGGTCTCGCAGTCCGAGGGAAGATGGTGGTCGGCCTGGGCAAGTGACATCGCAAAGGCCAAAGTGATCACCGCGCCTATCGTACTGGGGTGTACGGCTGCCTTAGTGGTCTTATGGATCATCGTTGTCTTCTCTCACCTCTTTTTATCGTGATCGCGTCTGGTGATTACAGTATCTGACGGTTAGCGCATTGCTTGAGCTGGTCAACCGCCTGCGCACAAATCCGGGTCAAGACGTAAGTCCTCGTCAAGCTGCACACCAAAACTATTGAGCATCATTGATACCTGCGTGTACTGGCCTACCGTCATCACCAAATCCATGCGCTGCTTTTCAGAAAAACCGCTCAGCGCACTCCAGGTCGCATCCGCAATAAACGCGTCTGTGGTTAACTCATCCGTCGCCTGCAGCAACGCGCGATCCGCGTCGCTCCAATCGGCCGCCGCAGGCCCTGACTTGATGCGCTCGATCTCAGCCTCAGTCAGGCCGCACTCCAAACCGATGCGTACGTGTTGCGCCCACTCGTAGCCCGATTTCCAATTGAAGCCCGTTCGCAGGATCACCAACTCACGGTCGCGCGGGCTCAAACTGTTGGCATCGGACAAGATATAGCCCCCCCAGGCCATAAATCGCTTGAAGGCTTTAGGTGCGCGGGCAAGCGTACGAAAAATATTGAGGACTGGAATCGCCTCAAACCTCGGCCCCAACAACGCCAGCAAGTCTGGCGCGATGTCTTCTTTTGCGAGCGGCGCGATACGGTGGCGTTGTAATCTCATCGGATACCTCGTGATGTCACCGAGGGCGGCTGGCTCACCAACAAAAGGCGTGGCCGCTCTGCTCGATCAGTGTTGTACGACAGGGTACCGCATTGCGCATCCCGCAGTGCAGCACTCACCGTGGCTACCTGCGGTGGATCACGTGAAGCGGTCTCCGCCGTCAGGCGTTTCACTCCGTGCTGTCTTTACCTGCCCTGCAGGTATGCGGGGGCCGCCCGATTCTCTACCATGGGCTCTCACTTATTTACCGGCAGCCGCGATAGCGATGCCCGGAGCCAACAATCCATGGACCCCTTGAGTCAAGCTGCCATCGGTGCGGCGGCCGCGCAATCCCGTAGCGCCGGCCCATCGGTCGTTCATGCGCTGTGGATTGGTGCGCTGGCGGGGATGGCGCCGGATCTTGACGTATTCATTCGGTCCAACGAGGACCCCTTACTGTTTCTCGAGTATCACCGGCAGTTCACCCATTCGCTGCTATTTATCCCCCTCGGCGCCCTGATTTGCGCCTGCGTATTTTTCCCCTTGGCGCGACGACACCTCTCATTCCGATCCGTCTTTCTATTTGCGCTATTGGGTTATGGCACGCACGGGCTACTCGACGCCTGCACGACCTACGGCACCCAGCTCTTGTGGCCGCTCACCACCGCGCGCTTTGCCTGGCACAACGTCTCGGTTATCGACCCCCTGTTTACTCTGCCGTTGGTGGTCTGTGTCATTGTCGCTTCGGTCAAACACCAGCCACGAATCGCACTAGCGGGCTTCGCCTGGGCACTGTTATATCTCAGCTTTGGACTGGCTCAGCATCAGCGGGCGCTATCGGCTGCGGAAACCATCGTTGCCAGCCGGGGGCATGAGCCCGTCAGACTCGAGGTCAAACCCGGATTTGCGAACCTACTGCTGTGGAAGATGATCTACGAAGTTGACGGCCGCTATTTCGTCGACGCGGTGCGCGTGGGCCTGAACACGACCTATTACACCGGCGCGTCGGTTGCCAAGCTGGATATCCAAGCGGATTTCCCGGCGCTCGATCCCACGAGTCAGCAAGCACAAGACATCGAGCGTTTTCGCTGGTTTTCAGACGACTGGCTCGCCCTCGACGCCCGGGATACCTCCGTGGTGGTAGACATGCGCTACTCGCAGCTCCCCAACGCCATTAAAGGCCTGTGGGGCATTCGCATCGCGCCGGAGAAAACCCCCGAGACTCACATCGAGTGGGTCGCCCAACGCCAGACCAGCGAGAATGAAATCAACGCGCTGTGGCAACAGCTCAAAGGGGTGAGAGCGATGCCGCTGCCCGCCACCGACGAATAAAGAGCCTCGTGCGCGGCACCCGCATAAGGCGCTAGTCACGCTCCCCTCTGATCACGCAGGACTCTGATAGAGTTGAGGGCCACACAACGAGAACAGTTCAAAGGATTCCCCTATGCGCGGCAAATTTGACAACATCGTCCAGACCGTCGGCGACACCCCGATCGTGAAAATCAACCAACTCGCGCCCGATCATGTGACGATGTGGGCGAAGCTCGAGGCATTCAATCCACTGAGTTCCGTCAAGGATCGGCTGGCGATGGGCATTATCGAAGCGGCCGAAGCCTCTGGCGAGCTCAAGCCGGGACAAACGGTGATTGAAGCCACCTCGGGTAACACCGGTATCGGCCTCGCGATGGTCTGTGCGGCCAAAGGTTATCCGTTTGTATCGGTCATGGTAGAAACCTTCTCCGTTGAGCGGCGCAAGCTCATGCGTTTTCTGGGTGCCCAAGTGGTGCTCACGCCAAAAGAAGCCAAGGGCATGGGTATGGTTGCCAAGGCCCGCGAGCTCGCCGAGGCCAACGGCTGGTTTATGGCACGGCAATTTGAAAACCCCGCCAATGCCAATGTGCACGAGCGGACGACCGCTCGCGAAATCATGGCTGCCTTTGAGGGCGAGCGATTGGACTACTTTGTATCGGGTTATGGCACCGGGGGCACCATCACCGGTGTTGCGCGCGTGCTGCGGGCCGAGAGACCAGAGACAAAAATTATCACCACCGAGCCCGATACAGCGACGCTACTGTCTGACGGTCGCGCGCAGGAACGAACAGCCGACGGCGCCGCCAGCGGCAGCCATCCCGCGTGGTCACCACATATGATTCAGGGCTGGACGCCGGACTTCATCCCTTTAGTGGCTCAGGAAGCGATCGACAATGGCTACATTGACGAGGTGGTGCCCGTTTCGGCTGAGGTATCGTTTGCAACCGCGCAAGCACTGGCACAAAAGGAAGGGATCTTCTGCGGCATCTCTTGCGGCGCGACTTTTGCGGCCGCACTGGAGGTCGCCCAACGCGCCGAACCCGGCTCGGTGATTCTGTGCACGCTGCCCGATACCGGAGAGCGCTATCTATCAACGCCGTTGTTCGCCGATATCGAGGCCGAGATGACCGAAGCGGAATGGGCGCTGGCCAGATCAACACCCACCGCCGTCCTCGGGGCCAACGCCTGAGGGCACTTGCGACCCTCTGCCGGCGCCGGAGGATGCTTAAGCCCGCACCCAGCGCGCCCCCGACGCATCACGGCGGGCTGACTTTCGCTTAGTCGCCCGGGACGGCGCGGTGACGCCGAACATGTCGCGATAGACAATCGCAATGGCCAGCATGGACCACGGCACACTCCAAATAAGGCCGATGCCCAGCGGGATCGCCGCGACGGCATTCACTATCGCCAGGAACAGTAACAGCCCAAAGACGCTGAACCAACATCCGGTGATGGCCTTGCGCGAGGTCTCCAACGCCTCGAGGAATCGCATACGCTTCTCTACCACCAGCGGGAGCGCAAACAGATAGGCCACCGACAAATAGATCCCGGGCACAATCAACAGCACGTAACCGACAAGGATAAAGAGCGTCATCAGAATGGCGGCGATCAAAAGCTGGGGCGCAAAGCTAAAGAAGCGAAACAGGGAGTCGTTGTCGACCTCACCGCCACCAGCGCGATCCAGCGTGATTACGAAAAGCCCCATGGCGATGGGTAGCGTGACCCAAGCGTGGATCAGCTCACCGATAACCGCGAGTAACACACTCCCTGGAGCGACAGCTTGTAGTCCCGCGACCAGCAGCGCCATGAGCATGGTGATCACAACATAAATAGAGACAGCGATATTCAGGCGCCACTTGTATCCTTGCGCTAGGGCGCGCGCCTCGGCGAATACCGCTTCAATGCTGAATCGATAGCGGCCTTCCCGGGCCATTGCCATACGGCGCTGGTTATCGTCGTCTCGGCTCCCGGCCGCACCAGACGCTGAGTCATCACTGTTCATGGGCGCCCCCGCACTCAACACATCCAGTCTGGGATAGTAACGCGCTCTCAGTGGAACAAAAAATAGCTGATCCAGTGCGCGGCTGTGGCGTATCGATAACTCTTCGGACAACGTATACGGGCATCTGCGATGACACTGAATACCCACCTCACGCTCCGTCTCATCACCGTTTTAACGGGGCTGATCACGGCGCTATGCCTATCGAGCGCACAGGCGATTGAGGAGCCCGCCTACACCGTGCAGCGAGCTTGGGAAGACCCCAATGTTGAGATTCGCGCCTACGCGCCGCGCATCATGGCCGTGACCGAAATGGACGGTAGCGACAATGCGGGGTTTCGTGTGCTGGCGGGCTACATTTTTGGTGGCAACGAGACCGAGCAGGAAATCGCCATGACTGCGCCGGTTCAGCAATCGATGTCAGGCGCTGACGAGATGGCCTTTATGATGCCCGCGCAATACCAGCTGGAGGATCTACCCAACCCTTCTGACCCCCGTGTGGTTTTTCGTGAGGCACCGACCTACACCGCGGCGGTCATCCGTTTTAGCGGGTGGGTGTCTGCCGAGAAAGCCGACGCACAATGGCAAACACTGCGTCGCTTTCTCATCGAGGAAGGCATTGAGATCAGTGGAGAACCTACTCTGAATCGCTACAACCCGCCTTGGACCCTACCGTTTATGCGACGCAACGAGATTATTGTGCCGATTTCGCTGGCGGATCTGAGCGAAGAATAATCTGCGGCGGTCGTCGCGAGGGTATTGGCACCGAGTCCCTCGACCTGCCTATACTTGCGGCACGCAATGATCGCGATGCAGGTGCCAAAGTGAGTGACAACGAGACACGTCAGATTGATCTGGGAGACGCGGCCCACATCGAATGCCCCTATAAGATGTATCAAACCCTGCACAGGGCCGGTGGCGTTGGGCAGGATCCCAACATCGGCACGATTGTAGCCGGTTACGACACACTGGCAGCCCTCGCGAAAAACACCAGCGTGTACTCCTCGGCAATAACAGAAGATGACCGTGGACCGCGCCACATGGGCATCAACAGTGAACCGGTGCAGGATGACGTCGAGGAAATCCTCTCTAACGCTCATCCGATAGTGAACGCATTGTTCACGGCAGACCCTCCCGAGCATACCCGACACCGAAAGTTGATCAGTAAAGCGCTGAGCCCGCGCAGTGTGCGCGCATTGGAACCGCAAATTCGCGACATCACTACGCAATTAATCGACGCGTTTATTGATCGCGGTTCTGTTGATCTCATCCCCGAGTTTGCCGTTCCGCTTCCGGTCACCGTAATCGCCGATATTCTCGGTGTTGATCGCGCTGATATCTGGACGTTCAAGCACTGGGGTGATCTGATGATCTCGGGCAACATCGATATGTTGAGCCATGAGCGGCGGCGTGAAGTCGCGCACGCGGTGGTTGAGCTGCACGAGTATTTTGTCCCGCGAATCGAGCAGCGGCGACGCGAACCCACCGATGACCTGCTGAGCATCATGGTCAATACTGAGGTTGATGGA
>Ga0181588_10003117_pt1 | contig 14058 bp, 10 predicted proteins | sample 071ome_26_FD_148607 | JGI IMG/M metagenome (GOLD analysis project Ga0181588, IMG submission 148607) | Coastal salt marsh microbial communities from the Groves Creek Marsh, Skidaway Island, Georgia - 071409BT metaG (spades assembly) | ecosystem: Environmental > Aquatic > Marine > Intertidal zone...
CTAGGAAAGACGATGCGAACTTCTACGCGAAACACGCCTTGACTAAAAATAATCTTTTGGTATACGCAGATGCGCAATACCGCTACGTGAACCACAATTCAACAGGTGGTTCAGCGACGGGACCGGCGAATTTTGACCGTACGTTCAATTTCTTCAATCCAAAGGTTGGGTTGACTTATGACCTTGGTGGGAATAAAATTTTCGGTGCGTATGCAGGTGTAGGTCACCGAGAGCCGAACCGCACGGATTTACAGTATGCTGCTGATGCCAATGCCTTGCAAGCAGAACGTATGTTGGATGTGGAATTCAATTTCCGCAACTCCGGGGAGAAATGGGCTTTTGATGTGAATGCCTACCGTCAACAGTACCAAAACCAATTGGTCCTGACGGGTGCGATTGATGCTCAGGGGTACCCAATCCGTGAAAATGTAGGACAGAGCTTCCGTCAAGGGGTAGAGTTTACCGGTGCCTATGAGTTGACTTCAGAGCTTTCAGCAACTGCCAATGTGGCTTTAAGTCAGAACGAGAATGTGAATTGGTGTGACGGTTCGCTTACTTGTCTGGTTGGAAACACGCCCATTGCTTTTTCACCTGGCGCAGTAGCTAGTGCTCGATTAACGTATGCTAAGAAAGGTTTTGAGGCAACGCTTTGGAACCAATACGTAGGTAAGCAATATATGTCGAACGAAGGCCTTGAGGCACACAATTTACCTGCCTACCACATCATCAATGCACGTACCTCGTACACTTGGAATTGCAGCGATATGCAGCGCTTGATTGGATTTGTAGAGTTCAGAAACTTGCGCAACACTTCTTATGCCGCCAATGGATACATGTGGGGCGATATCCCGTACTACTACGCACAAGCGACCTTCAACATCATGACCGGTTTGACTTTCGAGTTTTAGGCCGAAAAATTTTAGGCATTAAAAAACCCCCGCGGGCTGTGCCCGCGGGGGTTTTTGTTGATAGTTATTCTGCTTTCATCGTGCGAAGGATCTTCTGCAGTTCGCCTTTCACATAGGCGAGTTTTTCCAAGACTTCGACTTTGTCGACGGATTCTTTTTTGTTGCTGCTCAGGTGCTTGCGAGCGCCCTCAAGCGTAAATCCGCGTTCGTTGACCAGGTGGTTAATGGTGGCAATGAGCCGCACATCATCTTGGCTAAACTTTCGCTTGCCCTTTCCCGTCTTCTTTGGGGCCAATTGTTTGAATTCCTTCTCCCAATACCGCAGGTTGGACGTGTTGAGGTCAAACATGGCTGCGACCTCACCAATATCATAATAGAGTTTGTCCAATTGCGGGACCATAAATCCTGTTTAAGTACACCTAAAGATAACACACTCCCTCGGTGTGCCCAAAACATTAATCGAAGCTCTGGTTCGAGTGGCTGCTAAATTCTAGCATCATCTCATATTCCTCCGGACTCAAGTCGTTGAAGTAATAATTGACGGGATTGATTTTACGACCATCTTTGATCACCTCGTAATGCAAGTGCGGTGCGGTAGAGCGCCCTGAGGAACCGACGTACCCAATGATGTCGCCGCGTTTTACCTTTTGGCCGCGTCGAACATCCACCTTGCTCATGTGCGCATACAAGGTTTGGTAACCATAACCATGATCGATGATGATGTGGTTCCCATAGCCTGAACGAGATTTTTTATAGGTACTGACCTTTCCGTCGCCTGTGGCATAAATAGGCGTGCCCGTTGGAGCGGTAAAGTCCATCCCCCAGTGCATTTTGCGTACTTTATAGATAGGGTGGATACGGTATCCATATCCGGAAGCCATGCGCTTCAAATTCTTGTTTGCCACCGGTTGAATAGCAGGGATTGATGCGAGCATTTGCTCTTTATCCCGCGCCATTTCCACAACGTCATCGAAGCTTTTGGTTTGCACATAAGCACGCCCAGCAATCTTGTCTAATTTTTTTCTTGTGTCAATCAGCAGCTCCGAATTATTGAAGCCCTCCAAGTTTTTGTATCGGTTGGCGCCCCCAAATCCGGCAGTACGCACTTCGTTTGGAATAGGGCCGGCTTCAAAGATGGTACGGTAGATTTCGTCGTCGCGTTTTTCGATGTCTCCGAGTACGTCGGTTAATTGGTCCAATTTTCCATTCATCAGATCATATTGGATGACCATATTGTCCAATTCTCGCTTCATTCTACGCTCCTTTGGACTCTCAAACCAGAGGTCCGCGGCCATGTAAAACACGAATCCAAATGCCATTGAAACGAACGCGAAGAGGGCAAATTCTTTGAAGCGTACTTTCCAACCGCGGTCTATCTTCTTGTAAGACAGTGTTTTAGAATCGTATGTGTATTTTACTTTAGCCATACTTTGTGCGTTATTTTTGCTAAGACGCAATTCCTACGCGAATATTGTGCCACAAAGAAACAATTTTCAGTTAAAACCTTAATTATCCCGCATTGGGAATTATACACAGTATGCTGACTTCTAAAGAGATACGTCGCAAATTTTTAGAGTTCTTTGAGAGCAAGGGCCACGAGATCGTTCCATCGGCACCAGTGGTGAATAAATCGGACCCTACACTCATGTTTATCAACGCGGGTATGAACCCGTTCAAAGACTTCTTCTTGGGCAATGCGGCCCCTAAAAATGCACGTATTGCCGATACGCAGAAATGTTTGCGCGTCAGTGGGAAACACAATGATTTGGATGAGGTAGGTCACGATACGTACCACCACACCTTGTTTGAAATGTTGGGGAACTGGTCCATCGGAGATTACTTCAAGGAGGATGCGGTGAATTGGGCCTGGGAATTGTTGACTGAGGTCTATGGCCTGGAAAAGGAAAGATTGTACGTGACCGTCTTCGGTGGTGATGAAGGCGATGGATTGCCTCGCGATAATGAAGCGGCAGGTCTTTGGGCGCAGCATGTGGCCGCCGACAGAATTCTAGACGGAAGTAAGAAGGATAATTTTTGGGAAATGGGCGAAAGCGGTCCATGTGGTCCGTGTAGCGAGATTCATATTGACCTTCGTAGCGATGCGGATCGCGCAGCAGTGCCGGGAGCCTCACTAGTCAACGAAGACCATCCCCAAGTCGTCGAGATCTGGAACCTCGTTTTCATGCAGTTCAACAGAAAAGCAGATGGAACACTAGAAAACCTACCCGCGCAGCACATCGATACCGGTATGGGCTTTGAGCGCTTGTGTATGGCATTGCAAGGCAAACAGTCGAACTACGATACAGACGTCTTTACTCCATTATTGAATAAAATCTCGAGCATTTCAGGTATTGCCTATGGCAAGTCTGAAGCCACCGATATCGCACAACGCGTGATCGCCGACCACATCCGTGCGGTCGCTTTCGCTATTGCCGATGGTCAGTTGCCTTCTAGCTCCGGTGCGGGATACGTGATTCGTCGTATTCTTCGCAGAGCGATCCGCTACGGCTTTTCATATTTGGATTTGAAAACACCTTTCATGTTCCAATTAGTGGACACCCTCGAAGCTCAAATGGGTGAATTCTTTCCTGAAATTACCACACAGAAATCCCTAGTGACGAAGGTGATCGAGGAAGAAGAGCAAAGCTTCTTGCGCACACTCGCGCAAGGGTTGGCCAAACTCGATGATTTCTTGGCAGAGGGCAATAAAACGCTAGACGGTAAACGTGCTTTTGAATTGTACGATACCTACGGGTTCCCCATCGATTTGACCGAGCTCATCATGCGTGAGAATGACAAGGTGGTCGATATGGCGGAATTCACTGCTGAGATGACGGCGCAAAAAGAGCGTTCGCGTGCGGCGACAAAACTCAGTACGGACGACTGGACCGTTCTCGAAGATGACGAAACACAGGAGTTCGTGGGGTATGATTATACCTCGGCAGAAGTACGCATCACTCGTTACCGCAAGGTCAGCGCCAAAAACAAAGAATTTTACCAGCTCGTATTGAGCTTGACTCCATTCTATCCAGAGGGTGGTGGCCAAGTAGGCGATACGGGTGTTTTGGTTCAAGGCGATCAGAAAATTGGCATCTTCGATACCAAGAAAGAGAACGGCATCATCGTTCACTTCACAAAGGAACTGCCATCTGATCTGAGCGGTTCTTGGTCGGCTGAGGTAAGCGAAAGCAAGCGCCGTGAGACGGCGAAAAATCACAGTGCTACCCACTTGATGCACGAAGCTTTGCGCGAAGTATTAGGCACCCATGTGGAGCAAAAAGGTTCGTTGGTGAATTCAGAATACTTGCGTTTCGACTTTTCTCACTTCCAAAAGGTAAGCGACGAAGAGCTAGCGCAAATAGAAGCATTGGTCAACCAACGCATCCAAGCCAACCTACCGTTGGAAGAATTCCGCAATATCCCTATCGCGGAGGCTAAGGATATGGGCGCGATGATGCTCTTCGGAGAGAAGTATGGCGATACGGTTCGCGCCATTAAGTTTGGTTCTTCCATCGAATTATGTGGTGGTATTCACGTGAAGGCTACCGGTTCTATTGGCCTCTTTAAATTCACGAGTGAAGGGGCAGTAGCCGCTGGTGTACGCCGCGTTGAAGCGGTTACAGGAATGGGCGCGATGAAATACATAGGCAATGCCTTAAGCACCTTGCGCGATGCTGCAGAGGTGTTGAAGAACCCGAAAGATCTCGCCGGAGCTATTCAGCAGTTGAAGGAAAAAGAAGCTGCCGCTCAAAAAGAAGTGGAAGCCTTGCGCAAGGAAAAAGCAATGGCTGCCGCAGGTGAGTTGGAAAATAATGCCGAAGATCATGGCGGCGTTCGAGTCATTGCTGCGAGAACAGCGATGGACGCGGGCAGCGTGAAAGACATGGTCTTTAAACTTAAAGGACAAGGAAACACCTTGGTCATCTTTGCCAATGCTTGGGAAGGAAAAGCCACGGTGAGCATAGGGATTAGCGACGAGGTGGTGGCCGATAAAGGCTGGCACGCGGGCAATGCCGTTCGTGCCTTGGCACAGCACATTCATGGCGGCGGTGGCGGTCAACCGGCCTTCGCAACTGCCGGGGGTAAGAACCCGGAAGGATTGGACAAGGTATTGTCGGATTGGAAAAATCATTTTGCATTATGATGACATTGAAAAATTGGGCCTTTAGCCTAGCCATCTTATTGCCTGCCATCGTTTGGGCACAACCGAAAAATGAAACCATCGAATACTTTACCGACGATGAGGTACGCGATACTCGTTTTTCGTTCCAATTATTATATGCCCCAGAATATGCCTCTCGCAGATTGGCCTTGTACGAACCGGTACAGGACGGCAATGAAATTTACGCTTTGACTTCAGAAGATGCGGGTGCCATCTACGGACAACGCATGGGACTGATGAGCTATTTCGAACTTCGTGAGATGTTCCATTTGGGTATTGGATTCACGACCATCAACTCTGGTTTTGTGACCAATGGTTTTGCAGCCTTTGACCAGAATGCCGTGTTCCAAGATACCATTGCCAACCTCCCGGCAACCACCCGATTTGAAGCTATTGCCGTTCCCATTCAGATCATCTTCCACACGCAGATGACGGATGTTTGGGCCTTGCAAGTGGTGCCTTCCTATGATTTGATTTTCATGCAAAAAATCGAGCGTCAATGGGAGAGTGGTGCGCCAAACTATGCAGCAGATGCCGCGACCGGCGCCCTTGGTCTAATGTACCAGCGCGGATCACAAACGAAATACCACAACGGCTTCAACGGTGCCATTGGATTTGCCATCGGTAATGAATTCCGAGTAGCGAACGATCTAGTGTTCACCTTGCGCGGTGAATTTAGATTTGGCTTATCGCCGATCAACAATGCGGATATCGGTCTGAGAGAGATTCCTTACAGCGTAGGCGGTGCCTTTGGTTTCCGATACTATTTGTAAAAACATGATACACAAAAAAGCCCGGGCATGCGCCCGGGCTTTTTTGTTTGGAATCGAAAATTTTATTCCGCGCTCGTGCTATCCGCTGCTTCTTGTGAAGCTTCAGTAGCTTCTTCTTCGCTAGGGGTTTCGCGGCTCTCGTTGAGCATATTCACCATACGCTCGGTAATGTCGAAATCAGTATTGGCGTAGATGATCTGTCCGCCTTCTTCGTAGAGCAGGATGAAATCTAGGTTGAGCTCATCTTTCAATACGGCAATGGCTTTGTCCATATCTGCCTTGAGCATATTCGCGAGGTCGGCTTGCTTGCGCAATAATTGGTCCTGTGCCGCTTGCTCAACTTGCATGTATTGCTGTTGCACTCGCATGAGGTCCGCTTCGTTCGCGTTGCGTTGAGCCTGCGTCATTTTCGGGGCCTCTTGCTGGTATAATGCAATGTTTTCTTGCAAGGTTTGTTGACGGCGCTGCAAATCAGCCACGATCTCTTGCTCCTCTGCTTGAAGTTCATCGGCCAATTCCTGGAAGTAGTTGTACTGACTCTGCATAGAATCAATACGCACGTAGGCCAAACGAATGCCTTTCTCCGTGTTTTCGACTGCAGCAGGCTGCGAACAGCTCGCCATCATGCTTAGGCCTACAGCGGCCAAAAAGAACTTTTTCATCTTAAAAATCTAGGTTGTTCAATACGTTTTCGTCTACGAGCTTCGGCACGGTCACCTTCAAATTCGGGGTACGCTCCATCTCGCGCTCGATGGCGAATATAGCTTCTTTATTTCTAGCCCACGACCTTCTCGCGATACCATTGTTTACATCGTAGAGCAACATATTTTCGAGCTTACGCTCTGCATTAGCAGAGCCGTCGAGCAACATGCCGAATCCGCCGTTGATGACTTCGCCCCATCCAACGCCGCCGCCGTTGTGAATACTCACCCAGGTAGCGCCGCGGAAACTATCTCCAATGACGTTCTGGATGGCCATATCTGCGGTGAAGCTAGAACCGTCGTAGATGTTCGAGGTCTCGCGGTACGGACTGTCTGTACCACTGACATCGTGGTGGTCACGGCCCAGCACAACAGGGCCAATCTCTCCTGCGGCAATGGCTTTGTTGAAAGCGCGTGCGATCTCAATGCGGCCTTCGCTATCAGCATATAGGATGCGCGCCTGAGAGCCTACGACCAATTTATTTTCTTTGGCGCCTTTGATCCAACGAATGTTGTCGTCCATCTGCTGGCGAATTTCTTCCGGTGCCTTTGCCATCAGTCCTTCGAGGATTTCTTGGGCGATGGCATCGGTCTTATCTAAATCTGCCCCATTGCCACTGGCACATACCCAGCGGAACGGACCAAAACCGTAGTCGAAACACATGGGTCCCATGATGTCTTGCACATAAGAAGGGTAGCGGAAGTGCTCGCCGTCTGCGGCCATGATTTCTGCGCCGGCGCGAGAGCTTTCCAATAAGAATGCATTGCCGTAATCGAAGAAGTACATGCCGTTTTCTACGAGCGCATTGACCGCCTTCACGTGACGCTTCAAGGTCGCTTGGATGCGTACTTTGAACTCTTCAGGATGATTAGCCATCATCTCGTTTGACTCCTCGTAACTCATGCCCTGTGGGTAGTAACCGCCCGCCCAAGGGTTGTGCAGGGAGGTCTGGTCAGAACCGAGGTCGACGTGCACATTGCGCTCCACCATGCGCTCCCAGAGGTCCACGATGTTACCAATGTATGCGATGCTACGGGCGCGTTTGTTTGCTTGGAATTCAAGGGCCATATCGATGGCTTCATCGGTGCTGGTGGTAATCTCGTCCACCCAGCCTTGCTCGTGACGCTTGTAGGCTGCCTTTGGGTTGATTTCTGCGGTGATGCTCACCACCCCAGCAATGTTTCCTGCCTTCGGCTGCGCTCCTGACATACCGCCCAATCCCGCAGTGACAAATAGTTTTCCTTCCGGTCCACCGCTAGATTTCATGCGTGCAGCATTCAATACGGTGATGGTTGTTCCGTGCACGATCCCTTGTGGACCAATGTACATGTAAGAACCGGCTGTCATTTGACCGTATTGGGTAACGCCTAGGGCATTGAATTTTTCCCAATCGTCCGGCTGGCTGTAATTCGGAATCATCATTCCGTTAGTCACCACCACGCGCGGTGCTTCTTTTGAAGAAGGGAAGAGGCCCATCGGGTGGCCGCTGTACATGTGTAGAGTCTGCTCCTCAGTCATTTCGCTGAGGTATTTCATCGTCAAGAGGTATTGTGCCCAATTCTGGAACACCGCCCCATTACCGCCGTAGGTGATCAGTTCCTCCGGGTGTTGCGCCACCGCCGGATCCAGGTTGTTTTGGATCATCAACATGATGGCCGCCGCCTGAGGCGTCTTGCACGGATATTCTTCAATCCCACGAGCATGCATGTCGTACGAAGGCTTGAATCGGTACATATATATGCGTCCAAATTCCTTGAGCTCATCTAAAAATTCTGGGGCCAATTCCGCATGCCACTCCTTCGGAAAGTAGCGCAGTGCATTTTCCAAGGCCAGGCGCTTTTCGCCGGCACTCAAGATGTCTTTGCGCTTGGGCGCTCGGTTAACTTCTGTAGGCACTTCGCGCTTAGGAGGGAGTTGGTTAGGGATCCCTTCGGCAATGGCGCGCTGAAATTCGTTGATTGTTCTAGTCACGTATTCTGTGGGTTTTTTTATCGTATCCGTACGGACAGTGCTTACAACCGCTTTGGCAGCAATAGCCGCGCTTGAGGTGGTATTTCTCGGTGAAGATGATGAAGCCCTCAGGGCTTTTGTAATAATCTTCAGGGTCCAAGTCTTTATTAAACATGTCCGATTTCGGAATTTTTGGGTACTTCAAAGGTAAGGCTCCTTAGCTTTGTATTATGGATGCTATACCAATGCCATTTTTAACACCTTCTCCCGTACAAAAGTTGACGGTGAAACCGGAATTGGACCTGTATATCAAACGCGACGATCTCATCCACCCTATAGTCTCCGGCAACAAGTGGCGCAAGCTCCAAGGATTTTTCCAAATACTAGCACCCGGAGAGCCCATCACGACCTTTGGTGGTGCCTTTAGCAATCACTTGCCGGCCGCAGCTTTCGCAGCCAAGCACTTTGGTCATCCCATCACAGGTGTTGTGCGCGGTGAGGAATTGAACGCCTCGAGCAACGACTTGCTGAAGTATTGCCAGGCACAAGGGATGGCCTTGGAATTTGTTTCTCGCAGTGCGTTTAGGTCCTTACGCGAAAGCGGTTGGACGGGATACTCGGGCAGGGTACTTCCTGAGGGCGGTGCTGGGTCGCACGCCATGGAGGGTTGTGGAACGATCTGGAAAGAATTGGCCCATGAACCCGATCACCTCGTGCTTGCCTCCGGTACAGGTACAACCGTATCTGGTATTCTTGCAGCGATGCCTCCACACTGCAAAACGCAGGTCCACGTTGTGAGTGCTGTGAAAGGTGCTCTTAAAGAATGCGCCGCTGTACAGCAGCTTGCCTTGGCAAAAAACATTACCCTTCACTGGGAAGATGAAACTCATTTTGGTGGCTTTGGAAAATGGTCGCCTTCACTGCTCGAGGAGGCTGAGAATTTTGAACAAACTACGGGTATACCACTGGATCCCAACTACAACGCAAAGGTGTGGGCCTTTCTTCAGCGCACCAGCTTACAAGGAAAAGTGGTGTGGATTCACACCGGTGGCGTTCGATTCTAACGGACAGATTCGAACAATCGGAGCACTTCTTGTTCTACCTCTTCGCTGTCCCAATGCTCTTCTACACCTTCCATGGCTAGAATTTCTTCCATGATTCGATCGTGGCGCTCTCCTTCTGCCTTTGCTTCATGGTACGGGATGTTGGTGAACTTCACCAAAGTGTAGAGCGGCGTCCATTTGTCTGGATGGTTGGCTTGCACCTTACGCTCTATTTTTTTACGCAATTGGAAGCTTGGATCGGCCACTAGGTCGCGCATTTCAATGAAGTTCCTCAAGCTTAAGTCTACCAAAGCATTGCCTGCAGGCACGCGTTGTTCTGTGTAGATTTCCAGTACTTTTTTCATGTTGGAATCCCCGTGCTCATCGAGCAGCTCCAAGAATACGCGAACATCTTCCAGCGATCCATTCATGCCCTCGCCATAGAAGGGAACGGTGGCATGTGCGGCATCACCAATGAGTATGGTATTTGTACCCCAATGGTAAGGTTCACAACGAATACACGCCAAGGCCGATGTAGGGTTGCTTTCCCATTGCTCCTCTAAGTTTGGAATGAGCGGGATGGCGTCTTTGAAATACTTCTCGAAGTAACGCATGCCGTCTGCCCCCGTTTTGAGGTGGTCCAATCCGTATTCGCCGTCGAATGGTGCGAAAACAGTTCCGGTGAAACCGTTGTCGGTATTGGCCAGTCCCATTAGCATAAATTCGCGGCGCGGCCAGATGTGTAGCGCATCGATATTGAGTTGAGGTTGGCCATTCTCGCCTGCTGGAATATGGACTTCTTTGTATCCACTATCGATAAACTCTTGGCTGTAATTAAAGCGCGGTTGTTTCATCAAGGTACCACGCACCGAAGAGCCTGTTCCGTCAGCCCCAACGATGAGGTCGGCTGAATAGGCATTGAGCTGCTCGCCTTGCTTCATGTGAACGGTCCCCGCGTTGAAGTCCACATGTTCACAGAAGGCATCAAAGGTGATCGTTACATTCGGCAGCGCTTCGGCCAATTCCACCAAAGTTTTGTTGAACTCGCCACGGCTGATGCTGTGAATGGCTTTGTTATCAATGTTGTAGGCAAAGTAACTTTGGTTGCCCTCGAGGTCGTGGATTTGACGCCCGTATGCCGGGACCACAATCTTGCGGATCTCTTCCTCTATTCCGGCGTAGGCCAATGCCGTCCAACCCCTATGGCTGACGACAAGGTTGATGGATCTTCCCGATCCGTAGCTGGATTTGCGGGGGTCCGGTCGTTTTTCAAAAACCTGAACCTCGTAGCCTTTTTTACCCATGGCGTAGGCCATGTACGATCCTGCCAAGCCGGCACCTACGATGATTACTTTTTTCATGCTTGTTGTGCTTTGAGGTAGTTCAACAAGATTTCACCAAAGGCGCGAATGTCCTCGAAGTTATTGTAGAGCGGAACCGGTGCCATGCGAATGACATTGGGTTCGCGCCAATCGGCAATTACGCCGTGCTCCATCAAGTAGTCAAACAGCGGTCTTCCGCAGCCGTGAACTAGCAAGGATATTTGTGCGCCGCGCTCCTCCATAGGAGTGATAATTTCGAAATTACTGCCCGATTCTTCTGCTACAAACTCCAACACCTCCTGCAAGTACCCCGTCAGTTTTCGGCTCTTTTCACGCAGGTTTTCTACCCCCGCCTTATCAAATAAATCGAGACTCGCACGAAGCGGTGCCATCGCCATTACCGGTACGTTGGACAGTTGCCACGCCTCTGCCGTAGGTATAGGTTTGAATCTTTCGGGCATCTCGAACCGTGTCTCTTTATCGTGTCCCCACCATCCTTCGAATCTTGGGATGTCGGCCTTGCCGTGGTGGCGTTCATGCACAAAGTACCCGGCCGTTGCCCCAGGGCCTGAGTTGATGTATTTATAATGGCACCACGCGGCAAAATCTACATTCCAGTCGTGCAGCTTGATGTCGATATTTCCTGCGCCGTGCGCCAAATCCCAACCGACTGAAATGCCTTTGTTTTGCGCATAGGCGGTAAGGTGTTTCATGTCCATCACTTGGCCGGTGTAGTAATTTACCCCACCGACCATCATCATAGCGATTTCTTCTCCATGGGCATCGATAGCGGCCATGAAGTCTTCCTTGCGAATGTGGTGTTCACCCTCGCGCGGTCCCACCTCGATCAGGTGTTCTTTTGGATCTAATCCATGGTAGCGCAGTTGAGAGGCTAGGGCATATTGGTCCGACGGGAAGGCTTTAGCTTCGCACAAAATCTTCGTGCGCTTTCCTTCTGGACGAAAGAAGCTTACCATCAACAAATGCAAGTTGTTTGTCAGCGACCCCATGACCACAACTTCTTCCGGTTTGGCGCCCACAAGTTTTGACAGGCTTTCCGAAAAGAATTCATGGTACGGCATCCAAGGGCGGCGGGCATGAAAATGTCCTTCTACGCCCCAGTTCTTCCAATCCTCAAGCTCCTCCTCGAGGTATTTTTCGGCCAATTTTGGCATCAGCCCCAAGCTGTTGCCCGTGAAGTAGAGCGTTTGCTTGCCGTCGATCACGGGGAGGTGAAATTCGTTGCGGAAGTAGGCCAATGAATCATTGGCATCTAATTCTTTTGCGTAAGCTAAATCTAGTACGTTCATGGTTGTATTATGGGTGCCTTAAAGGTAGGGACTAAGGACCCATAGTCCTAACAGTAGGAAAGGGAGTCCTTCAATGAGTAGGCTGTAGTATAGGTCGCCCAATTTTGGGTTGGCCAGAACAATAATGATCGAACAGAGAAGGTAGAGCCCGAAGGTGTAGGCGAGGGGCATTTGAAATAATTGGACCTGGATATAAAAGCTGAACCAGAGCATGAGGTTCGCCAGCCACACCGTGTTCCTAGGTCCGACCAAATGCGGTAAAGTGCGAATGCTGCCTTGATCTACCATCATATCGCGAACGTCGAAAGGCAAGGTCAGGGCTGCGGTCCACCAAAAGCGCTCAAAGAATACTCCTATGGTAAAGGTTCCTGCGTGAACACTCGGAATGACGGCCGTGACGTACGCCCATACTGCCGCAATGACCAGGAGTTTTAGTCCCGGAATAGAACGCAAACCGCCGCCAGATTTTCTTAAAATAAAGGGGAGTGGGTACAAGGCGGCCACTGCGATGGCACCGGTGTATAAAAACAGGAGGTTCCAGGAGCCGTACAGTGCCCACCATATGGCCATATAGGAGGCGCCTAAGCCCATGCTCAGTTGTGCGGTTTTGGGCATGGCCGATCGCCATTGGCTGATCTTACTTTGCAACCCTTCATCACCAGGGGATTCAAACAATCGGGCAAATCCGTAAACAATGAGCGTTCCGGCAGCGTTTAAACCAGCAAAGGATGGATTCAGCACAAAGTAGCCGTAATCATCCATAGCCCCGGCTTCCCACCAGTTGGTCAATTGGAATTCGGACAGTCGGGTCAATGCCCAAACCGCCCCAGCGACCCAAAAATTCGCGTAGATGAACGGCCTCAAGAGGCCCAAAAAAATGTTTATAACCGGGTGGATATTTCGTGTCATTATGGTCTCATAAATGTACGCTATGTTCGGCGAGTCTGCCGTACTTTTGCTCCATCTAATATTAACAGAGTATGAAGCGCAATTCCTTTGCCTACAGACACATCGGACCTAAACCACTCGAAGTCACCGAAATGCTCCAAACCATTGGGGCTGAATCACTAGACGCTCTTATCGACCAAACCGTACCTGAAGCCATTCGTTTCAGAGGCGAAATGGACCTTGCGCCTGCGATGACAGAGGCAGAGTTTGCCAAGCACATCGGCGAGCTCGGTCAGATGAATACCGTCTTCACCACCTACATCGGTATGGGGTACCACCCGACCGTACTTCCAGGGGTGATTCAGCGCAACATTTTAGAGAACCCAGGATGGTACACGGCCTATACGCCGTACCAAGCTGAAATAGCACAAGGCCGCTTGGAGGCGTTGATGAATTACCAGACCATGGTCGTTGACCTCACGGGAATGGAACTCGCCAATGCATCTCTCTTGGATGAAGCCACTGCGGTAGCAGAAGCCATGAGCATGTTCTATGGTGCCATGTCACGAGCCAAGAAAAAAGCCGGTGCGAATAAATTCTTTGTCGATCAAAACACATTCCCACAAAGCATCGCTTTGTTGCTCACACGTGCGGAGCCTATCGGGGTAGAATTGGTCTTCGGAGATTACAAAACATTTGAGCCTACGGAAGAATTCTTCGGTGCGTTGGTACAATACCCAAATGCCGACGGTTCAGTAGAAGATTACCGCGCCTTTGCAGCGGCATGTAATGCTGCTGAGGTTCAGTTAGTCGTGGCAGCGGATATCATGTCACTCGTATTGCTCACGCCTCCTGGAGAGTGGGGTGCGGATGCTGTGGTAGGAACAACGCAACGCTTCGGGATTCCTCTAGGTTATGGAGGTCCACACGCCGGATACTTTGCGACGAAAGAAAGTTACAAGCGTTTCATTCCAGGTCGTATCATCGGTCGTACCATCGA
>Ga0181588_10003125_pt1 | contig 14038 bp, 5 predicted proteins | sample 071ome_26_FD_148607 | JGI IMG/M metagenome (GOLD analysis project Ga0181588, IMG submission 148607) | Coastal salt marsh microbial communities from the Groves Creek Marsh, Skidaway Island, Georgia - 071409BT metaG (spades assembly) | ecosystem: Environmental > Aquatic > Marine > Intertidal zone...
ACGCGGTCAATCGATTGAGCGACATGGATCCTTGAGGTTTGTTCCTCCAATCGTCTTGAATGTTTTTCAAAATCCTCGGGATGTCCGAAATATCCGTCAAAACAGGATCTGAACTTTCTTCGGGCAACATCTTAATAAGCTCGTTACCTTCTAAACGCGTCATTCGATGAAAGAGTTTTTTATCGACCGATACTCCTTTACCGCGTCTCGGCGACGACGGCGCGATATTTTCCATACTTTTTTGTTTCCTCAAAGCTGTCATTGGCTCATCAACTTTCATCTCGCCTTCCTTCGCTAAGATTGCCGTTACGGTTCCACCCATCAAAGGATACTGCTCCAAGTGAGAGTTGGGATAGGAAACGGCCGGAATACGATCTGCTCCCCAATCGAGTAAACAAATTTCTCCGTTCAAATCGTCTAAATCGAGACGAATGGCGGCGTTATCGTCGCCGTACTCTCCGCCGTGAACGCTGGCTAAAATGTCTCCATTGGGCGTTTCCACAGACAACCCAGCTTTTACGGCAGCCTGCTCGCTCCCGTAACAAATTAAACCTTTCTTGGGATAAAAAGCGACGCTTATGGTTTGCCCTCTGGCTGCGACGCACAACTGCCTGTGCGCGTCCAAAGAACAAGTGACCATTAAACCAAAACTCCCTTTTGCGTGCGTCAAAAAATATTTCATCGTGAACAACGAATCGTTATCAAAGAACGCGTGCACGGTAAATCGCACAAACTCTCGAATCGGCGCCCCGAGTTCTTCGTCGAGATAAGTCTCCAAACATTTCAGCGCGTCTTCGTTTGCGCTTTTTTCAAACTCCTCGGTAATTTCCTTCGTGAGCTTTTCGCGCATCGCTAGGTTAAATCCAATCTCTTGGACCGTGGTTTGGCCGTTATTTGCCTCGAGCGTTTCATCCAAAACTTTCTCAAAACGCTTACCGATGTCTTCGAACTGCGCCAACGTCGGCATCGGTGCGTCCTCAAAGACGTCGCTGGTTTTCAGCATGAAACAAGCGCTAAATCTCGCCGCTAATGCGAAACATCCCTGCGCTCTGATCAAATCAACCACGCCAGCAATTGAAGCCGAATCGACAACCGACGGTTTCTTGACTTTCAAAACTGACTCTAACCACAAGTTCATGCTTCCTTGATCGTTCCACCTGCGATTCACTTGAAACGCATCAAAGTCGCCGTTGTGCGTGATGAAATTCTCAACTGGTACCCGCGTCGATCCGGGTTTTGTTTGCTTCAAAGCGTACACCAACAAGTCTTGTTTCGGACTCCACTGGTGCGGATGCGTTCCATCAAACGTCGCTTTGGACGTCGTCGCGAACCGCGTGTGGCCGCAAAAAATACGCGTCTGCGCTTTCTTCTCGGCCACCTTCATCTTCGCCTTGCTCTCCCGTTCCGTCTTTGAACGCAACAGCTTGCTCAAATCCGTCCTCTTCATGTTCACCACTCGACTTCGTACCCCTCGCATCTTCCCTTCGCTCTGTTCTTCAAACGTCACGATCCCTCCCGATTGCGCGCCTCGCATCATCGTCACGTTGACCATCTTCTCGAGCAAATCGTACGCGCGCTCGCCGTTTTGCGAGCACCACGCGGCGTTTAAAAGCACAATCCCAAAGTTGCCGCAGTACACCATCGACGAAGAAGAAGACTGAGAAGCCATCCATCCGTAAAAGAAAACATCCGTGCACAGCGCGTCGAACGCCGTCGCCGCGAACGCGAACATTTTCGCCTTCTTCTTCTTCTCATCGTCATCCTTTTCGCTCTTCTCGACGTCGCTTCTCTTCTTCTTCTTCGCAGAATAAAAGAAAAAAAGCAAACAACTCGCGAAGACCGCGAAGCACCGAGAAAACGCCACCGCGCGCTCCCGCTGCCGCTCCAAATCGTAATCATCAAAATCACTCGCGAGGAACCCGTTCAGGTCTGTTTTTCTTCCCAAAGCGCTCTGGGCGAGAGCGACGAGAACGGTGGCAACGGAAGAAGACGAAGCCGAAGAGGAGGATGGATAAAGGAGAAAAGCGGCATCTTTTTTCATCGTCGTCGTCGCGAACGAAACGACGAAACCGAGCACGTGCGCGAATTCGTGCACCGCGCCCGCGAAAATGTACCACCGGACCGCATCGAAGAGAGAGAAGGAGGAGGAGGAGGATTTCATCGCGCGAGCGAGCGAGCGTTTGTTCGCTCGTTTTCCTTTTTTAATTATCGCGTCCTTTCAAAGAGATACGCAGAAGAGAGATACAACTCTTGTCACTTTATTTGCTTTTTATAAAACGAACACCCGTCCAAAGGACGCGCATATGTATATGATGTGGCATAAAATCGTGTAAAAATTCGGAGAAAAAGACGCATGTGCTGCGTCTTTTATTATGCTTTCATTTCATTTGTTGCTTTTTGTTTTTTTACCTGTTTTTGCTCTGTTGCGACACCGGTCGCACCCGTTCTTGCCGTATCGACATCGACCGCACCCGAGAGTAGCGGCGGTTGATGCCGCGGACTTCTTCGGCGTCTTCGGCTTCTTTTTTTTTATCTTCTCGTCTTTCTTCTTCTTCGCCGGCGGCGGTGGTTTTTTTATCTTCTCGTGTTTCTTCTTCGCCGGCGGCTCCTCGGCTGAAGAAAGTTCGTTGGTTGCCGGCGCGGGTTTTATTTCCTTCTTCTCGACGGTTACTTCCTCCAGCTCTGGTTTATCTGGTTTTTCTGGCGGATTTTCAACGAGGAGGCTTTTGACGGGAGGTGGAGGAGGAGGAGGATGCGCAGGAGGCTCACATTCCGGCGATGGAGCACGCTCGGGAGGTGGAGGAAGTCGTGGTGGTGATGGTGATGGTGGAGGAAGAAGAGGAAGCGGAAGTGGTTGTGGAAGAGGAAGAGGAAGAGGAGGAGGAAGTGCGAGTGGAAGTGGAAGCGGCAGTGGTTGCGGCTGAGGAGGAGAAGGCGCTTCCAAAGCTCCTTTCTGCGATGGAGCCGGGGGCGGAGTGAGCAACGATAACGGAATCGAAACGACTCCTCGTAAAGTCGTTTTGCAATTTGGACACACGCGAGTCGGAGAACCAACTACAGCAGAGCACGAAAAGCATAGCTTACGGCCTTTACCACATTTTGCATCAGCAGACTTTCGCTTGAAACGTTCTTGACGCAGTTGCAGTTCCAGTAGACTAGACGTCTGAGCAGCGAGCATATCTTGCGTGCCGGCGTTTGTGTCGGTAGTAGTAGTAATAGCGGCAGTAGTAGTATCTTCACCAGCAAGCATCTTTGCCTTTTTTACTCTTTCGGACACTCTCGTCCAAGTTTTTTCTGCTTCGCGTTTCGCCGTCATTGCGTCGATGCGTCTCGACGTCGTTTTCTCTGCGAGCTCAGCAGTAGCCAACTGGTACTTTTCTCTGAGCAGTTGTGCCCCTTTTTCCGTTTCTTCGCGCTTCAATCTCCAAGCCTCAGTTTGTTTCGCACACTCGCTTTCTTTTTCTAGCGCCGCTTTTAGTTCCTTCTCGCAGCTCGCCAACGCCTTCTGCAACGAATCCGAGCGCACAGCAAATCGATCAACTTGAACTTTGTGCCAAGCGAGCGTTTTTTCAAACGTTTCTGCCATTTTCTTTGCCTCTGAGGCTACTTTCTCGGATTCGCGGAGCAATCTCTGTCTTTTGACGATTTCGTTTTCTGTTTCTCCCAAGATCTTCTCAAATTTAGCTCGGTTTTTCTCAATCGCTTGGAGCCGTTCGCGCTCCGCTTCAGTCAGATGCGCCGATAAAACTCTGACGTCCTCCTCCATATCGTCTGGAATAAATATTTTCGACTTCTTTTTCTTCTTCTTCTTTGCATTTTCTTCGTCCTGATCGTTCTCTTCGTCGCTTTCGTGCAATGACATCGAATCGTCGCTCAAGTCTTCGTCGTCGCTATCTTCGCTACTGCTCAATCCGCACTCCTTTCTCAACTGTTTACGATGAGCTCGCCGTGCCACGCACGGAGGCCAATTACAACGACAATTCTGTTCGTGCTGCGTCGTAAGAATAGTTTGCGACATTGGTTTTTGTTTTCCGCTTCCACCATCCGTTCTCTCTCCTCCTCCACGTTCATCGTTACTATCGCCACTGTTATCTTTACAGTCGTCCTCCACATCTTCTTCACGCGCCTGTATAAATCCCGGAAGGTTCCGCCCTTCGTTCTTACCGGCGATGAATATTCTATCGCCGTCTTTTGCACTAACGATAAACGCTCTCTTTTCACGTTTCGAGAGCGGCGTCTCGCAACCTTCTTCAAAGACTAAATCACACGTCCACGTTTTCTTCTTCATCGCTTCTTGCATGAGCTCGAACGAAAGTTCGCGCCATCGATCGCATTTGTCACACGCAACAAAACTATCGCGTTGCGATTCAGCTGCTTGCCGATGTAAACGTTCCACGAGTTCCGTGAATGCCTTTGAAGACGCGAATGCACGATCGCAAGGAACATTAAATTCACCGGCGCTCGCAAACTCGTCGTAAAATCTTGCGTACGTTTCACGTTGGTACTCTGGATTTCCAGGTGCAACCATGCAAAACACCGCGATCCCAAAACCAATCGGTGATGAAGTATAATCTTTGAACTGCACGGCGTTTCGCCGCAACATCACTCGCGGGAACGGCAATAACTTTTGAAAGTAATTTGTATCCGTGCTGTTACGACAGACCAACAGAATGCCTTTGGAAAAGCCCCATTCGACTTCATTGATTGCCCGATGAATGAATCGCCACTGCGTTTGGGTTTCGTACGGAGGATTCAAAAGCGCAAATTTGTTGGCCCACGAATTCTTTGAAAGTAAACCGTTCGTCGACTTATCGTACAACACTTCGGCTGGAATGTTCGGATTAGACAACGAATTTGTGCACGGATCGAGCAAATCTTTCACATATGGGACTTCAACAGTCGGCCTTTCGAGACCAAACACCTTGTAACATCCTTCGATGATCCAATCTGGAGTCAAACCCTCCCGAAGCTTGGTATCGAGCTGATCTATTTTTCGATTCTTAACTGCTTCCGCATCGTTTTCTTCTTCTTCATTTGTGATATTCATAATGGCATTGTCATCGGTGGCATCGTTAACATTTCTATTCTCTGTCGTTATTGGTTTTTCATAGTAATGTTCATCATCGGAAGTCGTCCAGGGTTCAAAAAACTCCTCCGCGATTTCTTTCTCCGCTTGCTCTAAAGCAATCGCGGCTAACTTGGCCATGTGCCTGTTACCCAACATGTTCTGTATCTTCTCCGCGTATTGCGAAGCATCGTCGAAGCGTGTCATCTCGCAATCATCAGCCCAGATAAATTTTCGCGCTTTCCCGTACAAGTAAATCAAAGCGCACGGTTTCTCGCCTTGATACGGATGTTCGTCCCACAGCTGGTGCTTATGAAGGCAGTGCCGAAGTTTCCAAACTCGCCCAGTCCATATTTGACTCGTCGGTTTCCCTTTCTTTTTTCTTACCGAAGACGCTCCCCCTAACCCGGTGAGATCTTCTTTATTCTTATTATCATCTTCGACGTTTGGATCATCATCTCCTTTATTCGGATTCTTCTTCTTCGGTTTCTTCACCGTTTCGACAAACACAATGGTCCCGGGTGGAAATTTCACCGATTCGGTATTTGGCGCGTTCCACTCCCGTTCCGGAAACGGATTCTTATTCTTCTTCGGCACAAAAGTTACTTTAGATTTTGGCGCATTGCGCTTCCACCTCGGCACTAAACTCGGAACGTCTTTTATGGGAATTTTCTCGCGAATCTCTTTCAATGTCTGGCCGCTTTTTTCGTCGTTCTTCCCGTCCAAGCGCCAAGCGCCGGTGCTCATATATCTAACGTGTCCCCACCCTTCGGTAAACTTTATCTCCGGGTTTAACCGCCTTTTCACGTCTATGCTCAAACTCCTCGGATTTCTGAAAGTTTCGTCCTCTTTTTCAACGTAGATGTGCCCGTTTTCAGTCAAGGACCCGACCACTTGAACTTTCTCTCCCGAGTACTCGTACGAAGCCAACAGATTGTTTTTTCCAGCTTTCAAGAGCTTCAACTGGAGGAGAGTGAAAAGAGTGATTCCATCGTACGGTCCCCGCTCCCAAATCTTTCTCTCTTTCGCGGCGTTATTATTCGTCGCGTCGCCGTCGTCGAGCTTTTCCTTGTTCTTCTTTTTCTTCTTCTTTTTCTTCTTCGTCGTCGTCGTGGGCGGCGGCGGCGGCGGCGGCGGCGGCGGCGGCGGGGAAACGACACCGAGCTCTTCTTTGTAACGAACTCCATCATCGGCCCCGTTCTCGTTCTCGTCCGCGTCGTCGAGAACTACTGTTTCAACGCCGGCAGTTTCGACGACGACGACGACGTCACCTCCGAGAACTTTGTTTTCCTCGTCGTGGTCGTCGTCGAGGTCGTCGTTGGCGTCGTCGCGAGCGATCGCGGTCGCCGCGAAGACGGGAGGTGTGGGCGTGTGAGTATCTTCCATCTTTTTTTCTTTCTTTCTGGGGGGGTCAGATTTGTATTTTTTTTCAACAATTCTCGAAAAACCACACACCTAACTCTCTCCAAAACAAAAGGAGCCGAGAAGGATTTTGATTATCCGCTATTCGCGAGAACATTGGTGGAATCTTCGCACCAACACCGAGAAAACGACGACGCGTTCGTTTCGCTCTCTTCCTTCATTTCGCCGGTACTCGTTTCGTCGAGAGGGACTGTTTTTAGGTATTCTATTTTTTCCTCCTCTCCTCCTTCGGCGGCTCCTCCGCCTTGTCGCGAAGAGGGACCTTTTTGAACCGCTCGGAAATGCGAGCAGTTATCTCTGCACCCTTGGTATAAGCGCAAAGCGGCTAACGCGTCGAGGCGCGGTGAGTGTGGCGCGTTTGGACCTTGAAAGTCTCGCAGCGGCGAGGTATCGTCATCAGCAGCCTGTAAGAACTGTTCGACTAATTTTTTGAGCTTGACGCGTTTGCCTTTTTCTTTCTGCAAAGGAACGTACGTGGACGTGTCGCGAATGCGATCGGAAAGGTTGGGGACGTCTTGCTCGGTGATTTCCAGCGCTCGCAAATCGTGACGTGCGTCGTGCACGACGAGTTTATGAGGCTTATTCTTCCAAATCGTCGGCGTTTTTTCGTGCGCGCCGGCGAGACACGCGAGGACCTCTTCTCTCGCTTCCGAAAGCGTTGGCAACGCTTTCGTCCCTTCCCAATCGCGCGCGGTGAGTCCTGTGATTTCGGTGCGATAATCAAGCACTTTCACTTCCTCTCCATCGTCGTGTTTGCCATGAAACGTCACCACCGTCTCCATCAATACGCTTTCGTCCGAACCGTTTACCACGCAAATTTTAGCTAAAGTTTCCTCGCTCTTCGTCGTCGCAATCATCTCGCAATCGATCGCCACGTGCGGTGCGCATTCGCCAACTTCTAATCCTCTACGATTACTACTATTGCTACTGTTAAAAGCGCACGCGTGCACTCCTCCTCCTCTTCCCTCCTCTGGTATCCTCAAACACTTCCGGCACCCGCCTCTCGTCTCAAACGCTTCCTTACACCGCCGACTCGCCGTCGCGCCCAATAAATGTTCTCTCAAACGAAAGTACGTCTTGCACATCTTTCCACAGCTCGTGCAGCACGCGTCGTGATTCTCGTCGTGTGACTCTTTCAAAAAGTGCCGCTTCAAAAGCAAAACCGAGCGATGCTTTTTAAAGCAATAAAAACACGCGATATTTTTGACTAATTTTTCAGACTCCTCCTTCGCGTTATTCGTAGGTGTTTTAGAATCGTTCAACCCGCGAACGGTTGATAAAATCCGTCTGCTCTTTTCGTCGTTCATTTTCCACGCCATCATCTTTTTTAACCTCTCGAGGAGATGGTGCGTCGTATCGATGATTTACGATTGCGACGATAACGACGACGCGAACGATGCGTTTTTTGAAAATTCTTTAGAAGAAAAGTGGCGAAAAATGTGCCCACAAAACGAAAAAAATTCCCTTACAAAAACCCTAAACTTGACGCTTTGGTTGACGTTTTAAAGAAGAAGAAGAAGAAGAAGAAGAAGAAGAGACAAAAACACCACCAACTTATATCGATAACACATCGACATCAATTCGTTCTTCGATTAAACATCGTCGAGCAGCAGCAACATGTCGTCGACGGTGGAAGAGTTCAACGACCCTCACTTCGATCCGATTCATTACGTGAACGTGGCGGCGAGAAATTACATCACTAATAATAACAATAAAGATGAAGGCGAAAACGCGGTGGAATTGGAACGACTCTTATCGGAGCTCGAAATGCGCTTACAACTGCTCGGCGAGGACATTTCGTTGCAACTGGAGCGCGAATCGGCGCTCGGGGTGAAGCGAATACCGACCGCAATCGGTGAGATTGAAGTTTTAGAGGAAAACGTGGAGAGTTTAACGTCCACGGTGAAGAATATTTCGCGATCGTTGGACGAGACGGAGTTTCCTTCGAAACAGAGCATAGAGCGGTTGAGGAAAATCGACGAGGTGAAATCGAGGATGGAGAGAGCGAGGGATACGCTGAGCGAGGCGGCAGGTTTGGCAGAGTTGATGCATTCGGTGGATTCGGTGTTTAACGGGGAGAACGTGAGCAACATGGCGGACGCGTTGGTGAGGATGAAGCGGGGGTTGGCGATCGTCGGCGACGTTCCGGAATTCGCGGACGGGAGAGATAGGATTGCGGTTTTGGAGAGTCGTTTGGAGAGCGCGGCGAGGCCAGCGTTGTTGCGAGCGCTAGAGATGGATAAAGGGGTGAATACTAGTGGAGGTAGCGCTACTAATATGGTGAGCAGCAGCGGAAGTCGAGATTCGATCAAGTTCGCGAGAGACGCCCGGGACGCGCTGAGGAGCATCGGGAAGAACGAGAGCATCGAAGGCGCGTACGCCGAGGCGAGAGTGGTCTCGCCAGCCATGGACTTTTGGGTCGCGTTCGAAGAGAAGACTTACAACGATGGCTTGATGATGAGTGAGAGCAGTCCGTCGAATGTTAGTAATAATAACGACAAGAAAACGGACGAAGATGCCACGAACGAGGCTTTCGCGAATTTTCTGCCACAATTTTACGATTTCGTCATCAGCTTGATCGAGAAAGAGGTGAATTGGACGAAAAGTACGTTCCCTGAGGATGTGGCGACTTTGGTTTCGGCTGGTGTGGCGAGTTTACACCGCGCCATCGCGAAGAAAATGCAAAAGCGATTGGACACGTTGTGCTACGGAAGCTTTTACGGAGACGGCGCGAATAGTAACACGAATAGTAGTAGTACGAATAACAATAACGATGGCGAGAGTAACGTGGATATTGGTGCGGATTTAGAAAACATGATGCGATGTAGAATAGCGACGACGAGGTACGCCACGCGTTTGTGCGGAGCGTTAGAGCCGTGCGTGCGTAAAATGGTCACCGCCGCGATGAAAGAAAACGCGAGCGGGAACGGAGAAGACGACGACGCTTCGAACGCGCTGGACGAATCGTACTTGTTGTCATCCTCTGAAGATGAGGACGATGATTTCAGGAGTCGGTTTACAATCGATGTGGATGCCGTGAACGGTACAAATGCAGATGGTAGCAACGGGAAAGGAGACGGAAGCGGCGCCGCCAACAACAAAAAATCAAAGAAACGCGAAAAAGTCGCCACCGCGGTTCAAAAGTTCACCGAAGCTTTATCGACCGTCTTCATCCCGTTCGTGAAGTCCGAAAAAGTATTTCCTAAACTCGAATCGATCAAGTTGCGTGAGGAGATTGTTTCCCTGGCGACTTCGACGGTGGACGCGGATGATTTCGACGGCGACTTTTTAGCCTTTTCCGCCGCCATCGAAAAGACGTGTAAAAGCGCCTCTAAAAGCGCGATGAAAAGTTTCATCAGCTGTAAAGAGTATTCAAGCGGTTTAGAAACTGTCGCTGCGGTGAAATCCATCGACGATTCGTTGACTCGATTCATGAAAGAGTTGGAAGGGAGATTGAAAGCAGTGCGCATCGCCATCGGTTTAGATAAGAGCATCGGCGGCGCGAGTAGTAGCAGTAATAAAAACCCGGAAGATTTCATCGATGCGAGTTTGAGTTTGTTGAGAGCGACGAAATCTGTACCGCAAACGTTTGCTGATCTCGACGCGCGCGCGTCTTTCACTTTGAAGCAAATCGCCAACGAAAGCAATTTCGCGAATGGCGGCGGCTCAACCTCTGACGTGGAATTTCTCCGTGCGATTGGTGGTAAGAAGCACATGGATATCGTCTTTTCGACGCAATCGCGGCTCGATGCCGGGCGATCGCGAATGCTCTCAAGTTACTTGGAACCGTTCGCGGAATCTTCGTCGGCATCTGCGTTGTCCAGGAATAACAGCAAAAATGACAAGTCGGGCATCCTCGCCGCTGCACATTCGGTATTCCCGAGGACCGCGGACGCTGCTGCGCAGTTCAGAGACGCGTGCGAACGTCTCGTTCGCGATTGCTTGTTACACCGCGTGCGCCGTGAACTCGAAAATATCGAAAACGACCAAATTTGGACGAAAATGGCGGCACAAACCGCACACGAATTGCCAACGTTTTCTGCGTACCCGCAAGAAAAGGCCACGAATTCCGGCGAGTACCTCTTGTCGTTGCCGACGCGTCTCGAAGCGCTCGTGAACGTCGTCGGTGATGAGGTTGGCGCGGCCGCGTCGTCGGCATCTGCCGGCTTCTTCGGTAATGACGAAGAAGACGAGGATTTAGCTTCGATTTGGATGGAGCGTGTCGCGGAAGCTTCGGCAACAATCTTCCTCGAGCGCGTGAAAAGTATTCGCCGCTTATCCGAGCCCGGCGCCGCGCAATTAGCCGCCGACCTCGAATACTTTTCAAACGTCGTCACGGCGCTAACTTCTCGACCTCAAAGAGGTTTACTCGCGTACATGCAATGCGCCAGTGTCGATGCGGACGACTACGCTCGATTCGCCAGAGAAACGGTTGAACAACAACAACAGCAGCAACAATCGGCGGAAAATTCAAACTCCTCGTCGGAGGCGTTCATCGATCACCGCATTGTCAAGCAAGTCGCCGCGATGCGCGGTATAGCTTTATAATAATAATCATAACGATGTATTTTATAGTTTTTCTTTTACGTGCTTAGTGATGAACAAACTAAACAAAAGTCTCTCTCTCTCTCTTTTTTCGTCCTCCTCTTCTTTCTCAAATTGGGTGGATCTGTTCGGAACGTCGCGCGCTCGGCCCGCTGTGGTGTTCCGACGCGTGCTTCACGTGCTTTTGCACAAACGATCTTATAACACAAACGCCTTCCTTTTGCATTTTCTGATACGCTTCTCTCGTAATTCGTTTTCCCACCGGTAATATCGCCACCGTCACGAACGATTTCGTGAGAAACTTTGCGAGCCCTTTCATTTCTTTCTTCAGGCACTGCGCTTCGCTCACTTTAATCTTCTCGTCAATCTTCTCGTCGAAGAGTTTCACAAAGACAGAACACGACGCGTCCGTCGAAAAAACGAGTCTCTTCGCGTCCACGACGTTAGTTGCGACGCCTGGAATCGTCACGCCGAGTTTATTCTTCGAACTGAACTGATACTCTTCATCTTCATCCTCGTCCAAAATATACAGCGCGTATCTCGGCGCCAACCTCGCTCTTTTCTTCCCGGCGCAAAAATACGCCTCCAACTCGTGCACCTGCTCCTCGCTCAAAGGACAGCTCGATTCCGCGACGTTCCACCCCGGTTTCGAGTTCTTCTCCTCCCACGCTTTGATCGGATCTTTCTTTTCTCTCTCCTCCTCTTCTTCTTTTTCTTCTTTTTCTTCTTCTCCTTCTTCTCTTTTCTTATTACTCTTCTTCTTTCCTCCCTCCGCGGCGACGACGTTCTTCTCCACGAACGATCGATCGCTCGTTCCTTTTTTTGGATGATGTTTCCTGTCCGACTTTGTCGTCGTCGCTCTTTGCATCGGCGGCTTGTCGTCGTTCGAATGCATATGCGTGTGCGCGTGCGCGTGCGTGCGTTCTTTGTTTTTTTGTATCTAATGATATAAAAAATAGGGGTTCGTGCGTCAAAAATAATGACGATTTTGGTTAGGTATTCGTAGAATAAAAATACACGGTAGCTGAAAGGTGTTTCCAAATAAGCATTGCAGAAAGTCCCTCGCACAAAGAGGATTGCTTCTGTGAATAACGAGAGTGACTTCTACTCTTCGCACATCTGTTCAAAATGCTGTTCGAACGCCATATTGCGCGAGTTTTTGAGATAGAATCGAGTCGAGATTGTCCAAATCATCCGGTCTCACGTTTATTAAGCTAAGGTCGTACTTTTCATATAATCTCTTTTTCTTTTCCATGTTTTTGTCATAATCCGATTGCCCTTCTAATCCCCAAAATTCAATATAAACGTTGCCATTTGGAGTCAGAACAGTGAAGTCCGGAACCATTCGTTCTGAATCAGTAAGAATGAGGTCGAGCTCGTACGCGTGTGCTACCCTTGAAGTATATAGATAATTATCAATCATAACCTCACCTCGGCTTCGCACAAAATGACCATCTCGGGTTTTATACTTCTGTGATTTACCCAAAAGCGAGCATTTGCCACAATAACACACACAATCTCCGCTATTGCCTTGCGAACTCTGCGTCTGAATGGGCGAGACATTAGAAAATCCTGCCGAGGCAGGTGAAATATCCGCAAAGCGACTTATGAGCGCAATGTCGTGAATTATCCCAGGAGGGTATGAACAATAAGGTGTACCCTTTTGAGACTCTAACCGAAGCACATCTTTTCTGAGACCTTGTTTAGTTGGTTCATAGCCACCACCACTAAAGCTACGGATCCAACCAATCTCTTCAATAATCTTGTTCATCTTCTGCGCAGATACTTTGTTACGAGTACTTGAAAAATGTTCTGCAAGTTTCGTTGCACTGAGTCTTTCGCCACCTGAGCTTCTGAAATGAGTGGAGCTAGGTTGACTTCCAGCGATATTGATTCCGAACTCATCACTTCGTTGCCTTTTTGTCTCACTTGATGAATTTCTCTCTCTATTACAGTGGAAGCAGAATTTATAACTCTTTGTCACTGGCTTGCCACACTTTCCACAGCGACCCCTATATTGGTTTGAGTTTCCCTCCAAAGACATTTTCTTCCTAGTCAAATTCTTCCTAAAAATAATAAAAAAACGAAGACAGTAAAAACAACGAAGTCAGTAAAAACCACAAGCATACACTTCCCAACCCCGCAAACTACACAAAATCCACCCGCGACCTCATTAACTCCGAGAACACGCTTTCTTCACGAACTTGATGAACTTACGCGACAAACAACCCTCCCCCCCCACCCGCAAACTATACTAAGGTCCGCAACTTCGGGAACTTTTCGCGACTTTTGGAAAAAAAAAACGACGACGACGACGACGATTAAAATCTTACTTTCTTTTTCTTTACTCACGAGTGTTGCCGAAGGCGACTTTCGTTGATTAAGAGGAGTAACAAAAGAGTAGACGAAGTGTTGATACTTCTTTTTTACCGCGTTAGGGCACGAGTACTTGTTTTGAAAGTTCCGTCGCGCGCGTTTAAAAGTGACGTTATTCGGGAAACGATTTTATGTGTCTAACTAAAGACACACGACAAAAAGAAGGAGGAGGTCAAAAAACCAAAAATATCACTCACAAACTGTCAAAACCAAAAATATAATTCGGACGAAGGCACCACGCTCCAAAAGACGCCCAAAAATTTTCTTCATTTAATTTGTCAGGCAGAACACGAATAACGCACACTCGTATATACATATATATCTTTCCCGCTCTCGCGCGAAGCATAAAGCAGATATATATATATATACATAACACACGCAAACGCGCGTAACACGCCCGCTGGTGTTGAAGCGCATCTCTCTCTCTTTCTTTTATATTCGTTCTGCTATTGAAACGCGGAGGATTTTAAAATGTCGAAGGCACCCCTTTGTGCCGACGACGCGGGTAACGAACTTTTCCTTCAAACGCGGAAAGATGATTTTGAAGGAGAAGGAATGAAGATGGTCGCGGAGCACGAGGAGCGAGGAAACAACGAGAGGATGAGTAATAATTCTGCGCCGAAAGAAGAG
>Ga0181588_10003128_pt1 | contig 14029 bp, 7 predicted proteins | sample 071ome_26_FD_148607 | JGI IMG/M metagenome (GOLD analysis project Ga0181588, IMG submission 148607) | Coastal salt marsh microbial communities from the Groves Creek Marsh, Skidaway Island, Georgia - 071409BT metaG (spades assembly) | ecosystem: Environmental > Aquatic > Marine > Intertidal zone...
CCGGCGAAGCTAGCACGGGCCTATTCCAAGACAAGACGATTTTGTGAATTTTTTCACAAACTCGGTTCAAGAACCGCCATCGCAGCTTGACTACCGCTTGTTCGGTTTCATTATCTGCGATCGTCCGAATCAGGAATGCGGCTTGCGAAGGGAATCATCATGGCTTCGAAAACACCAGGGAGATCGACCAAGGCGAAGGCGTCGGGAAAGAAGCCCGCCGCCAGGAAAGGGCGGGTGAACGGACGGGCAGCGAAGGGCAAACAGGCCGCCGATTCCCCAAAGGGCAGGGAGCTCCCCGCCGCGCTTCAGGACGCGCTTCGGGAGCTGGTCGCGCTCTCCCGGGAACAGGGTTGCCTGACCCACGACGATCTCGAGGAGGCGCTGCCTGGGAAGGCCGCCGACCCCGAGCAGTTGGCGCTGATCCAGGCCCAGCTCACCAACCTCGGGGTTGAAATCGTCGAGCAGGCGGAAGTCGAGCGCGACAAGCCCGCGAACGAGGATGTGCCGGACCGCTCCGCCAACACCGATCCCCTGGATGATCCGGTGCGCATGTACCTCAAGCAGATGGGGCAGGTCCCCCTGTTGACGCGGGAGGAGGAGGTCGCCATCTCCAAGCGCATTGAAACCGCCGAGAGGGCCTGCAAGGAGCTGATCTACCGCTTTGGCTACACCGCCAAGGAACACCTCGCCCTGGCGGAGAAACTCATTTCCGAACCCCCCAAGGAGCGTTTCGATCGCGTCATCGTCGAATCCAAGGTGGCGATCCGGGAGAAACACACCAAGGCCTTGCGGCAACTGGCCCGCAAGCTCCGCGATCTCGACGCCGACGCCGACAAACTCTACGCCAAATGGAGTCATACCTCGCCGGGCGCCGCGCAGACCCGGCTGACCAACCAACTCGACAAGCTCCAGCTTCAAATGGAGCGGGCCTTCGCCCGCTTTGGTTACAAGCAGCCGGTCATTGAGGACATGGGGCATGTCGCGGAGAACATCTACGACCGCTTCAAGGAAGGCCTTTATGTCATGGGCGAACTCCGGAAGTCACGGCCCACGAAGGAACAGAAAAGCATGCTGGAGGGCGAGTTGGCCAAGCTGCACGCGCTGGAGGAGTTTGTCCGCATGCCCTGCCAGCAGTTCATGGACGCCTACGACGAATTGCTCCAACGCAGCGAGGAAGCCCATGAGGCCAAGGCGGAGATGGTCGAGGCCAACCTGCGGCTCGTGATCTCCATCGCCAAACGCTATACCAATCGCGGCCTTTCCTTCCTGGATCTCATCCAGGAGGGCAACATGGGCCTGATGAAGGCGGTGGAGAAGTTCGAGTACCGGCGCGGCTACAAGTTCTCCACCTACGCCACCTGGTGGATCCGGCAGGCGATCACGCGATCCATCGCCGACCAGGCCCGCACCATTCGCATCCCCGTCCACATGATCGAGACGATCAACAAGCTGATGCGCCTCCAGAAACAGCTGTTCCAGGAGTACGGCCGGGAACCCTCGCCCGATGAAATCGCCGCCGAAATGGAACTGCCGGTCGAGCGCGTGCGCGCCATGCTCAAGATGTCGCAACAACCCGTTTCCCTGCAATCTCCCGTCGGCGAGAGCGAGGATTCCAACATCGGGGATTTCATCGAGGACAAGACCGCCCAGAATCCGCTCGATCTCGCCAGCTTCAACCTGCTCAAGGAGCGGTTGGGCGACATCATGTCGGGCCTGACCGAACGCGAGCAGAAGGTGCTCGCCCTCCGCTTCGGACTTGGCGACGGCTATGCCCGCACGCTCGAGGAGGTCGGCAAACAATTCAAGGTCACCCGCGAACGCATCCGGCAGATCGAGGCCAAGGCCTTGCGGAAGATGCGCCATCCAACGCGCATTCGACAACTTCAGGGATTTCTCGAGATCGACAAGCCGCGCGAGCTGTAGTCGAACGGCAGCGGCAGGGGGTGTGGGCCAGACAACGCTCCAAGGATCGCCGGCAGATTGGGTCGCCGCCGCCGCCCGTAGCTTGACGCCGGGCGAATCTCGTCCTTAATGACCGCCTCAACCCGCCGTGAACAGGATACCCCATGCGCCCCCAACCGGCGCGCCGAACCAAGCCCGGCGCGCGGACGCCCGCGGATCCGCCCGCAGGAGTTCGCGCGACCGTCCCCTTCGCTTCGCTTTCACGCTCCTGCTCGCGTTCGTCAGCCTCCTCATGTCAGGTTGCAGCAGCGCGCTGGAAACCGGCCTCTACGCGGTGTCGCGGATCAAGTCGCCTGTGACCTACGATCTCCGCCATGTGGAGCTCAACAAGCCGCTGAGCGACGCAACCCTCGCGGAACTGGAGAAAATACGCGCAGATCAGCCGGCGGCCTCGATCACCACCAACACGCTGGGCAAAGTCGACCGGATCGACGACCTCCGCGATCTGGCGGCGCAGGAGACAATCGTGGTCTTCTGTTTCTCGGGCGGCGGCTCGCGAGCCGCGCGCATGGCCATGCACGCCATGGCCGAACTGGAGACCCGCTACAACCGACGCCACGCCGATTCGGCCAAACCGCTGATGGATTGCGTGGACATCTATTCCTCCGTCAGCGGCGGCTCCATCTATTCCAGCCTGATCGCGGCCGGATTCCACGCCCGGGGCGCAACCAACCAGGTCGCCGCCCGCAGACAGGGCTTGCAGGCGCTGACGCGCAACAAGCGGGCGGACCACATCACCCGCAATCTCGGCGCGGCGTCGGCGCTGTTCTACCTGAATCCCGCGCACGCCGGCATTGTGCCCGCCTTGTTGGCCACGACGGAGTGGGACACCCTGAACCTCTTCGCGCGCACGCATTCCTATCTCCAGAACAACCGCTACCTCTTCACTCCGCCCCGCAAGCTCATGACGCTGGCGGATCTGAAACCGCGGCCGCGCTACATGTTCAACGCCACCTGCATGGAGACGAAGCTGCCCTTCGTCTTCACGCAGTCCGCCCTGCACACGGAAAGCGACCGCAATCCGCTGACCGGGGTCTCCTACAACCCGGCGCGCGACTGGTTCCTACAGCGGGACCTCGCCTACTCGCATGAGCTGCTCCACAACCCGCTCGTCCACGCAACCACCCTGGAGGACATCGGGAGTTCGCCCGGAGCCTTCCCGCTGAGCTACGCGGTCATGGCCAGCGCCGCCTTCCCCTTCGTCTTCAACCCGCTCCACCTCAAGAAGCACAACTCCACCAATGGCGGACGAAAGGAATCCCACATCCGGCTCGTGGATGGCGGCATCTACGACAACACCGGCATCGTCACCGCGCTGGAATTGTTCAGCCACCTCGAACTCCACCATCCCAGACCCGGCCGGCGGCTCATCCTCGTCGCGATCAATGCCGACAATGAAATCGGCAGCTACGACGAGGAATCACTGGCCAAGATCGGCCACTTCGCCGTCGACATACCCTTGCGCGGCGCCTACGAGGCCGTGCGCAGCCTGAACCAGGTCTACTACCATCAGACGCAGCTTTTCCGCGCCGCCATCCAGAATCGAGTCGATCAGTTGAACCGCGAGCGCGAGCGCATCGAGTATTTCGAAGTCAACATCGAGGATGTTCGGGACGAATCCCTGCGGAAGGAGATCCAGGATGTGAAGACCGCGCTGATCATTCCCCTGAAGCATGACGCTTTGGTCCGCCGGGCCGTGACGGACATCCTCGAATCCTGGCACATCGGCCGCCGCGCCGAGTTGGGCGACGCCATCGTACAGGCCATCGAAGAGGCCGGCGCGAACCGCGGAAACCAGAGCGGCGCCTACTCCCCCAACTCGACATTCCAGTAGGCGATGTCGAGGAAGTGTTTCCAGCTTTCGTGGTATTCGCGGCCGAGGTTGAACTGCACGAATGGCCGCCAGCGCGGTTTCTTGGGCTTGCGAATCAAGCAAATGCCCGCCTCGGGCGGGGTGCGGTTCGCCTTGCGCGTGTTGCAGGGAATGCAGGAGCAGACAATGTTCTCCCAGGTGGTCGGACCGCCGCGGTCCCGCGGAATGACGTGGTCGAGATTCAGATCGCGCCGCTCGAAAACCTTCCCGCAATACTGACACGTGTTCTTGTCGCGCTCAAAGATGTTGTGCCGCGTGAATTTCACTTCCTTGCGCGGCAGCTTGTCAAACACAGCCAGGACGATCACTCGGGGCACGCGCAGACGAAACGAAATGCCGCCAATGGAATCCTCGTGCGGCTCCTCCTCGGAAAAATACCGCCACTCATCGAAACTGAAGGTTTGGAAGGCGCCATCGTCGTCCCCCAATACGACCTGGGCATGTCCTTGAAAGAGCAGGGCGAGCGCCCGGCGGACACTTGTGACGTGCACCGCCTGCCAAAGACGGTTCAACACCAGCACCTGTTTGTTGAGGCATCCGGTCATTTTTCGGACAGTTTCCGAAATGAACGGAGCGGACCGTAACAATCGGCCACGGGCGTGTCAACGCGCCCAGGGCGATGTCACCGGATTGCCACAAGGGCCTCCGCGAAGACTCCAAATCCCAAGCTCCAAATCTCAAACAAGTTCCAAGTTCCGAATCTCAAAAAAGGTCGCCGGGGATTCTCACAACGGTTCCAGGAGAACCTCAAAGCCGCCAAACCACCAATGCGTGATGTTTGGTTGGAGCTTGAGATTTGGAGCTTGTTTGGGATTTGGAACTTGGAGCTTGGGATTTCGTTCCCGAGACGCGCAGATCTCCCACGCCTTTACTGTGTCGCCTCTTCCGGCAGCGGCATCTTGTCGCCCTGGCGGATGTATTCCCAGAAGGCGTCGATCTGCTTCTTCGCATCGCCCTCGTAGAAATCAAACAACGGGCTCTGACCCCCGGCGAAGTAAACCGGCATCTTGGTGCCCGGATCGACGCGCAACGGATTCATCAGCCAGCGCTGAAAAAAGGGCTTTCGCAATCGGACGCCCACCTGTCCGAAATTGATGCCCGCCGATTCAAAGACCTGCTGCGCGCCGAACTGCTTGACGGCGTGACAGGCAATGCAGGAGAAGCCCCCGTCCGTGCCGACCATCTTGCGGCCCGCCGCCGCCATTCCGGAATCGACCGGCGGCTCCTTCGGCGTCGCCGGACCAACGCCATGATGGGCAGCCATGCCTTGGGCGACGCCGCGGGCGCGGACGCCGAACGACGGCATCCGGGCCGGCATCCAGTAGCGGGGCTTGTCGTCGACGCGTCCGGCAATGAAGGCCTCGCTCCATTCCGGCTTCAGTTTGCCGCCCAGGGAATCGAGTTTCGGAAAGCCGTCGAATTGCCCGTGACACTTCGCGCAACCCACCTGACGGATCTGCCGCTCGGCAAACTCCGCCGGCACATGGCGCGACAGGGAGGAAATGCCCGCTGACAGGAAACGGCGCAAAGCGGCGCGATCCCCGGCCTCGAGACCATAGTCCACCGCCCCGCCGCCCGGCTTGATGGAATCAGCCAGGCAACCTGCGGCGACATCCTTCAGTTCGACCGACTCCGCGCGGGACTGCTGCCCGGGACCGGTATGGCAATTCAAGCAACCGGCGGTTTCCACAATCTTGCGTCCACGCGCCACACTGCCCTCCGCCAAATCCCGCGCCGGAGCGGGCGCGGCCTCTGATCGCAGAAACGCGGCCAGCCCTGCGGCTTCCTTCGGGCTCAACCGGAAGTCGGGCATCCGGATCCAGGCATAGTGTCGGCTCGGCTCCCCGAGAAACGCCGTCAACGCGCCGCCCGCAAACTTCCGGTTCACGAAGTTCAGGGAAATTTTCTCGTCGTTGGCCGCGTGCGTCCCCGGCTTCTGATGACAGGCCTCACAGTGCAGCGTGGCGAACAACCGTGCCCCCTCGTCAGGGGAGCCAGACCCCGCTTCGGTCCTCCCGGGAGCCTCCAGGGTCGCCAAATAGGCCGCCGCCGCCGCCGCATCCTGCTCCGCGTTCGGACCATGCAGCGTCTTCGGCATGCGAACAACCGAGCCGTGACGAAACGTCGTCGGGTCCAGGATCCATTCTCGCATCCAATCCGCGTTGCGACGGGAACCAATTCCCTCAAAAGTCGGCGCATCCATCGAAAGCTCGAGCATCCCCTCCGCCGGCGCGGAGTCGCTGTGACATTTCTGGCATCGATGTTCGACAAACAACTCACGCCCCCTTCGCAAGGTCTTGCCCCGCTCCAGTTCTTCACTGGACGCATGCGACAACACGCGTCCCGGAAGCGGCTCAAAATCGAAGTCCGGCGACGACCAGTGCAGGCGGATAAACGCGTCGCCACGCTTCGGACTGGTGTAGCTCACTTTGAGCTTGTTGTGTCCCTTTCCCAGGCGAATGCGCTTGCTCGGCTCGGAGGGCCCGTCGTCCGAGCCCACCCCCTCAAGCGCAATGGCATCGTTGATCTCGACCCGGAACGCCCCATTGGCCTCGACACGAAAGGTGTAGCGATCCCGGAGATCGACCGAGATGAACCCCTCCCAAACGCATTGGAATGCGCCGGCGCGAAGGAAGGGCGTCGGGGCTTGCCCGGACGGTGTGTAATGCAGGACGCTGTCATCGATGCGGGTGTCGAGGGCGCCGCCACCGGACGAATAAGTCGCGCGGATGCCTGGCAACGACTCGGACTGTGACGCGTCCTGCGCGAATGCAATCCCCGCGGCGAGGCAAAGCAGGGCTCCCGTCGCGACGAATGTCCGGCCGCCGCGATACGTAGGTAGGTGACGCAATGAAATCATACTGGCTATGTCTACAGGTCGATGAGCAGGGCAAACAACCAAGGTTCACGCACGCGTCGCCAACACGACGCCCCAATGGGCGCGAAGCCGCCGCCGTTGAGCCGGCCCCGTCCGTAACCCGGAGCCGAACCGGCTCCGGCGCGAGCTTTGGGCAAATAACCGATCCGGCGGCGACGCGCAAGCCGATTGCCAAAGCCCGCCAGGAACGCGACAAGGGACGAATGAGCCCGGACCGCCGTTCGCCTCGACCGCCCTTCCGGAGGTCCGCAACCGTCCCGAAAACTCCCGGAAGGCGGGCTTGACCTGCCCCAGTCAACTCCCTACTCTGCCCGGCTCGTTGCCCTGAATTTGCCCCCGGTTTATTGGTGATTTAGGGCTTTTTCGACCAATTGAAAGGCATTCAAGTGAACGTAACGATAGACGATTTGGGACCCTGCAAGAAGCTTGTGCGGGTCGAGATTGACGCGGAAACTGTGGACAAGGAGTTCAACGCCATGGTTGGCGAGTTCCGCAAGTTCGCGCAGATCCCCGGCTTTCGCGCTGGCAAGGCGCCGCGCGCTGTGATCGAGAAGAACTACGGCGAGCGCATCTCCGAGGAGGTGAAGAAGAAGATGATTCCGGACGCCTACCGCGAAGCGGTCAAGGAGCAGGACCTCAAGGTCATCGGCTATCCGGACATCGAGGAAACCCAGTTCGGCAAGGGCGAAGCCCTGCTGTTCACCGCAACAGTCGAAACCGAGCCTGACTTCGAATTGCCGGAGTACAAGGGCATCGAGGTCACCGCCGTGCAAACCGACGTTTCAGACGCCGAGGTGGACGACGCCCTGCAGCGCCTGCGCCAAGGCAAGGCGGAACTCAAGGAGGCCGATCGCCCGGTGAAGGAGGACGATTTCACCAAGGTGACCATGAGCGGATCCTCCGAGGGGAAACCCATCAAGGAGATTGTGCCCGACGCGGAACTGTACCACGGCGGCGAGAACCTGCCGATCCTGGCCAAGCAGGACTCCTTCATCCCCGGACTCGGCGAAGCCCTCATCGGCATGACGATCGGCGAGAAAAAGACCGTTCCGGTTGAATTCCCCGAGGACTTCAGCAATGAAACCTTGGCCGGCAAGAAAGCCGAGTACGACATCGAGTTGACCGGCCTCATGGAATCAGTCATGCCGGAGCTGGATGACGCGTTCGCCCAGACCTTCGACGCCGAGTCGCTCGACGCGCTCAAGGCGGGCGTGCGCCAGGACCTCGAAAACGAGAAGAATTACCAACGCCGCCGCCACATCCGGAATCAACTGGCGGACGCTCTGATCCGCAGCGTCGACTGCGAACTCCCGGAAACCGCGTTGATGAAGGAGACGCGCAGTGTGATCTACGACATTGTCGAGGAGAACCACCGTCGCGGCATTTCCAAGGACATCATTGACGAGCACAAGGATCAGATTTTCTCGCAGGCCAATGCCAGCGCGAAGGACCGGCTCAAGGTGTCCTTCCTGCTCGCCCGGATCGCGGAAGAGGAAGAGATCAAGGTCGACCCGCAGGAGCTTGACCTGCAGATCCGCATGATGGCGCAGCAGCAGAAGACCAAGCCCGAGAAGCTCGCGCAGAAACTGCGCGAGGACGGTCGCCTGATGGATATTCACGATCAGATTCAGACCAACAAGGCGATGGACCTGCTGGCCGAGCACGCGAAGGTGAACGAGATCACCCAGGAGGAATGGGAGAAGATGCAGGAAGAGGAACAGGCCGCCGCCGCCGCGCGTCAGGCCGCGGTCGAGGCCGAACAGGCGGCCGCCGAGCCCGCTCCCGCCGAAGAAGGCGAGGCCAAGTAACCCGCCCGCTTCCGGATATCAGATCGCTGGATCGCCGATACGATCTACGGAGCCGCCCCTCACGGGGCGGCTTTTTTCGTTTCGGTGTTCTCCCTCCCGAACAAGCGGAACGCGGCCCTCCGGATCAGGCTGTAAAGAACGGCAACCGACAGAATGAACGTCACCCCGGAGACCGCGTTCGAGAACGGGTCGAACCTCTCACCCAAACCCTTTCCCATACCCCAACCAACCGCGACAATCACGGCATTGATGATGATCAACGCAATGGAATTGTAGGCCGCATAGCGCGCAAACGGATAGTTCAAGCTTCCGAAGTAGGTCACCGACAGCAACCGCAACCCATACATGAACTTCACCACGATAAAGACCTTCAGATCATGACGGGCATGCTTCTCCCGCAATCGATTCAAACGCTCATAGGCCGGCGCAACGCGCTTGGCGGAGGTAAACCGGTCAATCAGTCGCGTCCGTCCCAGGTAGAAGAACAAGGTGTCCTTGCAGAAATTGCCCAGCGTTGAAAACACAACGATCGGCAGCGGGTCGATGACGCCCATCCCCGCCGTCACCGCGAAGACGAGGGCCGCCGAATTCCCCCACAGCAACGCCGCCCAGAAACACGTCGCCGCCGTGTGCTCGATCAGGACGTTGGCGATTTGATCGATGGACATGGGAGGATGCGGGCGACGTTTGTCGCTGACGAAGGCCGGAACCGACCATGTCGGCCACCTCATGCTCAGTCAAGACTCGGGTCAATACTGTGCGCCATAATGACCCAACCTGAGATCCAAGGTGTGCTTGGATGCCCCGGATTGAGAGACGCGCTCGTCTCAACCGAGGGACATGCCGGCGCCCCGCCAGACGAGTCGCCCCCTTTCGGTGTTGGGGACAGACACCAAGGGGTATTGGAGAAAAAGCGCAAAATGAGCTCAAAATCGGACATTTCGCGAGTTTGTCAGCGCTTCAAACCATCACACCTCCCCGTCGATCGGGCGGCGAGTCATTCCTCCGGGACCAGGTCCACCCCGCTCATTCTCCTCCGGCGCTATCGATGCTTAAGAACGCTCAGAAAGAGAACACTAGCAAACCATCACAACCGGCCAGCCGGAGAAAGGAACCAAGTCATGGACCTCAACAAATTTACCGAAAAGGCGCAGGGCGCCTTGCAAGGCGCGCAGGATATTGCCACGCAGATGCAGCACCAGGCGGTTGACGTCGAACACACCGCCTTGGCGTTGCTGGACCAGGAGGGCGGATTGATTCCGCGCCTCGTCGAGACCTGCGGCCTCGCGCCAGACCTGTTCAGAACGAAGCTCGACGACGCTCTCAACGCCCTGCCCCGGGTCAGCGGCGACACCGCCACGGACACCGGAATCTACATCACCCAACGACTGAAGAAGCTGCTCGTCTCCGCTCAGAACGAAGCCAAGAAGCTCAAGGACGAGTACGTCAGCGTCGAGCATGTCTTCGCGGCGATGTTCGATGAGCCGGTCAATTCGCCGATTGGCAGAATCTTCAAGGAGCTCGATTTCAAGAAGGGCGCCTTCCTGAAAGCGGCCTCGGAAGTGCGCGGCAGCCAACGCGTCACCAGCGCCAATCCCGAGGCAACCTACGACGCCCTCGAAAAGTACGGCCGCGACCTCACCCAGCTCGCCCGACAAAGCAAACTCGATCCGGTCATCGGTCGCGACACGGAGATTCGCCGCGCCATCCAGGTGCTGTCGCGTCGACGCAAGAACAACCCCGTCCTCATCGGCGAACCCGGCGTCGGCAAGACCGCGATCGTGGAAGGGCTCGCCCGCCGCATCGTCGAGGGCGACGTGCCGGAGAGCTTGAAGAGCAAACGCATCGTCGCGCTGGATATGGGCTCCTTGATCGCAGGGGCCAAGTTCCGCGGGGAGTTCGAGGAGCGCTTGAAGGCCGTCCTCCACGAGGTCACCGAGGCGGCCGGCGAGATCATCCTGTTCATCGATGAGATTCACACCGTGGTCGGGGCCGGCAAGACCGAGGGCTCCATGGACGCAGGCAACATGCTCAAGCCCATGCTCGCCCGCGGCGAACTCCACTGCATCGGAGCCACCACCCTCGACGAACACAGGAAACACATCGAGAAGGACGCCGCGCTGGAACGGCGCTTCCAGCCGGTGATGGTCGACGAGCCCACCGTCGAGGACACCATCTCGATCCTTCGCGGACTGCGCGAACGCTACGAACTCCATCACGGCGCGCGCATTCAGGACGCGGCGCTGGTCGCAGCGGCCATGCTGTCAGACCGCTACATCTCAGACCGATTCCTGCCCGACAAGGCGATTGATCTGGTGGATGAAGCGGCGGCCAAGCTCCGCACGGAAATGGAGAGCATGCCCGAGGAGCTCGAAGGCCTCGAGCGGCGCATCCTCCAACTCGAGATCGAGCGCGAGGCGTTGAAGAAGGAGAAGGACAAGTCGTCCCGTGAGCGGCTGAGCGCGCTGGAGAAGGAGCTGGCCGACCAGAAGTCCGACCGCGACGCCCTGCGCGCCCAGTGGGACAACGAGAAGAAGGCCATCGAAAACACCCAGGCGCTGAAGACCGCCATCGAGACCACGCGCAACCAGATCGAGGAAGCCCAACGCAACCATGACCTGAACCGCGTCGCCGAGCTCCGCTACGGCCGCCTGCCCGAACTGGAAAAACAACTCGAGGACGAGGTCGCCCGACAACGCGAAGGGGACCACGGCAACCGGCTGCTCCAGGAGGAAGTGACCGAGGACGAAGTCGCCGAGGTCGTCTCCCGCTGGACCGGCATTCCAGTCGCCAAACTGCTGGAGGGCGAGAAGGAGAAACTCCTGCGCCTCGATGAGATCCTGCACCGGCGGGTCGTCGGACAAGATGAGGCTGTGCAGGCGGCGGCGGATGCGGTCATCCGCGCGCGCTCGGGATTGAAAGACCCGAATCGCCCGATCGGCTCCTTCATCTTCCTCGGCCCGACGGGCGTCGGGAAGACCGAGCTGGCGCGCGCGCTCGCGCAGTCGCTGTTCGACTCGGAGGACAACATCGTCCGCCTCGACATGAGTGAATACATGGAGAAGCACGCGGTCGCGCGATTGATCGGCGCGCCCCCGGGATATGTCGGGTTCGAGGAGGGCGGCCAACTCACCGAGGCCGTCCGGCGCAAGCCCTATTGCGTCGTGCTGGTCGACGAGATCGAGAAGGCGCACGGCGATGTGTTCAACGTATTCCTGCAGATTCTGGATGACGGTCGCTTGACCGACAGCCAGGGCCGGACGGTCGACTTCAAGAACACGATCATCATCATGACCTCGAACATCGGCAGCCAACATCTGATCGAGGGCGCGTCAGAGAACGGCGACATTCCCGAAGCCGCCAGAGAGCGCGTCCTGGGCGAACTGCGCGCCGGCTTCCGGCCGGAGTTTCTGAACCGGGTTGACGAAACGGTGCTGTTCAAGACGCTGACCCTGGACGAGATCAAGACCATCGTGGACCTGCAGCTGGAGCGACTGCGCCTCCGCTTGGCGGACCGCCACATCGGCCTCGAGCTGACCGAAGCCGCGAAGGAACATGTGGCCCGCGAAGGCTACGATCCAATCTACGGCGCGCGTCCGCTCAAGCGCTACCTGCAACGCGAGCTCGAAACCGCCCTGTCACGCAGGATCCTCGCCGGCGACGTCACTGAGAACAGCGACATCACCGTCGGATACCAGGACGGGGAGCTGACGTTCGAGAGCCGGGCCAGGGACGCGGGGGCGCGGCTGGCGGCGTAAAGAGAGACACAGCCGGGACCGCCTGGTCCGATTACTTTTCGGATCAGGCCGTTCTCGGCGAACAGGACAGTTGCCCGGCAACAAGGACGCCGAAACTCCGGTTTCGGCGTCTTTTCTTGGGCATGCCGCCACCCCCCTGAACGCCGGTGAACAACTTCACCAACGTCTGAAACCGCAATGAACCGAAAAGCCTTGCGGCGCAGCGCCGCCGCCGGGGTCACCGGACGCGAAACGCCGGTTCCGGTTGCGCCCATTCGCCCGTCATTTCGTAGGGCAGAACCCAAACCTGCTCGCCGGTGGAATCGCCAAAGTAGAGCTGGCTCGGACTGAGCCCGGTCGGATCGCCGTCAGCCCAGAATACAGAGAGGGGATCCTTCGCGGCCAGTGGGCGACGCGCGTAGTTATGATTCCGTTTGCTGTTCCGGGTGATGTTTCTGCGTCGCGCCCAGGTTGCGCCTTGATCGCGGCTTTCCCACAAGACCAATTCCCCGCCGCCGTGGTAGGGCTGCGGACCGGACGCGGACGGGACGACAACCGTCCACTTGTCCTCGTTCAGGTAGAGACTGCCCATGTCGTAGTTGTGATCCGTGCGACCGATTGTCGTGGTGATCCACGCGTCTCCATTCCAGCGGGTGATCCGAAAGAGGCGCGGATCATTCGGGGGGCCCGGCTCGTGTCCCGGGCTGGTCAGGTAGAGCAGGACCGGGTGTCCATCACGGTCAAAATCCATGTTCTTCAGATAGACGTTCAGCCCCTGGCCCGCGTAGTCGATGACCCGCGCCGGACTATCGACGTCGACCAGCGGCGTTCTCAGCGGCCTGCCATCCACCGTGGTCCAGGTCCTCCCCATGTCGCGGGTCTGCGCGTAGTAAAGATCCGTCCGCTGGTCGACCACCCCGTTGGGATGACGATTGAAGAAGGTTCCGGTTGCGGTTCCTGACGAGGCGCTGGTCTGATAATGACCTCCTCGTTGCAGCCCCGGCTCGCGGATCCCCGCGAGTTTCCGGTCTTCCGTCCACTGCCGCCCATCGTCGCTGCGTTCCCAGTAAAGCTCGCGCACACCCGTATACTTGGTGAACAGGTGCAGGAAGCCGCGATCCTTGACCACATGCGGCTGCGGATAGGTCAGCTCCTCCTGCGAAACCAACTCGAATCCGTCGATGCTGTAGGGTTTGAGGCTGCGATACTTGAATCCCGGACGCGCCCGCGCTCGACCGCTCACGAACACCCAGAGATGCCCCTTGGAATCGATGGCCAGACTCGGGTTGTCGTGCGGATCGTTGACGCCCTCCTTGTCGTGAACAACCACCGGCCGGGGAACGCGGTTCGCCTTGTGGTCGTAGTAGGAGATCATGCACAGAAGGTGGCGCTTGTCGGCCGACGGAGTCCCCCCGTAAACAAAGAAGGTCTTGTCAACAGCGGCGCTGTACACGGCCAATGGCATGTGCTTCGCGGTGTAGGTGCCCAAGCCGCCGGAATACTTGTCGCCATAGGGAAAGGTGGGTTTGCGCCGGCGCCGGGTACAGGGCTCGCCGCCTTCGCCTTTCCCATAATACTGCCCCAAGGTGAACCAGATTCCCTTGTAGCCGTCGATCCTCCGGACGGCATCCGCAGACCAGAGTTGGCCAGCCGGGATGTAAAGGCCAATCATGCCGACGAGCGAGAGACCCATCGCGCGAAGGCGGGAAACCCAGATCCGATTCATGGACTGCAGCTTTGCACGCGACCGATCCATGTCAATTGCGCGGAT
>Ga0181588_10003145_pt1 | contig 13966 bp, 9 predicted proteins | sample 071ome_26_FD_148607 | JGI IMG/M metagenome (GOLD analysis project Ga0181588, IMG submission 148607) | Coastal salt marsh microbial communities from the Groves Creek Marsh, Skidaway Island, Georgia - 071409BT metaG (spades assembly) | ecosystem: Environmental > Aquatic > Marine > Intertidal zone...
TTGATGTTGACGTCGGTCTACTTCGTGGCTCTGACTACCAGCTTTCGGGAGTGCCACCTCATCTATCGCGAATGCTGGTTCAATCGCGACTGCGGCTTGAGGAACTTCAGCGAGAGCAAACTCGTTTGAAAGCTTGTATTTGGCGGATTGAGGAGCAAATTCTGCGGGAGCTCAATGCTCAATGCTCAGAGCTCAGAGTTCAGAGCGACCGATGAATCTTGGCAATCGAAGTCAATAGAATAAGAAGAATCATTAAGGCTTAGAGCGTTGCAGCAGGGATTAATAGCCAGACTTACTGAGTTCATTTCCCTCAAGCGCGGTTCTTACCAACTTGCCATCCTACTCCTTGGCATTTCAGTGTCGGTGCCTGGGGCGCTCTGCACTACCGACAGTGTGGTCACAGGAAATTTCACCTCACTCTTTGATCGCTTCGAGAAGCAGCAATTTTCTGATTAATCTCTTTAGCCATTTTCGGTCTATGCCTTGGTTTGCTTGCCGCCTGATGCTTGAGATAATGGCGTGAAACGGTCGTTTTCGGTGCGGAAGCGCTCCCGCAAAATAGAATAGAGGAATAAGTGCATGGCTATCTCACCAATTCTTGGTATCGATTCTGATGCTTTGCCGGAAAGGGTGCTTGTGGTGGGTGATCCCGGTCGAGTCGAAAAAGTTGGTGAATATCTCACTGGCTCGGAATGGCTTGGTCGCAATCGAGAATACCACTCACTGATTGGTCGGTACGAGGGCACTACGATCGCTGTGGTCTCCCATGGCGTCGGCTCGGCAGGGGCGGGCGTCTGTTTTGAGGAACTTTGCCGGGCTGGAGCAAAACGCATTGTTCGAGTGGGATCCGCCGGGGGGCTGCAGCCGTCTGTCACGGCGGGCAGCGTCGTGATCGCTCGAGCCGCAGTGCGAGAAGACGGGTTGTCGCCAAAGTTGGTGCCGCTTAGTTATCCTGCGGTGGCAACGGAAGCGCTAGTTGCTGCGCTGCGAGATGCCGCAGCTTCGGCTAGCGTTAAAGTCCATGAGGGCATCGTGCTCACTTCTGACCTGTTCTATCCAGGCGAAGCGCTGGGCAGCGATCTGCCACTTTGGCAGCGAGCGGGTGTCACAGCGGTCGAGATGGAGGTCGCCACACTCTTCGTCGTATGCGGATTGCATGGTGTTGAGACAGCAGCGGTCGTCGCCGTCGACGGCAACCCGCTTGAGCAGGATGGTGGCTCGATGGACACATACGACCCCAATCAGTCTGATGTGAAACAGGCGATCCAATCTTCGATAGAGCTTGGTTTGGCAGCGATAACTTATTGATAATTAACTATCTTTTGAATCTCGGAGTTTGGCCGTAAGTGAGGCCGCGCCAGGCCCATTCGATGGGTCCAAACTGATAGCGCTTCAGCCACCAAGGAGAAAACCACAACTGAAACACCCAAATGAGCAGGACCACGACATAAAGTTGATACCGAGCCAATTCCCCTACAAGCCCGAAACCCGCGCCAGTGAAAATGAAAAGGCAGATGACTGATTGGATTAGGTAATTGGTTAGCGCCATACGCCCAACTGCTGCTAATGCGCTCGCGAGCCACCCCGTTTTAATCGTGAGTATGACGAGTCCAAGCCAACCCATGCTGATGGCTAATCGGCCCACGTGATAAGTTGGTTGCAATTGAGAGAAACCGGCAAGCAAATCGATGGGAGCTGCTAGCGCTGTACCGATCTCATAGGCGTTGATGAGAAGGCCCAAGGTGAATCCGCCGATGGCCATATTACGATAGGCCTGAACCGACCGCTGCCCTTGTAGTACACCCAAACGATATAGCGCCATGCCAATGAGCATCATGACAAAGGCGTCGGGCAGTAAAAATGTTGGTATTGTCTCTGCGATTACGGCCGTGTTGTGATTGAGGTTCCAGCTAAAAGCCGTGCTGTAGGATTCCCCCCGAGCGTCAAGCTCCGCCGCGAGCGACTCAGGGCTCGGTTGATAATCTGCTTTAAAGATTTGCCATTCGTTTGCCATCTCCTTTTGCTGGGCGCTGGGTTCTTTACCCTCTGCGATCAGTGCCTCGGTTTCGACGTGGGCACTCCGAAGCAAGTGAAGGCCGCCGTGTAACAAGCCGTTATAGAGCGTTAGTAGCAAGAATAAGGACACTGACCAGCGGACCAATGCCTTGGTGCTGAGGTTGCGGAAGAAAAATAGGATAAAACCTGCGAACGCGTAGGTCAGCAATATGTCACCGGACCAAAGGAGGAGGTAGCCGTTGACCAGCCCGAAGACGAGCAGCCAGGCATTGCGCTTGAAGTGCGCCCGCTCTTTACCGCTCGCTTCGCGATCCAAGAATAAGAGTACGCCTGCCCCAAACAGAATCGAAAAAAGGCCGCGCATACTTCCTTCAAATCCTAAGTCTACGAGGACCCACGCGATCAAATCGCCAGTTCCGGTGATGGTTGGCGCTGCGTAGGTATAGCTTGAACTGGCAAGACCAAAGCCAAGGATGTTGATCAATAAAATGCCGAGTAGCGCAAAGCCCCTCAGTATGTCGAGCGTTTGGATGCGCTGGGTCTCGGAGGTGGTGGTGAGTGGCATGGGGGGATTTCTCTCGACAAATTACTAGGGTGTTAACCCATTGGGTTGAATGTTAGCGGCAAGTGGCAACTGCTCACCGCCTATTGAACACAAAATCAACCTTGACCGATCGCTTGGCGATTCGCCAGCCATTTTCCGTGAGTGAATATTCGTCTTAGTACTCACCGACCAAGACGGGCCCATCAACCCGCGCGCGCTCACGCTCGGGATCACCGTCGTCCCGGTATAAGGTGAGATAGACGCCGCCACTTGCCTCGGTCGCGCTGACGTCCTCCAACCAAAAATTGGTGCAGATGTGTTTGGATTTGCGCCCGCGTTGATCTTCTCGCGCGCCAAAGTGATCAAGCAGCGCTGCATGTCCTTTAAAGACACCTTCGGGTGCTGCCCACTCGGCGTCTTCCGTAAACAACGCAACCACTCGCCTTGCCTCCCCGCGGTCGATGTAGTGGCAGTAGGAGGATGTGAGATGCTGGCAGGCGGCTTCAATGGCGGCTCGCTGCTGTAGATCCATGGGGCTTTCCCTCTCTCGAAGTGCCTTTAGTCTACCGAGAAAGGCCGCTTGCTGGAAAACAATCGAATGTAACCAGAACCAAAACTAGGCCACTTACTTGGAAAGAGGGCGTCTTTAGAACCGGTATCGAACCTTCACCGTGAATTGATCCGCTTGCGGATCATCCCAGGGGCGCCGGTACAGCGTGCCGAGTCGATCTTCCTCATCGAGCGCAATGATTCGCCCGCCTCGCGAATACACGACATAAAGATAAGCCAGCGGCAAGATTTCGAAGCGATAACGGGCCTGGAAGGCAAGGTCACTGAGGCTAAAGGGCGGCAGATCGATGGCGGCCGCGTTTAGCGCGCCAGACCCGTCACCAAGATAAGCGAGTGGGTCTCTCGCCGTAAACGCCACCAGTTGAGCCTTGAGTCTAAATTCGTGTCGTTGGCCCTGGAACCAATTCAGATCAGCCACGGTCACGCGCTGCTTCCTCGCGTAAGTGCCAAGGAGGTTGCCCTCGATCCAGTTGAGCCAGTCGTCTTCCTCGCTTTGTTGGTAGGTCAGCGAGAGCGCGAGATTTTCGCGGGGCGCAAAGCTAACTTTCGCGGTGTAGCTGGTTGAAAACCCGAGCGCTGAAAACCAGGTAGACCCTTTGCCTCGTTCGACTTCCATGAAATAGTTCAGGCGTTTGCCGGATGGTCCCATATACCGAGCCGTGAGACTGTAATTGGCGGGCTTATCAATAAAGGGCGCGATTTCATTGTTACGAGTCGTCCAGAAATCTCTACTCGGGAATCGATAAAACGTCTCAAAGCCCAAACTTGACGCGTTCTTAAACGTGGTCCGTTGACTGAACTCAATCACTTCGCCAGCGGGCTCAAATTCAGCGTTGGTCTCGATGGCAAAGCCGAATTCCAGATCAGTGGCCAAGATCGGTGAATCCTCACTGAAATCGGTAGACTTGATGCCGTTTTGGTTGCCTACGTATGCCCAGTTCTCAACCACTTGGTACCCCATGTCACTAATATCAAGATCGGCATCGAAGTAATAGCCGCCAATGTAGTGCCATCGGTCGCGACTCGGCGTGAGGGACACGTCAAGCTTGATTCCGTGGCCCGAGCTGTCGAGGTCGTCAATGGATTCATCGACATCGGAACGCATGCCGACTGCACTCAATCGAACGGTTTCTGACGGTCGGTACAACCAGTCAACTGAGTGGACGGTTGCCGTCCGGTCAATAAACGGGCGGTCTGCCAGTGTGCCGAGGTAACCCACAGAGTAGTTTTCGCCGTTTTTTACACCCCGTAGCGCATAAAACTGCCGGCCCTCGCTGAATTCAGCGTCTGACTCGAGCGCGCCAAGAAACCCGAAATCGATGGATTCACCCTGCTGCGTGTAGCGTAGGGCGACATCTATATCGCTGATTCCAGTGCTCGCAGCAGCACAGGCTTTAGCGATCTCTGCACCATAGCGGCTGCAGTCATAATCGGGTGCAGCGCCGATTCGCCTGGTATTGATGATGTAAAAGATCTCGTCGCTTTTGACGTCGAAGAGCGAATGGTTCTCGGAGAAAAACGGCCGCTTGTCGGAATAGAAGGTTTCACTAGAACTAAAGTTGACGACCAGTTCATCACTTTCCACCTGACCAAAGTCCGGATTGATCGCGATATTAAGCTGCTTGCCCGCATCAATCTTCCAAAAAACTTCCATGCCCGTTTTCGTGTCGACCTCATCCTTGACCCGATCTTGAGTGGCATTCACATAAGGGAAAAAGTCGACTTTGGTTGGGTTGTGATTGGTGAATTTGAGAGGGTGGAGCAGTGATAGAAACTTCTCCTGCCTTGGGTTGCCAGGGATGGAGGTGTTCGCACGGCCCTCTGATATCACCATGCGCCAAAAGGCGACGTTGATAGTGCGCGTTGGCCCGGTCACCGCTTTCATCGGTGCTACGGTCCAAGGAATAAACACCTCGGCGTACCAAGCGTTTTCGTCGACAAAAGTGGCCGATTCCCAATCGGCGTCCCAATCCGTGTTGCCCTGGTTTTCGTTGCGATAGATGGTGTCGGTGATGGACCCTCCAGCAGAGACAGAAAAACCGTATCCCGTCAGACCATCCCCGTCGAAGTCAATGGATACACCAACCTTGTCCGAGTTTGCTCGCTCGTTGTCGCGCTGGTGTTGATTAGTTCGGACGGTTTCTTTGGCTTGATCGCTAACGAAGCCGAAATACATTCCTTTTTCGTCTTCCAATATGAGCACCTTTTGCGTGTGCTTGGGTTCAGCGAGAGAGAAGGGGATGGATTCGACGTATTGATCCCACACGCGAGCGGACTGCCATTTCGGTTCATCCAGCTTGCCGTCGATAGTGATAGCGTTTGCGAGTAGCGCTGGACTGAGTGAAATCAACCAACAACACGTGAATAGGCGAATGAGGGATCCTTTGGAAGCATGGGTTTTGGAAGTGGTTCGTTTGTCACGCATCGTTCTGGTGCCTTGGCGCGATCAGCGGTCGCGCGTTGTCTGCTTGGCCGCAAGCATGAGTCAATGGCCGTCCATCATCCCATGGCTGGCGCCGGGGTCAAGGGTTGACCCTTTGAAGTGCGTACGAAGTGTGACGCTCCGTGGGTTAGCGCTGAACGACGAATTCGTGCATGCAAGGTGGGCTATTGTCAGCGAGGGCTCGTAGCGAGAGACGATAGCTACAGTCATTCCAGCTTGAGGTGGCCAAATGAAAATTGGTGTGATTGGTGCTGGCATCGCTGGTGGATACCTTGGTTCAGCGCTTGGGCAACTCGGTCACGAGGTTGTTGTCTTTGAGAAAAGTAGAGGGTTTGGTGGCCGGCTTGCGACGAGGCGAGGGGATGGCGTTCAGTTTGATCACGGGGCGCCATTTTTTACGGCTCGAACCCCGCTCTTTAAGGCGTTGCTCGCTGAGCACGCATCGAGTGTGGTGGCGTGGGTGCCACGGGTAACGACGCTCAGTCCAGGCAAGAAACCCTACAAACGCGACTGGTTTGAACCTCATTACATCGGCGCGTCTGCCATGGGCGCACTCGCTCAATCCCTGCTCGCAACCAGCGAGGTTCAATTCGAGCGTGAGGTGAGCGCTGTCGTGAGCGAGGCGGAGCACTGCTTGGTGCAGTTTAAGGATGGAGCACTTGAACCCTACGACTTCGTTATCAGCACTGCGCCAGCGCCGCAGACGGCAGTCATCATGAATATCGAATTAGGAGACGTGAGTTATTCCTCCTCCTTTGCGTTGCTCGCGATTCCTAGAGAATCGCCGAAGTTTGATGCCGCGGTGGTGAAAGATTCCCTGATCGAATGGCTCGAATTTACGGCAAGCAAACCAAGCCGTGTGAGCACGCCCACGCTGGTTGCCCATGCGAGTGCCGAGTGGACGGTCAAGCATTTCGATGCGCCGCGCGATGAGGTCAAGCAGTTGATGGTTTCGGCACTGGCCGAATTAGGTCTTGAGGTTGAGAGCGACCCCAGTCTTCACCGATGGCGCTACGCGCAGGTGGTTCAGCCGTACCACTCCCCATACTGGCTATCTCCTCAATTAAAGCTGGCCGCCTGTGGCGATTGGGGGGTCGGCCCTGGCGTTGAGTCTGCCGTCATCAGTGCTTCAAAGTTAGTTGCGGCTATTGCAGCTCGCTCGCTAGTAAACAATAGTGAAGCTGACCTCTACTAGCGGTTTAGATTTGTTTTTTGACCGCATTCCAGAATTTAAAAAACCGTCTGAAGGGTTGGGCGGGAGGGTGAATCCAGGTGGTCTTTGGCAGCCAGCGGACGTCAATCTCAGACGGCAGCTGTGATAAGTGATCTCTAAGCTCGATATCTCTCGGCTCAACAATGGACACTTGAGCCGCCGCTTGGCCTTCAGCAGTCAGAACATCTAGCGGGTTGGCTCGATAAACCGTCACAGGAATGGGCAGCGAAGCTAAAGCTTCGCAAATGAAATGAATTTGTTTGAGCGAGTGGGGGCGTTTGGCGAGCCACTCGGGGTCGAATAGGTACACCACTTCGTCCCAGTGTTCCGACGCCAATACGTCGGGGTTTAAGTCATCCGGCTGAAGCCATAGTGTCTTACTCATAGGTTCCTCGAAAGAGTCGATTCGTTAGTTGCTCGTAGGAACCGTCCAGCTCCGGGTTATCCATCGGCTCGCAATTAACGGTATCGCCACAGTACTTCCGCACATTGTCGAGATTGAAAATATAGGGCTTGTGGCTAAAAGTGCTCGCAACCCATTGCCAAGAAAGATTGTTCGATGCGAGATCGGCATCGAGTAAGTGCGTCATGAACCAGTGGGCGCCGGCTTGCCATTTCACCCGCCGGAAGTGCACGACATAGGCAGCTAAATACATCCGCGCATGATTGTGGACGTACCCGCTCCTCACTAGGTCATGGATAAAGTGATTGATCGAAGCATTGGGCGTGCAAGCATCAAGGATGTCTTGAGGCATCTCATCGCTGTAATCGTCTGCTTCAAAGCCGGTTTTATAGGGTTCAAGGTCGCACCAAAGGTCGCCATCCATTCTCTCTGCCACAGCAGCCCAGAACTCTCCCCATGCCAGCTCTTGCAGGAATTTCTCGCTGGTGCTTTTGGCGTACTTTGAGAGCGCAATATCAACCATAGTTGGCTTTTTGGTTAGCCCATGCCTGATGAAGGGGGACAAACGCGTCACATGCCCTGAGTAAAAGTTACGAGTGCGGCCGTACTCGCTGGGATTGATCGCGTGGTCCAATTCCTCGGTCGTGGGAATCTTGCCGACGATATGGCTAGGCTCGGCGCCGCGGTCGATGTGATCTTCAGCGAACTCAAGGTCAAGATAGGTCCAAAGGTCCGCCCGATCTTCGTGGTTTAGTACTAGTTTTGTCATAGGCATCGATACGACAGCCAATGATCATCGGTTTGGTTGAGGGCGGTTCGTCAATGAACACGCGCGCTTGATAGAGCTAATATCAGTCCTGTCATGGGATACGAAGCCCGAAAGTTCGAAAGCTCGATGCCTCAAAGCCCCAAAAGCTCCAGGGGCACAAATGTCCCAAGGCCCCAAGGCCCCAAGGCCTAGAGGCTCAAAGCCTCAAAGGCCTAGCGACCCGCATGATCAACCCCGCGTGTGTGTGTGGGGATGGCGAACAAGCTTGGGTTCCGGTACAACGGGAAATGAACCAGGAGATGTCATGACGCAACTACTATCGCAGATAGATGATGCGGTTCGGCCGCAACGTGACGCTTACATCGAGCGTAACCCCGCAAGCGCAGAGGCTTTTGCGTCGGCAAAAGCCGCAGGCATCGCCGGCGGAACGAATCGCGCCTCCATTTTTTACTCGCCCTTCCCACTGACCTTTATTGATGGTGAAGGCGCTCGAGTGAAAACCGCAGACGGACAGACGCTCACTGACTTCTTAGGTAATTTTACCGCCGGGCTCTTTGGGTACTCGCCCGAGCCGGTTATTCAAGCGGTAACCAACGCCATGGGAACCGGCCATGCGCTGGGTGGCGGCGCCAACCACTACGAGGCGCGAGCAGCAGCCATCATGACCGAGCGCTTTCCATCTCTCGAGATGGTGCGGTTCTCGAATACCGGTAGCGAGGCCAATACCTACGCTATCAATACAGCGCGTGCGGTTACAGGGAAGAGCAAAATCCTTGTGTACGACGGCGCTTACCACGGGGCTTGGATACATGGCGGCGTGAGTGCCGGTCCCTTGGATACGCCCTACGAGAAAATTACTGTTCCGTTCGGGGATGCGGAAGCAATCAGCAATGCGATCCTCGAGCATCAAGCGGATTTGGCGGCCGTGCTGATCGAGCCGGTGATGGTGAATCCAGTGCTGTATTTGAAGCAGGTGGCGCCAGCAAGCTACTTGCAACCAATCAGAGCAGCGTGTGATCAGGCCGGGTGCGCGCTCATTTTTGACGAAGTGATGACATCAAGGCTCGCTCCCGGAGGTGCCCAGGCGCTGGTTGGCGTAACGCCCGACATCACGACCTTTGGTAAATATTTTGGCGGCGGTCTGCCCCTTGGTGGGTTTGGGGGCAAGCGCGAATGGATGGAGCGACACGATCCACTTCATCCTCAAAGCATCAATAGTGGGGGCACCTTCAATCAAAACCCTATTAGCTTGGCTGCGATGTGCGCAGTCTTGGAGGAACTCTGGACCCCAGAAATTTGCGTTCGGCATAACGCCCGAGGGGACGCTTTTCGCGACGCGATCAATGCGGTTGCCAGGCAGCACAACGCGCCCTGTCAGGCCATGGGAACCGGCAGTCTGATGACGCTGATTTGGCAGGGGGCAGCGGTGTTGCCTCATGCTGACGACCCTACTGTTGTGCCGCTGCAGCTGCTGAAACACCCGGGGTCCGCAAAGGTGGCCGAGTTATTCTGGTTCGATATGCTGTTAGAGCACGACCTCCTCGCAGGCCGGCCCATGTTGAATTATCTAACGCTGCCGACCCCCCTCACGGCAGACGATGAATCGGCCTTTCTTGATGCACTAAGCGCATTTTTTGTGCGCCACAAGGGGCTGTTACGGGCGTTCGGTGACGAGACTGCCGGAGCATGAGGGACGAGCCCGGTGTGGGCTCGGTCAATCAATCACGCGCGGTGATCAATGAGACAAAGGAGCAAATCTACGTGACTATTGCCATAAGAAAAATGATCAAGGCCGCTCTTTTCATAAGTTGCTGGTTGATCAGTGCAGTTCATGCGGCGCCGCAATTATTCGAGCCTAGCACCATATTCGATCTTGAGGCCATCGCGAACCCACAGATTTCGCCCGATGGCACGAAAGTGCTCTACGAGCGTCGCGGCTTTGACATCATGACGGACCGCGCCACCAAGGCGCTTTGGCTCTATGACTTGAAAGCCGAAGTGCATGAGCCAGTGCTGGCTGGCGGTGCATCCTTTGGCTCGGTGGCTTGGTCAAGCCAAAGTGATTATGTGGCCGTCGCTGTCCGAGGGGCGTCCCGCTCGATGATTAATGTGGTGCGCCTTGAAGGGCGGCTGACTGCTACCGTCGCGAGCGTGTCGTCCATGCCGTCTCAGTTGGTGTGGTCGCCTGATGATGCGTCCATCGCGTTTGTTATGTCGGTCGATGCGGAGTCCAAGCCGATCTACAAGATGCCGGCTAAGCCCAAGGGAGCGAAATGGGCGGCCTCGCCGATTGTCGTGGATCAAGTGCGCTACCAGTTCGATGGGCGAGGAATTGTTGAGCCGAGCTACCGGCACGTGTTTGTTGTGCCCTCCAGCGGCGGCACACCAAGACAGCTGACGGAAGGGGATTACAACCATACAGGACCCGTGTGGTCGGCTGTTGGCGAACAACTGTATTTTTCTGCGAATCGGCATGCCGACTGGCAACGAGAGACGGTGGAGTCGGACTTATTCGCGGTTGATGTGACAACCTCTGCTCTCACGCAGCTCACCAGCGCCCCCGGTGCTGAAATGCGTCCGCAATTGAGTCCTGATGGAGGGCGGCTGCTCTATTTGCAGGAAGACAACGACCCGATCACTTATCGGCAATCCCAGGCAATGACGCTCGATCTTGAGACCGGTCAAACGAAAGTCATCGAGATGGGCCTCGATCGATCAGTGGATGCGGCCAAATGGTCAGGCGATCAAATCGCGATACAAGTCGACGACCAAGGTCAGCGGAAAGTTCTTTTGCAAGCACGAGATGGGTTCGACGTCATATCAGATAGGGTAAGTGGCGTGACGCTCGGGCGGCCCTATATCAGTGGAAGCTTTGACGTGCGAGATGGGGTGTTCGCGTTTACCGAGGGCAGTGCGACTCGGCCATCAGACCTTGTGATTCGGCAGGGCGGTTCGGCTGAGCAACTCACTCGGGTCAATGAAGATGTGCTTGGGCCGCTTGCCCTTGCTCGCGCTGAACGGCTCGTCTATCCCTCGAGCTTTGATGGAACGCCGATCGAGGGTTGGGTGCTGTATCCGCCAGGTTACGACGAAAGTAAGCGTTACCCGCTCATTCTCGAACTGCATGGCGGACCGCACCTCGCCTACGGCCCCCATTTCTCGGCCGAGCTTCAACTGATGGCGGCTGCCGGTTATCTCGTGTTTTATGACAATTACCGCGGCAGTAGTTCTTACGGTAAAGCGTTTGGCAATTTGCTCCAGGGGAAGTATTCGAGCGCAGAAGACTTCCAGGATCACATGAGTGGGATCGATCGATTAATTGAAGAGGGTAAGGCCGACCCGAACAATTTATTTGTCGCTGGGGGTTCTGCAGGTGGGATTGCCACCGCCTACGCGATCGGCCTGACGGATCGATTCAATGCTGCGGCCGCGGCTAAACCCGTGATCAATTGGCTGAGTAAAACGTTAACGGCGGATTCCTATGTCTACCAAATCCGTCACCAATTTAGCGGTCCGCCTTGGGAGCGCCTGGAAGAATATTGGCAGCGCTCACCGCTATCGCTCGTAGGCAACGTCTCGACGCCGACGCTATTGATCACCGGCGAGGAGGATCGCCGCACGCCGATTTCTGAGACCGAGCAGTTTTATCAGGCGCTCAAGCTTCGGGGTGTTGATTCGGTGATGGTCCGGTTACCAGATTCAGCCCATGGCATTGCCAGTAGGCCGTCGCGATTGATCGGTAAAGTGGGGCATACGCTTGCCTGGTTCGACCGCTATCGAAAGCGAGAGCCGGAAGACACAAACTGACGCTGATTGCTTGCAAGGCCCCATTACAAAGTCTTGGAGCGCTAAGGGAACTGTCAGCTAAATGTCGTTGCCCCTCACTCGCGAGATCAACCGATCTCGATGGGACCTCTTGTTTAGTGAGTCATCGGGCTGATTTCACCGTTTGACCCTTGGGTTCACTTTCTGAGACATTTACTACTAACTAGTGGGCCTCATGGTGCCCCTCTGATACGCGCACTTACTAGCCGCGAATAGCTGCTAATAGGAGCGGATAGTTACGAAGCCGAAGCGCCGACAATGATCGGGCGAGCGAGGGAAGGTTGATGGAACAACACCAAACATTTTGCAGGTATTGCCATGCCTACTGCGCCATGGTGGCGACAGTCGAAGATGGCGTGGTTGAGTCGGTGAAGCCCGATACGTCTAACCCCATTTATGGTGGCTATACCTGCATCAAGGGGCGTCAACTCGTTGAGCAGATGTACCAAGATGCGCGACTCACTAAGCCGCTAAAGAAGAATGCGCACGGCGAATTCGAAGAAGTCACGAGTCAGCAAGCGCTGGATGAAATCGCGGCAAAAGTAGCGCAGATTCTGGAGGAGTCAGGGCCTCGAGCGATTGCCACTTATAACGGCACGGTGGCATTCCAAAATTCGGCCCAGCTCGCCTATTCAAAGGCCTGGCATGACGCCATTGGCTCCATCTCTTATTACACCAGTGTCACCATTGACCAGCCCGCCAAGGTTTTCGTTGGCTCGAGGATGGGGTATTGGGCGGCAGGCAGTCACTTTTTCCACGACTCTGATGTCGCGCTCATCATCGGAAACAACCCGCTCGTGTCGCACTACGCGCCGCCTGGGAGCGTTCCGTCGATGAGTCCATCGGCGCAGCTTCGAAAAGCCAAGCAACGAGGCCTCAAGCTAATTGTTGTTGACCCTCGAGAAACGGAATTGGCGCGCCGGGCGGATTTGTTTCTGCAAGTGCAGCCCGGTCAGGATGCGGTACTGGTCGGCGGCATGATCCGACTCATTCTGGAAGAGGAGCTACATGATCAGGCCTTTTGTCAGGAGTATGTCGAGGGGCTTGAGACATTAAAGGGAGAGGTCGCGGAATTCACGCTTGATCGAGTGGAAGCGCTTACCGGTATACCCGCAACGTTGGTTGCCGAGGCAGCGAGAATCTTTGCTGCGGGCCCTCGCGGTGCCGCCGTCACCGGGACTGGCCCCGAAATGAGTAGCCATCCGAATCTGACACATCACCTCGTGGGTTCGCTGAATGCAATTTGCGGCCGTTTCTATCGCGCAGGCGACAAAATCCCGAACCCAGGTGTGCTATCACGGCCCACCCCGCGGTTCGCCCAGGCGCTCAACGTGCCGACGGCTTGGGGCCGCGGCGCCCAATGCCGGGTAAGACCTGAATATGGTGAGCTTAAGTCGCCTGGGCGATTCGGTTTGCAGGGCGAGATGCCGACCTCTCAACTGGCAGATGAAATCCTGGTTGAGGGAGAGGGGCAGGTTCGTGCGCTCTTCGTTATCGCGGGCAACCCGATTCTGGCATGGCCCGATCAAGAGAAAACGCTGAAAGCCATGCAGTCATTAGATTTATTGGTCTGCATTGACCCTTACATGGCGGCAACAGTCGAACTCGCCCACTACGTCTTACCGCCAAAGCTGACGCTTGAGCGAGAGGACGTCACCCTCTTATCAGACGCGTGGTACGAAAAGCCCTACAGCCAGTACAGCAAAGCCGTCGTGCAAACGGATCATGACGTGATCGAGGAATGGGAGCTCTATTCCGGGATTGCAAAACGGCTCGACATCGAAGTGCGCATGGGTGAGACGGTCTTCCCGAGTTCTCCGGAACCCACGAAATTTGAACTGCTCCAGGCCATCACTAAGGGCGCCCGAGTTGATATTGGCTACTTGCGGGACAATCCAGGCGGTCATGTGTTTGAAGATCAAACGGTCGAGGTTCAGCCGGCTCAAGAGGGGGCAGAAGGGCGATTACAGCTCTACCCTGAGGGTGTTGCAGAGGAATTTGAAGCGCTTCGTGCAGACCATGCGAGCCTCGAAGAAGAGGCGGGTGATTACTCTCACGTCTTGATCGGTTACCGCAGCAAATATGTGCTGAATTCCTTTGGACTCAACTTGCCGGCCATTAAGGCCAAGCAAGGCACAACCAACCCTGCATTGATTCATCCCAATGACCTTGCAGAGTTAGGC
>Ga0181588_10003149_pt1 | contig 13960 bp, 10 predicted proteins | sample 071ome_26_FD_148607 | JGI IMG/M metagenome (GOLD analysis project Ga0181588, IMG submission 148607) | Coastal salt marsh microbial communities from the Groves Creek Marsh, Skidaway Island, Georgia - 071409BT metaG (spades assembly) | ecosystem: Environmental > Aquatic > Marine > Intertidal zone...
CCTCCTCGAGTACTACATGGGCAAGAACACGCCCGAGCGCCAAGAATTCATCATTGACCACCTCAAGGTGGAAAAAGACTTGATTGACCATGGATGAGCTGAATCCACAGGACCCCGAAGAAATCCTCCAGCCGGAGCAGGAGGAAGTTCTCGCCCAGGAGGAGGAGCGTCCGCAGGAGTCGCGCGTTCGGGGCATGTACCGCGAGTACTTCCTCGATTACGCCTCCTACGTCATCCTTGAACGTGCCGTACCGGCCTTGCAAGACGGCTTGAAGCCCGTACAGCGCCGTTTGATGCATGCCCTGAAGGAAATGGACGATGGCCGCTTCCACAAGGTGGCCAACGTGATTGGCCAAACGATGAAGTACCACCCGCACGGCGACGCCTCCATCGGCGATGCGCTAGTGCAGTTGGGCCAGAAAAACCTGCTCATCGACACGCAGGGCAACTGGGGCAACATTTACACGGGAGATTCAGCTGCAGCGCCGCGTTACATCGAAGCGCGGTTGAGCAAGTTTGCCTTGGAGGTTTCCTTCAACGCGAAAATCACCGAATGGCAAGCCAGCTACGACGGCCGGGCGAAGGAGCCTGTGACGTTGCCCGTGAAGTTTCCTCTTCTCCTGGCCCAAGGCGTGGAGGGTATTGCGGTGGGTCTTTCGACCAAGGTGCTTCCGCACAACTTTATTGAGCTCATTGATGCCTCCATTGCGCACCTTCGCGGCCGCAAGGTGGAGATCTTCCCGGATTTTCCGACGGGGGGCATTGCGGATTTCTCCCAGTACAACGACGGTGAGCGCGGCGGTCGCGTCCGTTGCCGTGCCAAGATTGCCGTAGACGACAAGAAGACGCTCGTCATCACGGAGATTCCGTTTGGAACGACAACGACCAGTGTCATTGACTCCATCATCAAAGCCAACGACAAGGGCAAGATCAAGATCAAGAAGATCGAGGACAACACGGCCGAGCACGTGGAGATTGTGCTGCATTTGGTGCCCGGTATTTCGCCGGATCAAACGGTGGACGCCCTCTACGCTTTCACGGCCTGTGAAGTGTCGATTTCGCCCCTGTGCTGTGTAATTGAGGACGACAAACCGCTGTTTACCGGGGTGTCCAACCTGCTCAAGCGTTCGACGGAGCATACCCTGGACTTGCTGCGGGCCGAACTCAGCATTCAGCTAAACGAGCTGCAAGAGCAGTGGCACTTCGCCAGCTTGGAAAAGATTTTTATCGAGAACAAGATTTACCGCGACATCGAAGAGGCGGAGACCTGGGAGCAAGTGTTGGAAAACATTTGGGAAGGCTTAAAGCCCCACGTGGGTCATTTGCTGCGGGAAGTGACGGAAGACGATTTGGTCCGTTTGACGGAAATCAAGATCAAGCGCATCTCCAAATTTGACAGCGACAAAGCGGACGATCAGCTCGCCGCCCTCGAAGGCCGTATCGCTGAGGTCAAGCAACACCTGGATAACTTGGTGGACTACGCCGTGGAGTACTTCAAGAACCTGAAGAAGAAGTACAGCGCGGGCCGTGAACGCAAGACGGAAATTCGAAGCTTTGACACCGTCGTAGCGGCAAAAGTGGCCATTGCCAATGCCAAGCTCTACGTGAACCGCGAAGAAGGCTTCATGGGTACGGGCTTGAAGCGCGACGAGTACGTCTGCGATTGTTCGGACCTTGACGATATCCTGGTGATTCGAAAGGACGGCACGCTCATGGTGACCAAAGTGGACGCCAAGAAGTTTGTCGGCACGGACATTCTGTACCTCGGCGTGTACCAGAAGGGGGACGACCGAACGGTCTACAACCTCATCTACCGCGACGGTTCCAAGGGCGCCAGCTTTGTGAAGCGCTTTGCCATGACCGGTGTGACCCGCGACAAGGAATACGACTTGACGCAGGGTACGAAAGGTTCGGAGATTTTGTATCTGTCCGTAAACCCCAACGGCGAAGCAGAAACGGTCACCGTTCACCTGCGCGCGGCTGCGAAAATCAAGAAGTTGAAGTGGGACCTGGACTTCGCTGAGCTCGCCGTGCGCGCTCGGAGCGCTCGTGGTAACACGGTGTCTAAAAATTCCATCAAGCGCATTGAGCTGAAGTCGGAAGGGGTATCCACCTTGGCGGCTCGCAAGCTCTGGTTTGATGACGCGGTTTTAAAGATCAACGACCAGGAGCGCGGCCGTTTGCTCGGCGCTTTCCGCGGGGAGGACCGTTTGCTGCAGCTAGATGCCAAAGGCCGCTACCGCATCTTTATCCCGGAGTTGGCCACCCATTTTGAAGAGGCACCTTACTTCTTGGCCAAATGGGAAGCCGAAAAGCCCTATGCCATCGTGTACTACGACGGAGAAAAGGACAAGCACATGGTCAAGCGTTGTGTGTTAGAGCCCAAGAACGATCAGTGGGACTATTTGATTTCGGACCATGCCCAATCGGAAGTGCAGGTCATCAGTGCTGCTGACCAGGTGGATATTGAAGTGACCTTTAAAAAGGTGAAAGGCAAGGACAAAGATCCTGAAACCGTGAACCTGCAGGACTTCATTGCCGTGAAAGGCTGGAAAGCAGCGGGCAACCAGCTTACGACGTGGCCCGTTAAGGGCATCACCGTGCTCCGAGAAGAGAAGGAGGAGGCCCCCGCAGACACGGTGGTAGTCAGCGTATCTGAAGAAGCTGCCGATTGGTCTGAATCCAATGGAACGGATGAAGCAGCCTCAACGCTTCCATCTAGCCCTGTGACGGACCCCCAACCCGCAGCGCCTGCCGCCGAAGAAAAGTCGTCGCCGGAAAAACCGAGCATCACCCTAGAGGTGGTAGATTTGACAGCGAGTGAGCCCCCCGCAGCCTCTGAAGCGTTCGAGGAAGACGATTCGGATCAGGAGGAGGACGGGCAGTTCACCTTAAAATTCTAAGTATGAAAAAGGCTCTTTTGGCTCTTGCGGTGCTGTGTGGATTCGCGGCGCTTGCACAGCCCAGCAATGACAGTTTGAACATGCGCACCCTGCTTCACTATCCGGTGAGTCAGTGGGGAATTTCGGGTGCAGATCCCGACTGTGCAGACATCTGGGGCTATACGGATAGTGCATCTGGGACCGAATATGCCATCATCGGCAACCGCAAAGGCACCTTGGTGGTGGATGTCACAACGCCAGCCAGCCCGAGCAATGCCCTCTGGGTGCCAGGCACCAACAGCCTATGGCGGGACATTAAGACCTGGGACCACTACGCTTACGTCGTCCACGATGTGCCCTCTGGGGCCAACCCCCCGTACAACGGCCTGCTCATTATTGACATGGACAGCTTGGCGCAAAACCGTTGGAAGTTTTTGAAGCTCCCCGTTCCCCGCGCCAATGGCCAAGTGGACACCCTGGCCCGCGCGCACAACATTTTTGTCGATGAAAACGGCATTCTCTATGCCTTTGGCAGCAATGTCGGCGCAGGAGGTGCCATTCTAATCGATGTGGCCACAGATCCCTGGAACCCGGTAACGGTGGGCCTCTACGACGGGCACTACTTCCACGATGGGGTGGCTCGCAACGATACCTTGTACGGGGCCGGCTTGTACTCCGGTATTGTGGTGGTGAATGTGGCCTTGAAGTCCAATCCCACGATGGTGACCAGTTGGGCGACTCCGAGCAATTTTGCCCACAATTGCTGGTTGAGCGACGATGGCAACACGATTTATACCACGGATGAGGTGGCCAATGGCTATGTGACCTGCTACGATATTTCGGACTTGAGCAATGTGGACGAGCTCTGGCGCCACCAAGTGCAGCCCAACACGTCGCTCATCCCGCACAACGCGCACGTGGCGGGCAATCACGTGGTCACGTCCTACTACACCTTTGGGGTCCATGCTTTGGATACGGAATTCCCCGAATTGCCGGTTCTCGTAGGCTACTACGATACGTCGCCCTTCACGGGTGGGGGCTACTTTGGCAACTGGGGGGCCTATCCCTATCTGCCGAGTGGCCGAATTCTAGCCTCCGACATGGAAGAGGGCCTCTTTGTCCTTGAGCCCGAATACCCCGAAGTCAGCCGCCTTAAAGTGCAGCTGGGCCATATCAACTGGGCCGCAGGGTCAACCGTGACCTACGGCAACATTACCTCCAAGGACTTTGTGTATTGGAAAAATAGCGGAGACACCCTCTATGCGGACGCTGACGGGGTGGTCGTCTACAGCGCTGCGCAAGCGACCAATGATACTTTGATTTATCCGTTTGAATACCAGATGGGCATGTCCGGCGTGGGTCTAGGAGATGACAGTTTGTTCGTCAGCTTGGCTTCCGGACTCTATCCCCACGATACCTTGATTGGATCCTGGTCATGGTCGGTAGATGAGAAGGACCTAGCTCCCTTTAAAGTGAACACCGGGGACGATCACTGGACCTTGGTGTGTGGGGAGGTGCAGTTCCCCAACTTGGTTCTTGGCCTTTACAGTCTGGACGGCAAAGAGATCTGGAGTGAGGCATGGACGCGGAACCGTAGCTATTCGATTCCCTTCCCAGAAGCTAAGGGGCTCTATGTGTTGAGCTTCCGAAGCCTGAATGGACACGAGGGGGCCATTCGCGTACTTCGCCCCTAGTCTTGAACGCATAGAAATGAAAAAGCCCGGCAACGCCGGGCTTTTTATTTAAGGCAGGACGCGCACGTAGTACAGGACTTGCCCTGTTTGTTGAAATCCCTCCTCGATATTCAAGGTAATTTTTAGATGGTTCCGGAGCCATTCGGGATAGTTGGGTACTTCCAAGGGACGAATAAAGGAGATGTAGGATTTATCAATCACTTGGGAGAGTGCAGGCATCCAGCTTGCAAAATCCACCAGCAGGCCCCAGACGAAGAACGGAATTTCAATGTCCCGGCGGTTCCAACTTTGCGTGGCTAGATCTATACTGCCCATGGCCATCCCTCCAAGAGGAAGACCAAAGACGCGATTTTCAAAGGCGATGGATTGGACAAAGACGCCTTTTTTTCCATCGGTGTAGTCGATGTATCGAACCAGCAGGAGTTCGTCGTTTCCTCTATAGAAGTGGGTTTCTTTTTTTCGAAAGCGCGAGGATAGGTCTTTGCCTGTCTTGGCGTTAAACACTTCGTAGCGAATGTTAGCCACCTTGTCCGATTGCTCCGGGATATAGTAGCGCTTTCTGAATTTGGGCTTTACTTCTCGCCAATCCTTCGCGAAATAGACCGAGCATGATGCCAACGAAGAAGCCAGAAGGGCGAGCCAGAGCAAGCGCGTGGCGCCGCGTAAAAAGTGTACTTTCATCTCCATGAAAATAGGGAGATTTCATAGCATTCTGATAGGGGCTTTTCTGCTGGGCAGCCTGGTCTTGAAGGGCCAACAACCGAGCTTAACGATTCCTTTTCAATACGCCAATGGCACGTTTGATACCGTACACGCCTTTTACGGGAATGATCCGAAGCTCTGCCCACCCATACAGCTTATTTATACGCACATGCACTTGGGATTGCCCTCAAAAACCTGGGGTCCGGGCACTGGGGGATTCTATGTGACGGCTTTGAAGCTTCATTCGGATATGAAGTTTCGATTTCTCGATGTGGATTTAGGGGCGGTGCCTGGGCCTGGATATTTGGCCTACCAGCTGGGCCTTACCTATGAATCCCATCGTCCGAGCACTGTACGGACCGTCAAGCGCTCCGGTCCCCTGGAGGTCGTGGCGCACGCCGGAGGTTCCAAAGGGGCCATTTTTTCCGGGGAAGCTGTGCGAATGCCATTTACCACCCAAAAGGTGAATGCGAAGTATTGGGGTCTGAAACGGGAGATGCTGAGCGTAGACTATGGCGTAGTCTACCATGCGGCCTTGTTGGGCAAGTCGTGGAGCAGCTATTCGACCGTCATGACCTTTCAATCGAGTGACGCTAAAACCATTCGCAGTGTAGACATGGTTCGGTATAAAACGGCAGTGATCCTGCCCTTGTTTTCCTATGGACCCGCCCTACAGCCGACAACCTCTACAAGCCCCTTCCTGGGTGCCACCTTTGAAGCGAGTACCCATCAAACGGTTTCCATCGTGAACCCCTACGCTCCTGCCTTGCGCCGGTTGGAACAGCAGGGATTCATGAACATAGGCTTGACGATGCATCCGATTCTCGTCAACAACCGTCCAGTCTTCACGATTGATTTTGGAGGCGGGGCCAAGCTCTGGAGCATCGGCCTGCACCAGTTTGGCCGTGAAACGGTGCGATTAGGGGAGCGCTACTACCAGAAGAAAGTTCAGACGTTTGACCGTCCTTTCTAATTCGATGGTGCCTAGAAGACGGGATCCCAATGCGCCTTAGAAATTCGGCTTAAACAAGTAGCGGCTGTAGAAGTCGTCGATGGCTTGAATGGCCTCTTCGGGGCTGTCCACCAGCTTCATGAGGTTCATGTCGCCGTCGCTAATGAGGTGGTTGCCTCCAAGCGTGCTTTCCATCCAATCCATGAGGCCTTGCCAATAGTCTTTGCCGACTAGTACGACGGGGAACTTTCCAATCTTCTTGGTTTGGATCAAGGTGATGGCTTCAAACATCTCGTCCAAGGTGCCAAAGCCGCCAGGCATCACGACAAAACCCTGAGAGTACTTGACAAACATGACTTTGCGCACAAAGAAGTAGTCAAAGTCCACGCTCTTATCTAAGTCGATGAAGTCGTTGGGCTTTTGTTCGTGGGGGAGCTCAATATTGAGGCCCACAGAGGGCGCGCCTACTTCCATGGCGCCACGGTTAGCGGCTTCCATAATGCCTGGCCCACCGCCACTGATGATGCCATAGCCTTTTTTACCTAGGCCTTCCGCAATGCGTTGGGCGTCTTGGTACCAGGCGTCGCCTTCTTTGAGGCGGGCAGAGCCAAAAATGCTGACGCAGGGTCCGATGCGGGATAGGCGTTCATAGCCCTCCACGAATTCAGACATAATTTTAAAAATGGCCCAAGAATCGTTGGTGCGCTGTTCGTTCCAAGACTTGCGCTTGAAGGCCTTAGAGATAGGTTCGTTGGAATTTGTTGCCATAGGGTAGGGTGTGATGTACTTCAAGGTAGCGCTTTTTAGCCACCTTTCCACCTTGATAAACGCGTAAAGCCCCTTAATTCTTGCCTACCTGCAGGGCGCGCGCCAAGAAAGGCGCTGTAAGGCTGTCGGGGTGGACGGCCACGTCTTCCGGGGTTCCAGCGGCTACCAGGGTGCCCCCAGCTTTACCCCCTTCGGGGCCCATGTCCACGATGTAGTCGGCCTGTGCGATGACGTCCAAATTGTGCTCAATGATGAGGGCCGTGTTGCCTTTGGATACGAGGCGCTGAATGACCTTCATCAAGATGCGGATGTCTTCAAAGTGCAGACCCGTGGTGGGCTCGTCCAGGATGTAGAGCGTTCGGCCCGTATCGCGCTTGCAAAGCTCCGTGGCCAGCTTGATGCGCTGCGCCTCCCCGCCCGATAGGGTCGTCGATGGCTGCCCCAAGGTGATATAGCCCAAACCGACCTCCACGAGGGTCTTCAGCACCTTCTTGATCTTGGGAACGGCCTCAAAAAAGGTCAAGGCATCCTCAATGGGAAGGTTCAAAACATCCGAAATGCTCTTTCCCTTGTAGCGAACTTCCAGGGTTTCTCGGTTGAAGCGCTTGCCCTGGCAGGTTTCGCAGGGGACGTAGACATCGGGCAAGAAGTTCATCTCCACTACGCGCATGCCGCCACCTTGGCAGGTCTCGCAGCGCCCGCCCTTCACGTTGAAGGAGAAGCGACCGGGGGCATAGCCGCGGACTTTGGCTTCGGGCAGGTCCGAAAACAATTTCCGAATGTCGTTAAAGACGTTGGTGTAGGTGGCAGGATTGGAGCGGGGCGTTCGGCCAATGGGGCTTTGGTCCACATCAATCACTTTGTCAATGTGCTCCATGCCTTCCAAGGCTTCGTGCGCGGCCGGCTTCGTCAACAACCCGTGCAAGGGGCCCGCAAGGGCGGGGTAGAGGGTGTGGTTAATCAGGGTTGACTTGCCGGAACCGGAAACCCCCGACACCACCGTCAACGTGCCCAGGGGCACCTCCAGGGTCACATTTTTAAGGTTGTTGCCGGTAGCGCCGATGAGGCGAAGGAAGTGGCCGTTTCCGGGGCGACGCACCTCGGGCAGGGGCATGCGGAGCTCCCCGCGCAGGTACTGACCTGTCAAGCTATTGGAGGCGGCCACCCCCTCAAAGTCGCCTTGAGCCACCACGCGCCCGCCGTGCAGGCCAGCGCGAGGCCCCAAATCCACAATGTGGTTGGCCGCGCGCATCATATCCTCGTCGTGTTCCACGACGATGACCGAGTTGCCCAAGTCCCGCAACCGTTCCAAACTCTGAATCAAGCGCATATTGTCGCGCTGGTGCAAGCCAATGCTGGGCTCGTCCAAAATGTAGAGGACATTTACGAGCTGAGAGCCAATCTGCGTAGCCAAGCGAATCCGCTGCGCCTCGCCGCCACTCAAGCTGCGTGCGCTTCGGTTGAGGCTGAGGTAGTGCAAGCCGACGTCCACCAGGAAGCCCAGGCGGGTTTGGAGTTCTTTGACAATTTCGCCCCCAATGCGCGCCTGCGATTCCTTGAGCTGGGGCATGAGGGCCTCCAGCCAGGCGGCCAATTCGCCGATGCCCATTTGGGCTAAGTCGGCAATGCTCTTCTCCAAAATGCGGAAGTGCAGCGATTCCTTCTTCAGGCGCTGGCCCTCGCAGGAAGGGCAAACGCGCTCCACCATAAAGTCATCGGCCCAGCGCTGCAAACTCTTGCTGTTGCTGTCGTTCTTTTGGCTTTCGATGAAGGCGACGAGGCCTTCGTATTGGATGTTGATCTTCCGAGTGACCCCCACGGTTTTGTTGTCGGAGGTGAAGCTTTCGGTATGGCCCTCCAAAATGGCGGTCCGTCCTTCCTCGGGAATTTTTTCCCAAGGGGTGTGCAAATCAAAGCCAAAGCGAATGCCCAAATACTCCATCTGTTGGAAAATCCAGGACCGGCGGTAGGTTCCCAAGGGCGCCAAAGCCCCATCGTGGAGGGTGAATTTGGGGTTCGTGATGACTTTGTCCAGGTCGACCACGTGCACATGCCCCAAACCGCCACACTGCGGACAGGCGCCTTTTGGGGAATTGAAGCTAAAGGTGTTGGGTTCCGGCTCCGGGTAGGAAACGCCGGTGGTGGGGCACATGAGGTTGCGGCTAAAATGAACGACCTGCGTGCTGTCGTAATCGGCCACCATGAGGTTGCCTTTGCCCAGGCGCATCGCGGTCAAAATGCTCTTTTTAATGCGCTCTTCGCTCTCCGGTTCGGCCACGAGGCGGTCAATCACGATTTCAATATCGTGCGTCTTGTACCGGTCCAAACGTATGCCCCGCGTGATGTCCATCCACTCGCCGTTCACACGCGCCTTCAAGTAGCCTTGCTTGGCCATGGATTCAAAGAGCTCGCGGTAATGCCCCTTTCGGGCCCGCACGACGGGGGCGAGCAGCGCGATGCGCTTTCCGGCGAAGCGCTCCAGAATTTGCGCCCGAATCTCATCGTCCGTGTAGCTGACCATGGGCTCGTTGGTCGCCAGCGAATAGGCCGTCGCGGTGCGCGCGTAGAGCAAGCGCAGGAAGTCGTAGACCTCTGTGACGGTGCCGACCGTGGATCGGGGATTTCGGTTGGTGGTCTTCTGCTCAATGGCAATGACCGGACTCAGGCCTTCAATGCTGTCTACATCGGGGCGCTCCATGGTGCCCAAAAATTGACGGGCATAGCTGGAAAACGTCTCCATGTAGCGGCGCTGGCCCTCCGCATACAAGGTGTCAAAGGCCAGCGAGGACTTTCCAGAACCACTCAAGCCCGTGATGACCACCAGGGCCTCACGGGGCAAGGTGACATCCACATCGTGCAAGTTGTGCTCGCGGGCACCGAGTATTTTGATTTCTCCAGCCATGGTCGCTTAACGTGCGGATGAGGTCGATGGTTTTGCCTCATTGGGGTGCCAAGCGGGGACCGCGGTGTGCGGGACGGCAATCCAAAGGGTGTCGCCTTGCAAATCACTCAGGGAGGCCTCTCGGAGCCAAGGGTTGTGACGCTTGAGCTCGTTGTAGCTCCAGCCATAGGCATGCGCCCATTCGCCCCAGCTCGCCACGGCGCTGTCAACGGCTACGAGTCGGTCTTCCCAAGGCGCATCGTAGTCCTCCGGCGCGAGGTCAAAGCCGTAGGCCCGGGGCTGCTTCATAATGCACTTGAGGGCCAAAATGCGGAACACATAGCGCTTGGTCTCTTCGTTCAGGAGCAAGTCGTAGTACTGGGTTTCCGCTTGGCGGTCCATTTGGCGTTGCAGGCCGTTCATGCCCATGTTGTAAGAGGCTGCGGCCAAGGTCCAGGACCCAAAGCGCGCTTTGGCCGCCTTTAAGTAGGCAGCCGCGGCACGGGTGCTCTTCTCTACGTGGTAGCGTTCGTCAATTTCATTGTTCACGGTCAGACCTAAGTCTTTGGCGGTCCCGGGCATCAACTGCCAGAAGCCGGCGGCTCCTGCGGGGGAGACGACAGGGGTCAAACCACTTTCAATCACGGCGAGGTAGAGAAAGTCCTGTGGTACGCCTTCTTCCTTCAAGATGCGCTGCATCACTGGGAAGTAGCGGCTGCTGCGCTTCAGGAGTTGCAGGGTATTGCTGTGCCAGTAGGTGTTGGTGAGGAGCTCCTTCGTCAGGCGTTCTTGGGCGTCTTCACGGTCCAAGGGAACGGCTTCACCGGCCAAATCCAACTCTTCCGGTAGGGGGACCAGCCGGGTGTGGTTGTGTTCGGACAGGAAGTGCAAGCGCTCGCTCATCGTTTTGGGATCGGGAATGCCCCAAAGGCCGACCAGGAGGAGTCCAGCGAGGAAGAGGGTAAGGGTGCTGCGTTTCATGCGGTTAGAAATTCGGGACCCGTAAAGGGCGTTTCAAACGACGCAAAGGCCATGCCTTTTTCATCCTTGGCGGACAGCTGCAGCTCCGACGCGCTCAGGCCGGTAGCGCCCAGCCAATCAATGCCCAAATCCGCATCGTTGTAGGCGATGCATCCTTCCGCTTCCGGCGCATACACTTTGCTGCAGCGGTATTGGAAAATGGTTCCGTCCTCCAAGGTGGCAAAACCATGCCCAAATCCGGCAGGGATCAGCAAGCGGCGCTTGTTGGCGGCGCTCAATAGGGCACCGTAGGTCTTTCCGTAGGTCGGCGATCCCGCGCGAAGGTCCACGACGACGTCGTAGACGGAACCCTGCACCACACTCACCAGTTTGGCTTGAGCGTGGGGAGGGCGCTGAAAATGGAGCCCGCGCAAGACGCCGCGGTGGCTCATGCTCTCGTTGTCTTGCTTCCACAGGAGCTCGGACGAGTCTGATTTGAACGTCTCCATGAAGTAGCCACGCGCGTCGCCGTGCACGGTGGGTTCAAGGAGCAGGAGTCCGGATAGGGGTTGCTCCACGAGGTTCAATCCAAAGTGCTTCATGCCTGAAAATGTGTTTGGGTCCATTCCACCAGGGTGGCGTGGGCTTGAGGGTGGCCCGCCACCAATTGGCGTGCCTCTATGAGTTCGCGGTCCACGGGAGTGGCGCCGCTAAAGGTGCTGGCGCAGCCCCCGGCTTCGCGCACGAGCAAGATGCCCGCGGCGACGTCCCAAGGCGCCAACCCATGTTCAAAAAAGGCCTGGAAGCGATCGTCGGCCACCCAGGCCAAATCCGTCGCCGCAGAACCAAAGCGGCGCACGCCGCGCGATCCCTTGAAGCAGGCTTGGAGCACCTCCAGGTAGGGGCCCATTTCCGAAAAATCGTAGTAGGGAAAGCCCGTAGCCACGAGACTCTCCGACATGGCGCGGTCGCTGGCGTGCAACCGACAGCCTTCGCAAAAAGCCCCCTCTCCGCGGCCTGCGGTGTAGAGGAGGTTCTGCCCAAGCTCAAATACCGCCGCCCAGCGCAAATCATCGCCTTCCAAAAGCGCCACAGAAATGGCGTAGGGGGGAAGGCCATGAATAAAATTGGTCGTGCCGTCCAAGGGGTCGATGATCCAGTTGAATCCGCCTTCGGACCAGGGGTAGTCTCCTTCTTCGCCCAGGAAACCGCAGCCGGGCAAAAGCGCCGCGAGTCCGGCGACGAGGCGCTCTTCGGCTTCTCGGTCGACGTAGCTCACGAGGGCGTTAAGGGATTTGGTTTCCACGGAACTCGCCTGAAAGCTTTGGCGTTGCAGCTGAATCCAAGCACCCACCTCGCGGATCAGCGCTTCGGCAGATTGGGCCATTTCGGTGGACCAGTTCATGAGGCAACGGCGTTTACGACGGCGGCTACGGTGAGGCAGTCGTGGGCACCCCATTCGCCGAGTTCAATGTGTTCGACCGTTCCCGCACGGGCCGCCTCATAGGGCGTGCTCACGCGGATGTAGTTTTCGGTATAGCCTTGCATCCAGCCGTCGCGGTCGGCTTCTTCCCAGAGGACGCGTCGAATGCTGCCGATGTGGCGAAGCGCAAATTCACGCTGTTTTTTGGCACTCAACAGCCGCAAGCGGTGGTTGCGGGCTTTGCGCTCCACGGGCGGTACGGTGCCCTCAAAGTCGATGGCTTCGGTGCCGGGGCGCTCGGAATAGGTAAAGACGTGCAGGTAGCCGATGGGCAGGCTTTCCAAAAAGCGGTAGGTGTCCAGGAAGTGCTCCTCGGTTTCGCCGGGGAAGCCTACGATGACGTCAACGCCAATGCAGGCATCGGGCATGCGGTGCAGGATGCGTTCGACGCGCTCTTGGTAGAGTTCGCGGCGGTAGCGGCGCTTCATCTTGCCCAAAATTTCATTGTTCCCGCTCTGCAGGGGAATGTGGAAATGCGGCACAAAGCGCTGGCTGTCGGAAGTGAAGTCGATGACTTCGTCGCGCAGCAGGTTGGGTTCAATGCTGGAGATGCGAATTCGGTCCAATCCCTCCACCGTATCGAGTTGGTGCAAGAGGTCGATAAACCGGTGCTCGTGGCGCTTGTTGCCAAATTCGCCCTTGCCGTAATCGCCAATGTTGACGCCGGTCAGCACCACTTCTTGCACGCCTTGCTTCACCAAATGCTGGGCCTGCGTGACGACCTGTTCCAATCGAGCCGAACGACTGACGCCCCGCGCCATCGGAATCGTGCAGTAGGTGCAGGCGTAGTCGCAGCCGTCCTGAACTTTCAAGAACGCCCGCGTGCGGTCCCCCAAGCTGTAGGCGGCCTCGTAGCTGTCTACATCCTGAATCTCACAGGCATGGACCACGGCCTCTGAATTCTTCTGCAAATCCGTCAAGAACTGGCGAAGGTGCAGCTTTTCGCCCGCGCCCACGACCAAATCCACGCCTTCCATGGCGGCAATTTCAGAGGGGCGAAGCTGGGCATAGCAGCCGGTCACAACCACAAAGCTCTCTGGATTTGCGCGAAGGGCCTTCCGGACGACACTGCGGCATTCCGTATCCGCTTGCTGCGTCACCGAACAGGTGTTGATAATGACCACATCCGCGCCTGTTTTGAGGTCGACGACGGACATGCCTGCAGCTTGAAGGTCTCGGGAAATCGTGCTCGATTCCGCAAAGTTGAGCTTGCAGCCAAGCGTGTGAAAAGAAACCGTTTTTCCAGAGAGGCTCATCGCGCGAATTTACGGCTTTTCCTTGGTGCTATCTTTGGAGGATGAAGGCAAAGTTCTCGGGCCAAAGGCTGTTTCGCTGGGGCCTCCTCGGAAGCATCTTCCTGGGGGCGTTCCTAGGCTGTTCGGACCCGTCCGAATCGTCCACCGGGCTGGTCTTCCGCTACAACGAGCCTACCTCCCTGAGTTCGCTCGATCCGGCCTTTGCCCGCGACCAAGGTCATACTTGGGTAGCCAAGCAGCTCTTTTCGACCTTAGTGGACACGGATTCCGCCCTGGAGATTCAACCGAATTTAGCGCTGTCCTGGTCCAGCGACGCGAGTGGCATGCACTGGGAGTTTAAACTGCGCCGCGGTGTCTACTTCCACGACGACGCCTGCTTCCC
>Ga0181588_10003157_pt1 | contig 13949 bp, 9 predicted proteins | sample 071ome_26_FD_148607 | JGI IMG/M metagenome (GOLD analysis project Ga0181588, IMG submission 148607) | Coastal salt marsh microbial communities from the Groves Creek Marsh, Skidaway Island, Georgia - 071409BT metaG (spades assembly) | ecosystem: Environmental > Aquatic > Marine > Intertidal zone...
ATAATCAAATACAAACGCGAACGGAGATGGAGAACATGTTAGCGCACGAGTTGATACACGCGTACGACGATTGCACGAGGAAGAAAATGGATTGGTTGGACGTGAGACATCACGCGTGTTCGGAAGTGAGAGCGGCGAATTTGAGCGGGGACTGTCACTGGTGAGTTTGTTGTGTTGTTTGTTTTTGCCTTGGTCGTTTGTCGACGGGAATAGCTCGTTTGTGCGACGACTGACCGACTGACGGACTCTTTCTTTTCTCTTCTCTCTTCTCGCGCGCGCGTGATGCGTTATTGTTTTCACAGGGTAAACGAATTGTTCCGAGGAAACTTGCAACTGAAAGGCCAACACAAGACGTGCGCGAAACGAAGGGCGGAGTTGAGCGTAGCGATGAGCCCGGTGTGCGAAAAGAGAGAAAAGGACGGGATAGAGAGTAAAGAGGAGTGCGCGAGGAACGCGGTGGAAGCGGTGTTAGAGCGTTGTTTTGGGGATACCAAACCGTTCGACGACATTCCGTAGAGTATTTCGTGTAGTAGTTCGTTTAGCAATGTATAGTATTTTGGTGTATTGTATTAAAATGTAAAGAGCGCTTCGATCTCACTCTCTCCTTCTCTCTCTCTCTTTCTCACTCTCTCTCTTTCACTCTTTCATTCGCGCATCAATTCAATTCGATATGTGTTATATAGTAGAACAAAAAAAATGTCTCACGCGCATTCGACAACAGCTTTTATTTATTTCATCCAATCCGGTTTCTTCAAGCCTTTCAAACCTTTTCTCATCAAGTCTCCGAATTCGCCTTGCGCTCTCGAAACCGCGCCGGTGACTTGGTCTTGCACCTTCGCCAACTCTTCCGCTTGAATTTCAGCCGCAGTCTTCGGCGGTGCAAACGCCGGGTGTTCCATCAAAGCTTCGAACAACTGCGTTCCTCTCAACGCGTTCGTCAACGGCATGTGACCCGGCGCGGCGTCCGCTTGCCACAAAAACTCATTCGGAAACTTGCGGTAGTCTCCGTTCTCTCCAGTCGTCCAATCAATCTTCTTAAAAAACTTTGCCCAATTTCTCTTTTGCGCTATCCACAACTTTCTCTGAATGGCAAACCCGTATCTGCCGCCGCTGAAGTGCGACCACAACGCGTCGATCGTCTTCAAATCCGTCACCGGCATGTTTTTCACCTCGGTGAAATACACCCACTCTCGGTCTTCCGCATCTTCCCCTGCCAAGACGCACATGAGGCGTCGGTGTTCGTCGTCCGCTTTTTCCCACTCGCCGGCTTTCAAGAGGTCTCGGAAGGTGGTGTAATCCACGCCCATCTGTTTCGTGTGTTTATCGAAAAGAAAAAGAGATCGGTAAATATTTTCTCTCTGCGAGAGAGAGAGAGAGATGAGAGAAACGAGAGAGAGCCCGCGATCGCTCTCTCCAATTTATCCATATCTCTTCCCGAGACTGAAGAGAGAGAGGAAAGACACACGCAAAGAAAACACGCGCGCGCGGAATACAAAAAGCCGAGCGCAGAAACAAAAAGCGACGACTCACGTCTGATTTCAACTCCGGCTCTGGTTTCTCCGCCGCCGCGGTCGCGGAGGACGGACTACTCGCCGCGTTGCTGCTGCTGTCTGCGGCCACTACTCTGATGTTTCTGCTATTGGATGATGATTTTTGTGCGAATTGTCTTTTAGATAAAGATCTCGTCGTCGAGCGCACGGAAGACGCGATGCGCGCGCTCGACGAAGACGAACAACAGGCGAACGCGCTCGACATTTTTGTGTTGTGCTTTTTGTGTTTTGAATGCTCGACTCGCGCTCTTTTAGTTGCTTTGAGAGAAACAAAAAGTGGGGAGATGCTTTGTGGGGAACTCCTCTCGTTTTCTATCTTTCGCTTAGGGTTTACTTTGTACGCTACAAAAACCCTAAATTCTAAAGAGGTGAAGGTAGTTGGAAAAGACGAATAAGAACCGACGACGACAAAGACACGAGCTCGAGGAAAGAGATGTCGTCGTGAAAAAAGCTTCTCGGTCGCGCCGCGTGAAAAGAAGCGTTGTTTTCTTTCGTTTCTCTTTCTCTCTCTCTCTCTCTCTCGTGCGCGCGCGCGCGAGCACGCGTCGCGTTGGAGTTTAGACAAAAATCGCTTTCGTTCGTTACGCAAAACGCGAGAAAAGAAAGAAAATGGAAGAGAGCGGCGAAGAAAAAACGATGTTTTGGAGGCCGATAGAGCCGAGCGCCGTGCGCTTACTCTCGTCCGAGGGGTACGTCGTGCTCGATGATTTCGTCCGAGACGAACGCGTGGCGAAGAAAATGCGCGACGAGCTCTGTTCGATGGCGATTGGTGATGATGGCGAAAGTGAGCCTTCTTCGCTCGAGGAAAGTGCGCCTCGACTGAAACCGAACCGGACGCACTTTACGGACGCGAAGAATAACGCGAGGTATTTGTTTTCTAAACCTGGGGTGTTTGAATACGACATGCACATGAATATGAGCGGTAAAGATGGTGGTGAGATGGAGACATTGGACCGATTCTTCGAGGCGAGCGGGAAACATCTCGCGAACGCGTTTAACGAAGCCGCCGCAAAGGCGTTTTCTGAAACTGAAGAAGAAAGAGGAGAAGAAGGAAAACAGGAGCGTCAACGCGCGCACAACAGCGTGCGAGTGAAACCGGGCGATGATAACAGAACGGTGAAACTTCAAATAAACACGTGCGGCGCTTTCCCGTACCATTTCGACAACCCAGGCGGCGCGCATCAGAATAGAAAGTTGACGTGTATTTTGTATCTCAACGAGGCGTACGAGGACAAATGCGGCGGCGAGATTGTTTTGGTACCGTTTATGGGACCATTTGTCACGATACGACCAACCTTCAATCGTCTCGTCGTGTTTCAATCGGAATCAATGTTACACAGAGTGAACAAAGCGGTGAATTTTCCAGGAAAAGGCAGAGCGTGTTTAACCATTTGGCTCGACGGCGCCGAAGAAAACGATAACGCGTCATCAGAACAGAACAGAAACATCCGCAACGACCTCGTCCAACTCCTTTCCTCTCCTCCTGAAGACCTCATCTCCTACATCCGACAAACCCCAGACGCGCAACGCTTTCTCTCCCGATGGACGTACCGAGACGAATACGAAATCAGTCTCCTCGAGTCGCACCCGGGCAAAGGTCTCGAGCACATGTTAGAGGCGCACGAGGACGCGATCAGACGTCAGCGGAAAATCAAAGACGAGGAGCTGCTTAGAGTGTTGGAGAGAGTGAGAGATATGCGAAGGGAAGAGAAGATGAAAATCGTTCGATTGTAATCGTACACTAGTGATATTTTGTTTTAGCGGTAGTAGAGAGAGCTTTTTTTTCTGCGAGTGGTTCGTCACTTCAAAATTTTCGAATTTGCGCTTTGCAAAAAACACATCACACACGATGTCTCTCGCGAGCGATATTCTCCTCGCGCCGCTCGCCAAATACTTCTCCACGTCCGAAGAGAAAAGAGAAAGTTTTCCACGTCATAAAGTGTCTGCTCGCGTTCCTTTTCTTGCTCCTCTGCGATCGCATCTTAAAAGCGCACGAGAAGAGTGAATTGGAAAAGCGACGGAAAGAAAAAAAAGAAGAGAAAGAGTTCCCGAAGCCGCAACCGAAAGGCGATTTGACCCGGAAAGAGCTGAAAGAGTTCGACGGGAACGACGCGAAGAAACCGATCCTGTTGGCGTGTAAGGGGACTATTTTTGACGTGAGCTCGGGACGCGACTTTTACGGTCCAGGTAACATATATTTTCTTCTTTTGTGTTTTTAATAAACTAACTCTCTCTTGTTTTGTCTAAGGTGGTCCGTACAACTGTTTCTGCGGCCGAGACGCGTCGATGGCGTTTGCGAAAGTGAGCACTTCGGAAGAACACTTGCACGCGAACTGCTCGAATTTGTTCGCGATGGAAATAGACGCGCTGAACGATTGGTATCGGGAAGGTGAAGGACTCGGATTATAAGCCGCCGAAGAAGACGAAGAAAGCGTCAAAGTAGAGAGAAAGAGAGAGAGAGAGATGTAGGATTTTATAGCAGAAACAAACCCGCGTTTTTTACGTATTTATTCGTTTATGTACAAGTATAATTAAATAATAATCATATCATTCATTGTTTCGGTTCGACGGACTTCCATTGCGGCGCGGTGACGCCAGCGACGTCGTCGTAAGGTTTGCAGCAGCACCCTTTTCTTTGATACACGCCGCATCGATAGCGACGGCAGATGCACAAAATGACGAGGACGACGAAAAGGACGCAAGCGAAGGCAATAGCGATGATTACTCCAATGACGAGTTTCATCAACGTGTCATCTTCTTGAGGACACCTCTTGTCGCCCAACGGCCAGCCTTCGTACGAAGTGCATCCGTTACCGGTAGTACCGTCTGCTTTCAATTCTAAATCTGAAGAGAGTTGTTGCGTGATGCCTTGCAAATAATGAGAGAAGTATCTGCACGCGTCAAAATCGTCGGCCCAGGAATCGTCTTTAAACGGACTCGATGCCCATTTACCGACGACCACAGATGCTGGGTAACCTACAAATTTTGAGCAATACTTGTACGCTCGTGATTGCGTGACGTCTCCATCGGCGTTGCCAAACAAGCACGTTTTGCCCACGTTATATCCAAGCGCCGCCCACGGATCCAAAAAGTGCGTGTAGTCGTACACGTTTTCGTAATACTTCGTTGGATCAACGTAGTCCAAATAGTTCGTGCGTCCGTCTTCGAACAAATGTCGCGAATAACACCTTGGTCCACCGCCGCTCGCGAAGGTGATAACTGGAGGTTGTTTCCCATACTTCCCTTGGACGTACATTCGAGCCAGTTGCGCTCTTCCGCCACCTTGGGAGTATCCGGAGATGAGCAATTCGACGTTGTTGTCTTCCTCGTAAATAGCGTCCATGATTTGCTTTGTTGCCGCAAAATAACCGAGGTCTTCCGCTTCGTCTTTAGTTAAAGAGCCGACTTTTCCGTTACCGGCCGGTCCAATCGATTTGTCGTTCACAGCTGAGGCTAAATTTCCTTCGAAATCCACGCCCGTTATCGCCCCGCCACTCAACAGAAATCCAGCGCCGAGTAGAATTTTATATTGCAACGATTCCGTCTTTGCTCTGGTGTCGAATTCGTCCAACCTTGTTAAGCCAACTTTCTCCCAGTTGGATTCGAGAATTTCTTGCATTCCAGCGCCATCTTGGTCGTAGAGTATGTTGCCGATTATGAGCGCATTTATGTTTTGAAAATCTCCTTCCGTTCGACTGCCTCGAAAAACCAACACTTTCTCGTTTGTGCCGGTCTTCTCGAACATCATCGCTGCGACGCCGACGCCGGCAGCGCCTCGAGTCGCTGCACCATTCGCATCGCCACCTGGGGCGGAATAATCATAAACAGTACCAATGCTATCCACCTGCGTCCTGATATACGTGACGATCTGCCTCGTGACGCCTTCCTCACCCATGGTGCCTTCCACGTCTCGATTGTCGTACAATTGCTCGCCCGTTTCGCGGTATGGTCTTCTCTTATCTTCCTCAATCCACGTCATGTCGCCGTATAAATCCTCAGAAACCCAATTCAACTTCAAAGCGCCTCTGACTTTCTCGCCGGATATCGCGCCATTCACGCTCAGGCTCGACAATTCGCTCAAAGTATCCTTAAAATCATCCGTCGACGCGTACGATGCTCTCGCGTTTGAATCCGAAGGTAAACCCGAAGGAGTATCCGAGGGGCCATCTCGGTCGTACAGTAACGAACGTTTCTTTCTGTGCTTCACGTCTTTTTCTTTCTCGCTCTCCTGCTCTGAATTTCTTTCCGTCGTCGTCTTCGGAACGACTCTGTGCACTAAAGTCGTGTCTCCGGCGTGAGATACGTGGTGCGCGAATATCGAATGCAATCGAAACTCAGCGTCGTCGGATTGCTCTAATTCGTGACCCACTTCTCTCACAAATTTCATCCTGTTCGTCGATTGCGGCGCGACTGGAACGGGACGATTCGCCAGACAGACTCGCAAAACGCACGATACGATCGCGAGGAAGAAGAGGAGTGAAATCGTCTCGCGCATGGTCGTGTTTTTAAATTGATGTGTGCGTGTGTGTGTTAAGTGAAGGAATTTTTTTAGAAGCAGACCTACTGGTATTTACTCAAAAATTTATTAAATACTAACTTCTATCGAAGCGACGACGGATCGACGCCGCCGGCTGCTGGTTTCTCCTTTTCCACGTGTCGTCGTCGCAGAACTTTTTTGTTCTTCTTCTTCTTCATTACCGTCCGAGAGAAGTGCGAGACGCACGTTGATTTGGAGCTTCGCGACGTGGTCTCTGTTTTCGTCGTCCTCCTCCTCCTCCTCGGCGGCGGCGGTAGTAGCGCTGGCGAATTTTTTCTTCTTCGCGTCTTGTTCACGTTTGAGTATAAAGTCGCGGATTTTTTCGTATTGCGCGAGGGAAGGAGGGTGGGTGGTTTCGCCGCGCTCGTCGGTGGTTGTTGGCGACGACGGTAAAAGCGCTCGGCGTATCGCTCTCGTTACGGTGCGACTTAAAGTTGATTTGACCTCTTTGCCGCCTTCGATGGCAAATTCGCCTTCAAACTCGGATTCTCGTGCCAGAAAGGCCAAAAGACTATCGTCCCAACGTAAAGTGACGTTGACGCGTCGTTTAATCGCGTTTATACTAGGCAAGACAGCAGCAGTATTCCCTGGCACCTTTGCAGACGAAGGTTTCGACGCTAACGTCGTTAACATGGAGGAGATGAACTCATTCTCGATGAGATACTTCGAGCGATACTCCAAGTGCGCGTTGGCGATTTGCTTGAGAGCGTCTTCGTCCAACGGCTGAAATGGAACGAAATATTCAATCGACGATAAGACTTTAACCGTATCGTGGAAGTCTTCGCAGTGTTCTTTTTCCCATTTCGTGAACATGGCGTTCTTCAACGCTCGCGAGAGCTCGACGTGGTTTCCTCCTTCGCGTTCAGAATCTCTCTTCTTGCTCTCATCCCCTAATCGACGTTTCCTGTCGGCTTCCGCGGCGCCGTGAATATGCACGAACCCAGCGTTAGCCTCCAAAATAAATATCGCTTTGTTCCCTAAAACCTCTATTTTTTCTCCGTTGACGTCGTAATCCTCAAACGTATCGTTACCGTCGTCGTCGTCGTCGTACTCGTCATCTTCTTCACCCTTACTATTCTTCGCCGCGACTCCCTCTTCTTCGTCGTCTCCTCTTCTCCAAAAAAATCGAGACACCGCGCCCCTCTTCTTCTTCTGCTTCCTCCTCCTCCTCCATCTCGACGACGGAGTCGATTGCATCACCCTCCCGCTATCAAAAAGCTGCCTCAAAACGCTCCTCACTTCGCACGGCAACTTATCGTACTCTTCAATCACGACTATGCTCTCAGGAAACCTCCTCAAATGCGCTCTCAAGTTGCTCACAATCATCCGCTTCTGCCGCGCGCGGTCCTTCTCCACGTACTCCGCACCGAACAGAATCTTATACGCCGGACACAGCTCGCCCGGACAGGTCTTCTTCCTATCACCTCCCCCGCTACTTCTACTCACCCCGCGCACAAAGTTCCTCACCGCGTGTATAAAAACTTTCGCCTTTCCTATATTTTGTTGCTCTTTTCCGTTCTCGTTTACGCCGTACGCCGCTCTCGCCAACACGCGGTGAAAGTGCGATTTCCCAACCCCTGGACTGCCGTGAATGCTCATCACTAACGGCTTCACGTTCGCATCATCTCCCTCGTTGATGATATCCTCTCCTCCTCCTCCTCCTCCTCTTTCGCTAAAATCAATTTCCCTAAACTTATCGCAAATTGCGTCTAAAAGCATCTCCGTGCTCTCTTCTTGCCCAAAAACGGACCGTTCGATCCGCCGTCGCGTGTACACGCACAAAGCTTCGTTGTTGTCGTCGTTACTGCCGTCGGGAAAATCAAACGCACGCGTCGTTGTTCCTCCTTCGTCGTCGTAATAACGACCACGACGACGACAAAACTTCCCGTTCTCCCCGCACGGTTTCCACGAAACAAACGCGGCGTCAAATGCCGCGTCGTCGCAGAGGTGCAGAAAATAGGTCGTCGCGATCGCGAGGACTGCCGTCGCGACGTTCCCGGTTAAAACCGTCATGTCATGCGATGTTGTCGTTTGATGTTTTCTCGCTCTGACGCGTGTGTTTGTCCGTACCGACGATGCGAAACTTTTTTGATGCTCAAATTCTCTTATTTAGGGTTTTGATTTTTTTTTTCTGTTAACTTTTCTTCTTTTGTTTTGTTTCCTGGCGGCTCGCGACAAACAAAATTCAGAACCGCGCGCGCGCTCTGGACGTCTCTCTCTCTCTCTGTTTGTGTGTGTGCGTACTAACAGAGCAGGAAAAGAAGAGACTCTCTTTCTTTCTCTCGCGCGTGCGTGTTTTTGTTTTTCAGCGTTTTAAACGATAAGAAGAAAAATATGGCTTTGTTTGCCCCGCATCGCGTCCTGGGCCAAGTAAGCGCCGACGTGCCATTCTCGGTGCACAAACGAGGCATCGAAACGTACGCGACGACCGCGTCTGGGAGAACCTTTCACGTTTTCGATTGTAAAAAACTCACCCTGGCTATGCTCGGACCGATGCACGAGAACGATTTGAGTCTCGTGTGCGCGAAGAGAGATTGGACTTTTTCCGCGTGTCGCGGGAGGAAGATTTATTGCAGTCGAAGGGTGCACATCACCTGCGAGCTGGTGGGACACTTGACGGAGGTGAAACATTTGTTCGCGTTCGGGACGCTGCTGGTTTCGATCGATGCGTCGGACTGCGTGTTGGTGTGGGACATAAGCGAGAAGACGATGAGGAGGAGAGAACGAGAGTACCAAAGATACAGTCAAGAGTGCATGAAGAAGGCCAGGGAGGAGCGACGACGGCTGGTGATGGAGAGGAGGAACGAGAGGGAACGCGCGAAGAATAAGAAGAATAAGAACGACGAGAACGCGAGCGGTAGCAACACCGCTAAAACACGCGTGGCATCGACGAAAGAGATTTTGAACGAGCTCATGAGGAAATCGCCGTGGTGCCTGCGGAAGTTCAGACGTTTGGAGAAGGCGAAGGATATAGGTTCGTTTTTCCCCGGAGACGACGAAAACGAAAACGAGGAAGGAGGAGAAGGTAACGAACAACACAGAAGAAAACGAGCTCACATCGATGAAGACGACTCCAACGACGACGACGACGACGATACATTCAAGCACGTCAGAGATATGGATAAGTTGGACCCAGATGCGATTACCGGACGACGATACGAAGGTGAAGACTCGGATTCCGACGAAGACGAAGGAGAAGAAAATGACTCGGACTCGGACGACGAAGACGAAGACGAAGACGACGATGAAGAGGGCGATAAAGATGGGAATGAAAATGAAAAACATGCCGAAGACGACGAAGAAGATCCGATGGATTTAGCGCCAACTATTATGATTTTACCGGATTCGTTCGGTGGAAGCATAACCTGCATCGCGCATCCGGATACCTACATTAACAAAGTCGTCTTAGGAAACAAAAGAGGGAAACTGTTACTTTTGAACATCGTCACCGGACGCATCGTGAAAGTATTGGGCGGCACTGCAGATGATTTAGGCACGAATGACTCGGAGATCACGTTCGTTCAAAATTCACCGGCACTCGATGTCATCGCGGTTGGTTTTTCGGACGGCCGGTGCGTTTTATACGACATCAATAAAGAGCGAGCGATTATGACGTTGCCGCACGATTGTAAAGTGACGTGCTGCTCGTTCAATGCGCAGGGAAACCAAGACGATAACGACCCGCTCATCGTCGTGTGTGATGTAAACGGTACGGTTACCACGTGGGATTTAGAAAAACGACGACAGAGAGATTTAAACCAACGAGCGCACGACAGCGAAATTATTTCGTGTTACTTTTTCCCGGGACAACCGTTACTGATGACCTCCGCGAAAGATAATTCCCTGAAGCAATGGGCGTACGATCAATCGGATGGCTCAAGCAGATTGTTAAAGTTTCGCTGCGGTCACGGAAAACCTCCAAATCTAGTATCCTTTTACGCTGACGGGAAGCGCATCTTCGCCAGCGGTAGCGACAAATCTTTGAGGGTATGGTCGACGATTCAAGATCAACAAAGTAAAGAGCTTTCGCAGTCGCGAGTCGCATCTCGAGCAAAGAAACTGAACATACACGAGGAAGAATTGAAATTGCCAATGGTGTCGTACATGTCGTGGAACGAGTTGCGCGAATTTTCGTGGGCAAACATCGCTTCCTGCCACGTAAAGGAAAATAAAGTCTACACGTGGCGTTTAGGTACCGGTATTTTAGGTGAAAACGTTCTGGAGACGCCACACAAAGAAAACGATACATCCGAGTGCACTTCGTGTGCAATATCGCAGTGCGGCAGCTACTGCTTCGTGAGTTACGAATCCGGCGCTGTTCGTCGTTAATTTTAGGTGAAAACGTTCTGGAGACGCCACACAAAGAAAACGATACATCCGAGTGCACATCGTGTGCAATATCGCAGTGCGGCAGCTACTGCTTCGTGAGTTACGAATCCGGCGCTGTTCGTCGTTACAACATGCAGAGTGGTCTTCATCGCGGTGATTTGAAGCGCATCGTTGGCGTTGGCCCAGATAACAGAATCGACAAAAACGCTCTCGCGAAAAGCTTGAAAGGTAACGAAGGGTACAACTTTCCGGGTGGTAAGAAATCCGTGTGGGCGTATTCTGGTCCACAATTGGGTGATATCATAGAAAGTAGGTACACGACATTAGCGCACGATGGAAAATGCACCTTGGTGCAAACGGACGGCATGAACCGTTACGTTTGCACAACCGGGGAAGATGCGAAGGTTCGCGTGTGGAAATATAGCGACATGAAACTTGAAGGCGAAATGGATTTAGGCGCACCTGCGGTACAGGGAACAGGGTACTTACACAGAACGGCTGAATTATTCGCCGTTGCCTCGCAAGATGGAACCATTCGATTGTTCGATATTGGGACGAGGAAACGCGTCCGAACGTTTCGCTTGAACAAAGAGAAGAGCGACGAAGACGGCGGCGATGAAAATGCCGATGATGGGAGTAAGAAGAAGAAGAAAAAAAAAAAGAAATTGGTCCTAGCGACTAAAGTGGAGATCACATCCGATCGCGAATGGGTGATTTCTTGCGATACTCGCGGCATGATCAAAGTTTTTGACATTCCCTCCTCTCGTTTGTTACAAACGATGAAAATGGGTTCCGATAGAATCACGAGTTTTGCGCTGTCGCCCACGCTCGAGTATCTTGCGACTACGCACGCCGGTAAGAGGGGTGTTTTTCTCTGGAACAATCGTTCGCTTTACTCCACAGAAGAAAGCTTGGATGACGTGGTGGAAAGCATTGGTGGTACGGTCGAGCTCGAGGCACCGAGAATGACTTCATTAGCGGACGACGAGGATAACTTATCGTTGGCTAAAGGAAACGACGTAAATGGCCAGATGCTTTTGGACGACGACGAGGACGACGAGGTGCTCGACGCGGCGGATGAGATGGAAGCGAAGAAAATCGATCCGTGGGAAGAGCAGAAGAAAGCTTTCATTGCGTCCATCCCTGCTCAGCTTGGGCCGGGCATGGCAACTTTGTCTTTGCTTCCACAAAAGCAGTTGAAAGATTTGAACAATCTGGACGAAATTCGCGCGAGGAAAGGAAAGGATCCAGAGGTTCGTAACATGACGGATGCGCAGAAAGAGGAGGAGCAAGACGATTTCGGACAAGTCAGAGCACCGTTTTTTCTGCCAACTAAGGTAGACGATACCGATTTGCGAAACTCTGCGTTTATCGTTGAAAGCAATGATGCCGACGATGACGATAAGAAGAAGGACTCTCAAGTCGCGGTGCGTTCAAGAATCTTAAAACGCAACGACGAGAACGGAAAGTCGTTAGATGCCGATTGCGAACTCCTCAGACGATGGAAGCAAGGTGCGCGTGAAATCGCTGAATTCAAAGAACTTCGCCTCGCCAACAGCAAGAGGAAAAACAAACCAATCGCTCTGAAACAGAAACCTCGAACGTCCGCGTACGACGGCCCGTACCGCGAAGCCCTCCGTCTCCTCCTCACCTCCACTCCAGAAGTCGTCGAGGCTGAAATCAAATCCATCGGCCCTTGGGACGTAGAAACCGCCACGGAGGAAGAAATCGAGCAAATAGGCATCGGCATAGATTTCTTCCACCACGAAGTTCACTCCGGCATGAACTACGACGCCATCCAAGCTTTGCTGCGCTTGTTTCTCGCCTCGCACGGCGAAACCATCGCCGCGAACGCCGGATTAAAAGAACGATGCAAAAAGTTACGCCAGGTCGTCACGGAGAGCTGGGAGCGATTGGACGTCGTGTTCAACGAAATTCGAGCGACGTTTTCACATTACGCCGGCTCGCATTGATTCCATCCATGTTATTTAGTGATTGTAATAAAAGAAATAAACTCCAAAAAAAACCAGCATGCAGGCGCTCCCGGGATTCGCGACGACGTACAAAACGATACAGCCAGGTTCCGGCGCGGCCGTGTCCAAAGGCGACACCGTCACCGTCCACGCCACCGGCATCGTTCAACAGACGAACAAAAAGTTCTGGAGCACCAAAGACGCCGGCCAAAAACCGTTCCAGTACCAAGCCGGGGTCGGCGCCGTCATCACGGGTTGGGATCAAGGATGCTTGGGAATGCGATTGGGCGAAGTGAGAGAGTTGTGCATTCCCGCGGACGAAGGGTACGGCCAAGGCGGTTTCCCGGCCTGGGGCATTCCACCCGGAGGCACTTTGCTCTTTGAAATCGAGGTGTTGGAAATCAAAGGGAAGTAGTAATCTAATCGTTACGTCATCCATCATCGAATAATGTCCACGATCAACATTTTTTCCCCTAATTCGTATAACTGGAAATCCCCTCACAAAATCATGTCGTCCAGAAAAAAGAACGACGACGAGAACAAACACAGATGGTATTCCATTCACTCCGAAGAATCCCTCCCAACCGCTCCAGACGGAGACGAATACTACGTGTACCCTTACGACGACAATGGCGACGACAACTGCGAACCGAGCGAGCGCTTCAACTCCTTTTGCAACGCGAGGAATATCGGTACGTTCGCGCGCGTTTTCTCATTTTTTACCTAACTTTTTTTTTCTGTGTGTGTTCATCGCCGCGCTCGTCTCGTTTTACTCTCTCTCTCTCTCTCTCTCTGTTCCGAGCGCGGTGGGAGAGCCGTTTTTTGGCGTTTCCTCGCGCGGTATTCCGCGTTTCTTTCTCCATCTCACGCGTGCGATCTTCTCGCGTTTCTTTCTTTAATCGAACGACAGGGCCGTATCTCGAGCAACTGCAAATCTTCGTGGCGGGCAACTTTAGCAGAGTAACGAACAGAGACTATTCCAGATTGGCGAAAGAGCACTTCGAGAAGACGCAAAAGAAGAAAAAGAAGAAAGAGAACGCAGAAGAATTAGAAGAAGAAGAAGATTCGAAACAGAAGAAACTCCGAAAACGACCGAGTGCGATTAATCCGTGCGGGAAAGAGTGGAATGCGGGGGATTTAGCGTATAGATGTCGCGATTGTCAAAGGTCGACGAGTTCGAGCGTCTGCGCGCCGTGCTTTCGCGAGAGCGACCACGTCGGGCACGATTTCACAATCTACCGCTCCGAAGCCGGAGGAGTTTGCGATTGCGGCGATTACGAGAGTTGGGCGAGTTCGGGGTGTTGTTTGAAACACGGTGGTACGTCGTCGTCGTCGCGCGCGCCCGCGGATGAAGAGAACGAGGAGGAAGAAGAAGAAGAAGACGAAGTTTGGGATTCAACGTCCGAGAAGAGACTTTTGCGGGTTCGTAAAAAAGAGCGACGGATGTCTGGAGCAGAGCTATTTACTCGGTACTGGTTGAATGACGATCGACGCAAGTTTCGAACGGCGATTGCGTTGGATATCGCGGTGAGGAGGTTAGTTTTAGCCGTGAAGAATACG
>Ga0181588_10003159_pt1 | contig 13946 bp, 10 predicted proteins | sample 071ome_26_FD_148607 | JGI IMG/M metagenome (GOLD analysis project Ga0181588, IMG submission 148607) | Coastal salt marsh microbial communities from the Groves Creek Marsh, Skidaway Island, Georgia - 071409BT metaG (spades assembly) | ecosystem: Environmental > Aquatic > Marine > Intertidal zone...
TAGACCATTCCCTCTTTGTTCTATCCTAATTTTTATTCATATCCTCAGCGCCGCATTAACCTCAGTTTATGCTCCGAACATTATCTACTGATGTCACCCAAGCGTCTCAGTAACGGGATTCGCTACGTTCTCTGACCACCATTGAATGCCGGTCCGGTGGCAAAAAAATCATCATAAAGTGACTGCCGTACCCGCCAACCTCTTTTCTTGGCGTAAGAATCAGTTAGCATCATCTTGAATCAGGAGAACGCACTGTGACTTTTGATCAACGACTTGAGCATCATTTTTCTACGCCCGTCCTTATTCAAACTCATGAGGGGCTCGAGGCACTTAATCAATCGCTATTGCATCAGATTGAAGCCTTAAAAGCCGCTTCAAAAAATGCTGCTGATGATCCTTTGAATACCACTCAAGGCGGGTTTCAATCCTCTCCTGACGTCTCTTACTTGGATACGGATCATCCCAGCATTACGAGTCTGCGCGGTGAAATCATTTGGCCTGCGATAGAAACCTATCTGATTGAGGCGCTTCAGGTAGACCCCCTGTTTACGCCTTTGACTTTGAGCAGTTGGGTCGTGTGCCTTGAGTCAAGAGACTGGCAAGCCCCGCATATCCATCCAACCGAGTACGGCGTCATTTCTGGGATCTACTATGTTGAGGTTCCCGACCTGCCAGAGCCTCAAGGCTGCCTGGAATTTATCAACCCAAATTTAAATGCAGTGATGCTCGGCAATCAGGATGCGTCCCGACGCCATCGACCAACCGCCGGCCAAGTCATTTTGTTTCCCCCCTACTACATGCACTACGTGCATCCGCTGAGAGAAGAAGCAAAACGAACCGTGGTCGCATTCGACGTTAAGCTAACCGCGAATCGTTAACGTGAGCGCTATCCACCCTGAAGACGCGGCAGCAAATAAATTTCAGCACCCTTGGGTATGGATTGCTGCCAGCCATCCCTGAAAATCTCGCCATTGATAGCCACGGCAATCCCTTCGTCCATCGGGCCAGCCATATCAGGGTACTGACGCAACAAGTCCTCCATTAAGGCTTTAATCGTCTGGCCCTCAAGCTCAACGAAGGAGGCGCCGCGAGCGGCGCCCCTTAAGATTCCCGAGAGTTCAACCTTCATTGGCCTAGCTCCGCCCTTCGTGCGGGATCAGCCCTTAGTCTTTCGCTCCATCCAATGCCGCCAGAATTCGAGGCGGAGACATCGGGACGTGCGTCATACGAACGCCCACTGCATTGGAAACCGCGTTACCAATGGCGGCCAAAGGCGGAACGATTGAGGTTTCGCCGACACCACGCACACCGTAAGGGTGGTTCGGGTTCGGAATTTCCAAGATCTCGGTATCAATGAACGGCAAGTCCGAGCACACGGGAATTCGGTAATCTAAGAACCCAGGATTTTGCAATTTGCCGTCTGCGCCGTAGATGTATTCCTCATTGAGTGCCCAACCAATGCCTTGCGCTGCACCGCCTTGGAACTGGCCTTCAACATAATCCGGATGGATGGCTTTGCCCGCATCTTGAACCACGGTGTACCGCAATATCTTCGTGGCACCCGTGTCTGGGTCCACCTCCACATCACAGATATGGCTGGCAAACGAGACACCGGCGCCATCGGCAACCACTTCGTTGTGCCCTGCGATAGGACCACCTGTGGTCGGCGATTTACCGGCAATTTCCTTCAAGGTCAGCTGAGGAAGATTACTGTTCTTCTTCCCCGTGGCTCTTGCCGCACCATCTTCCCAGACGACTTGATCGACAGGCACATCCAGCATCATCGCCGCCCGCTCCCGCAGAACAGCGATCGCATTCCTGGCGGCAAAAATAGTTGCCATGCCCGATGAGAAAGTCCCCCTGCTTCCCTCAGTGGTGTCGTTATGCCCCAGTGAAGCCGTGTCGCCTACCTGGACACGCACCTGCTCGTAGGGAATCCCCAACTCCTCGGCCGCAATCAGGGCCAATGAGGCGCGCGAACCGCCCACATCGACAGTGCCCACAGTTAAATTCACTGTGCCATCAACTGAGACGTTCAAATCTGTACACGTTTGGCCACCGAAGTTAAACCAGAATCCGCAAGCCACGCCTCGACCTTGGTTCTTACCCAATCGCTTCTTCATGTGCGGATGGTTTTTCACCGCATCAAGGGTCGGCCCAATGCCAATGGGTCCATAGACAGGACCATAAGACGCTCGGGTTCCTTCCTTTGCTGCATTTTTGATGCGCAACTCAAGGGCATCCATGCCCAACTCTGCAGCGAGAAGATCCATCGTGCTCTCAACCCCAAAGGCTGCCATCGGCGCGGAGGGCGCGCGATAAGCTGCCACTTTCGGACGATTACATAGCACGTCGTAACCGACGGCTTTAACGTTCTTAAGGTCATAACAAGCCCAAGCCGTCATGGCGCCTAACATGCCCCAAATCCCAGGGAAGGCACCGCACTGATAGCGAAGCTCAGCCGATGCGGCAGTGATTCGCCCATCCTTGGTTGCGCCAATTTTGATATCCATTGAGGTCGATGAAGTCGGCCCCGTGGCGCGGAACGTTTCCTCTCGCGATAGCACCAGCTTGACCGGCCGGTTCGCCTTTCTCGACAACTGCAATGCAACCGGCTCCATCCAGACGTGGGTCTTGCCGCCAAAGCCGCCGCCAATTTCAGAAGACGTCACCTTGAGCTTAGCTACGTCAAGCCCTAGCAAACTGGCACACACGTTACGGAACGTAAAATGCCCTTGCGTCGTCACCCAAAGATCACCGACCCCATCCGGACCGAGGGTCGCCAGACAAGCATGCGGCTCGATATAGCCCTGGTGGGTTTGTTCCGTTTTGTAGCTCTTCTCGACGATGACATCGGCTTCCGCAAAACCCGCATCCAGATCGCCATGACCGAATTCGCTGCGCTGATGAACGTTGGATGCCGCCGTTGGCGCTGGGTTAACACCTCGTGTTCTGATCCAATCTTGAACCACAGGTGCCTTTGGCTTCATCGCTTCGTCGACATCGGTCACGTGCGGCAGCTTTTTGTACTGCACCTTGATCAGTTTTAGCGCTTGTCTGGCAGTCGCTTCGTCCACAGCGGCAACCGCAGCAACCGCATGCCCATCGTAGAGCGCTCTACCACGCGCCATGCAGTTCTCGAGAATATCGAGCATGCCGCGATCACCCCCAGTCAGATCCGGGAAGTCTGCTGCGGTGACGACGGCTTTGACTCCTGGAAGCTTCTCCGCCTTGGACGTATCAATTTTCTTGATCTCTGCATGGGCGTGAGGAGATCGCAAGATCTTGCCAACTAATTGACCAGCGGCGTTCATGTCAGCGCCGTACTTCGCTCGGCCGGTCACCTTATCGAGACCATCCGGGCGATTGACGCGCTGCCCTACTCGATGAAATGGTTGATCGGTATAACTTGTATCTAAAGGCATGCTGTTTTCCTCTTGTTTCCTCAGTCCTTGAGCGCTTTGGCTTTCATCTCACGAGGCTGAGTACGTTTTCCTAATGTTTAACCGGTTTTGTGCGTTTGTTAGATCGTTTTGCGGCATGAAGTGCTTGATAATCGCTCACGATCTCACCCGCTACTTTTTCTTACGTCGCATCACCTTGGCTGCATCCTGAACGGCGCGAACAATCTTGTCGTAGCCCGTGCATCGACAAAGATTTCCCGCCAATGCGTAGCGAATCTCTTCTTCTGATGGGTTGGCATTGCGATCAAGTAGCGCTTTTGCGGCTACCAAAAAACCAGGCGTACAAATTCCGCACTGAAACGCGGCATGTTCAATGAATTTTTCTTGCAGCGGGTGCAACTGCCCACCCTCAGACAGACCCTCTACAGTTCCGATAGAGCGACCTTCGGCTTCGGCACCCAAGACCAAGCACGAACAGACCAGTCGATCGTCGAGCGTGATACTGCAAGCGCCGCAGTCTCCAGTACCGCATCCTTCCTTGGCGCCCGTCATGTTCAAGCGGTTTCGAAGCACATCCAGCAGACTCTCGTCTGCCGGACACACGTACTGGACGGGATCCCCGTTCACGGTTGTTGAGACTGTTACACCACTCATCGTTTTCCTCCTGCACGCTCAAATGCGAGCATGGCTGCTCGCTTGGCAATGACGCCTGCTACCTGCGTTCGATACGCTGCCGTACCTCGTTTATCGTCAATAGGGTTACATGCCTTGCGGCATGCTTTCGCCATTTTTTCCAGCGCCACATCGTCGAGCTTGGTGCCCACCAGTGCTTTGGCTGCGGCAGCCACCAGCACGGCCGTCGGTGCGACTGCGCCCAGCGCCACACGCGCCGTCTTGACCACCCCTCGACTCAGCGTGAGATTCACACCGGCACTGACAACCGCGATGTCCATTTCGGTGCGTGGCGTGAAACGCAAATAAGCGTCACCCGAGTTGGCTTTTCTCTCTGGCAAAAAGACCGCTTCGATAAATTCGTCGGACTTAAGTGAGATCTGACCCGGACCCGTCACGACCTTTTCAACTGGCACTCGACGCTTACCACCGGCACCCACAATCACAGCCTTAGCCCCAGCTGCAATCAGCGCAGGCACGCTGTCGGCCGCAGGGGATGCATTGCAGAGGTTGCCCACAATAGTGCATCGACCTTGGATCTGATCAGATCCAATCAAATTCGCGGCTTCGACCACGCCGGGCCACAATGACTTAAGCTTGTCCGACTCACCCAATGCAGCAGCGGGCACTGCTGACCCAATTTGGCAACCACTGGCCGACACGCTCAATTGCTTGAGACTGTCTATTCTTTTGATATCGACCACTAAATCAGGTTCGATGAGCCCAGTTTTCATTCGAACCAGCAGGTCTGTACCCCCTGCCAGCACCCGTGAGACCCCTGCCTCACTCGCTAGCAGCGCGGTGACCGCCTTGGTCGTCGTCGGCGCTTCAAATCTCATGCGTTACCTCTCTTTTCATTTGCTAAAGCTCATGTGTGGCGACTGGCCCTGATACCTGCATAGGGCTTCAGATCCAGACTCTTTTTCGGATGCTACCCTTACTGAAAACTCTGCGGCTACTCCTAGCCGTTCATCGCCTTATTGAAAACCAGTGTGGCGCGCCTAAGCTGTTTCGCCCCGGCTATTCGCGTATTCCAACACTGAAGACAGTTCGGTTTCGCTTCCGTACTCCCGTCATTATCTAATCGCAGACCCAACACCAAATCAAACACTATTTCAATTCATCACGCCACCACACACGAACACTTCTACCAAACCCTGCTCGAGCCGCGGGCCAGGGGCGTTCCAAGCGTGAATCCTGTCACTCCACCCCCATGCAAGCTCCCGCCGCTGCCGCCTCAATCATTCAACGCAATACCAGAATTAGAATCATTAAGAACTTTCTTGGGGACCGATTGTTTGCAAAGACACTATTCCTTGCTAGCTTCGGTACCACCAACTGTTTAAGGACTAGACCATGTCAACAGCCGAGCACCCCGTCGTGATGACAAAATGTGGGCCAGTCATGGGTAAAACAAAATCTGGCGTTCAGCTCTTCTGCGGCATCCCTTATGCCAAGCCGCCCATCGATGAACGACGCTTTATGGCCGCCGAGCCTCCTGAGCCTTGGTCTGACATTCAGGATGCCACTCGATTTGGGCTTGCCGCGCCTCAGACTGCAAGCGGCGGCATGACCGATCGAATAGATGTGCCGTGGAGCGAAGATTGCCTTACCCTCAATGTCTGTACGCCCGCAGCCGATGACCAAGCCCGCCCCGTGCTGGTTTGGATTCACGGCGGTGGCTACCGGACAGGGCGCAGTTCAATCCCTTGGTACAACGGGACATCTTTCGCCCTGCGCGGCGATGTGGTGACGGTCAGCGTGAATTATCGTTTGGGCGCATTTGGCTTTGCTGAGCTTGCACACCTCGATGCATCGCTCAACACGTCGGGCGTAAATGGGCTGCTCGACCAAATCACCGCACTCGAGTGGGTCCGAGACAACATCCGAGCGTTCGGGGGAGACCCTCACCGCGTCACGATTGCAGGAGAATCCGCTGGCTCCTTTTCAGTTTCGACTCTGCTCGGATCCGAGCGGGCACAGGGGTTATTTCATCGAGCGATCGCTCAAAGTGGCGCCGCCCACCACACCATGCCTAAAGACACTGCCGCAACTATCACGGATCAATTGCTGATTGCCGCCGGGGCAGATTCCGTGGGCGCGCTCAAGGCGCGAGGGGCGGCTGACTTATTAAAAGATCAGCAAGTGGTAGATCGATGGCTTGCCAAGCAACCCATGACCCTTGGGATGTCTGCCTTTTATCCAAGTGAAGGCAACGAGGTGATACCCACAACGCTCCTCGGCGCCCACGCCGCGGGGGTCGGTGCACAGGTGCCCCTCATGATCGGCACCAACAAGGATGAAGCCAGCTTGTTCATCATGAATACACTTGATCAGGCAGGACTCAATCGCCAGATTGAGGGGTTTGGAGCAACCGGGTATCTGCAGGCCGCTTATGCCGACATGTTCCCGACGTTTGATCTCACGCGACTTGGCATTGAGATGTCCACCGACTACATGTTCAAGATCCCAACCTTGCGGCTTCTCGAGCTTAGGGCGCAACACACGAGAGAGAACTATGTTTATCAATTCGACTGGGAGTCAAGGCAGGGCCACCTGCGTGCGACCCATGCACTGGAAATTCCGTTTGCATTCAATACGCTGGATGCTCCAGGGGTAAAAGATTTCATTGGCCCTGGTGAACTGCCCACTGAACTCGCCTTCGAAATGCACGACCGGTGGATCGCATTTATTCATGGTCACGCGCCATGGGAAGCCTATCGACCCGATGCGCCCCATCGCATGCACTTTGATGACGCATCGTCTGTACGCGAGGCTGATGAGTCAGCTCGCTTGGCGGCTTGGGCAGGCCTTCGGTGAATCAATCCACAGGCTTAAGATGCAACACCACATGACGACGGGATGCCGCCTCTAAATCTGCCTCGTTCGGCTCTAGACGCCAGTTGAGCCCCACTCCCGCAAAGGGTGCGTCGAGCGGATTATGCTGAATGAGCGCTTTTAGGTCTCGAAAAACCAATGAGGTGTCATCTGCAATCACATCCACCTGGCATTGGCATTTAACGCCTTTGATCCAAGCTTCACACACGCCCGTTTCCAAGTTTCGCCACCAAAGATTTGATTTCTCCGTGAGGGCTACAAAGTCGCCATCGAGCTCAGCGAAACTGACAGGAATCCGATACAGCGCGCCGGACCTACGGCCTCTCACTTCGAGAAGCATCAACTGAAAGCTGACCACAACGTGTAGTCGCGACGACAAGAGACGAGCCATCCAAGGATTGATCAATCTAAAGAACGTTTTCACCGGCCACACCTTTTGAACTTTACGCGTTAACTGGAGGCTCGTGCGCCTCTCATGCGCCTGGCTGCCAGTTGGTAGACCCCTCGCCTTTTGAACAGCGCCGGCCGCTCGCACAAGCACCATCGCTTTGATTAAAGGAGACCTGCGCTCGCTCTCTCCTACGCGGAAGCCCAAGAGCGAGACCAATTTCTCGCTACACCAATTTTCAACTAAGCTCACAAAATGATCGATGACAGAACAGCGACCATTCTCCGCATATTCATTTGGCGTCACTGCACCCAGAAAAGAGATCCGCTTGTGCAACGTTGCCGTTGGTCTTTTGAATCCATCGATCCAACCCGGACGCCGCTCTGGGATTCAGTGCAAGCTCGAGCACTGCTGTAAATGACTGATCAAACCACCCAGGGCAACCAGTCGCCAGCCGATCAGTTACCTTTGCCGATCATCCTCGCATGGGCCGCCCCCCGAATCGCGTTCGGGATCATGGGTACGCTGTTCGTCGTTTACTACATGAAGTTTGCAACGGATGTGCTGCTCGTCGCGCCTGCAGTCATCGGCACCATACTCGCTGTCGCCCGTTTTTGGGATGCGATCAGCGACCCCCTCATTGGTTACCTTTCAGATCGCACTCGATCAAAGCATGGCCGGCGGCGAAGTTGGATGTTCCTTTCGGCAATTCCCATGGGCATTGCGTTAATCGGCATCTGGTCGCCACCCGAATTCCTTTCTGAGCTTCAGCTCATTATCTGGCTGGCGGTGGGCTTGCTCATTTACGAAACCGTCCAAACAGCGTTTTTTGTACCCCATGGCTCGCTCGGAATTGAACTGACCTTCGACTACCACGAGCGAACCCGGCTCTTCGGGCTGAGCCACATGATCGGCATCTTTGGTGTTGCTGCGGGCCTCACGTCTTTACAACTAATGTACGACGCCGAAGATAAACGCCAATTCGCGTTTTACCTGTCGGTCTTCGCTGGGACAGTCATCAGCCTCCTCGTGCTCGCCACCACTTATGTGTTGCCCGAGCGGCAAGCATCGCAAGGCCGGGCGAGCAAACCACCCTTTAGCACCTTTTTAGATGTGCTCAAGAACCCTCACGCCCGATTGCTTCTCATCATTTATGGCATCGAAACATTTGGCGGCGCGACCCTTGGCATCCTAGCCGCTTACGCTGCGGATTATGTCGTGAAGATGGATAATCTCGTCCTGATCCTTGTGGTCTACCAAATCCCTCAGTTTGTCCTGGCCCCGCTGTGGATTCGTTGGTCAAGGGTGACCGGTAAGCGGAATCTCTGGTTGATCGGCACGCTTATTTCTGCGACGTCGTTTGGGTGCTTGGTCTTTGCTGGCGCTGGAGATGACCTCTATGTTTACCTCTGCTGTTTCTTCGCAGGTGTTGGCGGCGGTGCTGGCGCGGTGCTGCCCAATTCTATGCAAGCCGATATCGTCGATTTTGACGAATACACCACGGGCGAACGCAAGGAGGGCGCCTATCTCGCAGTTTGGAATTTGATTCGAAAAATCTCCAGCTCGATCACCGCGTTTGTTATTGGTCTAGTTCTTCAATTCACCGGGTTCGAACCTAACGTCGAGCAGAACGAGGCGACCCAAGATGCGATCCGTTATTTGCTGGCGCTGATGCCGGCGGGATGTTATGTGATTGGCGCACTCTTGCTTCTGCGTTATCAGTTCAACGAAAACGAACATCGCGCCGTGAGAGCTGAACTCGACATGCGGAACAATGGGAACGCCAGCACCGAAACGTCCACCCTCATCTAGCCGGAAGAGGTCAGACATAACGGCATTTGCAGACGGGGCGTTGACCGTTCCCACCAACGTGCCTGGAACCTGCGCGGTTGGTCATCGACACGGCTCTGACGCTTGTTGTGCGGGAACCACGGCTATGCGTTCGAGCTTTCGTCGACCAGATCCCCGTACTGTCATCCCGGGATGCGATACTAATAACCATCAGCGAACGCTTTAAACAAGTAGGGTTTTGATGAGACGCGATAAAGAAAGGAAGATACCTGTGACGAATTCAACATCAGCAAAGACTTTAGGCAATCTCTGGCCCGTGAGCCCGCTGACCTTGGGCGGCGGCGGGATCGCCGGCATTTGGGGCGAGACCTCTCGCGAGGAAGCGGTTGCAACCGTTGTCTCAGCCGTCGATCAAGGCATCACGCTCCTTGACGTTGCGCCGATGTATGGTCGTGGTGAGGCGGAGCGCGTCGTGGGTGAAGCCTTCGGCGGAAGATTGCCCGAGGGAGTCCATATCACCAGTAAGGTATTGCTCGGAACCCAGTCGCCCATCGACACCGAAGCCAAGGTTTTAAGATCCATTGAACGATCGCTCGAGGCACTGCGCCTCAATCACATTGATCTCTTTTTCTTGCACTCCAACATCATCCCTGACAATTTTCGATTTCCAGGCGAACTTGGCAACGATCAACTCCGTTTCAGTGTGACGGAATCCTGCTTTTACGAAGCTGTGATTCCAGCCTTTGAATCAATGAAAGCCCAAGGCCTCATTGGTCATTGGGGTATCACGGGCACTGGCCTTCCCGAGTCCATCATCAAAGTGCTGAAGGGTGATGTGAAGCCAGCTGCGGTGCAGGCGATCGCCAACCTGCTCGACAGTCCCGGAGGCATCAAGCGCTACACCGAAGCTGCAGAGCCAAGACGAATCATTCAAACGGCAGTGAATGCAGCAGTGGGTGTTCTTGGCATCAGGGCCGTTCAAGCTGGCGCACTGACCTCAGCAATTGACCGCGACCTCCCGCCTGATCATCCCGAGGTGAAAGACTTCGAGCGCGCCGAACCTTTTCGAGCGCTCTGCCGAAATTGGGCGCGTGATCCGGCCGATGTGGCGCACCAATACGCACTGGCTATGGCGGGCATCGACACTGTGATCTTAGGGGTCAAGAATCGCGCAGAACTCAACTCGACACTCGAAGCAGCCAAGACACCACTTAGTCCGGACGAGATCAATGCGATCGACGCATTAGGTCTGCGACTCTAGGCAGCTAAATCAAGGCGACCGGGCACCATCGTCACCCTTGGAGGATTCCTCGTGTCATGAGGTTCGTGGCAACGCTGCAAGCGTCTCGAGACGGCGATAGCAGACGACCCTCCTATCCCGCGTTTTGAATCCAAAGTTGAACATGCAGCGCCGCTCGACCAGCCTGAGAGACGATTGTTTGCAGAGCCAGGATCTTAGAACACATCAACCCTACCCAGGAGCACTGAGCCCGTTCCTTTTGCCAGATACGCCTCGCATCTTTGCGTAACCCCCGGCGATTGGCTGAACGAGGCTCTACCAGTTAAGCAACTCTCGCAGCATCAACCCGAACGAGCCCCTCGATTCGAACGCGCCTCTGACTTAGACTTTGCTCCTCCGACATTTTGGACAAATCACTATGCTGCTAGCGCGACGCTCAACAAGCGAGCTCCTCTCGCTCCTTTTATTCTCGCTCCTTTTAATCTCTCTCCTGGGGCTCGGTTTACTCACCGGCTGCCAGAGCACGGACAGCGGGCCAGGAGATCGTTCGACAGTTGAGACTGCGCCGATTGAAGTGATTAAAAGCCCCAACGATCCACGGGCCTATCACTATGAGACGCTGGAAAATGGTTTAAGGTTGCTGGTCATCTCTGACTCCGCAGCGGACAAATCCGCAGCGGCCCTCACGGTTTTTCGCGGCAGTTTCCACGAACCCGAGAACCGGCCTGGCCTTGCGCACTTTTTAGAGCACATGCTCTTCATCGGCACCGAGAAGTATCCAGACCCTGACGGTTACTTTGGATTTATAGAGACGCACGGCGGCAGTTCAAACGCTTACACAGCACCTGACCACACCAATTACTTTTTTGATATTCAGCCCGAGTTCTTTGAAGAGGGCGTGGATCGATTTGGTCAATTCTTCATCTCGCCCCTCATGGATCCCGCGTACGTCGAGCGCGAGAAGAACGCGGTGCATTCTGAATATCAGATGCAGTACAAAGCCGATGGCTGGCGAGGCTTCGCTGTTCAAAAGCAGGCCATGAACCCTGAACATCCCTTCTCTCAATTCAGCATTGGGTCGCTCAACACCCTCGATGGGGATGTCTACAGCGATCTCATGCGTTTTTTTGAAACGCATTACTCGGCCGATCAAATGAGCGCGGTGATCGTTCACAACGAACCCCTAGAAACACTCGTGCCTTGGATCAGAGCGCTGTTCAGTCAGGTCGCTAATTCAAATCGCGGCCCCATAGCTATCGAGGCAGAGCTCATCGAACCCGACAAGTTGCCCATGACTTTGCGCTACCAAAATCTCATGGACATTCAATCCGTGTCCTACACGTTTCCCATTCCAGATGTCCGGCGACACTATCAGACGAAGCCCGCGCAATATCTCGCGAGCTTGATCGGTCATGAGGGTGAAGGCAGCCTGCACGCGCAATTGACCAAGACCGGTTGGATCAATAGCCTCGGTGCTTCTGATGAGGCCATCGATGCCGACCACGGCGTCTTCTCAATCAGCATCGGATTAACACCTGCGGGGGCAGAGCACGTCAGCGAGATCACCGACATGGTGTTTACCTATATTGACTTGCTGAAGACCGCAGGGCCTCAAGCTTGGTACTACGATGAAGCAGCCACGGTGGCCAAACTCGGTTTCGAGTTCAAAGAGCAGGCATCCGCCATGCGAACTGTGATGTCGCTTGCGTCTGGGCTCCAGTACTACCCCCCCCGGGACATCAATGTTGCGCCTTACTTAATGACCCGTTTTGACAGCGAGTTGATCAGCGAGTACCTGAACCGCCTGCAAGCAGATCAAGTAATGGTGACCATCGCAGATCCCGCTTTCGAGGGCTCTCGGAGTGAGCCTTGGTTCGACGTGAGCTACGACATCAACCCTGGCATCGACCGTAAGGCAGCCGATGCAGACCTGAAAAAAGGACTTCAGCTTCCCGATGCAAACCCTTTCCTGCCGAAGGATTTGGCGCTCAAGGCGGGTGACGATGTCATCCCAAGGTCAGTGGTTGAGCGCGAAGGGCTGTCGCTGCTGCTTGCCACTGACACCAGTTTTGGTGTGCCAAGGGCCGTCACTCATATCAGCTTGCGCACTGGACGGGGTCTGATCGACCTGTCCGATGTCGTCGCTGCGCGACTCTATGCGGCTTTAGTCCAGGATGCGCTCAACACCTTGGCTTATCCCGCCCTTCTTGCCGGCGTCAGCTATGATGTCGCGACGCCACCGAGAGGCTTCCGGGTCACCCTGGGTGGGTATCAAGATAAGCAATCGGTTCTGCTTGATCGTGTCCTCGATCGATTGTTAAGGCTCGACATTCGCTCGGATCGTTTCGAAACGCTTAAAGAAGAGCTCCGCCGCGGTCTCGAAAACTCCTTCAAAAATCGTCCGTTCCAGCAGGGCTTCTCCAAGCTCTCTGACACCCTGATGGAATCCAGTTGGCCCGCAGATGAGATGCTGAGTGCACTTGAGGACGTCAGTCTTGAGGGCCTAACCGCATGGAGAAATGACTATTTCCAAGGCGTCACCATCGAAGGTCTTATCGTGGGTAACGTTGACGAAAGCGATACTGCAGCCATTGAGAGGACCTTAAGTGCGCAGCTGCAGGCCGAGCCTGGCCACAGTCGACGCCCGAAAGTCGCGCAAGTCGATATGACCACCGACTTGAAACTTGAGATCGACCATGACGATGCCATGATGGTGCTCTACGCGCAGAACGATGACGCAAGCCTCGGCGCGCGCGCATCAAGTCGCCTATTGGTGCATCTCCTCAGGCCACGCTACTTCACGTCGCTTCGAACCGAGCAGCAGTTGGGGTACGTCGTGACCGCTATTCAGGCCGAATTCGAGAACCAAGGCGGTGTGGGTTTTGTCATTCAGTCGCCCGTGGCTTCTAGCCAAGAACTGGTTAGGCGAACACAGGCATTTTTAGCTGAGCAACGGCATTCGCTTGAAGAGATGACCACACCTGCGTTCGAGGAGGCAAAGGCTGGGCTGATCGCTGAACTTTTGGAGCGTGACAAGAATCTCGGATCGCGTGCGGACCGTTATTGGTCTGACTTGGATGAAGGCATCCTGACCTTTGATGGTCGAGAGCAAGTCGCCGGTGCCATCACGGAACTCAGTCAACCTGATTTACTGAGCTTCTTTGACACCGTCATCGAAAAAATCGAAACCCGGCGCTTGTTGATCTGGAGTCAGGGTAAGTTCGGCGAAGAGGTGGCACCTTCCGGCGCTGAATGAGCGGCATTTCCCTGTACCTGCTGCGCCATGACACATTGATGGCGCAGTGGGCATCAAGGGCTTAAAGTTTCAACAGTTGCTTTCCGAAATTAGCCCCATCAAAGACCCGTTGCAGCGTTTGCGGAATTTGCTCAAACCCCTCTTGAACATCCTCTTTGTAGAGCAGTTGCCCGGTATCCAGCCAGGTCGCCAGTCGTTTCCTTGCAGTCGAAAATTCAGCTTTGTAGTCCGTTACCAAAAACCCTTCCATCCGCGCTCGTTGAAACACCAAGTTGAAATAATTCGCTGGCCCCGGAGGTAACACGGCCTCTTGGTAGCGAGATATGCCGCCGCAGATGACCACACGAGCATTGAGCG